>Ga0265319_1000015_pt1 | contig 176382 bp, 167 predicted proteins | sample 4824metaG_FD_192443 | JGI IMG/M metagenome (GOLD analysis project Ga0265319, IMG submission 192443) | Rhizosphere microbial communities from Carex aquatilis grown in University of Washington, Seatle, WA, United States - 4-8-24 metaG | ecosystem: Host-associated > Plants > Roots > Rhizosphere >... | reverse complement strand
CCCCGGCGGACCGGGAGTTGTTCCACGAACTACGCGCGCAGGCAGATGCCGTGATGGCGGGTGCGAGCACGGTTCGGATCGAGCGCTACGGTCCGATCGTTCGCGAGGAGTCGGCTCGCCGGCGCCGGCGAGCCGACGGGATGGTCGACCAGCCGCTCGGTGTCATCGTGAGCAGCTCGCTCGAGCTCGATCCGCAGCTGCCGCTGCTGGCGGATCCTGACTCGCACGTGGTGCTGCTCGGTCCGAGCACGGGCGAACTCGCCGGCGCGCGTGCTCGGATCTCCTACGTTCGCTGCGAAAGCCTTGCCGCCGGACTCGCGGAGCTGCACTCGCGCTTCGATGTCGGCGTCGTGGTCTGCGAGGGAGGACCGACGCTTGCCGCGGCGCTGGCACGTGAGCGGCTGCTCGACGAGCTGTTCGTGGCGCTCTCGCCGAAGCTCGTCGGCGGTGATCCGGGTCGCACGATCCTTGCCGATTCTGGTGAGGCGGCGCCGCAGAGCCTCGAGTTGAGGATGCTCCTGGCAGCAGGCGACGCGCTGTTCGCGCGCTACGTGGTCGGCTGAGCAGCGCCGCGCACGCGCGGCGAGACGGCGGCCAGCAATTCGCCGGCCAACGCGCCACCGTCAGCAGGATTGACCGGGGTCGCGCTGATTTTGACGACGACCGTCGTGCCGTCGAGTTCCTCCAGCGTGATGGACGGTCGCGCGCGGACCGCGACCGTGATTCCGTCTTCAAGGAGTCCCTGCAGCTCGAGCGGTGTCGTTCCGGGCTCGAGCCGCGCCCGTAGGCTGACCGCGTTTGGCTCGCGCAATGGCGTGACTGCGACGTTCAGCACGACGGAGTTCGGGATCAGGATGCGGTCCTCGCCGGCCGCGAAGGTCGTGTAAAGCAGGCCCAGAGAACGCGCGGAGCCCTCCACCTGGCCCGCGAGCGGTCCACCCTGTAGCCGCACGCGATCGCCGACGCGGAAGGGGCGTGCGCTCAGGAGCACCAGCCCCGCGATCAGGTTGCCCAGCGTCTGCTGAGCCGCGAGCCCGAAGACGACCGCTGTGAACGAGGCGCCGATCGCGAGATCGGCGGTGTTGACCCCGGCGAACCGGAGGGCGACGATGATCGCCCCGAGCAGCGTCACGAGCCGGATCAGGAAGCCGATCGTCCCGGCAGTCGCGGGGTCCAGGCGCTTGCTGAGCGAGGGAGAGAGGGCGCGTCCCACATCGCGCGCGACGGCCCAGCCGAGGATCACCAGCAGGATCACCGCCACGATCTGCGACGTGGTGGTCGCAGTACTGGGCATCGCGCATCCGTGGTGGCAGTTGGGCTTAACGTGCGGCCTGATGCCGAGGAGCGACCGGCGGTTGTCGTAGACGATGATCACGCCGACGAACCCGGCGGCAAGGATCAACGTCTCAGCGCGTGCTCGACGCAGCGCTCCGGCTGTGAGGTCGGGAACCACGTCGCGCCAGCCTTCGAGGCGTGCAGGCGGCGCGCCGACCTGCTCCGCGTGGTTCTCGTCGGGGGTCGGTGGCGGTTTCGTGCTCATCCGAGCGGGGGCGGTGCAGTGGACGGCGCTCGCGCGACGATAGCGCCGCCGGCGGCGTGCGGGCTGATGGCGGGCGCACCGCGAGGTCTCCGCGCCCACTGTGGTTGGCAGAATGGGCGTGACCCGGGCCGAAGCCTTATGACAACCGAGACACTAAGGCTGGACTAGAGCCTTAGTGTATGCGAAAGAGGCAGTAAATACGGGCCACTTGCGAGAACCGCCACGTTATGGAGAGCTCGCGCATGGGTACCTCCGGCGGGCCGCGGCGTGTGCCGGTGGTCCCGAAAATATGCGACTGGCATGCCTCAGCCGGCGTTCCGGCTGCGCCTGCTCAGCCGAGCGATCCGAGCACGCGCCGGCCGTGCTCGAATCTCAGCGTTGCGATCGCGCCTGGAGCAAGCAGGAAGAGCGCTCCAGCCTGCGGTTCGAGCTCGAGCCATCGGGCCAGCAGGACGCGCAGGAAATGGCCGTGCGAGAACACGAGAACGACGCCGGATTGCGGCAGGGACATCAGGACTCGGTCGGCTCGGGCTCCGACGTCTGCCGCGCTCTCGCCGCCCGGCGCGCCGTCCCGCCAGAGATCCCAACCGGGCCGCTCCGCGACGATCTTCTTGGTGGTCACGCCCTCGTAGCGGCCGTAGTCCCATTCGATCAGGTCCGCCCGCAGCAACGCGCGCGTTCCGTAGCCGGCGATCTCACACGTTTCGCGGGCACGCTCGAGCGGGCTGCACAGTACCTCCGAGAAGGTCCACGGGGAGAGACGATCCGCCAGCAGCGCCGCCGCCGCGCGTCCGACGCCGTTCAGCGGGAGATCGGTGTGGCCGGTGTGCTGCCCGCTCTGGGTCCAGTCGGTGTCCGCGTGGCGAACGACGACCAGCTCGCCGCTCATCGCCCTTCGACCGCCGTCAGAGCCGCCGCGTCGGCAACGATCGTCAGACGCTCGCGCTCGAGCAGGCTCGACGGCACCTCGACGCTCGGGGCGCCGAGCGCTCGTTGCAGCGGATTGGCCTTTGCATCGCCGCTGGCGAGCAGGACGCAGCTGCGCGCGGCGCGCAGGACCTCGAGCGACAGCGATACGCGATCCGGCGGGGGCTTCGGCGCATCGTGTACCGCCACGCAGGCGACCCCGCGGGCCTCGAGCGCAAGGCTGCTGGGAAACAGAGAGGCCGTGTGGCCGTCCTCGCCGATCCCGAGGAGAACCAGGTCGAACTCGGGCAGACCGCCGTCATTCATCCCGATCCGGCCGCGCAGGCTGGTCTCGTAAGCACTCGCCGCGGCCTCCGCACCCAGCTCGCCTTCGATCCGGTGGACGACCGCGCCGCGTGCATGGGGAAGCAGCGTTTCGGCGACCATCCTGTAGTTGGAGTCAACATCGTGGGGATCGACGCAACGCTCGTCGCCGAACCACAGCTCGACCCCTTCCCAGGTGGCTGGTTCAACCAGTGCGTAGGCGCGCGCCGGGGTCGTGCCGCCGGCGAGTGCGACGTGCGCCACGCCGCGCTGCGCCAGTGCGTCGTCGATCCGCTCGTCAAACAGGCGTGCCGCAGCACGCGCGACGCCGTCCGCGTCCTCCTCGTGCACGATCGCGGGGCCGGCGGAGCGCTCAGGCATTGCGCTCGAGCAGTCCGCTCGCCTGCCGCAGCGCCTCGCCGTAGACCGGATCTCCGACGAGTGACAGGCGGATCCCCTCACCGAGGATGCCGCCTTCGCCGCGCGAGGCGCCGAGCAGGCGCCAGACCCGCTCCACGCCGGCCGGATCGACCTTCACCGCGTGGAGCCCTCCCGGCCCGCGGTCGAGTGCCAGCGAGCTCCCGTCTCCCATCGACAGCGTCAGTCCCGACAGCCCGGGAACGTCCTGGGGGACCGAGTCGAGCGTGATCGCGACGCTGCCCATCTCTCCCTGCGCGCGCCCGCGGCCGTCGCGCACCAGCGGAGCTGCGGGCCACCCAAGGCGCGAGCCGAGCCAGCCGCAGATCAGCAGAGCGGCGGCGCCCGACACCGGGTGGTGGCGGACCGTTACGGCCGTGATGTCCCGGAGCCTCGCCCTTTGAGTCGGAGGATCGAACATCGTGGCGATCCGCTCGCGCCACGGGGTGGACCGCAGCCACGCCAGATCGACGACGGTGCGCTTCTCCAGAAGGTCCGCCGCGCGCGTCAGAGCCACCGCCACGTCCGGTTCATCGACGGAGTCGAGCAGAACGCACTGCGACATGCTGGTCAGTGCATCGACTGCGGTCCAGTGCCCGTGCGGCGCCCAGACGAGCGTCGGTATGTCGGTCACGACGAGCGGGTCGACGATCGACGCGAGGTGCTGGAGATGCTCAGCCCCGAGGTCGATCACGATCGTCTCGAACGTGAGTGTCGTTTCGCCGTCGACTGGTGTTGCATCGGCCGCGACCGTCGCCACGGCGTCGAGCGTCGTGCGGTTCTTGCTCACGGCGCACACAATCGTCCGCGACGCGTGGTTGCGCCCGACTCGCCGCAGGCGGTTCGCAATCTCGCCGCTCCACTGCCGGTCGACGATGCAAACCAGATTGAGCACACGCGCGGGGACGTATGCCGCGCTCTCAGCGTGACGTTCGGCGAGCAGCTCGCGGAGCGCGGCCTCGATGGCGGCCGGGGTCGTTGCCGCAGCGGCCCAAACGGTGTCGTCGACGGCCGGCATCAGGGCACCGCCTAGATTGCGCGCCAGACGTGGCTGGGCAGGAGAAGCCCGTCCGCCTCCGCGGGCCCCTGCGTGCCGGCCTCGTACTTGGCCGGGCGTCTACGGCTCGCTCGCCAGCCCTCGAGGATCGGGTCGCAGATCCGCCACTGCGCCTCGGCTTCGTCGTTGCGGGTGAACAGCGTGGCCTCACCGCGCATCGCGTCGAGGATCAGTCGCTCGTATGCCTCGGGCGATTGTGAGAGGAACGCGGTGCCGTAGAGAAACTCCATGTTCACGGGCCGGATCCGCATCCGTGGCCCGGGCACCTTCGCACCGAGTGACAGTGACACGCCCTCATTGGGTTGCAGCGTGAGCACGAGCTGGTTGGGACGGACACCGCCCGATCCGTCCTGCTCGAACGCGAGGTGCGGGACGGGTCGCAGCGTGACGGCGATCTCCGTGACCTTCCGGGCGAGCCGCTTGCCGGTGCGCAGGTAGAACGGCACGCCGGCCCACCGCCAGTTGTCGACGATCAGCCGCAGCGCGACGTAGGTCTCGGTCTGAGAGTCGTTTGGCACGCCCTCCTCGTCGAGGTAGCCGACAACGCGCTCGCCACCACTGACCCCGGCCGTGTACTGCGCGCGAACGCTCATGTCGGTGACCTCGGCGGCGGTGGGCGGCCGGATGGCGTGGAGCACCTTGACCTTTTCGTCGCGGACGTCGTCGGCGCTGAAGGTGACCGGCGGCTCCATGCAGAGCAGCGTCAGCAGCTGCAGCATGTGGTTCTGAACCAGATCCCGCAGCGCGCCGGCGTGGTCGTAGTAACCCGCTCGGCTGCCGATTCCGAGATCCTCGGCCGCGGTGATCTGCACGTTCTCGATGAAGTTGCGGTTCCACAGCGGCTCGAACATTCCGTTTGCGAAGCGGAAGGCCAGCAGGTTCTGCACCGTCTCCTTGCCGAGGTAGTGATCGATCCTGAAGATCTGGTGCTCCTGAAACACCGACAGCACCTTGCGGTTCAGGTCGCGCGCCTCATCGAGCGACGTACCGAAAGGCTTCTCGATGATGCACCGGATATCGACGTCGGCGTCATCGCATTCTGCGAGCCCGGCCTGCCCCAGCGCACCGACGATCACCGGGAAGAACTCGGGCGCCGTCGAGAGGTAGAAGGCGCGCGACATCGGCTCTCCGGCCGCAGCGTCGAGCTCGTCGAGAGTTGCGCGTAGCTGTGCGTAGCCGGGCGTGTCGTCGAACGCGAGCTCGACGTAGCGGAGGTCCGCGAGCAGCCCCTCGAGCACGCTCGGATCGGGCGGGGTGCGCGAGAAAGCCCGGATCGACTCGGCGGCGCTGTCGCGGTACTCATCGTGGCTCATCTCGCCGCGTGAGACGCCAATCAGGTTGAAGCGCTCGGGCAGCGCCCCCTCGTGCGCGAGGTTGTAGACCGCGGGCAGGAGCTTGCGCCTCGCGAGGTCGCCGGTGGCGCCGAAGATGACGAGGTTCGTCGGCCGGACCGGCAGGCGCTCGAGCCCCTCGGCCAGAGGGTTGTCGAGGCTCGTTCCGCTCGCCACTACGTGCCCGCCTTCTTCACGGCGTGCCCGCCGAACTGGTTGCGCAGCGCGGCCAGCACGCGGGCGGCGTAGTCACCGTCTGCGCGCGAATAAAAGCGGCTGAACAGCGCCGCGCTCAGGGCCGGTGTCGGAACGTCCTTGTCGATCGCGTCGATCAGGGTCCAACGGCCCTCGCCCGAGTCGTCGACCCAGCCCTCCAGCGCTGCCAGGTCGTTCCCGTCGGCGTCGAATGCGCGCGCAGCCAGCTCGCACAGCCACGAGCGGACGACCGAAGCCTGGTTCCAGAGGTGGGCGATCTTCGCGTTGTCGAGCTCGTACTCCGAGGCGTGGAAGAGCTCGAACCCCTCGGCGTAGGCCTGCATCAGCCCGTACTCGACGGCGTTGTGCACCATCTTCACGTAGTGGCCCGCGCCGCTTGGGCCGAAATGGTGCCAGCCGTACTTTCCGATTGCCGGGACGCTCTCGGCGCCGGTCGGCGGCGCCAGCACGTCGAGGATCGGCGCCAGGCGCTTGACCGCGGTTTCGGGCCCGCCGACCATCATGCAGTAGCCGTTCTCGAGACCCCACACGCCGCCGCTCGTCCCGACATCGATGTAGTGGATCTTCTTGGCGTGAAGCGCTGCCGACCGGAGCTTGTCGTCGGTCCAACGCGAGTTGCCGCCGTCGACGATCGTGTCGTCCGCTTCCAGCAGCTTTGCGAGTTCGTCAACCGTTGACTGGGTGGCCTCGCCGGCCGGGACCATGATCCACACCATCCGCGGCGGTTTGAGCTGCCTCACGAGGTCTGCGAGCGTGCTCGCCCCGCTCGCACCGCTCTCCTGCGCCCGCGCGACGGCCTTTGCGTCGAAGTCAAAAGCCACGACGTCGTGCTCGGAGTCCCGGCGGATCCGCGTGACCATGTTGCCACCCATCTTGCCCAGGCCGACGAAGCCGATCTGCATCAGAGCATCTCCTTGATCTGGTTGTGGAGCGTTCGCAGCGCGCTCGCCGGGTCGCCCTCGAGTCGAACGATCTCGGCCGGCAGGCCGTGGGCACGCAGCGTCTCGAGGTCGCCGAGTGCCTGGGCGTTCTTGAGTGTGCGGAACGTGTAGGGCGCCCCAGGGATCGCGACATCCTCGCCGCCGTCGCAGATCAGCGAGAGGAAGCGTCCAATCGGAGCACCGCCCTTGTGCAGCTGGCCGGTCGAGTGCAGAAAGCGCGGCCCGTAGCCGAACGTGGTCGCGAGCTTCGTTGCCGCCATCAGCGTCGCGCGCAACGCCGCTACGGCCTCGTCGAACTCGACCGACGGCGTCACGTAGCCCATCACCGCGATGTAGTCGCCCGGCTTGCCGCCGCCGAGAAGTGCGCGGAGCGCTGCGCCGTCTGCGACCGGGAGCGGCGGAAGTGCGCCGGCGTCGAGGACGCGTTTGGTGGCCGCCTTTGCCTCGGCCACGTTGGGCTGGTCGAACGGGTTGATCTCGAGCACCCAACCCGCGACCGCGGTCGCGAACTCAAAGGTGAAGAACAGCCGCCCGAGGTCCTCGCTCCCGGCCACCGGCAGGCTGATCGTTGGGTGGCCCGCCGCCCCGAGTGCCGCGATTCGCCCGTCGGCATCCGCGTTGGGTCGCTCGTCGTCCCGGAGTTGCAGGAATACTCGGTCGGCGCCATAGGCGTCGGGTGCGAGCAGTGGCTCGTCCGCGACCGGCAGGATGCCGCGCCCATGCTTGCCGGTGCTCTCGGCGATCAGCTGCTCGACCCAGAGTCCGTAGCTCGAGACAGGGTCGCCGACCACGAACGTCAGCTTGTTGCGTCCCTGGCGGGCAAGCTCGCCGATCGCGAGCCCGAGCCAGAGTCCCGGGTTTGAGCTGCTCGAATCGAAGTGCGCGCACGCCTGCTCTGCGACTACTGCCCGGTCGAGCAGTGCGTGGACAGGGGCCCCGATCAGCGCGGCTGCAACCAGGCCGAACAGTGACAATGCGGAGTACCGGCCTCCGATATTCGGATCGTTCTCAAAGCATTCGCGGAACCCATGCTCTGAGGCCAGCTCGACGAGCGAGCTGCCGGGGTCCGTGATCGCAATGAAGTGCTTGCCGTCCGGAACGAGCGAGTGGAAGTGCTCGAACAGCGACAGGGTCTCGATTGTGCCGCCGGACTTCGTCGACACGACGAACAGGGTGTGCTCGAGGTCGATCTCGTTCTGGACCTCGAGGATGGCGGCTGGATCGGTGGAGTCGAGCACGTGTAGATCGAGCGCCGATGGCGGGGCCCCGAAGGTCCGCCACAGCACCTCTGGAGCGAGGCTGGAACCACCCATTCCGAGGAGCACCGCATCCTTGAAGCCATCGGCCACCACGCCGCGCGCGAACTCGACCAGCGCGTCGGCGCGCTCAGACATCGCATCCGAGATCGTCAGCCAGCCGAGGCGGTCTGCGATCTCGGGCACCCCGGGGCCGCCCCACAGCGATTCGTCCTTCGCCCAGACGCGGCGCGCGACCCCATCGGCCATCGCCTTTGCCACGAGTTGCGCGATTCCGTCGGCGTACCCGGCGGGAATCGACGCTGCGATCGCGTCCGGCCGGCCCGTGAGCACGGCCTGGCGCGCGCTCTCGATACCGGCCAGCAGCTTGTTCATCGGCGTCACGAACGCGGCGATCCCTTCCTCGAGCAGCGTCTTCGTGACGTCCTGCATGTCGACACCGGCCGCCGCGAGCGCCGCCAGCTCTGTGCTCGGGTCTCGGTCGGCGCTCCCGGGGTCGATCTTGCCTCGTTCAGCGACCGCCAGCAACGTCTTCATCGGCATTGTGTTGACGGTGTGCGGCGCGACGAGATTGTCCACGTACAGCGTCTCGGAGTAGGCCGGGTTCTTCGTCCCGGTCGACGCCCACAGGGGGCGCTGGTAGAGCGCGCCGGCCGCGCGCAACGCAGCAAACCGGTCGCTGTGGAAGATCTCCTTGAAGCGTAGGTAGGCCGCGCGGGCGTTGGCGATCGCCGCGGTACCGGCAAGCTCACTGTGGCCAAGCCCTTCGAGGCGCTTGTCGACCTCGGTGTCGACCCGCGAAACGAAGAAGCTCGCCACGGAGTGGATGTCGAGCGCGAGCCCCTCGGCGTGGCGGCGCTCGAGGCCGCGGAGGTATGCCTCGGCGATCCGCGAGTACTGCTCGACCGCGAACAGCAGCGTGACGTTGACGTTGATGCCCTCGAAGATCGCCTCCTCGATCGCCGGCACCCCCGCCTCGGTGCCCGGGATCTTGATCATCACGTTGGGGCGGTCCAGTCGCTTCCAGTAGTCGCGTGCCTGGGTCAGCGTGCGCTGCGTGTCGTGAGCGAGATCGGGCGCCACCTCGAAGGAGACGAAGCCGTCCCCCTGCTCGTCGTAGACGGGGCGGAGGATGTCGGCGGCGTTCTGCACGTCGGCGATCGCGATGCGCTCGTACAGAGCTACGGCGTCGAGGCCCTCGCTCGCGAGTTCGTGAAGCGCCTCGTCGTAGTCGGTTGAGCCGAGGATCGCCTGCTCGAAGATCGCCGGATTGGACGTGACGCCGGCGAGCGAGCATTCGTCGCGCAGACGCGCCAGCTCGCCGCTCTTGAGCAGCCCGCGGCGGATCTGGTCGAGCCACGGCGCTGTCCCTGCGGCCGCGAGGGCTGCGAGGTTCGCGTTCCGGGTGTGGGGGAGGCTTGCCATGCTGTTGTCCTCTCGGATTGCTTTGGCGTCAGGTTCCAAGTAGCTCGTGTGCCCGCGCGAGCACCGCGTCGACTGTGATGCCGAAATGCTTGTACACATCGGCAGCAGGAGCCGAGGCGCCAAAGCTGTGCATGCCGATCATCGCGCCGTTCTCGCCGATGAACCGGTCCCAGCCGATCGGGCTGGCGGCCTCGACCGCGATCCGCGGGGTGCCGCGTGCCCCGATCACTGCCTCCTGTTCGTCGGTGGCCAGCTCGGCGAAGCGGTCGACGCACGGCATGCTGACGACCCGCACGCCAACGCCCGCCGCACGCAACTCCGCCGCGGCATCGACGCATAGCGAGACCTCCGAACCCGTTCCGATGAGAACGATCTCTGCGGTGCCCTCACAGTCGGACAACACGTAGCCGCCGCGCTCGATCGCGTCGTCGGGGATCGCGGACGGATCAAGCACAGGCAGGTTCTGGCGCGACAGTGCCAACACCGTTGGCGTGTGCGTCGCGAGTAGCGCGAAGCTCCAGGCGAGCGCCGTCTCGTTCGCGTCGGCCGGTCGGACGACGTTCACGTTCGGCGTCGCTCGCAAGGCGACGAGCTGCTCGATCGGTTGGTGCGTCGGGCCGTCCTCACCGAGGCCGATCGAGTCGTGTGTGTAGATGAAGATCGCCGGCAGTCCGCTGATCGCCGCAATCCGGACCGCTCCCTTCATGTAGTCCGAGAAGACCAGGAACGTTGCGCCGTATGCGCGCAGCCCGCTCAGGGTCAAGCCGTTGACCACGGCTCCCATGCCGTGCTCGCGGATCCCGAAGTGGAAGTTGCGCCCGCTGTAGTCCGACGGCGTGACGCTCCCGGCATCCGCGATGAGCGTGAGCGTCGAGGGCGCGAGGTCAGCGGAGCCCCCGACGAGCCAGGGCACATGGGCGGCGGCCACCTGCAGTACCGACTCTGAGGCCTTCCGCGTCGCGATCTTCTCGCCCGGCTCGAACCGCTTCAACAGTCCCTTCGGCAGTTTCGGAGCACGCTTCGCAAAAATGTCAGCGAGCTCGGCCGCCTCGCCCGGGAAGGCCTTCGCGTATTCGGCATGGCGCGCCTGCCATTCGCCTTCGAGCGCCTCGCCGGCCACGACGGTCTCGCGGAAATGAGCCAGTGCCGCGTCGGGCACGATGAACGGCGGCTCTGTCGGCCAGCCGTAGAACTCCTTCGTCAGGCGCACTTCCTCTTCGCCGAGCGGCGACCCGTGCGCCTCGCCCGTGTCCTGCTTGTTGGGCGATCCGTACCCGATGTGCGTGCGGCAGACGATCAGCGAAGGCCGGTCCTCGACGGCGATCGCGGCGCGTGCGGCCTCCTCGAGGCGGTCGAGCGACAGGTCCTCGCCCAGGTGCTGCACGTGCCAGCCGTAGGCCTCGTAGCGCCCGCCGACGTCTTCGGTGAAGGCGATGTTCGTGTTGCCCTCGATCGAGATGTGGTTGTCGTCGTAGAACGCGATCAGTCGGCCGAGTCCGAGGTGCCCCGCGAGCGATGACGCCTCGCCCGAGATCCCCTCCTCGAGGTCGCCGTCAGAGCAGATCGTGAACGTGTGGTGGTCGACCAGCTCGTGCCCGGGACGGTTGTAGCGCGCGGCGAGCATCCGCTCCGCCAGAGCGAGTCCGACACAGGTCGAGATGCCCTGGCCGAGCGGTCCCGTGGTCGCTTCGATCCCAGCCGCGTGACCGTACTCCGGGTGCCCCGCGCATGGCGAGCCGAGCTGACGGAAGTTCTTCAGGTCATCGAGCTCCAGCCCGTACCCGCACAGGTACAGGCAGGCGTAGAGGAGCATCGACGCATGGCCGGCGGAGAGCACGAATCGGTCGCGGTTCGGCCATGACGGATCGGCGGGGTTGTGGCGCATGACGCGCGTATAGAGCGTGTAGGCGATCGGCGCCAGCGCCATCGGCGTGCCGGGGTGGCCGGAATTCGCCTTCTGCACCGCGTCCATCGCGAGCGTACGAATTGTGTTGACGCACAGCTCGTCGAGTTCTGTGTCGCGGGCGGCTGTTGTCATCGCGCTTCCTTCTGGTAGGGGTCGTGGTGGGGGTGGAGCTCGCTGCGCGCAAGCAGTGCGGCGCCGCGTACGCCCGCCTCGGGGCCTGACCGGGCGAGGCGGATCTCGGTCGCCGTGCCCACGCCCTCGCGGACATACTCTCGTGCCGACTGCTTGGCGGGCTCGAGCAGAAGATCGCCGGCGGCGGAGACCCCGCCGCCGATCGCAACCACATCCGGGTCGAAGGTATTGATCGCGTTTGCGACGCCGATACCGATACGCCGCCCCAGCAGAGCGAGCAGGGCAACCGCGATCGTGTCCCCGGCCTGCGCGGCGCGAACCGCGTCCGGCCCCGCAATCGTGCCGGACCTTGCGAGCTCCGCGCCGATCGCCGACTCGGGGTGATCGGCCGCCGCCTCGCGCGTCAGTCGGTCGAGCGCGTGCCCGGCGGCCAGCGCCTCCAAGGTCCCGGGCTGCGGTGGCTGATCTCGTGCTGCGGGAATGTCTGCCTCGATGCCGATCAGCGTGTGCCCGATTTCTCCGGCGGCGCCCGTTGTTCCGCGGTAGGGCCGCCCGCCGATCACGATACCGCCGCCGACACCGGTGCCGATCGTGAGCATCACGAGGTTGCTCACGTCGAGTCGACCCCGCTCGTCGTGGGCCTCGGCGAGCGCCGCGACGGTGGCGTCGTTGTCGACGAACACCGGCACTCCCAGCGCGTCCTCGAGCACGTGGCGCAGAGGGATGTCGGCAAGTGGGATGTTCGCCGACGTCCTCACCCGTCCTGTTGCGAACTCGACGACCGAGGGGATGCCGATGCCGACCGCGCTCAGCGTCTGGCCGGCGGCTGCCAATCGAACCGATTCGATGAACTGTGCGACCAGGGCTTTCGAGCTACTCAGATCGGTGGGGTGAATCGCCGGCTCGCCCAGCACGCCGCCGCGGAAGGTGGCGGCGGAAACCTTGGTGCCACCAACATCGACGCCGACGATCAACTCGTCGCTGCCCGCGCTCTGGCCGCCCGCGGTCGGCGAGCGAGCCTCGCGATGTCCCGCTCCGGGCGACGGGCGCATCAGCGGGTGCTCGCGCGGTCTCGCACGATCCGCAAGCTATCAGCAGGCGTGGGTGCCGCTGTGAAGCGTCTGCTCTCGCGGTAGGCTGCGCGCAGCGCGCCCACCCGTGCGCACGCTCATGAGTGACCGCTTGACAGAATCCAGACCGGATCGCAATCTCGCGTTGGAGCTCGTGCGCGTGACCGAGGCCGCCGCGCTCGGCGCCGCACGTCAGATCGGCCGCGGTGACAAGGAGGCGGCCGACCAGGCGGCGGTCGACGCGATGCGGCACATGCTTGACAGCGTTCGCTTCGACGGCGTGGTCGTGATCGGCGAGGGGGAGAAGGACAAGGCGCCGATGCTGTTCAACGGCGAGCATCTTGGTGACGGAACCCCACCGGCAGTCGACATCGCAGTCGACCCGCTCGAAGGCACCACGCTGACTGCCCGCGGGATGCCGAACGCCCTGTCGGTGATCGCGCTCTCCCCGCGCGGCACGATGTTCGATCCCGGCCCGATCGTCTATATGGAGAAGATGGCCGCCTCGGCGCAGATCGCCGACCTCCTCGACCTGGACCGGCCGCTCGAGGACACGGTGAAGCTGATCGCCCAGCGCAAGGGGACGGACGTTGGCGACGTTATGGTCGTGATGCTCGACCGCCCGCGCCATGACGAAGGGCTTCGCCGGGTCCGCGACGCCGGTGCTCGCGTTCGCCTGCTCAGCGATGGCGACGTCTCCGGGGTCCTGCTGGCGTGCGACGAACGCTCGGCCGTGGATCTCCTTTGGGGGATCGGCGGAACACCGGAAGCGGTGCTGGCCGCGGCGGCGGTCAAATGCACCGGCGGCGCGTTGATCGGGCGGCTGTGGCCGCGCGATGAGACCGAGCGGGAGGCGGCGCTCGCCGCCGGCTACGACCTCGATCAGGTCCTCGATTGCGACACGCTGATCTCAAGTGACGACTGCTTCTTCTCGGCGACCGGCGTCACCGACGGCGACGTGCTGGCGGGCGTTCGCTACGAAGGTGCGAGCGGGGCGAGCACAGAGTCGCTTGTAATGCGCTCCCGCTCTGGCACGGTCAGGCGCATAAGCGCGCGCCACGACCGGTTGAAGATAGCCGCGCTGTAGAGCTAGCCGGCCGGGGCCGTAGCCCCGCCGGAAACGACGCCGCCGGTCGAGCCCGAAGTTCCGGACCCGCCGCTGACGCCGCTTGGACCAGTCGTCCCAGCCGGGTACCAGTTGGTCGGGGCGAGATGCGCGCCGCGGTTGGCGCTGAAGCCCAGGTTCACGGTCTCGGTGATTCCGAGCGCCTGTGCCGTTGCGGAAGTCAGGTCGAACGTGGCGCCGTTGGCGTACGGACCACGGTCGATGACCGGCACGGTGATCGACCGGCCGCCGTAGTACAGCGTCACCGGTGTGCCGCACGGAAGTGTCCGGTGAGCGACTCCGAGGATGTGGCGCGTGAGCGTCTCGCCGCAGGCGGTGCGGTGGCCGTAGAACCCGGGCCCGTACCAGGTCGCGATCACCGAGTGGAAGACATTGAGCGACGCTTGCGGCGTGCTGACCGACGCAGCCGACGAAGCCAGTGCTCCCGAAACGACGCGCATCGTGAATGTCCCCACCACGTTTGGACGCCACCGGATGCTGAACGCGCCGGTGGCGCCGACCGTGCTATTCGCCACGGCGTCCCAAACGTCGGGTTTCGCCTCGATCTCGAGTGAGACCGGCTGGCCGGCGTCGGACGTGGCGAGAGTCCCGCTCGCGATCGTCGCCTCCCCGGCGACCACGTTGGTCGGGGTGAAGGTGATTGTCCCGGTCGTCGATCCGACCGTCGCCGGAACCGGCTTGCCGACGGGTGCGTTGCTCGCCGAGGTGCCGCCATTGGACGCGAGAGCAGTCGTCGTCATGGCGGACGCGACTATCGCTGCGAGGAGGCCCCCAGCCAGGAAACGAGCCGCTATGTGCTTGCGCACCATCAGTTCACTCCGCTGTGCCTTGGCCTACGGGGTGAGCTGTCGGGCTCGCGCTGTACGCGCTACGGCCGGACTTCCGGCCGATTCGCCCCCGCGGAGACGTTCTCCGCATTGGTTCCCCCGCTCGTTCGGTGCGGACACCGAGTGATTGGGCCTGGCGAGAGCGAGTATATGTGAACCGCGGACGCGAAAGCAAGCTCGGGGACTCCCGGGCTTTGCCCGGGAACCCTCCCCTCGCTTGGACGGTGGCGCGGTCCCGTGCGGCGGCGCCCGCGACCGCGTGCGGCCGCGCTTTTCCGACGATCTCCCCGTCCCGAATGCCGGCGGCCGCGCAGCCACGCTGTGGTCCGGCGAGGGAGGGCTCCCGGGCTTGGGCTCGGGGACTCCCGGGACTTTGCGCGGGAACCTTTCCCTCGCTTGGACGGTGGCGCGGTCCCGTGCGGCGGCGCCCGCGCAGCCACGCTGTGGTCCGGCGAGGGAGGGCTCCCGGGCAAAGCCCGGGAAACCCGAGCTACTTTGAAACGCTTCGCCTCGTTGTACGTATTAGGACTGAGGAAACCGACATACGAACAAAGGTCTGCAGGACGCAGCCAGCGGAGCGAGAATGCCGATAGGGGTGGGACCGGAACCCGGTAAACCCCTCTGGAACTGGGCTAGAACGCGACGGAGACGTTGACTACACAAAGTAAAGCGCGTAAAATCATCGGGGTGCGCTCGCGCGACGCTGTCGGCGGCGCGACTTGGCGCTCCTCACCCATAACAGCGCAGCAGGCGCGGCCATGCGCGGCGCCATCGTGTGTGCGCGACGGAAACGGAAAGAAATGTCTGTAGCTGAATTCCAAGAGCTTGAAGAGGTCAAGGGCCTCGTAACGAAGGGTCAGCAGGTTGGCGTGCTCACCTACGCCGAGATCCAGGGTGCCGTGTCCGAGCTGGACATGGACGAGTCGGACATCGAGGAGCTGCACGGCTTTCTCGAGAAGTCCGAGATTGAATTGGTCGAGGACATCGACCCGGCGACCGCCGCGGGGTCCGAGGTCGAGCGCGCGCCCGACAAGCGCGGGCGCCGCAAGGCGAAGACTGCGCTTGACCTCAAGCCGGACATGACGACAGACTCGCTGCAGCTGTTCCTCAAGGACATCGGCAAGGTGCGCCTGCTGACAGCTCAGGAGGAGGTCGATCTGGCCAAGCGGATCGAGCGCGGCGACCTGGACGCCAAGCAGAAGATGGTCGAGTCGAACCTGCGGCTCGTCGTCTCCATCGCCAAGAACTACCGCAATCAGGGCCTGCCGTTCCTGGACCTGATCCAGGAGGGAACGCTGGGGCTGGTCCGCGCGGCCGAGAAATTCGACTATCGCAAGGGCTTCAAGTTCTCGACGTACGCCACCTGGTGGATCCGCCAGGCGATCGCGCGTGCGCTGGCCGATAAGGCCCGCACGATCCGCATCCCTGTGCATGTTGTCGAGAAGCTGAACAAGATCGGCCGTGCTGAGCGTAAGCTCGTGACCGAGCTGGGTCGCGAGCCGACGCCGGACGAGATCGCCGAGGTAACGGGGATCGATCCGGAAGAGGTCGATTCGATCAAGCGATCCGCGCAGGCCCCGATCTCGCTCGAGAAGCCCGTCGGCGACGAGGAGGAGTCCGAGTTCGGTCAGTTCATCGCCGACGAGCGGGCCGAATCCCCGTACGAGCGGGCGGCAGAGATCCTCACCAAGGAAGCCCTCCGCGAGGCGCTCGAGAACCTCTCCTACCGCGAGCGGCGCGTGCTTGAGCTGCGTTACGGGCTCGGTGGCGAGCATCCGCGCACCCTCGACGAGGTCGGGCGGACGTTTAACGTGACCCGCGAGCGAATCCGCCAGATCGAGAACCAGTCGCTGAAGAAGCTGCAGAATCTCGCCGAAGCGCAGAAGCTTCGCGACGTAGCCTGATCGTCGGCGCCCCGTCGCGGCAGCTCGGCCGCGGCGAGGGTCGTCCAGACCCGTCCTAGTACGTGGTGGACGCCATCGCAGCGCTCGTCCACAGGTCCAGAGAGCCTCAATGCGCTCAGACGGCTTTCTACGGACGCCGAATGGTGTTGTGAATGATCGAGATCGAAAAGCTTCTCTGTGCACTCGTCGCGTGTGACGGGTCCGATCTTCATTTGAAAGTCGGATCCGTCCCGTTGGCACGTGTCGACGGCGAGCTCGGCCAGATGGGCGCTGACGGTGAGTGGCCGGTGCTCGAGTCGGCGGACACCGAGGGGGCCGCCCGCGACCTGCTCGCTGGGACCGAGCGGCTTGCCGAGTTCTACGAGCACCATGACCTGGACGTCTCGCACGAGATTGCCGGGGTCGCCCGCTTCCGGATCAACATCTTCCGCCAGCGCGGGCACATCTCCCTTGTCGCACGGGCGATTCCACACCGGATCCGCACCGTCGAGGAGCTCGGCCTACCGCCGGTGGTCACAAACCTCGCCGACGAGCCACGCGGGATCATCCTCGTGACCGGCAGCACCGGCTCGGGCAAGTCGACGACGCTCGCGGCGATGATCGATCACATCAACAACACGCGGGCCTCCCACATCGTGACGATCGAGGACCCGATCGAGTTCGTCCACACCGACGTGCGTTCGATGATCAGCCAACGGGAGATCGGATCGGACACCGGATCGTTCGGCCTGGCCCTCCGGCGCGTCCTGCGCCAGGACCCGGACGTGATCCTGATCGGCGAGATGCGTGACGAGGAGACGGTCAAGACCGCGATATCAGCGGCGGAGACGGGGCACCTCGTGCTGTCGACGATCCACACGGTGGACTGCGCCGAGTCGATCAACCGAATGCTCGACTTCTTCCCGCCCCATCAGCACGCGCAGGTCCGCTCGATGGTCGCGGGCACTCTGCGCGGCGTCGTCTCGCAGCGCCTGGTCCCAGCAGCGGTCGGGGGTCGGGTAGCGGCGGTCGAGGTTCTTCGCATGACGGGCCGCGTGCACGACGTGATCCGCGACCCGACCCACGCCGACATCGGTCTCGCCGAGGTCATCGCCGAGGGTAGCTATTACGGCATGCAGACCTTCGATCAGGCTCTCCTCGACCACGTTCGCTCGGGGCGCGTTCGAGTGGAGGACGCGATCGAAGCAGCCACGAGCCCGCACGACTTCCGCCTGATGCTCGAAGCCGAGAGCAGCCCCCGCAAGCATCAAACCAACGGCAACAACCTGCTCGCTCTCGCGGGCTAGCAGGTGAGCCCGCGTCGGCAAAGGCGACCGGCGAGCTGCTTCAGTTGGTAAAGTCTTGGTCATGTCCGTGGATGACACGTGCCCTGTCTGCCACACCGCTGAGCTCGTGTGCGGGAAGTGGACGCTTCTGCTCGTGCGCGACCTCGCGGCCGGCCGCAGCCGGTTCTGCGAACTCGAGCGCTCGCTCGCGGGGATCAGCCCCCGCACGCTGTCGTTGCGGCTACGTGCCCTCGAGGAGGAGGGCATAGTGGAGCGCCATACCTATCCCGAGGTTCCGCCGCGCGTTGAGTACTCGTTGACCGAGAAGGGTCGCGATCTGCTGCCGATCATCGACAGCATGCGCGACTACGGTCGGCGCTGGGTCGTCGAGGAGCTGACCCGCTCGCCGGCGCCGCGTGAGCCGGTCGCTGCGTAGCTCCCTGCTGCAAGGGTCGCTGCGCGGGCAGGAGCCCGCACCCCCGGAGCGAATCGCGGCATATGCGCTCCGGTCAGCTGCATCAGACTTTGCACGCCTTTGCTGCTGAAGCGGCACAGGCGCTGACGGCAGCGACCGGCGCCGGTGCCGAGGTCGGCTTCGAGGTGGTCGAGGAGCGCGCGCGCATGCACCGCCCGGCGCTCTACTGCTACCGGCCACTGACCGGTGCCTTCATTGAGCGCAACTGGCATCTGCTGCTCGCGCAGCCGAGCGCTGCGAGGGCAATCGCCGAACTGAGCGCGATTCCGGGGCTGGGGAGCTACCTCCTCCATCACGCGGCGGCGGTCGCGGATGACGAGAGCGCCGACGAGGCGGAGGCCGCGCTGCGCTCGTTTACGGCCCGCGTGTTCGACGGCTGCGATAAGACCTTCCTGCTCGTCCCGGAACGGTTTGAACCCGCGTACCGCGAGCTCTACGAGAACGCGGTCGAACAGCGGAGCGATATCGCTCTGCTCGGCCTGTTGCGTGGAGTGAGTACGACGGCGAAGGAGATCGCGCTGGGGGAGGGGATGCTGCTCGCGCCGCTCGAGCGCTTGGGTCATGTGCCCCCTGATCCTGCCTGGGTGCGTGACGACCGTCCGTCCATGGTGGTGGCGGTCGATCCCGGCGACGGTCAGGACGGCCTCGACCTCGCGCTCGCTCAGATGCTTGAACTGCAAACAGCGCTGCGTCTGTATGCGGCAGGCGTCTCGCTCGCGCCGCTCGCATGGATCCACGCTGGCGGGTCGCAGTGGCGGGCGCTCGCCCTCGGCAGCGGTGGGCGCAGCGACGGCCGGGTGGCCCTCGTCGCCGAGCAGCAGGAGGAGCTCTCGAGCTTCATCGCGACCGTCGCCCGGCGGGCACCACGCGGGGGTCCGACCGCTTGGGCGTTGCGGCGGTTCGAGCTTGGCTGCGGCAGAGAGGCTCTGCTCGACGGCCTGAGCGATCACCTGCTGGCGCTTCGCGCGCTGCTCGAGCCCGAGGGTCCGGGGAGCGGCAGGCTGGCCGGTCGGCTTGCCGCGCTGTGCGCGGACGGTCCGGAGCGAATCGACATGACGCGGCGGATGTTGGGCGCGATCGCGCTCGAACAGGGGCTGATGGCCGGCTCCGAGCTCTCCGAGCCGGGTGTGGACGGATCGCAGGCCCTTGCCGCGGAGGTCGAGGAACGTCTACGCCAGATCCTCCGAGACGTGATCGCCGGCCATCTGCGCGGCGACCTGGCAGCGGTGGCCGACGCGCGCATCTACGTTCCCGACGGCGACACGGGCTCGGTGCAGGGCGCGGAGTTCCGCGTGACACGAACCGCAACCGGAACATTCGCGACCGATCTCTTCGCCACGCCGCAGCCTTCGCTGCGCCCCGGGGTGGCGCAGGACTCCGTGTTCTCTGACGCTGGCGAGCCGCCGACGACGGAGCTGCGCGCCGTCACGCGCAGCTAGCGCCCAGCGTGGAAGAGCGTCCGAGCCACAGCGCCGAGCGTTTCGAGCTCAGCGAGCGAGCGATCGAGCATCGGCACGAGCGTGAGCGGTACTCCTTGCAGTCCCCTGCGCAGTTCAGCAACGCCACGAGCGTCATGAGCGGCGCGTAGCGCGCTCTTCTCGGTCGCGTTCAGGACGCTGGCGCTGAGGCGTTCGCCGAGTACTTCGACGAGCGTCGCGCGCGCGTGCGCCGACCCCACTCCTGGTGGAGTGAGCGTCACGCGGTTGACGACGCCACGGGCGACGCTCATGCCGGTGTCGACCAGCTCTCCCGCGAACGCGATCGACTCGCGAACGGGCTCGGGTTCGGGTGTGCTGACCAGGACAAACGCCGTCGCATCACTTCGGAGGAGCGCCGCGACGGCTCCAGCTCGCACGCGAAAGTCGCCCATCAGCGATCCGACTGCACCAAAGAACGACCCCATCTCGCCGAGCAGGTCGACTCCTACGAGGCGGCGGAGCAGAGCAAGCGCCGGAGCCCTGGCGCTCCTCGCGAGGCGCGCTCCGGCGCCGACCGGAGCCGCCATCAGCGCCAGCGCCGGCGCGTCGAAGAACTGGATGAGGTTCTGTGGGGCTCTGAGGAAGTCGACGGTGTTGCGCGAGGGCGGCGTGTCGAGCACGATCGCGTCGAACTCGCCCGAGCGGTCGAGGTCGTAGAGCTTTGCCACGGCGGTGAACTCGTGCGAGCCACCGACGGCGCTTGAGATCTCGCGGTAGACGCGGTTCGCGAAGACCCGTTCGCGCGTCGCATCGTCGGGTGCGACGGAGCGGATCAGGTCATCGAATGTTCGCTTAGGGTCGAGCACCATCGCCCAGACTTCACCACGGACCGGCAAGCCAGTGGGCGCGAGGTGGGCGGCGCTCAACCGAACCGGTTCGGCGGCGAGCGCATCGAGAGCGAGGGCGCCTGCGAGGCGGCGTGAAGGGTCGATGGTGATGAGGGCGACGCGCTTGCCGCCGGCCGCCAGGCCGAGCGCGATCGCCGCAGCTGTGGTGGTCTTGCCGACGCCGCCGGCGCCGACGCAGACGCAGATCCGCCGGTTGGCGAGATCGTCGCTCAGGCTCATAGTGCGCCCTCGAGCTCGGTCGCGAGGGTCTCGAGCTCCCCCACTCGGAGCTCGTCACCCTCGGTGCGGCGCAGTTGCGCGATTGCGACGTCACCGAGCGCGTTACGCAGCCGCGCGACCTGCGCGAGTTCGAGCCGCGACAGCCGATCCTCCGAGAGCAAAAGCTCGATCGCCGCGCGGGCTTCCGCGAGGAGCGACGGCCCGGCGAGCGCATCTCGTAGCGCTTGGGCGTCCTGGTCGTTGAGCGGCGGGCCGCTCAGCGCGTTGACGACGACGAGGTCGAGCCGGAGCTCTGCGTCCCGCTCGAGCCGCGTTCGAAGCTCGAGCAGTTCGCTGATCGCCGAATCCTCGGCCCGTGCGACCGCGACCACAGCCGTGCTGGTTGCGTCGTGAAGGAACTCATCGATCCTGCTGCCCTGGCGGGCGATTGGACCGGCCCCCGCCGTGCGCGCAAAGGCGCGGGGAGCGGTGAGCAGGGCGAGGGCATGCCCGCTCGCGGGAGCGTCCACAACGACGACGTCGTAGGGCGAGGCGCCCGGTACCCGACGGTCCGGCTGCGCCAGCTCCCAGAGCTTGCCGACGTTCAGCATCTCGCGCAGACCGGGGGTCGCGGCGGCGAGGTAGCCGATCAGGCGCGTGGCGCCGACGATGTCCGCCAGCATGCGCAAGGGCAGGTGCTCGCCGAGGTATTCGTCAAGCGCGCGCGCGGTCTCTATCTGAATCGCGAACAGGCCGGGCGCTATCTCGGCCTCGCCGCTGCCGACCGCGACGCCGAACCGTTGCGACAGCTCGCCCCGGCCGCCGCTCTCCGCAAGGATCGTCCGCGCACCACCGCGCGCAGCGAGTAGCGCGAGGGCGCCGGCGGTGACCGAGCGCCCGACGCCGCCCTTGCCGACGACAAAGATCAACCGCCGGCTCAGCAGCGCCGTGGATGGGTTATTGGCCACGTGCCGATGCTACGGGTCCCAACGCCCACCTTCAGGTCGCGACGAAGCGGGTCGAGCGGCTTGCAGGAGTCCGCTCGTGACCTGCGAATAACGCGCCGTGCTGGTCAAAGCTCAACAGTGGAGGCTCGCGTGAGCCCGGCCAAGGTAATCGCGTTCGCAAACCAGAAGGGCGGCGTCGCGAAGACGACGACGACCCTCAACCTCGCCGCTGCGTTCGTCGAGGAGGGCCATCGCGTGCTCTGCGTCGACATGGACCCACAGGGCAACCTGACGATGTCACAGGGAATCGATCCTGACACGCTGGAACGGTCGATGTACGACGTGCTGGTTCACCAGATCTCGATTCGCGAGGTGATACGCAAGCGCGAGGTCGATGTCGCGTGCGCGTCAATCGATCTGGCCGGCGCGGAGATCGCTCTGGCGGCGACGATCGGGCGCGAGCGCGCCCTCGAGCGCGCCCTGAAGCCTGTCGCCGACGATTACGACTTCATCTGCATCGACACGCCCCCGAGCCTCGGGCTCCTCACAATCAACGCGCTGACCGCGGCGCACAAGGTGATCGTGCCGGTGCAGTGCGAGTACCTGTCGATGCGTGGCCTGATCCAGCTGCAGAACACGCTCGCGATGGTTCGCGAGAACCTCAACCCGACCGTGGACATCCAGGGCATCCTGCCGACGCTCGTCGACTCGCGGACGATCCATGCGAAGGAGGCGATCGAGATCCTCGAGGAGAACTTCGGCGACCGTGTCTTCGCGTCGCGTATCCGCAAGACGGTGAGGTTCGCGGAGGCCCCGGTGAAGGGCATGTCCGTCCTTCGCTACGACCCCGACGGCAGCGCCGCTAAGGCCTACCGCGACCTCGCGAAGGAGGTTCTCGATGGCACCGCCTAGCAAGCGCGCGAGCATGCGTGAGGGTCCGCTGGCCGCACTGTTCCGCAAGACCGAGACCGAGGGCCTCGAGCCGCCGCTCGTCGCGCTGGAACCGGCGTCCCAACCGTCGGAGGAGACGCCGGCGGCCCCGAGCCCCCAGGATCGCCTGCGTCACGCGTTCAACTCCGAGCTCCCGCAGGACATGCTCGAGATCCGCGCGTCTGCACCGACCCGTTCTACCAAGTCGAAGAGCAAGCCAAAGCCTGCACCTGCCGAAGTATTGCTCGAGGTCGACGAGACGCCCGCGCGGCGCATGCTCGGCCGCGCGACGCTCCGGGTTGTCGGTGTCGGCGGCGCCGGCGTCAATGCGGTCAACCGCATGATCGAAGCCGAAGTGGCCGGCGTCGAGTTCCTCGCGATCAACACCGACGTGCAATCGCTGCAGCAGTCGACGGCGACCACGACCATCCACATCGGCGCGCAGGTGACGCGTGGCCTGGGGTCCGGCTCGAATGCGGCGGTCGGCCGCGAGGCTGCGATCGAGGGCTACGACGAGCTGAAGGCGCAGCTGAAGGGTTCGGACATGGTCTTCATCACCGCCGGTGAGGGCGGCGGAACGGGAACCGGCGCGGCGCCGATTGTTGCGGCGATCGCGCACGAGGTCGGCGCTCTGACGGTCGGCATAGTGACGAAGCCCTTCGGCTTTGAGGGGTCGCGTCGTGCGGCGCAGGCTGAGGCCGGCATCGAGGAGCTGGCGGGCGTCGTCGACACGCTGATCGTTGTGCCGAACAACCGCCTGCTGTCCGTTCTCGACAAGAAGGTCTCGATGGTCGATGCGTTTGCGGTCGCTGACGACGTCCTGCGCCAGGGCGTCCAGGGAGTCGCCGATCTCGTCACGCTGCCCGGCTTGATCAACCTCGACTTCGCCGACGTTCGCACGGTCATGTCGAATGCCGGAACGGCGCTGCTGGGGATCGGCATGGGCGCCGGCGACGGCCGCGCGGTCGAGGCTGCCATGGCGGCCGTGTCCTCGCCGCTCCTGGAGACCTCGGTCGAGGGCGCCCGCAACATCCTGCTGTCGATCACCGGCGGTCCGAGCCTCTCGCTCTGGGAGGTCAACGAGGCGTCGAAGGCGGTCAGCGACGCGGCGCATCCCGACGCGAACATCATCTTCGGCGCGACGGTCGACGAGAAGCTCGGTGACGAGGTATGGGTAACGGTTGTCGCGACAGGGCACGGCGATCGCGCCCGCCCCCCCGCCCTCGTGATCGACCAGCCCGACGGCGAGCCGCGGATTCACCGCACCACGCCACAGCGCATGCGCTCGCGTTCGGCCCTGGCGATCGCGCAGATCGAAGTGCCCGAGTTCGGGCCTCGCGCCTAGGCTTCTAGCCGAAGCGGACCTTGCCATTCGACCGCGCTCGAGCCTGAGCGCGATCGACGAACTCGAGCCGGCGTATCGCCGCTCGGAGGAGACGCGTCAGCAGGCGCATCCGCGCGTTCTCCGATCGAAGCTCGAGCAGTCGCTGCTTCGCCTCGAGACCGAATTCGACCGTCGCCGCCATCGCGTACGCGGACATCGCCCCGAGGGCGTCAGGTTCTGGCTCTTCGTCGGTCGCCGCCGCCACGAGCGCCCCGTAGCTGGAACGCGCGGCCTCGGCCGCTGCCTCGTCGGGCGCCTCCGCATCATCGGTCACGAAGTCGATCGTGCCAGCCGGATACGCGAGGCTGTCGTCGCGTTCGAGAAGGCGAAACGGGCGGGTCGCGCGCGCGAGGACGTTGAAGCGGCCGTCGTCCATCCGGTCGAGCACGCGCTCGATCTCGCACGCGCACCCGACGAGCTTCAGCTCTTCGTCAGCCAGCCAGACGATCCCGAACTCGCGACCCTCGTCGAGGCACTCGGTGATCATTGTGCGGTAGCGCTCTTCAAAGATGTGTAGGCGGATCTCCTCGCCCGGCAGCGCTACGAGCGCGAGCGGGAAAAGCGGGAACTGTTGCTGAGGCGCCACTAGCGAGAATCGTAGACCGCGTCGCCCGTGCGTTTGCGTGTAGCCGCCGGACTCGGCCGCCGCTCGACGAACCGCAGCGCCGACCAGGTGTCGTCGATCGCGCAGACCTTGTTGTCAACCAGCCCGCTCGCCAGCCCGATGCGCCGCACGGTGTCGTCGTCGAGATCGCTGTGGACGCCGGAGGAGCGCTTCGGCCACGCGATCCAGACGCGCCCGCCCGCGTCCCGCGCCCGGAGGATCGCCGCCAGGCGTACCTCGAGTGACCGTTGCGATGTTGCGAAGAAGACGATCAGCTCGAAGCTGCCTCGCAGCTGCCGGCTGACGCGCGCGCCCTCGAGCCGCGCGGGGAGGTCATCCGGACCGCCAATCGCCGCGACCCTCATCCCGGGCTCGGCTCCAAGCTTGCGCCGAAGCTCGGTGCCTGAGTAACCGGCGTCCATTCGGGCGTTCAGGTACCGGCGCCGGCAAGCTCGATCAACAGGCGGACGCCGAACCCGGAGCCGCCCTTCTCTGCGTAGGCGCGACCTAGATCCCAGCCGGTTCCGGCGATGTCGAGGTGCACCCACGGCACCTTCTCAACAAACGCCGCGAGAAACTCCGCCGCCGTTATCGCTCCCGCCTTGCCGCGGTCGGGAGCATTGTTGAGGTCGCCATAGGTGCCCTTCGCGAGCTTCGCGTATTCCGCGTGCAGCGGCATCCGCCAGACCAGCTCGCCCGTCGCCGCCGCTGCGACCGCGACGGCGTCCGCCCAGTCGTCGTCGTTGCTCATCAGACCGGCGTGCGTCGATCCGAGCGCAACGACGATCGCGCCCGTCAGTGTCGCGAGATCCACGAGACGCTCGGCACCCTCGGCAATCGCATAGGCCAGGCAGTCCGCGAGGACGAGCCGGCCCTCGGCATCGGTGTTGTTGATCTCGACCGTCTTGCCGCTCAGGGTTCGCACGATGTCGCCGGGCTTCACCGACCGGTCGCTCGGCATGTTCTCGGTCGCTCCAATGACGGCGAGAATGCGCACCGGCAGCTGAAGTTGGGCGATCGCGCCAACAGCCTCGATCACGGCCGCGCCGCCGGACATGTCGAACTTCATCTCCTCCATGCCCGCCCCCGGCTTGAGCGATATGCCGCCACTGTCGAATGTCACTGCCTTGCCGACGAATCCCAGCAGTGGCCCGCGCGCCTGCGGTCCGCTATAGCGCATCGTTATCAAGGCGGGCTCCTGCGCCGAGCCGCGCGCAACCGCCGTGAACGCGCCCATGCCGCGCTGCTCGATGGCATCCCTGCGCTCAACCTCGACCACGAGACCGGGGTGGGCGGCGGCGAGCGCGCGGGCCCGGTCAGCGAGGTCGGTGGGAGTCATGTCGTTGCCGGGGGTGTCCTGCAGCACTCGTGCCGCGTTCACCGCGTCCGCGATCACTTTCGCGCGTGCGGCCGCGGGTCCGTGGTCGCGACCACCGCAGAGTGTCAGCGAATCGAGGACCGCGGGCCGTTCTTCGGCTGCGGTGAGGTAACGATCGAAGCGGTAGCTCGCGAGGACCGTTCCTTCGACGATGGCGGCGGCGAGCGCGTCGTCGGCATCCCGCGGCAGCTCCCAGGCTAGTGTGCGCGCGCCCAACTCGCCGGCCCTCTTCGCGACGCGCGCAGCGGCGACGCGCGCGGCCTCGGCATCGAAATCATGGCTGACGCCGAGGCCGGCAAGGAGATAGCGGCGCCCGTCGACGTGGGCCAGCCCAAGAGATCCGGCGCTCGTCTTTGCCTCGCCGGAGTCGAGTAGTGCCTGGAGCGCGGGGGCGCGAACGCGCTCGTCATCGAAGGCGCCGAGAACGATCGTGTCGGCCTCGGTCTGCTCGGGCGGCTCAGTGGTGGCGGCGCATTCCATCGGCACGGCGAGAATACAGCGGCGACCATTACGATCATCCACTCCTTTCCCCAATGGCACTCGCAGATCCTCAGACAGGCCGCACGATCCGTATCGTGGTCGCAAAACCGGGCCTCGACGGCCACGACCGTGGCGCAAAGGTCATCGCGCGCGCACTGCGTGACGCCGGCATGGAGGTGATCTACACGGGGCTTCACCAGACACCGGAGCAGATCGTTGAGACCGTCATTCAGGAGGACGCCGATGCTGTGGGCCTCTCGATCCTCTCGGGAGCGCACATGACACTAGTCCCACGGATCATCGAGCTGCTGCGAGACCAGGATGCCGGCGACGTGGTCGTCACGCTCGGCGGCACGATCCCCGCTCAGGACATCACCGAGCTCAAGCGCCTTGGGGTCGCCGAGGTGTTCACGCCCGGCACCTCGACGCAGGCGGCGGTGGACTTCATCCGCGGCGCAGTCGCAGCCGCGTCGTGATCCCGGCGCCGAGCCCGGCGCATCGAAACCAGCGCGTCCCGAAGGAGCGAACTTGAAGATCTGTGTTCTCGTGAAGGAAGTGCCGGACGCGGCGGTGCGTAAGCGAACCGATCCGCTGACAGGCCGTCTCGACCGATCGGGCGAGCGGACGCTGAACCCCTACGACACGCACGCGATCGAAGCGGCGATGCAGATCAGGGAGGGCGGAGTCGTGGCGGTCGAAGAGATCGTCGCTGTGACGATGGGACCGGAGAGCGCACGCCGCGCGCTCCACAAGGCGGTCTCGCTCGGCGCCGACCGTTCGGTGCACCTCTGTGACGAGTCTCTTGCAGGATCGGATGTCGCAGGGACCGGCTACGCGCTCGCGAAGGCGCTGGAACGCGAGCGCCCGGACCTCGTGCTGCTCGGTCAGCAGTCTGACGACGGCGAGTGCTACACGGTCGGGGCGGTCGTCGCCGATCATCTGCGGATGCCGTCGTTGACCCAGGTGATCCGACTCGACATCTCGGCGCAGGGCAAGCTCGTCTGCGAGCGACAAGCGGAGTACGGATATGACACGGTTGAGGTCGACCTACCGGCCGTCATCGCGGTTGGCGACGCGATCAACGAGCCGCGCTACCCGTCCCTGAAGGCGATCATGGGAGCGAAGAAGATGCCGCTCGAGGTGCTCGCCGCCGCGGCAGTGGGGATCGACTCCTCGCGTGTCGGTGGGGAGAACGCCGCAGCGCAGTGGATCGCGGCTGTCGCACCGCCGAAGAAGCCGGCCGGTCTGATCATCGAGGACGAAGACACCGACGCAACGGTCGCGCAGATCGTCGCGTGGCTCGAGGAAAGGAAGCTGATCTGATGTCTCACATCCTCGTCTACGCGCTTCACCACGACGGTGCGTTCAACCGGAACTCGCTCGGTGCGCTGAGCGAGGCGGCGAAGATCGCAGGGCAGCTCGGGGGTGAGGCCAGGGCGATCGTCGTCGGCGACTCGGTCAGCGAGGAGCTGTGCGCCACGCTCGGCGGCTACGGGGCGAGCACGGTGTACAGGGTGGCCGGGCCCGAAGGTCTGGCTCAGCCCGTCGTCGATGCTATGGCGAGCGTGATTGGAGCCGGCGGGTATGGCTACGCGCTGTTCGGCGGAGGCTTGCTCGGCTTCGAGATCGGCGCGGGGCTGGCCGCGCGCCTTGGCGCCGGCGTCGCGATGGAGGTGACGGGTGTCCGCGTCGACGGCGGCAGTCTGATCGCCCAGCGGCCGATCCTCGGCGACTCACAGATCTCGGAGATCAGCTACAGAAGCCCGCTCGGAATCGTCATCGGCCGCTTGAACGCCTTCGATGTGATCGAGCCGACGACGGGCCAAGCGACGGTTGAGGACGTGTCGGTTGAGTTCTCTGATTTCTCGACGCGCGCCCGAATGCTCAAGCGAGGTGAGCAGCGTGGCGCAGACGTTGACATCGAAGGCGCTGACATCGTCGTCGCGGGCGGCCGCGGTCTGGGGAACGCCGACGGTTTCAAGCTCTGCGAGGCTCTCGCAGCCGCGTTCGGGCAGGGCAGCGCGGTGGCCGCCACCAGAGCGGTGGTTGACGCCGGCTGGTATCCGTACGCCGCACAGATCGGTCAGACGGGCAAGACCGTATCGCCGAAGCTCTATCTCGCGGCTGGCATCAGCGGTGCGATCCAGCACAAGGTCGGAATGCAGTCCTCGGAGAGCATCGTCGCGATCAACAAGGACGCAAACGCGCCGATCTTCGAGTTCTCGGACCTCGGGGTCGTCGGTGACCTGAACAAGATCCTTCCCAAGCTCGCTGCCGCTGTGCGGGCCAGGAGGGACGGGTAGTGACCAAGCGCGCGCGGGTGCTTCCGGCGGACTATCCGCCGCCGATCGAAACCCAGCGCGAGCTCATCAAGCGCGAGCTCGATGCCGCCCAGGATCGAATCGAGGTTGGCGTCGCGATCGTCGGCGGCGGTACCGCGGGCCTCGCGTGCGCGAACCGACTCCTGCAGCTGCTCGCCGACGATCCGAGCACGCTCGAGCGGCTGGGCGAGGTCCCCGTCTGCGTGATCGAGAAGGCCAAGGTGTGCGGCGGACACAGTCTGTCGGGGGCGCTCATGCGGCCCGGCCCGCTCGAGGGGCTGTTTCGAGAGCTCACGCGTGAGGACTGGCGCGCCGAGGGATTCGCGTTCGGTGAAGTTGGGAGGGAGGCCGTCTACCTGCTCCCCAATCGCCGAATGAAGCTGCGAATCCCGCCGCCCCCGCCGTTTCGCAATCGCGGCAACGAGGTGATCAGCGTCGCGGCGCTTGCCCGCTATCAGGAGCGACGCGCGGAGGCCGCCGGAGCGTCCGTGCTGACCGAGACCGCCGCCGCCCAGCTGATCGTCACCGACCGGCGAGTCAGGGGCGTTCGTTCCGGCGACAAGGGCCGCGGGCGCGCGGGTGAGCCGCTCGCGAACTTCGAGCCGGGCACCGACATAACCGCGCTCGCGACCGTCCTCGCCGAGGGCTCCTGGGGGTCGTTGACGGGGGCGGCGATTCGCGAGTTCTCGCTCGGGGCGGGGCGTGAGCCGCAGGTCTCCGAGCTCGGGGTCAAGGAGGTTTGGAGGGTCGCCAATCCGCTTGACCGGGTGATCCACACGCTCGGGCCGTGGCCGCTGCGCGCGGGAGCGCGGAACGCGCAGGTCGGTGGCGGCTGGATCTACCCGATGAAGGACTCGAGGACCGGCGAGGACCTCGTCAGCATCGGTTTCGTGATCGACCTCGACTACGCCGACGCAACCACCAGCGCGCACGACCTGCTCCAGCTGCTCAAGCAGCACCCGCTCGTGGAGCGGATCCTTGGCGGCGGCGAGCGCATCGGCTGGGGAGCCAAGGCACTGCCTGGTGGTGGTTGGTGGTCGATGCCCAAGCCGGTAATGCCAGGTGCCGTGATCGTGGGTGACGGCGCGGGTCTTCTCGACACGGTCTCGCTGAAAGGCGTCCACCACGCGATCCGCTCGGGCGTGCTTGCAGCGCAGGCTATTCACGGGGCACTGGCCCGTGGCGAGTCGACGTTCAACGCCTACGAGACGACCCTCGAGGACTCGCAGACCGGCCGCGAGCTCCACCGCGTCCGCAACGCACGCCAGCCCTTCCGGCGCGGCTTCATCCGTGGCGCGCCTCTGGTGGGCTTGGCGATAGCGACCCGCGGCCTGCTCCCGACCGGCCGCCTGCGCTGGCGGCGCGACGACGAGCGCGCGATGTTCATCGGTGAGACCTCGACCAGGTACCCGAGGGCGGATGGCGCCTACACGTTCGACAAGCTGTCCAGCGTCTACCTCAGCGGCAACCAGACGCGCGATGATGCCCCGAACCACATCCGCATCCAGCGGGAGGTACCCGTTGCGCTTGCGCAGACGTGGGTCTGGCTGTGCCCGGCCGGTGTCTATGAGGTCGCCGAAGATGCTCGGCGTGACGGCACGGTTACCGTTACCGTCAACTACACCAACTGCGTGCAGTGTGGTGCGATCACCGCAAAGGGTGGCCGCCTCACCACTCCCGAGGGGGGCGACGGCCCGCTGTACCGGCTCACCTGACCGCCCTCGCCCAAGCGCGCGCACGCTGGCTTTGACGCCCGAACTGCGCGTCCTCGCAACATCCGAGCTCCTGCGGTGTTCAATTCAGGCGTGTTGACATTTCCCAGACAATGTGTCGCCACGGTGGTGGCGTCGCTGGCGGCAGCGCTTTCGGTCGCCAGTCCCGCCGCGGCGCTCGCGCGCGGCGAGGTGGTGTACGCGGGCCAGCGCGCCAGCGGGCCGCTGGATTCGGCGACCGTTCAAGCATGTACGACCGGGACGGACCCGACGCAGCGCTCGGTGACGTTCAGCGCGGCGATGCAAGCCGTTCCCGGGACCATCACGATGTCCGTCAGCTTCAATCTGTACGAGCGCACGAGCCCGTCGGGGGGGTACGCCGCGGTCAATGCTCCAGCCTTCGGCGTCTGGCAGACGTCGAACCGCGGGACCGCCAGCTTCACCGCAAACGACAACGTCGTCAACCTGCCGGCGCCCGCGTCCTTCCGCGCTTTAGTGCACTACCGCTGGACCGGGCGCCGCGGTCGCTTCATCCGCCACGACGATCGCGTGACCGCCGCCTGCGTCGAAACGGTGCCGGAGCCCGACCTGTCGATCGTGCGAATCACCCACGCTCCGGGGACACCCGCGAAGACGAGCGAGAGCTACGGCGTCGTGATCCGCAACAGCGGACCCGGTGCAGCAGGGGCGTTCGAGGTTGCCTTTAGCATCGCCGGGGCGCCGCTCGCCGACCAGCAGGTGCTCGCGCTCGCGCCGGCCACCACGACCACGGTCCAGTTCAGCGGACCGCGCTGTACCCCGGGGAGCACGATCACCGCGCAGATCGATCCGGCCGGCGCGATCGTGGAACCGGCGAACCCGAGCCGCACCGTGACGTTGACCTGCCCATCGCCGACCGGCGCGGCGGCAAGTGGGGCCGCGGCCGGCACGCCCGCGACGAGCTGAACACGCAATGAGTCGGCGGCGGATCGTCGCTCGCTACAATTGATTGAGATGAAGACCGAGATCCACCCCGGATACGACGAAGCGCACGTGCGGTGCACGTGTGGCAACGAGTTCGTCACGCGCTCGACCAAGCCGGAGCTGCACGTCGAGATCTGCTCGAACTGTCACCCGTTCTACACGGGTCGCCAGAAGCTGATCGACACCGGCGGTCGAGTCGAGCGCTTCCAGCGTCGCGCGGCACGAAGCGCGACGCGCCGCGCCGCCGCGACCAAGTAGGGCAGGCGCGTCGTGGCCGTGCACGCTGCAGGCGTGCGTCGCCGCCCGCCGGTCCGCTCCGGCGTCGACCGGCCGATCGGCGGCCAGGCGGTGCTCGAGGGCGTGATGATGCGCGGTGTTCGCACGTGGTCGGTTGCTTTGCGCGCACCCACCGCGGAGCAGGTCGAGAACCCCAAGCGCGAACCGCCCGCGGGAGAGATCGTCGTACGGACAACCCCGTTTGCGTCGGTTCTCCGCCGTCACCGCATCCTGCGTGCGCCGCTGATCCGCGGCGTCGTTGCACTAGGGGAGTCGATGGGCATCGGCCTGCGTGCGCTGAACGTCGCAGTCGGAGTCCAGATCGGCGAGGGTGAGGACGAGCAGATGTCCGGCGGAGCCTGGGCCGGCGCGATCCTGCTTTCGGTGATCTTCGCCGTGGGGCTCTTCTTTGTGGTGCCGGTCGGCCTCGTTAGCCTGATCAAAGGATCGCTGCACTCGGCGACGCTCTTCTGGCTGATCGAGGGCGTCGTGCGGACGGCGATCTTTCTCGGCTATTTGATTCTCCTCTCACGCCTGCGCGAGCTCCGGCGGGTCTTTGAGTACCACGGCGCGGAACACAAGGCGATCGCCTGTTACGAAGCCGGCGCCGCACTCGAGCCCGAACAGGCGACGCGATTCTCTCGCCTTCATCCGCGCTGCGGGACGAGCTTCCTGCTGATCGTGATGATCGTGGCGATCTTCGTCTTTGCGCCGCTGGGTCTGCCGGCTTGGTATTGGCTTATCGCGACGCGGATCATCGGCGTCCCCGTGATCGCGGGCATCTCATACGAGATCATTCGCCTGGCGGCGCGGTACCGCAACCATCGCGTCGTGGCGCTCGTGATCGCCCCCGGGCTGGCACTCCAGCGCCTGACAACGCGCGAGCCGGATCTCGCTCAACTCGCGGTGGCGCTTGCTGCTCTGCGGGCCGTGCTGGATGCGGAGGCGGGGGATGGTCTGCTGGCCGGCGATCTCGTCGGCCTCGAGGTCGTTGCGTGATCGACAGGCTGGTCGAGCAGATCGAAGCGCGCTTCTCTGAGCTCTCGGCCCAGATGTCCGATCCCGCCGTCCTCGGGGATCGCCAGCGTTTCGCGGAGGTGGGTCGCGCCTACAGCCAGCTCGAGCCGGCTGCCAAACTCGCCGCGGAGTGGCGGCGTGCCGCCGACGATGCGGCGGGGGCCGAGGAACTGCTCGCCGACGGCGGCGAGGATCCGGAGCTGCGCGCGCTGCTCGCGAGCTCGCGAGCACGCACAGCTGAGCTGGAGGAGGAGCTTCGCCTCGCGATGGTCCAGCGCGACCCCAACGACGACAAGCACGTCATAGTCGAGATCCAGGGCGGCGCGGGCGGTGACGAGGCGGGCCTTTGGGCCGACGACGTCTACCGCATGCTCGTGCGCTACGCAGAGCGGCGCGGTTTGACGGTCGAGAGCCTCGACGACGCTGACGGAAAGCACACGTTCGCGATCAAGGGCGCCGGTGCATATTCGGTCTTCAAGTTCGAAGGCGGCACCCATCGCGTGCAGCGGGTTCCACAAACGGAGTCGCAGGGACGCATCCACACCTCGACGGCGACGGTGGCGGTGCTGCCAGAAGCAGAGGACGTGGACGTACAGATCGACCCGGGCGACCTCCAGGTCGACGTGTACCGCTCAAGCGGTCCCGGCGGCCAGTCGGTGAACACCACGGACTCCGCTGTGCGAGTGACACACAAGCCGTCGGGCATCGTCGTTTCGATGCAGGATGAGAAGTCTCAGCTACAGAACCGCGAAAAGGCGCTGCGCGTGCTGCGCGCTCGTTTGTACGAGCGCGCGCTCGCCGAGCAGCAGGCCACGCTGGCGGCGGACCGCCGCTCGCAGGTCGGGAGCGGCGACCGGGCCGAGAAGATCCGCACGTACAACTACGCCGAGCGGCGCGTCACCGATCAGCGGGTCAAGCTGACGCTCTACAACCTCGACGCGGTGCTGGCAGGCGAGCTCGAGGAGTTCACCGAAGCTCTCCAATCCGACGAGAAGCGGCGCCTGCTCGAGGCGCAAACGGGCGATTGAGCCTGCGCGCCGGAGTCTCGGCGCGCGACGCGCTCGACGGCGCGCGGACCGCGATCGCCGCCGGCGGCTCGGCAAGCCCGAGGCTTGACGCCGAGATACTGCTCGCAGACGTGCTCGGGGTCGAGCGGGGGCGGTTGCTCATCGACGACATGCTGGTCGTCGAGGGAGACTCCGTTCGCCGGTTTCAGTCTCACGTGAGGCGCCGGTCCGTCGAGCGGGAGCCGGTCGCCTACATCGTCGGCCGCAGAGCCTTTCGCAACATCGTGCTCGCGGTCGACCCGAGCGTGCTGGTACCGCGACCGGAAACCGAGCTGCTGGTCGAGATCGGGCTCGAGCTTGAGCATGGGGCGTCCGTGCTCGACTGCGCCACCGGAAGCGGCGCGGTTGCCCTCGCCCTCAAAGACGAGCGCGGCGACCTGCGGGTCAGCGCCAGCGATGTCAGCGAAGCCGCACTGGCCGTTGCGCGTGCGAACGGCGCGCGCCTGGGGCTCGACGTGTCGTGGCGGCACGCCGATCTGCTCGACGGACTTGACGGCTTCGACGCGATCCTCGCCAACCCGCCGTATGTTCCGTCCGCGGCGCTTGCCGGACTCGAGCCGGAGGTCTCGCGGCACGAGCCGGCGTTGGCGCTCGACGGTGGTACGGACGGACTCGACGTGATCAGCCGGCTGATCGTGCAGGCGGTGGCCGGCACGGCGCGGATCGTCGCGATCGAGCATGGCAGCGATCAGGCTGGCGCTGTGGCCAAGCTGTGCGAGCAGGCCGGCTTCCCCAAAGTGGAGATCCGCCACGACCTCGCCGGCGCTCCCCGCGTGACCGTCGCGGAGCGCGGATGACCAACGTTGTCTCGGTGCGCGGGTCAGCGGCGGTGTTGCGCGAATGCATTTGCGCCGGCGGTGTTGCGGTCTTCCCGACCGACACCGTGTACGGCCTCTGTTGCGATCCGACCGACCCTGGCGCCGTCGCCCGTCTCTACGAGCTCAAAGGCCGGGCCGCCGACAAGCCGGCCGCGCTCCTGTGCTTCTCGCTGGACGCCGCGCTCGCTGTGCTCGGGGAGCTCGGTGAACGGACGCGCAGCGCTCTCCGTGTGCTGTTGCCGGGACCGGTCACCGTGCTCTTGGCCAACGACGAGCGGCGTTTCCCGCTAGCCGGTGGCGAACTGCTCGGACTGCGCGTGGTCGACATCGGCGTGGTTCTCGAGCTGGCCGTGCTCCAAACAAGCGCCAATCGTGCTGGCGAGCCCGACGCGTGCCGCCTCGGCGACGTCCCGTCGCAGATCCGCCAGCGTGCCGACCTCGTGATCGACGGCGGCGAACTGCCGGGCGTACCATCGACGGTGGTCGATCTCAGCCGGCTCGAGATCGACAGCAGCTGGCGAGTGGTCCGCCAAGGCGCGCTTGACGAGCGCGCGCTCGCGCGCGCTCTCGGGACGATCGCGTGACCGGAGGGCATGAAACAGCGCAACCGCCGTTCGCCAGCCGTCCGGAGCCGACCGGCCGGCGACCGGTGGGCGGTAGCCTGACGTGGAAATCCAATGTCTAACCGTGCCAATGGAGACGATCGATGAGTGACACCGTGCCGCGCTCGCACAACCCGTGGTTGACCGTCGCGATCGTCTGCATCGCGCAGCTGATGGTGGTGCTCGACGCCACGATCGTGAACGTCGCGCTGCCTTCGATCAAGACGAGCCTCCACATGTCCACTGCCAACCTGCAGTGGGTGGTCAACGCCTACACGCTCGCGTTTGGCGGCTTCCTCCTGCTCGGCGGGCGCGCCGCCGACCTCTTCGGCCGGCGCCGGCTCTTCTTTGCGGGCGTGGCGGTTTTCTCCGTCGCTTCCCTCATCAACGGCCTCGCCTCCTCGTCGGGCATGCTGATCGGATCCCGCGCCCTGCAGGGTCTCGGTGCGGCACTGGTGGCACCGGCGTGCCTTTCGATCGTCGATACGACCTTTCGCGACCCTGACGATCAGCGCAAGGCGCTCGGGCTGTGGGCCGGCCTCTCTGCCGGCGGCGCGGCGATCGGCCTGCTCCTCGGCGGCATCCTGACGCAGGCGTTCTCGTGGCCGTGGATCTTCTTCGTGAACGTGCCGATCGGGGTGGCGGCGATCCTGCTGGCGTTGCGCTTCGTACCCGACTCGCGCGGTGAGGCGGTGGCGGAGGGAACGGACGCGGCCGGGGCGCTCACCGTGACGGCCGGCCTCGCCCTGTTGATCTACACGATTGTCGAGACCCAGAGCCACGGTTGGGGCTCGGCTCAGACGATCGGGCTCGGCGCGCTGGCCTTGGTCCTGCTGGTGGCGTTCGTCGCGATCGAGCAGCGCACGAGGTCGCCGCTGATCCGCCTGGCGATCTTCCGCGTGCGAGCGCTGGCGGTCGGCGATGCGGCGATGCTCTTCCTGGCGGCCGGCATGTTCGCCAACTTCTTCTTCGGCACGCTGTACGTGCAGGGCATCCTCCACTACTCGCCGATCGTCGCTGGTCTTGCGTTCCTGCCGGTCGCGGTTCTGATCGGCGCGGGCGCCGGGGCCGCCCAGCGTCTCATCCCGAAGTTCGGGATCCGCTCCGTCGCGATCGTCGGTATGGCGCTCGCTGCCGCCGGTCTCGCGCTGATGGTGCGCGTCGACATCCACAGCACCTACGTCGGCACGCTCCTGCCCTCGTTCGTCCTACTCGCGATCGGCCTCGGGATCGCGTTCGTTCCGGCGACGCTGATCGGCGTTTCGAGCGTGGAGGGCGCGGACTCCGGCCTTGCGTCGGGACTGTTCAACACAGCCCAGCAGGTGGGCGGGGCGCTCGGCCTGGCGATCCTGTCGACGATTGCGGTCACCCACACGAGCGACGCGTTGGCCACCAAGGCGCATCCGTCACGCCACGTCGTGGCTCTCGCGACGGTCTCGGGCTACCGGCTGGCATTCCTCGTTGCGGCCGGGTTCATGCTCATCGCGATCGTGGTGCTGGTCACCTTCCTGCGAAGCGGCCACATCAAGGGGGTGGCGGCCGACGGCGTTCCGGCACCGGCCTCGGCTGCCGCATAATCGGATTGTCCGGCGGCCACTGCGACGGCCCGCGTGCGGGCCTGCTCGGTCAGGCGCGGATCCTCGATCGGACTGCGCGACCGCGGAGGACCGCCCCACCGGCACTCCCAACGGCGCCGGTCTGGACGGCGCCGGGACCGCTGAAGGCGCTGGTAAGCTCGGCGGAAGGTGCCAGCGCTTCCGAACGACTACTTCAACCGCCCGGTCAGCGAGGTTGACCCGGAGATCGCCGCGGTGCTCGCGCAAGAGCTCGAGCGCCAGCAGAACACGCTCGAGCTGATCGCGTCGGAGAACTTCGTGCCGCAGGCGGTGCTCGACTGTCAGGGCAGCGTCCTCACCAACAAATACGCGGAGGGATACCCCGGAGCTCGCTATTACGGGGGCTGCGAGTTCGTCGACATCTCCGAGCAGCTTGCGATCGACCGCGCAAAGGCGCTGTTCGGCGCCGAGCATGCCAACGTCCAGCCACACTCGGGTGCACAGGCCAACACGGCGGTCTACCACGCGCTACTGGACCCGGGCGACACGATCATGGGCCTGGCGCTCGCACACGGTGGTCACCTGACGCACGGGATGAAGATCAACGTCTCCGGCAAGCTGTACGACATCGCCCCCTACGAAGTCGATCCGCAGACGAGCCTGATCGATATGGATGAGGTCGCGCGTATCGCTCGCGAGCGACGCCCGAAGCTTCTGCTCGCCGGCTGGTCGGCGTACCCGCGGGTGCTCGACTTTCCGCGGTTCCGCGAGATCGCCGACGAGGTCGGCGCCTACTTGATGGTGGACATGGCCCATTTCGCCGGTCTCGTCGCTGCCGGGGTGCACCCCAGCCCGGTCCCGCACGCCGATGTCGTAACGACAACCACGCACAAGACGCTCGGCGGGCCGCGGGCCGGAATGATCCTCTGTCGCGCGTCGCTGGCAAGGAAGATCGACTCGGCAGTGTTTCCCGGACAGCAGGGTGGCCCCCTCGAGCATGTGATCGCCGCGAAGGCGGTGACGCTGCGGATCGCGGCGAGCGAGCAGTTTCGGGAACGGCAGGAGCGCACACTCGAGTCCGCACGGTCCCTCGCGCGCTCGCTGCTGCGCGCCGGAAACGGCGTCGAGGTGTTGACGGGCGGCACGGACGTTCACCTCGTCCTCGTCGACTTGCGATCGAGCGAGCTCAGCGGGCAGGACGCGGAGGACCGGCTGGCGCAGGTCAACATCACCGTCAACCGAAACGCGATCCCGTTTGACCCCCGACCGCCGCGCGTCACCTCTGGGCTTCGAATCGGCTCGCCTGCGATGGTGACCAGGGGCCTGGTCCCCGACGACTTCACCGAGATCGGCGACATCATCGGCCTCGCCCTCGGGCCTGACTTCGAGCGGCTGCGCGGCGACCTCGTGGAGCGCGTGGGCACGATCGTCGAGCGCTACCCGCTCTACGCCGAGCTCGGGGCGCACGCCGCGGTGTAGAGCCTCGGCGTCGCCTCGCGGGCGACATCAGACGGCCGTGCCTGCGATGCTTGGCGCAGCCGATGACGCTCTCATCGCTCGATGCGCTCTACGCGTTCGCTGTAGCGACGGCGGTTGCTGCGCTCATGACGCCACTGACGATGGCGCTCGCGCGGCGGGTCGGCGCCGTCGACCAACCGAGCGACCGCGGTCTGGCATCGCGAGCTACCCCGCTGCTCGGAGGTCTCGCGATCTTCGCCGCGGTACTCGTCGCTGGACTCGTGTGGTTGCCCGCGCTGACGCATGGGGTTCATCGACACGGACAGCTCGTAGCCGATCCGGTTCATTGGCGCGGCGTCCTTTTCGCAGCGGCGGTCATCACGCTCGTCGGTGCCGTCGACGATCGCTTCCCGCTGCACCCCGTGTTCAAGCTTTTTGGCCAGATCGGCGCCGCGGTCGTCGCCGAGCGCTACGGGGTGGTCGTGCGTGAGATCACGCTGCCGCTGATCGGGGCCCTCCACTTTCCGAACGCCGGTCCGACACTGAGCGTGATCTGGCTTGTCGGGATGATGAACGTCGTCAATTTCTCAGACGGCGTCGATGGCCTGGCTGCGGGTGTCTGCGCGATCATCGCCGCGGCCTTTGCGGTGATCGCGTTCGACCTCGGGCAGGACGCCGCCGGGGTCCTTGCGGCGATCACGGCGGGAGCGTCCCTCGGCTTCCTGGCGCACAACTTCCATCCCGCCTCGAGCTTCATGGGAGATGCCGGAGCGAACCTGCTCGGGCTGCTGATGGGAACGGTGGCGGTCACCGGCGACCTCAAGACGACCGCCTCGATCGCCTTCGCGCTGCCCCTGATCCTGCTCGCGGTCCCGTTCCTCGACACGACCTTCGTGGTGCTGAAGCGCCTCAAGTACGGACGGCCGGTATACGTTGCGGACGCCGAGCACTTCCATCACAGGATGGCGCGGATCGGCTTCAGCGTTCGTCGCACGGTGATTTACCTGTACGCGTGGACACTGATGCTCGCCGGGCTGGCGCTGGCGCTGCGGTTTGTGCCCTACAGCAACCATCACGGAAAGCTCAACGTCGGCTGGAGCGTTGCCCTGCTCGTCTACGGCCTGGTGGTTGCGGCGGCCAGCGTCTACCTCGTCTACGTCCTCGAGATCGTCAAGTTCCGCGGGCGAGCGCTATGGCAGGCTGGTAGGCGGGGGGCCGCCCCGTCCGGCCCCCAACCGACCGCTCCCGGAGAGACTGTGGAGCCGGCAGAGCGACGGGCCGGCGCCGGACCGCGCGGCTGAGCTCTCGACACGTCCGCGCGCCTGAGCCGGTGCGGGTGGGCCGGCGGTGGCGCGGTCCGACGCGACTTTTCGCCCCCAATGCGGTCTGTACTGAGATGCATCGCTTGCGCTCGCTGGCGGTCTGCCTTTTCTGTGTCTGCGGTTTCGCCTGCGTGCCGGCGGCGACCGCGCAGACGCCGCCCATTCCCGCACCCCACCCGCTCGTTGGGATCGCCGATGAGAACCTCGAGATGTTCGGTGATGCGCACTTCTTCGCCCTTGGCATCACGCAGATCCGCTTCTACGTGTCGTGGGACGTTCTTTCGAGCGCCTACAGCAACCCACTGCGTCGCGACATGCTTGCGGCATGGCTCGGGAACGCGCGAGCGCTCGGCTTTACGCCGCTGATCACCTTCGACCACTCGGACCTTCCGGGGCGCGATCGCCGGCTACCGAGCGTCGCAGAGTACAGCGCGGCATTCACCGCGTTTCACCGCGCCTATCCATGGGTCACGGACTTCGCCACCTGGAACGAGGCCAACTATTACGGGGAGCCGACGGCGTCGCACCCGCGCCGCGTCGCCGGCTACTACCTTGCGCTACGGCGCGACTGTCCGAGCTGCACGGTGCTCGCGGCCGAGCTGTTGGACATCAACAACCCGCGCGAGGCGGTCGGGGAGGCGCGGTGGGCGCACCAATTCATCGCCTATGCACACCGCGAACCGGCGTACTGGGGGCTGCACAACTACGTCGGCGCGAACTCGTTCTCCGAGAGGTCCGTGAGTCAGCTGCTGCGAGCCGTCCGCGGCAACATCTGGCTGACCGAGACCGGCGGCATCGTGGCGCTCCCGCACCACGGCCAGTCCGGATTCCCCCTGACCCAGCACCACCAGGCTGCGGTGGATAACTTTCTGCTCAATACGCTGCCAAGTCTGAGTCCGCGAATCCAGCGCATCTACCTGTACGAGTGGCGCTCGCCACACGAGCACACGAGCTGGGACTCGGCGCTGATCGGCTACGGCGGTGATCCGCGGCCGGCCTACGACGTGCTCGCGAGCACGCTCCACGCCTGGGGCATCGACCCGAACTGTACGCTCGCGCCGGCTCCTCCGAGCTGCATCGCCGCCCCGGCGCCGCAATGAGCGTGCGTGGGGTTCTCGCGCTCGCCGCGCTCGCGTTGACCTGCGCTGCCTGCGGTGGCGCGGCGAACCGCGCGGCGAACGTCCCGCCGGGGTCAACCAGTCCGCAGGCCGGTCACGGCGCGCCCTCCGCGTCGCGGGGCGGGCACACCAACTCGTCGACGCGGAAGCGACCCGGTCCCCGCGCCGGCCGGGGCCGCGCAGGGACTCGGCACACCAACGCGGTTGCACCGCGACCCCCTGTCATCGTCGGGATTGGCGACAACCGTCCCGGATTCCTGACCGACCCGCGGTTCCTGGCGCTCGGCGTAACGCACGTCCGCGACGACGTTCCATGGGACATCCTCCGGGAGCCACTGGCTCTCGCTCGCCTGACGGTGTGGCTCGACGACGCGCGCCGCGAGCACCTGACGGCGCTGATCAGCTTCGACCACTCCGGCATCAACGGTCGCCGCCGTACGCTGCCGACGACCGCCACGTTCGCTGCGGCGTTCCGCGCGTTCCGCGCGCGCTTCCCCTGGGTCACCGAGTTCGTCACCTGGGACGAAGCGAACTTCTTCCTCGAGCCGACCGCAAGGCAGCCCGGGCGCGTCGCCGCCTACTACCTGGCGCTGCGCCGCGATTGTTCTTCATGCACGATCCTGGCGACCGACCTTCTCGACCTCAGCGGGCGGCGCTTCGCTGTTCCGATGATCGAGTGGGCACGCGAGTTTCTCCGCTATCTGCCGGCGCAGCCGGCGTACTGGGGCCTGAACAACTACGTCGGCGCAAACGCGCTCAGCAGTGCGAGCACGATCTCGCTCCTGCGGCTCGTAACGGGCAAGATCTGGTTCGCGGAAACCGCGGGCGTGATCAGTGACGGCGGCCACGCGGTCGAGGCGACCGCAGCGCGCCTGCAGCGCCAGGCGGCCGTCGACCGCTACATCGTCGGTCAGCTCGCGGCCGTAAGCCCCCGGATCGAGCGCGTCTACCTCTACGAGTGGAACGCACAAAGCCGACGCGACACGTGGGATTCGGCGTTGATCTCCCCTGATGGCGTCCCGCGGCCCGCATACCACGCAGTCGCGAACCTGCTTGCGTCGTGGGGAATGCGTGCGCTGTGTCTGCAAGCGCGCGCCGACGCGACCTGCCGTGCCGGGTAGCGGGCCTCGATCCCCGGCGCGCGAGTGCGACATCTGCGACGCTTCAGCGCGTTGAACAGCTGGGAACGGATCTCGAGCAGGCGTCAGCGGATGACGCGCCGGCGGACGCGCGCCGCGCTGGTGGCCATCTTCGTCGCGACGGCCATGGCGGGCGTCCCGGCAGTCGCCGCGGCGCACGTGGCCGTGGGAATCGGCGACAACAACAGGGAGATCTTCACCGATCCTCGGTTCCTCGCGCTCGGCATCCGCTACGTCCGCGACGACATCGCTTGGAACGCCGTGAACGTCCCGGTCGAGCGAGCAAACCTCGCGGCCTGGGTGGCCGGCGCTCAGGCCGACGGACTCACGCCGATGATCACCTTCGATCACGTGATCGGCAGCGTCCGCACGCAGCGCCGGTTGCCGACGGTCGCTCAGTTCAGCCGCGCCTTCCTCAAGCTACGCGGCCTGTTTCCCACCGTCACCGAGTTCGAGACGTGGGACGAGGCCAACTTCTACCTGGAGGGCACCGCGTTCAACCCAAAACGCGCGGCGCAGTACTACCTCGCGTTGCGTCGTGACTGCCCGACCTGCACGATCATCTCGCCTGACCTGCTCGACGTTCCCCGCACCGAAGCCGTTCCGATCGTCACGTGGGTCCACCAGTTCCTGCGCTACTCGCACGGTCAGCCGGGCATCTGGGGCCTCAACAACTACTTCGGCGCGAACCGCCTCGAGCGGCAGACCACCAAGCAGCTGCTCCACGCCGTCCGCGGGAAGATCTGGTTTGCCGAGACCGGCGGGATAGTCAGGCGCCGCAACGGTTCGAGCGTGGGCTTCCGCCAGGGGGCAAAGCACGCGGCGAAGGTCGACAGGTTCATCCTCCGCACGCTGGTCAACCTGAGCCCGCGGATACAACGCGTGTACCTCTACGAGTGGAGAGCGGTCTCCGCGCACGACACATGGGACTCGGCGCTCATCTCGTGGACCGGCGTCCCGCGACCCGCGTACGGCGTTCTCGCCAACACCCTCGCGTTGTGGGGCATATCGCCCAACTGCTCAATCTCGACCGTCCCGCCGCCATGCGCGGGTTCCACCGGGCCGACTGCCGCCTCGTTGCGGTCGCGCAATCCGGTGCTGACCGTACGGCCAACCGCTAGAGGATCTTGATCGCAAGGCAGTAAGCGGAGGCGATCAAGGCGCCGGCGCTCACGCGGCGGTCAGAGCTGAGCGAAGCGGGCAGCAGTGCCCACATGGCGTACCAGGGGAGGAGCCACGCGCTGCAAGCCAGGAGCGCCAGAGCCGCCCACGCGTAACAGTCCAGCCAAGCCGCCCCGCGCCACGCTCGCCACAGGGTCCCAATTAGCGCGGCGCAAAAAGCCGTGGCAAAGCCGATGCGAATGCCCACGGGAAGCAGGAAATGAGTCCCGGCGCCGCGCCCCGCCACATGCCCTACACCGATCAGCATCGAGAGCTCCGCTGGGACGCTGTGCTTGGCCACGTGACGTTGCTCGCCCGCGAGTGCGCGCCAAAGCCCCGTCAGATGGGTTCCAAAGATGGCGAGCGCGGCGACCGCCACGACCGCCGCTGCGGCCACCGCCCAGATCAGGAAGGCGCGTCGTCGACGCGCGCCGATCAGCGCGAACGGCAGCATCAGCGCTGCGGACGCCTTGATCGCGACAGCCGTGATCACCGACACCGCCGCGATGCTCTCGCGACCGCTGATGAGCCAAAGCGCCGCGGCCGCGAGCAGCGCTCCGAACAAGGCATCGTTGTGGGCGCCGCCGACCGCGAACACGAGGACGACGGGGTTGAGTCCGTACATCGCCACGCTCCAGGTCGGCGATCCGCCGAGCCGGCGCGCGGCGCTGGCCAGGATCACGACGGTCATGAGCGTTGCGGCGGCCGCGATCAGCTTCAGCGCCCACAGGCCACCGGCCAACCCGAGCGGCACGAGGGCGTAGCTCAGCAGGGTGAACAGGGGACCGTAGGGCGTGGTCACGGCTCGCCAGCCGAGGTAGGGATAGACGGCGTCGTGCCCCATCGCGTTGGCGGTGAAGCTGTAGGGGCTGAGTCCGTGAAGGGCGCCGAGACGACCGAAGCCGATATAGCCGAGTACGTCACTAGAGAGCAGCGGCGGCGCCAGCGTGCAGGCGAGCGTCGCGACTATCACCGCCGCCCAGATGCTGCGCGCGGGGAGCGAGCGCACGCAGGCCAGGGCCGCCGCGTAGCAGACGCAGATGGCCAACACGAGACCCTCCAGAGCCCAGTGCGCAGACGTGAAGCCGAACGGCCGCAACGGCCCGGCGAGCCAGGCGGGGAATCGGTGCGCACCGGAGGGGACGTAGCTCGAAGGTCCGTGAGCCGCAGTGGCACCGAGTAGCAGCGCGCTCGCGACGAGCCCGACCAGAGCGACGCTACCCAGCGTTCCTGCCGGCCCCGCACACCGCCAACGCGGACGCGGACGCCCGGCGGGCAGCTCGATCTCGCTTGCGGGTGCGCCCACGGGGTGAATAGTGGCTGCTTCTCGTCTGTAGTGGCTGCTTCTCGTCTGCGCCGCCGACCGGGCTTTGTCCGCGCGAGGTGGGATGATGAGCACCCGCTGGCTCGCGAGATTCGTTGCGGCTTTCTGCCCGAGTTCTTACGTTTGCGCGCAGAGGCCGATAGAGTGTCTGCGAGCAGTCAGGCGCCACACCACTTGCTCTCAAGAGATCCAAACGAAAGTCCCGCGTCGAGCGCGGCCCGTCCGCGCCGTGTCCTGATTCTCTCCGCCGATGTCGGCGAGGGTCATGCGGCCGCTGCTCGCGCCCTGCTCGAGCAGCTCGAAAACTCCCCTGAGCCGGTCGAGGTGAAGGTCATCGACGGGCTGGCTGCGATGGGCGCGCTGCTGCGGTCGGTGGTCTCGGACGGCTACCGGCGCCAGCTACGTGTCGCGCCGCACTCCTACTCGCTGTACTACTGGCTGCTCGGGCACGCACCGCCGATCCGAGGCTTGACGAAGCTCCTCCTCACCAAGCTCGGAGCGAAGCCGCTGGCGCGGGCAATCGCGGAGTACGACCCGGACGTCGTCGTATCGACGTACCCCGCAATCACGGTCGTTCTCGGCTATATGCGCCGCCGGCGCATGCTCCGTGTTCCGGCGGTGGCGACGATCACCGACATGACGGGCCTCTTCTTCTGGGCGCAGCGTGGCATCGACACCCACCTCGTCATGTACGAGGCATCGCTCCGCGACGTCGAGCGGATCGCGGGCCGCGGGAGCGCTCAGGTCGTTCGTCCGTTGATCGCGGCTGAGTTCCTTGAGCCGCGCGATCCGGCCGCGGCGCGCGATTCCCTCGGGTTGCCGCGCGGCGGGCACGTGGTGGTCGTTTCCGGTGGCGGCTGGGGCGTAGGGGACCTCGCCGGGGCCGTTGACGAGCTGACGCGCCTCCCCGACACGACGATCGTCTGTGTGGCCGGTCGCAACGAGGCGGCCCGCCAGGATCTCGCGGAGCGTTTCAGCGCCAACGACCGCGTTCGGGTTCTCGGCTTCACGGACCGCATGGCCGACCTTCTCGCCGCGGCCGATGTCCTCGTCCATTCGACCGGCGGCGTGACGTGTCTCGAGGCGATGGCCCGGGGCTGCCCGGTCGTGTCCTACGGCCTTCCTGTGGGGCATGCGAAGCTGAACACGCGTCGTATGGCGGAGCACGATCTGCTCGCCCTCGCCAACTCGACTGACGAGCTCGTGGCGCACGTCGAGCTCAGTCGCCGACGCGGAGCGCCGAGCGTGCAGCGGGGAGGCGCGATAGCTTCGCCGCAGGCCGCCGACGTCGTGCTCAATGCGCCGGCGCGCGTGCGTCCGATCGCCCGTTGGCGGCTGCGTGCCGTGAGCGCGCTGACCTCGAGCCTGCTCGCGCTTGGTCTCGGCGTGTGGGTCATGTCGACCGACGACCTCGACGCGCTCGCCGCCGTGCTGAGTCGTCAGGTCAAGACCGTCGCCACGCACGGCGTTGACGGGGTCGCCGTGGTGGTGCGGACGCCGCTGCACGACATCCGCAAGGTCGCGATCGAGCTGAGGCACGACGGACTGCGAGCCACCTTCGCGTCCACCACCGTGCCAAACGCAGCGACGATCCGCCTACTGCACAACCTCGGCGACGCCGCAATGCCCGCGATCAACCGCGGGAGCTGGCTCCACTGGATCCACACGACGGCCGAACTGAGGCGCGACGCCCGCCGCCTGCATCTCGGCCGCCACTTCTACTACCTCGATCCGTCCGACCCGTCGTTCGGTGAGCTGGTTCTCGCGCGCGTCGCGGGTGCGCAGGGGGTGACCGGCGCCGTTCAGTTCAACCTGCGACCGGCCCGCTTCTCGCGCGCTCCCGGGCCGGGCGACGTGGTTGTTGTGCGACTCCCCGGCTCGACCGCGGCAGCCCGTGAGATCGACACGCTCGCCTCCTCGCTGCGATCAGCGCGGCTGACGGGGATGCCGCTCCCGTCACTCCCCGGCTGAGTCTCGCGCGGACCCACGGGCGGCCTGCGAGGCACGGTCGCCGCTCAGCGCAAGCAGCGCCGGCGAGCGGGCGAGCACGGTCGCCCCACCGAGCAGAACGAGCAGGCAGATGAGCAACGGCACGCCGGACAGCGGCGTGTTCAGGAAGCTCACATGGAGGATCAGGGGGGCGAGCATCACCGGAACGAACGTCTCGGCAACGAACACGACCGGCGCAACGAGGATCGCCGGGCGATGCTGCAAGGCGCTCATCTCTGCGGTGAGGCCGACGATCGAGGCACTGATCGCCGCTGCGCCCCACAGCACCGCCGCGGGCCAGTGTCCGCCGGACGCAGCGTCGGCAACGAGCTTCGTCGCGAGCGCACCCCATGCGAACGCGAGCCCCGCTCCGAGCATCGAGAGATTGGCCACGGGTCGACCGACGAACTGCGCGAGGAACGGGATCAGCGCCGCAACGCCCAGAACCGCCAGCACCACCAGCAATGCGATCCCGTGCGCGTGATGTGTCGAGCGGTCCGGGGCGAGGGCGGCGATCCCGATCACCCCCAGAACGATCGCGCAGACAGCAGCGAGCTCGCGGCCGCCGGGGCGCTCCCCGAGGAGTCGCTCGCCGAGCGCGAGCAGCACCAACAGGCCGATCGCCAGTGCCGGTTGTACGACCTCCAACGGCGCAAACAGAAGCGCGACGATCTGAAGTGGCCAGCCGAGCGCGGTCATCGCCGTTCCGGCGAGCCAGCGCCCGCTGCGCAGCAACTCGGTCAGCAGCGAGATACGCAGCGTGTGCCGGTGGCTCGTATCGCGGGCATCGAGAGCCTGGACGCCGATCCCTAGGCTGTACAGCGTCGATGCCCCGGTTGCCGCCAGGATTCCAATGAGCAGCGAAAGCATGACCGGCGGCGATCATCGCACCCCCGGCCGGGGAAAGGCTGTCCTGGCTGCCGCAATGATCGTGAGCGGCGCCTACATCGCGCCGGCGTCGGCCTTCTACATCGGGCCTTTGCGGCGGGCACTCGGGATCGCGACGACGACACGCGACAGCCGCGGTTACGGGCTCACCTTCGATGACGGGCCGCATCCTCAGGGCACCCCGGCGGTGCTCGAAGTTCTCGCTGAGCGCGCGATCCGCGCGACGTTCTTCCTCGTCGGCGAGCAGGTCGCCCGCAATCCGTCGCTGGCGGCCGAGATCGTCGCGGCCGGGCATGGAGTCGGTCTGCATTGCGATCGTCATCGGAACCTACTGCGCGTAGGACCGCGCGCGGTCGCCGACGACATCGCACGGGCACAGGCCCGCATCGAGGAGGCTACGGGGCTTGCGATCGAGCGCTACCGCCCGCCGTACGGGATCTTCAACGCCGCGGCGCTCGGGATCGCCAGGAGCAACGGGTGGCGCCCGCTGCTATGGACGCACTGGGGGCGCGACTGGGAAGCCAGCGCGACCGCGGCGTCGATCGCCGAGCGGTTGGTCGGCGGCGAAGTGGCCGACGGCTCCGTTCTCCTGCTCCACGACTCCGACGCCTACTCGAGTGCCGGGTCGTGGCAGCGGACAGCTGCTGCGCTGCCACAGGTCCTTGACAGCCTCGCAAGTCGTGGCCTCGAGGCCACGCTCGCCGTCTGAAGGGCTCGCGGCGAATGTCACAAGCTTGTTACAAACTTCTCTTCCGTATAGACTCGCGCCGTCGTCGTTGCGCCTTGCCTCCCGGCGCTCGACGGGGCGTGCAGCAGGCTGTTGCGCGGGCTTTCGTGGTTGTTGGGGGGCGCCACGATGAACGCCTCACAAGACGCCTCCAAGCGACAGACCCCGAGCTCGCCGCTGCCCCTCACCGCCTCGACCGCGGGTGAGCGGGTTGCGTCGCCAACCCGCGAGCGGACGGGATGTGGCTGGTGCCGGCATGCTCATGATCGCGGTCAACCTCGCGGTCACCGCTGTTGGCGCCGGCCTCGGGGCGCTGCTCGGCGCGCTTGTCCCGCTAATGCTCGCCGGCTTCGGAGTCGGCTTCTTCATCGGAATCGGCGTTGTCGTTAATCGCTTCCGCGACATCTGAGCCCGGCGTGAGCCCACTCCGCTACATCGACTTGGTCCTGATCGCGATCGGCGCCGCCATCTCGATTCCTCTCGGGGCGCCGGCGGTCGGCTACGCGATCGGCGCCGGCACATGGCTTCTGCAGCGGGTCGTTCAGGAGCTCGACAAGCTCTGGATCGCGCGGGTCACCGCGCCCGTGGCCCACCTCGGATACTCGCTCTTCGAGGTGTTCGGCCGAATCTGGCTGCTGGCCGGCGGCATCATCGCCGCGACCGTCATCGGGCACCGCGCCTACGGCCTGACGGCGGCGCTGATCATCCTCTGCGCCTACACGGTCACGTTCGTGCTGCGCGTAACGGGCGGGCCTCCGCCGGGCCGGCCGGCGCCATGACGAGCATCCGGGGGTGGAGCAAGCGACGGAAGATCATCGTCGGGATTCTCGTCGCCTGGTTGGGCGGCACGGTCTTGATCGGCGTGGCGTTCGGCGTGCACGGCAAGAAGAACACGAGCTACCTGCCGCAAGACGAGTTCAAGCTCTTCAACTGGGCCCACCTGTTCGGCCCGATCTACCTGAACAAAGCCGTGTTCTACCTCGTCCTCGCCGCTCTGATCACCGTCGGCGCAATGGTCTTCATCGCGAAGCGAATGCAGATGCGGCCCAACCGAGTGCAAACAGCGGTGGAGTTGGCGTACGGCATCTGCGAACGGCAGATCACCCGCGACAGCATGGACGCCGACATGGCGCGCAAGTGGTTCCCGCTGGTTGCGACGCTGTTCTTCTTCCTCCTGGTCTCCAACCTCCTCGGGTACATCCCGCTACCGGTGAACACCAACCCGGCGGAGGAGGTTCACGTCTTCGGGACGACGTTGCCGACCTTCCAACTGTTCGCGGCGACCACGAATATCTCGTTCCCGCTGGTGCTGGCACTGATCGTCTACATAGCGTTCAACGCCGAGGGCGTACGCGCGCACGGACCGATCGGCTACATCAAGAGCCTGATCCCGAAGGGTGTCACCGGCGTCATGCTGCTGCTGATCTTCCCGATCGAGATCCTCTCGAACATCCTGCGGCTGCTCTCCCTGACGATCCGGCTCTGGGCCAACCTGCTCGCGGGCCACATGCTGATCGCGTTCATGAGCGGCGGCCTCGCCGTCCTACTCGGCCTGAAGTTCCTGGCCTGGGCCCTGCTCCCGTTCGGGGTCGCCATCTTCCTCTTCGAGGCGGTACTGATCGCCGGGCTCCAAGCCTTCATTTTCGCCATACTCGCCGCGATCTACCTCGGCAGCGCGGTTTCCGAACACTAGCCCGATAAGGAGTCCCACTTGTTCGCTCACATGTTCCTGTCAATCGTTCACCCGCTGATCGCCGCGGCGTCGGACGTGCACATCGGCGAGAACGCCGGCAAGGCGATCTCGATCGGCGTCGGAGCCGGCGGCGGTGCCGCAGGGGCGGGGGCCGGTATCGGAATGCTGTTCGGCAAGGTCTACGAATCGGCCTCCCGCCAGCCGGAGATGCAGGCCGAGTTGACCGGCCTCCAGTGGCTTGGATTCGCTCTGACGGAGGCCACGTTCTTCTATGGCCTGGTCGGCGGGCTCATCGGCTACGTGCTCGGTTAGGTCAGTGATCATGCCCCTCGCATCATCAAGCGGCTCGTTTCTGATCTCGCCCGACATCGGCCTGATGCTCTGGACCCTCGTCGTCTTCGGGATCTCCCTGTTCATCCTCAGCCGCGTTGTGTTCCCTCGCATCCGGGCTGGGCTCGACGCTCGCCAGAAGGCGATCGAGGAGTCGATCGACTCCCAGGAGCGGCTGCGCGCGGAAGCCGACAAGGTGCTCGCGGAATACCGGGAGCAACTCGCGCAGGCGCGTCTTCAGGCTGAGGAGATCGTCACTCACGCGCGCGAGGCCGGCAAAGAGCACGAGCGAGAGGCGCAGATCGAGGCGCGTGAGCGCCGCGAGAAGCTGCTCGAACAAACAAAGCGCGACATCGAGACCGAGACGCACCGCGCGCTCGAGGCGATCCGCAAGGAGGTCACGACGCTGACGATTCTCGCTACCGAGAAGGTGACGCGCAAGACCCTGAACGCCGCGGACCAGCGCAAGCTCGTCGACGAGGCCCTCGGAGAGCTCGACTTCAGCGTGCTCGAAGGGTCGGAGAACTAGCCAAAGTGCAGGAGATCGCCGAGGTATATGCCCGCGCGCTGTTCGATGCCGCCTCCGAGGCGGGCCGGACCGATGCCGTCCGCGAGCAGCTGGGCCAATTCGCGCAAACGCTCGCGGACACTCCGGACCTTCAGGTGTTCTTCTACTCCCCCTACTTCTCGACCGTGGAGCAGAAGGCGGGTCTTACAAAGGCATTGAGCGGCGCCGATCCGCTGTTCTCGAACTTCCTCGACGTGCTGATCGACAACCGCCGAATGCCGGTACTCCCGGCTGCACGCGGCCGCTTCGAGCAGCTTTGGGAACACGCGAACCGCCAACTGCCGGTCGAGGTGACCAGTGCCGTTGAGCTCGACAAGAAGACAGTTGAGGACATCGGCCAGCGGATCGGTGAGCAGACCGGCCAGAAGATCCAGCTCACGAGCCGCGTGGATCCGGAGATCCTCGGCGGCATTGTCCTCCGCGTCGGCAACTCGATCCTCGACGCATCGATTCGCAACCGCCTTGAACAACTACGCAAAGAGGTCGCTCGCGCCGCCTAGGCGGCGCGAGCGACGCAAGGAGCCAACCAGCACATGCAGATCAACCCGGATGAGATCACAAGCATCCTCAAGAGCCGAATCGAAGGCCTCGACGCGGGCGCCGGCGCGACGCTGACCGAGGTCGGCACGGTGCTTTCGGTGGCCGACGGTATTTCGCGCATCCACGGCCTGGAGAACGCGCGCTCGCTGGAGATGCTCGAGCTGCCACACGATGTCGTGGGGCTCGCGCTCAACCTTGAGTCCGACAACGTCGGTGCGGTGTTGTTCGGCGAGTGGGAGGAGATCTCGGAGGGCGACATCGTCAAGCGCACCGGCGAGCTGCTCGAGGTACCGGTCGGTGAGGCGCTGCTAGGGAGGATCGTCTCGCCACTTGGCAAGCCGCTTGACGGCAAGGGGGACATCGTTACGACGGAGACTCGCCCGGCCGAGTTCAAGGCGCCTGGCGTCGTCCAGCGCCAGCCGGTCGTCGAGCCGATGCAGACAGGAATCAAGGCGATCGATTCGATGATCCCGATCGGCCGCGGCCAGCGCGAGCTGATCATCGGTGACCGCCAGACCGGCAAGACGACGATCGCGCTCGACACGATCATCAACAACCGCGATACCGGCATCGTCTCGGTCTACGTCGCGATCGGTCAGCGCATGGCGACGGTCGTGCAGCTCGCGGAGACGCTGCGCGAAGCCGGCGCGCTCGAGAACACGATCATCGTCGCCGCAGCAGCCGATGAAGCGGCGCCGATCAAGTACATGGCCCCCTACGCCGGCTGTGCGATGGCTGAGTACTTCCTCTACAAGGGCGGTCACGCCCTCTGCATCTACGACGACCTGACCAAGCACGCCTACGCCTACCGCCAGATGTCGCTGCTACTCCGGCGTCCGCCGGGCCGCGAGGCCTACCCGGGCGACGTCTTCTACCTGCATTCGCGACTGCTCGAGCGGGCCGTGAAGCTGAGCGACGAGTTGGGCGGCGGGTCGCTCACGGCGCTGCCGATCATTGAGACACAGGCCGGCGACGTCTCGGCCTACATCCCGACGAATGTCATCTCGATCACAGACGGCCAGATATTCCTCGAGCCGAAGCTGTTCAACTCAGGCGTGCGACCGGCGATCAACGTCGGCATATCGGTGTCGCGTGTCGGGGGGAACGCACAGATCACGCCGATGAAGCGTGTCGCTGGGCGCCTCAAGCTGGAGCTCTCCCAGTACCGCGACCTCGAGGCGTTCGCGCAGTTCGGCTCCGATCTAGATGCGGATACGCAGCGCACCCTGGCTCGAGGAGAACGCCTGGTGGCCTCGCTGAACCAGGGCGAACGCGAGCCGCTGGCAGTGGAGGATCAGGTCCTCCAGGTGTTCGCTGCCACAAACGGATTCCTCGACCGGATCGTCGTCTCACGCGTGCGCGAGTTCCTCGAAGGGCTCACTGACCATGCGCACGCGGCTCACAAGGCCCTGCGAAAGAAGGTCGCCGCGGGTGAGTGGTCCGACGAGATCCAGCAGCAGGTTCGCGATGCGCTCGGTGCCTATGCCGAAGGGTTCGGGTACGACCTCGATGAGGAGGGGCAGCCGATCGCTGACGACGCGCCGCCCGAGCCTCACCGCTCGACGCGCGCAGCTGGCGCGAACGGGCACGCCGGTCAGCCGTCGGACTCGCCCAAGGAGGAGGGGGCGCCGGCGTAGCCGTCGCTCACCTCTGACGCCATGGCCTCACAACGCGAAGTCCGAACGCGGATCGCGAGCTTCAAGAACATCGAGAAGATCACGCGAGCGATGGAAGCGGTCTCCGCCGCGCGCCTGCGCCGTGCCGAGCAGCGCATCGCGGCACTACGCCCGTACGCCGATGCGGTCAGGCGGATGACCCGTCAGGCAGCGAGCGACGCCGGCGGCGAGACGAACCGGATCCCGCTGCTTGGCACGCGTGAGACCGAGCGCCGCGTGGGAATCCTGCTGGTGACGGCCGATCGTGGTCTCGCGGGAGCGTTCAACTCACAGATCGTCCGTGCCGGCTCCCAGCTGGCCGGCGAGCTTGAGGTGTCCCAGCTCGAGTCGATCTGGTACGCGAGCGGTCGGCGCGGCGTCTCGTCGTTGACGTTCCGCGGCCGCGAGCTGGCCGGCGCCTACACGGGCTTCACGGACCGGCCCACCTATTCGGACGCTCACCAGATCGCAACCGACCTGATCACGGCGTTCCTCGACGGGGCCCTCGATCGCGTCGAGATCATCTACAACGCCTTCATCTCGCCGCTCACGCAGCGTGCGACCCGCGAGACTCTGCTGCCCGCTTCGGCGGCTGCGATCGCCGGCGAGGACGACGTGCAGCCGGCCGGCGCGGTCGGCGGGCCGGCGCGCGCCAACGCGGAGTACGAGCCCGAGGCCGACGAGTTGCTGCGCCAGCTGGTGCCACACTACGTCGAGATCTCGATCTATCGTGCGCTGCTCGAGTCGGCGGCGTCCGAGCATGGAGCGCGGATGACCGCCATGCGCAGCGCGACCGACAATGCGGGCGATCTGATCGACGACCTGACGCTCGAGATGAACCGCGCCCGCCAGGCCGAGATCACACAGGAAATCTTGGAAGTCGTCGCCGGCGCCGGATCGCTCGTCTGAGCGGACCGGGGTACCCGCGGGACACCGGCGACAAACAAAGGAGCTACGAGACATGCCAGCAGCCGTGAAGAAGAAGACCGCTGAGAAGACGCAGAACATCGGTCACATCGAGGAGATCCAGGGAGTCGTCATCGAGGCGGTCTTCCACGATCACCTGCCCGAGATCAACCATGCGATCACGGTGGCGCGCGCGAGCGGCGCCGAGGAGGTCAAGGGCATCACGGCCACCGCCGACGACGTGCTCGTATGCGAGGTGCAGCAGCACCTCGGCGACGACCGTGTTCGTGCGGTCGCCATGGACAGCACCGACGGCCTGGCCCGAGGCGCCGAGGTGATCGATACCGGGGCGCCGATCACCGTCCCGGTCGGCGAGGCGACGCTCGGACGCATCTTCAACGTTCTTGGAGAGCCGATCGACCTCGGCAAGGACCTGCCCAAGAGCGTCGAGCGCCGCCCGATCCATCAGGAGGCGCCGCTCGTCGAGGAGCTGACCACAACGACCGAGATGTTCGAGACGGGAATCAAGGTCGTCGACCTGCTCGCCCCCTATGCAAAGGGAGGCAAGGTCGGCCTGTTCGGCGGCGCCGGCGTCGGCAAGACGGTGCTGATCCAGGAGCTGATCCACAACCTCGCGAAGGAGCACGGCGGTCTCTCCGCCTTCTGTGGCGTGGGCGAACGTTCCCGCGAAGGCAACGACCTCTGGCGCGAGATGAAGGAGTCGGGCGTGCTCGACAAGACGATGCTCGTCTTCGGCCAGATGAACGAGCCGCCGGGCGCGCGCATGCGCGTCGCGCTCTCCGGCCTGACGATGGCCGAGTACTTCCGCGATCAGGGTCAGGACGTGTTGCTCTTCATCGACAACATCTTCCGCTTCGTGCAGGCGGGTTCCGAGGTCTCCGCCCTGCTTGGGCGGATGCCCTCCCAGGTCGGCTACCAGCCGACGCTCGAGACCGAGATGGGCCAGCTCCAGGAACGCATCACCTCGACCCGGACCGGATCGGTCACCTCGGTACAGGCGATCTACGTCCCGGCCGACGACCTCACAGACCCGGCGCCGGCCTCCGTGTTTGCGCATCTCAACGCGACGACCACGCTTTCGCGCGGCATCGCGGAAAAGGGCATCTATCCGGCCGTCGACCCGCTCGACTCGACCTCGACGATCCTCAAGCCCGACATCGTCGGCGAGGAGCATTTCCGTGTCGCCAACCGGGTCAAGGAGATCCTGCAGCGCTACAAGGAGCTACAGGACATCATCGCGATCCTCGGGATCGACGAGCTCTCTGACGAGGACAAGATCACGGTGCAGCGTGCGCGCAAGGTCGAGCGCTTCCTGTCCCAGCCGTTTCACGTCGCCGAGCAGTTCACCGGGACGCCGGGCGCCTACGTGCCGATCGCGGAGACCGTGCGCGGATTCTCCGAGCTGATCGAGGGCAAGCACGACGAGCTGCCGGAGCGCGCCTTCTTCCTCAAGGGGACCATCGACCAGGTGGTCGAGGACGCGAAGAAGGGCGACTGAGTGGCGCACACGAAGTTCCCCTGCGAGGTGCTGACGCCCGACGGCGAGGTGTTCAACGGCGAGGTCGAGATGGTCTCGACGCGAACCACCTACGGCTTGATTGCCATCCTCGCAAACCACGCGCCGCTGCTCGCTCACCTCGAGCCGACCGAGTTGCGCCTGCATCGCTCCGACGACGACATCGTCCGCTACGCGCAGGGGCCGGGCTTCATGCAGATGTCAGACAACCGTGCGCTGCTGTTGCTCGAATCGGTCAGCGAAATCGCGGCGCTTGACCGTGCGGACCTCGAACGTGAGCGGGACGCCGCGCTGGCCACGCGCGAAGCGGCGCCGCGCGACAGCGAGGAAGCCGCAAGCGCCGGACGCGAGCTGCGCCGGGCGGAGGCTTTCCTGCGGATCCTCGACGCGGGTTAGAGGCGCCGCGGTGCGAATTGCGGCCGTTGGGGCAGGATTAGCACCCCCAGAAGAAGGCTTAATCCGCCTAACTACACTTCTGTGAGCCCGATGAGCAGAACACGCCGACACCCGCGCCGCAAGCGCGCCGCGTTCGCGATCGTCGCGGCGCTCACTCTCGCCGGCGCCGCGGGCGGCGCGTACGCGAGCGAGCTGCAGAGCCAGGTCAGCAGCAACTGGGCCGGCTACGCGGCGGTCACCGGAGCATCGACGGGCTCGTTCGCCCGCCACTTCAAGTCGGTTTCCGGAAGTTGGGTGCAGCCGAGCGCCACCTGCGTCCCGGGCCAGCCGACCTTCTCCGCCTTCTGGGTCGGGCTCGGCGGGTACAAGCAGAGCTCCAAGGCTCTCGAGCAGATCGGTTCGGAGGCGGATTGCAGCTCGTCGGGCCAGGTCTCCTACTACGCGTGGTTCGAATACGTTCCGGCCGGGCCTTTCACGATCGCCAAGGTGACCGTCAACCCGGGCGATCAGATCACCGCGAGCGTCACCGTGCGGGGCGCACGCGCGACCGTGACCCTGACCGACCAGACCACGGCTGCCACGTTCGTGCACACGAAGGTGATGCGCGCCCCCAGGCCGGACATCAGCGCCGCCGAGTGGATCGCGGAGGCGCCGTCGAACTGCGGTCAAAATGGGTGCACCCCGCTCACGTTGACGAATTTTGGGACGGTGAGCTTCACGAACGCGACCGCCACCTCCGTCGGAATTGACGGCGTCCACACCGGGGTGATCGACGATCCGGACTGGATCTACGGCGCCATCAACCTTCAGTCAGACCAGCGGCACGGACGCCTGGGGTTCGGCCACGAGCAGCCGTCCGCCGCCAACGTGGGCGCGCTTGCTCTCACGGGCGACGCGTTCACGGTGACGTTTGGTCCGAGCGGAGCCACGGGCACCACGGGCCCATCGGGCACCAGCGGCAGCACGGGCGTCACGGGCATTACCGGCGCCACGTAACGGCCGGGGTTGCCGGGCCGTCTCCGCGGGACGCTCCGATAGCCTTCGGCGACACATGACCGCCGCGCGCGAACCGATCGGGGTGATCGGCACTGGATACGTCGGCTTGGTGACGGCGGCCGGCTTCGCCGAGCTCGGCTCCGATGTCTACTGCGTTGACATCGACGAACCAAAGATCGACCAGTTGCGTCGCGGTGAGGTGCCGATCTACGAGCCGGGGCTGGCGGAGCTTCTGGCGGAGCACCGCGACCGTCTGCACTTCTCCACCGCCATCGACGACGCCGTCGAGCATGCCCGACTGCTGTTCGTCTGCGTTGGGACTCCGCCGACGCATTCCGGCGATGCCGACCTGTCCGCGGTGCACGCCGTTGTCGACGCCGTGCCGGCCTCCTCCGAGCACGCCCTCGTCATGAAGTCCACCGTGCCGTGTGGCACCGGACGCAGCCTGGGGCGCGTGCTTCGTGAGCAGGGGAAGGGCGGGGTCGCCTACGTGTCGTGCCCCGAGTTCCTCAAGGAGGGTTCGGCGATCAGGGACTTCGCGAACCCTGACCGCGTGGTGATCGGCGATGACGACGGATCGAGTGCCGCGGACGCGGTCGCCCGCCTCTACGAGCCGCTCGGCGCGCCCTTCGTCCGCACCGACGTGGCGAGCGCCGAGATGATCAAACTCGCCGCCAACGCGTTTCTCGCGACCAAGATCTCATTCATCAACGAGATCGCGAACGTCTGCGAGGAGACCGGCGCCAACGTCATCGACGTGGCCCGCGGCGTCGGTCTCGATGACCGGATCGGTCCCAAGTTTCTGCAGGCCGGGGTCGGCTACGGCGGCTCCTGCTTCACCAAGGATGTCAGCGCGCTGAAGCTCCTCGCGGCAAACTCCGGGTACCACTTCCAGCTTCTCGGTGCGGTGATCGAGGTCAACGAGCTGCAGAAACGGCGAGTCGTGGCGAAGCTTCAGCGCCATCTCGGCAGCCTCGCCGGTAAGCGTGTCGCCGTCCTGGGCCTCGCGTTCAAGCCGAACACGGACGATATGCGCGGAGCCTCCTCGCTCGTGCTGGCGGCGCGCCTCGAGGCCGAGGGCGCAACGGTGCGAGCTTACGACCCCGTCGCCGAGGACGAGGCCAAGAAGGTCATGCCGGGACTCGACTGCGCGGCCTCCGTGCTGGAGGCGGTGACCGGCGCCGATGCTGTCGTGCTGGTGACCGAGTGGGCCGAGTTCCTCACGCTCGACTGGACGGCGCTCGCCCAGGCGATGTCAGGAACAGTCGTCATCGACGGGCGCAACGCGCTCGACGCCGATGTCATCGGTGCCGCTGGCCTCACCTACGAAGGCATCGGCCGTCCGTGAGCGAGCGACAGTCGCACCTCCCGTGCAGGCGCTGATTCTTGCGGGCGGGGTGGGGACCCGTCTGCGGCCGTTGACTACGCGGACGCCGAAGCCGGTCGTGACGCTCGTCGATCGGCCGTTCATCGTCTTCATGCTCGAGTGGCTCCGCGCGCACGGTGTCGCGGAGGTGGTCCTCTCGTGCGGCTTCCTCGCCGCGAGCGTCAGGGCGGTTCTCGGCGACGGTGCCGCATACGATCTGCGCCTTCACTACGTCGACGAGCCTGAGCCGCTGGGCACCGGCGGCGCGGTGAGGTTCGCGGCGGACCTGTTGGGCGAGCGCTTCGTCGTCTGTAATGGCGATGTCCTGACGGACCTGAACCTGAGCGCTCAGCTGCGCCAGCACGAAGCGACCGGGGCCGCCGCGACGCTCGCCCTCGCGCGAGTCGAGGACCCGAGCGCCTACGGGCTGGTCGGCATCGATGACGCGTCCCGGGTCACCCAGTTCTTCGAGAAGCCCGATGCCGCAGGCGAGCAGCTCGATGCACTCATCAGTGCCGGCGTGTACGTGCTCGAGCGCAGCGTGCTCGACCTCATTCCGGCCGGCCGGCCGGTCTCGATTGAGCGCGAGATCTGGCCCCTCCTGATCGCCAACGGCATGTTCGGCTACGTTGCTGAGGGCTACTGGCTGGACATCGGCACTCCGCGCGGATACCTACAGGGGAGCTTCGACCTGATCGAGGGACAGGTGGAGACCTCGCTGGCGGCGAAAATGGGGAGCGACAACCTCAGCATCGACCCCTCGGCGCGGGTCGAGGGCCGTGTGGTCGCCGCCGCGCTGATCGGCGAGCGCTGCGAGGTCGGTCCCGAAGTCCATGCCGGCGGCCGGGTCATACTTGGTGCCGACGTGCGGGTCGGCGCCGGTGCGCGCCTCGAACGCGCGGTCGTGCTCGAGGGCGCGCAGATCGGTGAGCGGTGCGTCCTGCGTGACTGCGTGGTCGGCGAGCGCGCGAGCATCGGGGCCCACACCGAGGTGAGTGGCGGTGCTGTCATCGGTCAGGATGCATTGATCGGAGAGCACAACATCATCACTGCGGGTGCGCGCGTCGCGCCCGATGTCGTCCTCGGCGAGCGTGCGGTGACCTTCTGATGTCATCGCTCGATCGCGACACGATCGCCGGCTGCGATCGCGAAGACCTGCTCGCGGATGTTCTCGCCATGCCAGGGCAGCTCGGTGACGCTTTGTGGCGCGTCGAGTCGGCGGGGCTCGAGCGGCACGACTCCCCTGGCGGCCTCGTCGTCGCCGGAATGGGCGGCTCGGCGATCGGTGGAGCGCTCGCCCGCGCCGCGCTGGGCGACCAGGCCTCGCGGCCGATCCTCGCCGCGCGCGGGTACGGCCTGCCGCCATGGACTACGCCCGACACGACCGTGCTCTGCGCCAGCTACTCGGGCGATACCGAGGAGACGCTCGCCTGTTACGAGTCTGCGGGTGCGCTCGGCGCGCGGCGGGTCGTCGTGACCTCCGGCGGGCGCCTCGCCGAGCTGGCGCGGGAGGATGGCGTCGGGGTGATCCCGATTCCGGGTGGCTTCCAACCCCGCGCGGCCGTCGCGTATCTCTTTGTTGCGACGCTGGAGGTCGCGGCGCTGTGCGGCGCCGGGCCGCGGCTGGCAGCCGAGATCGACGTTGCAGTGCCACATCTCGAGGCGCTGGCCGCGGAGTGGGGTCCTGACGCCGCCGAGGACTCGCTCGCGAAGACGGTGGCGCGCGGGCTTCACGGCACGGTGCCGTTGATAGCCGGCGCCGACCTGACGGTGCCGCTGGCCTACCGGTGGAAGACACAGATCAACGAGAACGGGAAGCTCCCCGCGTTCTGGGGCGAGCTGCCCGAGATCGACCACAACGAGATCGCCGGCTGGGGCGGCGCGCGCGCCCTTGCTCCGTTCAGCGCCGTGTTCCTCGACGACTGTGACAGCCACCCGCGCGTGCGGACCCGGATCGAGCTGACGCGGGAGCGCATCGCGCCCGCGGCCCGGTATACGACGGTCCTGAGCACGCGAGGCGAGACCGCGCTCGAACGAGTCTGCTCGCTCGTCCTGCTCGGAGACCTGGTGTCGTTCTACCTCGCCGTGCTTGCGGGCGTCGATCCCACCCCGGTGACGGCGCTTGTCGAGCTCAAGCAGGCGCTGGCCGAGCGCGACTAGCGGTGCCCGGGAGCCCGCGGCCCGGCTGCTCTCTGTGCGGAGGTGAGCTTCGTCCCGGGGCCGCCCGGGCGTTCGACCGGCTTGTGACCGGCGACGGGCCGTTCACCGTCAGTGAGTGCATCAGGTGCGAGTTCGGCGTGACCGACCAGCAACTACGCGGTCGCCGGCTCGCCCGCTACTACGGTGGTGGCTACTTCACCGGCTTCTACGAGGTCGGCCCGGTGTCGGTGCGCGGAGTGCTCGAGCGGGGGCGGGCTCGTTTTCGCACGGCCGCCGCGGCGCGCCGCTTCAACCGTGCGCCTTTCGCTCAGGGGACTTTCGGGCCCGGGAGAGTGCTCGACGTCGGATGCGGGAGCGGTGAGCTTCTCGCACGCTATCGAGCCAGCGGCTGGGAGCCGTTCGGGATCGATCCATCGGCGGCCGCCGTCGCGGCGGCTCACGGGCGCGGCATCACAGTGCACGAAGGCTCGCTCTCCGATCATCCGTGGAAGCCGGCAACGTTCGACCTGATCGTCTTCTCCCATTCGCTCGAGCACATCCCAGAGCCGCTCGACGCGCTCTCGGCCGCGTTCGAGCTCCTTGTGCCCGGCGGCCGCATCGCGATTGCAGTTCCAAATTGGCGTTGCTGGCAGCGGCACCTGTTCGGCGGGCGATGGTTTCATCTCGATCTACCACGGCACCTACAGCATTTCTCGCCGCGGTCGCTGGCGAGGTCCGCGGGGCTCACGGGCCTCGAAGTTCTCGACATCGGCACCACCTCGACCGTGATCTCCGCCGCCTACAGCATCCATTACCTCCTCGCCGGTCGTTGGACCCCGGGCTGGCGGCTGTGGCTCGCATATGCACTCGGACTTGCGGTTTTCCCGGCGTTTGCCGCGGCGGACCGCGTGGCGGGAGCGGACTGCTGCTACGCACTGCTGCGCCGGCCGATAGCAACTGGGGCCCCCTCCACCCTCTAGCTCGTTGGCCGACCCCGTCGACATAATCCTCCTCAGCTACAACCGGCTCGAGTTCCTGGTCGCGATGGTCGACGCACTCGAGGAGCGGACGCTCTGGCCTTACCGGATCACGGTCGTCGACAACGCATCCGGCGCGCAGACGCGCGAGTGGTTGCGCCAGAACGCGACTCGCTTTCATCAGGTCATCTGGAACCAGCGCAACGATCATCTCGCGGGCTTTCAGCACGGTATAGCGGCCACCGACGGCCCGCTGTTCGTCGTCTCTGATGCCGATCTGCTCGTTGGCGAGCCGAGCTCGGAGGGCTGCTGGTTGACGCGGCTCGTCGCGCTCGCCGGGCGCCACCCGGACTTCGGACTGATCGGCGTGCGTCTCGACAGCATCAGCGAGGCCCGCAACGCGCGCATCGCAGGCGCCCGGCTCATCGACGGCGAGGTGCTAGAGACGCCCACCGGCGTTTGGCTCAACCTGATCCGGCGCACCGCACTCGAGATTCCCTACCTGAGCGATGGGATCACCGGATACGCCCTCCGGCGCTCCGGCTACCGAGTCGGCGTCGCCGCCGGGATCTACGCGACGCACCTCGGCGACGCTGATCCGCAGCTTCATCCCGATTACCTGGCGCGCAAGCAGGCCGCCAGCGGCTGGCGGACCACCTACCCGGACTATCCGGAGCTCGCGCAGGCGGCTCGGCCGCCGAGGCTGGCCGAGCTCGCGCTGGCGGCGCCGGTGCTCGCCGCACTCGAGCGACACGCGATCGCCAGGTTGGATGTGATCGAGTTGTGCGACCGATCCCCGTTACTCGCGGCGGTGGCGCCCGAGATCGAGGCCTACTGCACCGATGAGGGCCCACCGGCAGTGCTCGCGGTGGCGGTCATCGATCCGAGGCCGGGCGCCGCCGCCGGCCTCCTAGACCGGGCGTTCGCGCTTGCCGGCGAATGGGTGCTCGTGCTCGGCGGCGCCGTCGTGCCGACGGCGCCGGAGCCGTGGCGCCTGGTCGAAGAAGCGCCGGGTGCCAACGCCGCGCTCAGCGAGCTCGCCGAGCTCGCGAGCCGCCGACGCTGGCGCAAACGGTTGCTCTACACGACAACCGAGCACAGGGACGATTGGATCGCGGTTTTCCGGGCCGGTTGCTTCGGCGAGGACCCGCCGGTGCGTGTCTATGTCTTCCAGCGCGAGCGACATCACGGCGTGGCTACGCGGGTCGCCGCCGAGTCCGTGTCCGCGCCGGCGGTCGGGGTCGTGCGAACGATCCGGCGGTCGCCACCGGTCGCCGGTCCGCTCAAGATCAAGGTGCGGCGCCGGCGGCTGGGCTCGCTCGTGACCAAGCTCCGCCGCCTGACGCGAGCGGAATGGCTGCTGTTCCGTGCCCGCGGCCGCTAACGTTGGGCGGCGGCCCAGCCGCAGCTGCCATGAACAGATTCCTAGCCATCGTCCCGGCGCACAATGAGGTTGGCGCCGTGGCCGCGACGGTTGCGGAGATCCGCGGGTCCGCCCCCGACTTCGATGTTCTCGTGATCGACGACGGCTCGAGTGACGGCACGGCGGCGGCCGCCGAAGCTGCCGGGGCGCGCGTCGTCCGGCTGCCTTTCAACCTCGGTATCGGGGGCGCGGTGCAGTGCGGGTATCTGTTCGCCGAGCGCGGCGGATACGAGGTTGCGGTGCAGGTCGACGGCGATGGTCAACACGACCCGCGCGACATACCGCGTCTGCTTTCTGCGCTCCGGGCCGACCCCAACAGCGACATTGTCACGGGCTCGCGGTTCCTCGCCTCGCGCGCGGGCGAGGGGCACCGCTCGACTGCGTACAGGCGCCTGGGCATTGCGCTGTTCGCCCGGATCGTGTCGTGGCTCACACACCAGCGAGTGACCGACCCGACGTCCGGGTACCGGATGACTGATCGTCGTGCGATCGAACTTTTCGCCCGTGACTACCCCACCGACTACCCTGAGGTCGAGGCGATTGTGCTCGCGCACAAGCACTCGATTCGCACGAGCGAGATCGCGGTGTGCATGCGGCCGCGGACCAGCGGTCGCTCGAAGATCTCCACTTCTGTCAGCCTTTACTACCTGGTCAAGGTGCTTCTCGCCGTCCTTGCCGGCTCGCTGCGCGGAAGGCGTCATCTCGAGCGCGGCGTCGTGTCGGAGTCCACTCGATGACCGCGTATCAACTCGGGCTGTCGGTCGCCCACACGGCGCAGACAACCGCCACTCTTCAGCGTGTAGCGGTCGTACTCTTCGCGGTGGTCGGCTTCGCCCTCGTCTTCGAGCTGGTGCGCCGACGGGCGCTGATGGAGCGTTATGCGCTGCTCTGGCTGCTCGCGGCGGTCTTGCTCGTGGTGCTCGCGATCTGGCGCGGGCTGCTGACCTCGATCTCTCGCGACCTTCACATCTACACCCCGGTCAACGCGCTGTTCGCCGCTGGATTCGTCTTTGTGACTGCGTTGTTGCTCCACTTCTCGATTGTGATCTCGCGCCTGTCCGAAGAGAGCAAGACGCTTGCGCAGCGTCTCGCGCTGCTCGACGAACGAGTTGAGCAGATCGAGCGTGCCGGGTCAGGGGGGCGCGGCGCCCGGCGGCGTGCGGGCGAGCGGTGACAGCGCTCGCGGTGGTGATCGTCGCCTACCGCTGCGCCGCGCGACTGGAGGGGCTGGCCGGAGCCCTAGGTGACGTCGTGGAGCATGGTGACGAGGTCGTGGTCGTCGACAACTGTTCGCGAGACGGGACCGCCGCGCGCGCTCGCGAGCTTGGACTTCGGGTGTTGGAAAGCGACTCGAACCTGGGGTTCGGGGGCGGGTGCCGCGCCGGGGCGGCAGCTACGACGGCGCCGCTCGTGCTGTTCCTGAACCCGGATGTGCGCCCGCAGCCGGGTTCGTTTGCGCTGCTGCGCCGCCTCGCTGACGAACGGCCGGAGTGGGCTGCCTGGCAGCCGGCGGTGATGCTGGGGGACGGCCGCATCAACACGTCCGGTGGCGTGCTGCACTACCTCGGCTTGAGTTGGGCCGGGCAGTGCGGCAAGCCGGCCGGGGACCTCGCCGAGCTGCCCTACGAGGTGCCGTTCGCGTCGGGGGCTGCGCTCGTGGTTCGCCGCAGCGCGTGGGACGAGCTGGGTGGTTTCGACGATTCGTACTTCCTCTACGGGGAGGACCTCGAACTGGGATTGAGGGCCTGGCTCACCGGACATCGTGTCGGAGTCGAGCCACGTGCGCGCGTCGTGCACGAGTATGAGTTCGACAAGGGAGCCGCGAAGTGGTTTCTGCTCGAACGCAATCGCTGGCGCACCCTCATCGCGCTCTACCCGGCGCGACTTCTGCTGCTGCTCGCTCCGGCGCTCGCTGCGGCCGAGGTGGGCCTGCTGTTCGTGGCGGCACGGGGCGGTTGGCTGCGAGCCAAGCTGCGGGCGGATCTCGCCGTCCTGGTCGGGCTGCGGCAGAGCCTGCGCCGGCGGGCTACGCTCCGAGCCGCAACGCTGATCGATGCGCAGACCTTCGCCGGCCTGCTAAGTGCGTCGCTAGACAGCCCGTACATCACGGGCGTCCCGCGCGCGCTGGCCGCGGCGCAGTCGGCATACCTCGCCGTGGTCCAGAGGGTCATCCGCGTTCCACCGGCATCCCCTGTTAACATCGCGCCCTCCGCCGGCGGCGATGGCTCGCGTCGGCCCGAGACCTCATGAACCCAGCGCGTTGAGGCATCCATGTCGCTGATCCTCTCGTGGGTTCTGTTTCCGCTTGTGCTCGCCGCGATCGGCCTCGGCTGGGGCGCGCTCGTCCAGTGGATCGCCGGCGATCGCGAGCTCGGCCCGCTGACGATCCCGCTCGGCCTGGCCGTCGCGATCGTGGTTGCCGGGATCCTGACGGCTGCGTCCGCGACTGCATCGATTGCCGCGCCCGTCACAGCGATCGGCGCACTCGCCGGTATCGGCTACGTCTGGGGCCGGGCGAAGCCAGGCGCCGCTCCGGCGCTCGCCGCCGCCGGCGTGCTTTTCGTCTACGGCGCCCCGGTCATTCTAAGCGGCCAGGCCACGTTCCTCGGTTACGTTCGCCTCGACGACACCGCCACGTGGTTCTCGCTCATCGACCAGCTGTTCAGCCACGCACGCTCGTTCTCGACGCTCCCATCCTCGACGTTCTCGCTGCTGGTCAGCACGAACCTCGGCACGACCGGGACGGAATCGGCCTACCCGGCCGGCGCGTTCATGCTGCCCGGAGTCGGGCACTGGGTGACGGGACTCGACCTCGCGTGGATCTTTCAGCCCTACCTGGCGGTCTGCGGCGCCGCGCTCTCGCTCGTGCTCTACGCACTGATCACGCCGCTCGTTCAGTGGCGGTGGCTGCGGGCGTTCGTCGTATTCATCGCCGCTCAGTCGGCGCTGCTCTTCGGCTACGCGGCGTGGGGAGGAATCAAGGAGCTCACTGCCGCGTTCCTCCTCGCCCTGGGCGCCGCGCTCGCGGCGAGGCTGATGGCAGCCGAAGACCCGCGACCGCGCGCCGCGCTTCCGCTTGCCGTGACAGCGGGCGCACTGATGATCACGCTCGGCCCGGGGGTCGGGATCTACGCGCTCCCGGTCCTGCTCGCGCTAGCCGTGGGTTTCGGTTGGCGAGCACTGCACGGGCTCCGGTGGGTCCGGGTGCTGCTGCTCGGCGTCGCGCTGATTGCAATGAGCGCCGCCGCGGGATTCCCGCTGTGGGTTCTGATCGGCCATTACCTGCAGGTGGATCAGGGGTCCTACACCGCGGGGCAGAGCGCTTCGACACAGCTCGGCAACCTCGTCGACCCGCTACGCGCGCTTCAGATCTCGGGCATCTGGCCGGCGGGTGACTTCCGCGACGTCGTGAGTGGACCGGGCATTTTTGCGGCTCCCGCCGCGCTCCCGCGCTACGGCTTTGCCTGGCTTGCGTTCCTGGCTGCCGGCGGGGCGGTCGCCTGGTCGGTCTGGGCTCGGCGCCCCGGGCTTGCGATCTACATCGGCGTCGCTGTGGTCGGCGTGCTGCTGCCGTGGGTCGACGGCGTTACGCCCTGGCTGGTCGGGAAGGCGCTCGCGATCTCATCGCCGGCGATCCTGTTGGGAGCGCTCGTCGGCGGCGCTGTCCTCTTCAGCCAGGAGCGCGTGTGGCAGCTGGTCCTCGGCGCCGCGGTTCTCGTTGCGCTCGGGGCCGGCGTGCTGTGGTCAAACGTGCTCCAGTACCGCAACGTCACGCTCGCGCCGCGCGCCCAGCTCTCGGAGCTCGCGACGATCGGAACGAAGGTCGCCGGGCACGGCCCGACGTTCATCAACGAGTACCAGATCTACGCTGATCGTCATTTCCTGCGCGCGGGGGCGCCGGTCGAGCCGGCTGAGTACCGCAGCGTCAACCTCCCCACCGCCAGCGGCGTTGTTCTGACCAAGTCGGCCTTCGCTGACATCGACTCGTTCGGGCTCGCCACGCTCTCGCCCTACCGCTCGCTCGTGATTCGCCGCTCGCCGGTCGAGAGCAGGCCCCCGTCGATCTACAAGCTCGTGTGGCAGGGCCGCTTCTACCAGCTGTGGCAGCAGCCGGCCCACCCGGCGAACCGCGTCGTCGAGCACCTGGCGCTCGGTGACACGACCCTCGACTATTGCGGCTCCGCCGAGCTCGGGGCGCCGGCAAAGCCGCTCTGCTCGACCAAGCCGGCCGCGGTGGCGCCGTGCTCGACCGTTCTGTCGCTCGCCCGGCGCGCGGCACGCGATGGTGGCGAGTTGTTGGCGTACGAGCGCCAGAACCCGATCGTGCTCCGCGGCGCGATGACGATCCACCCGACGAGCTGGTATCAGGACTACGCCGCGAACGGCGCACCTGAGGAAGCGATCACCGCGACAACCCCCGGCAGCGCGGTTGCGCGGATCACCCTGCCCCACGGGCCGCGGCGCTACCAACTGTGGCTGGGTGGGAGCTTCGCACGCGGGTTCATCGTCGCGATCGACGGCCGCCGAGTCGGCCGGATCGCAAATGAGCTCAACAACCTCGGCGACTACAACGAGGTGGGCTCGCCGATCACGCTTGCCGCCGGCAACCACACGATCACGATCACCTACCCACCTGCGGACCTCTCTCCCGGGAGCCTCGACACCGAGCAGTACACCTCGCTCGCCGAGATCGCACTGCAGCGTCTCACTCAGCCACCGAAGCTCCTGGCGGTGCCGACCGGCAGGGCAACCGAGCTCTGCAACCGAAGCCTCGACTGGATCGAAGTGGTCAAAGCCAACGCCTAGAGCCCGTCGGCCCGGCGGGCAAAGCGCGCACCGCGCCGTGCCGCCGCCAGCGCCAACGTGAGCAGCGCGTCCCGCGAACGCCCGGCAAGCCCCTCCAACGCGGCGCCGTCAAGCCGAGCCGCGTCCCTCGCAACACGACCGCGGCACCGCCATAACGCCCGGCCGAGGTTCCATCGGAGCCCCGGCCCAAGCGGCTTCGTAGCACACTCCGCCACCAGCCTGCCGACGATCATTGACAATCTTGTGGTAACGTTGCGCCAGCCCCATGGACGGCCTCACGATCCAGCAAGCTGCCGCGACGACAGGCTGGTCGCCGCGCATGCTCCGCTATATCGAACGTGCCGGCCTGCTAGAGCTGGCCCGCTCACCCGCCGGCTACCGGCTCTACGGTCCGGAGCAGCTCCAACGTCTGCGCACGTTGCGGGCTCTGCTGGCGCGCATGAACTTCGGCCTTGCCGAGCTCGGCTTCGCTCTTCGCCTGCGCCGCGAGCCGGAGCTTCGAGCCGCGGTCGCCGAGTGGTTCGACACGGCGCCGGCTCGCCCGGCACACGTCGCTCCCGACGACTGGCTGGCCTGGGAGCAGGAGAAGCACGAGGCCCTCATCGCAGCCGCCCACCCGACCGAGATGGAGATCGCATGACGCAGACGCCGACGCTCACCGCCCAGGACTTCAAGGTGGCCGACCTCTCGCTCGCGAGCTTTGGTCGCAAGGAGATCGAGCTGGCAGAGCACGAGATGCCCGGCCTGATGGCCACGCGGGCGGAGTATGCGGAGAGCCAGCCGCTTGCGGGCGCGAAGATCACCGGCTCGCTCCACATGACGGTGCAGACCGCCGTGCTGATCGAGACGCTCGTCGCGCTTGGAGCCCAGGTGCGCTGGGCGTCGTGCAACATCTTCTCGACGCAGGACCACGCTGCTGCGGCGGTGGCGGTCGGGCCCACCGGGACGCCCGGGAACCCGCGTGGCATTCCCGTCTTCGCCTGGAAAGGGGAGACCCTCGAGGAGTACTGGTGGTGCACCGAGCAGGCGCTGAGCTGGCCCGACGGCGGTCCGAACATGCTGCTGGACGATGGCGGCGACGCAACGCTGCTCGTGCACAAGGGCGCGGAGTATGAGCGTGTCGGTGCGGTCCCCGCTGCGGAGAGCGCCGAGTCCGAGGAGATGGCGGTTGTGCTCGCAATGCTTGCCCGCTCGCTGCAACAGGACCCGGAGCGCTGGACACAGATCGCCGGCGGCATCCACGGCGTCACCGAGGAGACGACAACCGGCGTGCATCGGCTCTACCAGATGCAGGAGGCCGGCGAGCTTCTGTTCCCGGCGATCAACGTCAACGACTCGGTGACCAAGTCGAAGTTCGACAACCTCTACGGCTGCCGGCACTCACTCATCGACGGCATCAACCGCGCGACCGACGTGATGATCGGCGGCAAGGTCGCGGTCGTGTGCGGGTTCGGTGATGTCGGCAAGGGCTGCGCGGAATCCCTCCGCGGCCAGGGTGCGCGCGTGATCGTCACCGAAATCGACCCGATCTGCGCGCTTCAAGCTGCGATGCAGGGCTACCAGGTGGCCACGCTCGAGGACGTCCTCGAGACCGCGGACATCTTCGTCACGGCGACCGGCAACCTGAACATCATCAGCGCCGAACAGATGAGCCGCATGAAGCACCAGGCAATCGTCGGCAACATCGGTCACTTCGACAACGAGATCGACATCGCCGGCCTTGGCAACCTGCCGGGGGTCAGGCGCGTCAACGTCAAGCCGCAGGTCGACGAATGGGTGTTCGCCGACGGGCATTCGGTGATCGTCCTCTCCGAAGGGCGGCTCCTGAACCTCGGTAACGCGACCGGTCATCCGAGCTTCGTCATGTCCAACTCGTTCACGAATCAGACGATCGCCCAGATCGAGCTCTTCACGAAGCGCGACGAGTTCGAACGGCGCGTGTACGTCCTGCCAAAGCTGCTCGACGAGAAGGTCGCCCGGCTGCACCTCGCGGCGCTCGGGATCCGCCTAACCGAGCTTCGGCCCGAGCAGGCAGCCTATATCGGCGTGCCCACCGAGGGCCCGTACAAGAGCGAGCAGTACCGCTACTAGTGGCGCCACCGGGGCGGCGCAGCGCGCGAGCCTCACACGACGCCGCGCTCGTGGAGGCCGGCGTCGCGCGGATCGCCTGGGCCGACCGGCAGATGCCGGTGCTCCGTGCGGTGCGCGAGCGCTTTGAGCGGGAGCGTCCGCTGGCCGGACTGCGTGTTGCGGTCTGTCTGCACGTGACTGCCGAGACGGCGAATTTCGTGCGCGCGCTGCTGGCCGCCGGCGCGGAGGTTTCGCTCTGCGCCGCCAATCCCCTCTCAACACAGGATGACGTCGCGGCGGCGCTGGTTGCGGCCGATGGAGCGAGCGTTTACGCCGTCCGCGGCGAGGACCGTGCGGCGTATCTCGCCAACCTGGAGCGTCTCGTCGCTTCGCGTCCGCAGATCGTCGTCGATGACGGCGCCGAACTGATCGTCACGGCGCATGGCGGAGCGAGTCCGGTCGCCGAGTCGTTGCTCGGTGCTACGGAGGAGACCACGACCGGCATCGTCAGGCTGCGCGCGATGGAGGCTGACGGCACCCTTCGCTGCCCCGTTCTGGCCGTCAACGAGACACTCACCGAGCGGGTCTTCAACGACCGGTACGGAACCGGGCAATCGGTCCTCGACGGGATTCTGAGGGCGACAAACCTGCTGTTTGCCGGTCGCACCGTGGTCGTGCTCGGCTACGGGTCAGCAGGACGCGGGATCGCCGCACGGGCCAAGGGCGCCGGCGCCGGGGTAGTCGTGTGCGAGGTCGACGCGGTCCGCGCGCTCGAGGCGCGCATGGAGGGCTACGCGGTGATGGATTCGCTTGCCGCTGCGGCGATCGGCGAGGTCTTCATTACCGTTACGGGCGCTCCGGCGGTCCTGCGGCGCGAACACTTTCAACGGATGACTGACGGGGCGGTGCTTGCGAACGCCGGGCACTTTGATGTCGAGATCGATCGCGGCGACCTTGCCGCGCTGGCTGTTGCGCCGCCTCGAGCAGTGCTGCCGCTCGTCGAGGAGTACGAGCTTGCCGACGGCCGGCGGCTCAACCTGCTCACGCAGGGGCGCGTCGTGAACCTGGCCGCCGCAGCAGGTCATCCCGCGGCGGTGATGGACATGTCTTTCGGCGCGCAGGCACTGGCGGTCGCGCACATCGCGCGCGAGGGGGCGCGCGAGGAGCCGGGCGTGCGGCTGCCGCCGGTCTCGCTGGACCATGAGGTTGCGCGTCTCAAGCTCGCGTCGCTGGGAGTGGAGATCGATGTGCTCAGCGAAACGCAGGCACGTTATCTGCGCTCGTTCCAATGACCGCGACGGCTCCCGCACAGGCCGCCCCCACGCACATAGCCGGAGCGCGGACGATGGTCGGTCCGCTGTTCGCCCTGCGCGCGCCCCGAGGGCTACGACGCTCGCCCGATGCGCGGGCTGGAACTCGCAATAGGCGGCGGCGGCCGCTGGTACGCTGAACAAATGGGCATTCTCGACCGTGCACTGAACGTCGGCGAAGGCAAGATGTTCAAACGCCACGAACAACGTGTCGCTTTGATCGGCGCGTTCGAGCCGGAGCTCGAGCTCGATACCGACGCGGAGTTGCGTGAACGCATGGACGGCCTGCGCGAGCGGGCCGTCGGCGGCGAGTCGCTCGACGATCTTCTGCCCGAGTGTTTCGCGATCGTGCGCGAGGTCGGGAGGCGACGCATGGGGATGCGCCACTTCGACGTACAGCTGATCGGGGGCATGGTGCTCCACGGCGGCGCGATCGCCGAGATGCGCACAGGTGAGGGCAAGACGCTGACGGCGACGCTCGCGGTCGTGCTGAACTCGCTGGCCGGCGCCGGTGTCCACGTCGTCACTCCCAACGACTACCTCTCCCGGCGCGACGCTGAATGGATGGGGCCGATCTACGACGGCGTCGGCGTCACGGTCGGCATCCTGCAGTCGCAGCAGAGCTCTGACGAGAAGCGTGCGGCGTACGCCTGTGACGTCACCTACGGGACCAACTCGGAGTTCGGGTTCGACTACCTGCGCGACAACATGGCCGCGACTCTCGAAGACAAGGTTCAGCATGGCGGGCGCGTCGACGAGTCGGGTCGAAACGTCGCTCGACACACCTTCGCCGTCGTCGACGAAGTCGACAACATCCTGATCGACGAGGCCCGCACGCCGCTCATCATCTCCGGCGCGCCCGAGCAGGCCGCCGAACTCTACGTCCAGTTCGCGCGACTCGCGCCCCAGATGGTGCTCGGTAAGACTCCCGAGGGCCTCGATCCACGGACGAAGAAGGAGTTCGTCGCGGACTTCGACTTCGAGATCGACGAGAAGCACAAGACCGTTGCGGTGACCGAACTGGGGGTGGCCAAGGCGGAGCGCTTCCTCGGGATCGACCACCTCTACCGGGCCGAGAACGGCCATCTCGTCAACCACCTGATCCAAGCGCTTCGCGCGCAGGCGCTCTACAAGCGCGACGTCGACTACGCGGTGATCGACGGCGAGGTCAAGATCATCGACGAGTTCACGGGGCGCATTCTCGAGGGTCGGCGTTGGTCGGAGGGCCTCCACCAGGCGGTCGAGGCAAAGGAGGGCGTGCCGGTTCAGGACGAGAACCAGACGCTCGCGACGATCACGCTCCAGAACTATTTCCGCCTCTACGACAAACTGGCCGGCATGACTGGAACGGCTCTGACCGAGGCGACCGAGTTCATGAAGATCTACGAGCTACCGGTCGTGCAGATACCGACCAACCGGCCGATGGTGCGCGCCGATCGCAACGATCAGGTGTACAAGACGCAGGACGGAAAGTGGTCGGCGGTCGAGCGCGAGATCGCAGAGCGCCACCGGGCAGGGCAGCCGGTTCTCGTTGGAACGATCTCGGTGGAGGTCTCCGAGCTGCTGAGCGGACGCCTGCGCCGCCGCGGCATCGAGCACGCGGTCCTGAACGCGAAGCCGGAATACGCCGAGCTCGAAGGGGAGACGATCGCCGAAGCGGGCCGGCCCGGCGCCGTGACGATCGCTACCAACATGGCCGGCCGCGGTGTCGACATCAAGCTCGGCGGCAATCCCGAGCACACGGCCCGCATGCAGCTGGCGAAGCTGGGCCTGCGCCCCGGGGACGAGGGCTTCGACGAGGCCTACGCCGAGCGCCTACCGGCCGCCGAGGCTGAAATCGCGCAGGCACACAACGAGGTCGTCGACGCGGGCGGGCTCTTCATCATCGGGACCGAGCGCCACGAGTCGCGGCGAATCGACAACCAGCTGCGCGGCCGATCGGGTCGCCAGGGAGATCCGGGCGAGACCCGCTTCTTCCTCTCCGCCGAGGACGACCTGATCCGCCTGTTCGCCGGTGATCGCATCTACAAGATCCTCAACCGCCTCGGGACGACCGACGTCGAAGGCAACGAGGAGCCGATCGAGGCGGGCCTCCTGTCCAAGCAGATCGAGCGTGCCCAGCGCCGCGTCGAGGAGCAGTACTACCTCGCCCGCAAGCACACGCTTGAGTACGACGACGTGATGAACGAGCAGAGGCGAGTGATCTACGCGTTGCGCGACCAGGTGCTCGAGGGCGGCAGCATGGCCCAGGCGGCGCGCGAGGAGATCGGCGCGGTGCTGGAGCGCACGATCGACGAGTACACCGCGGAGGATTACGCGGAGGATTGGGATCTCGACGGCCTGATTCGGGCGCTGCTTCAGATCTATCCGGTCGGGATATCGGCGCAAGAGCTCGACCAGGCGCGCTCGGACACGAGCGAATTGACCGAACTCGTGCTCGTCGACGCCGGGAACCAATACGACGCCCGCGAAGCCGAGCTCGGCGACGAGCTGATGCGTGCGCTCGAGCGCTACCTGCTGCTGAGCATCATCGACGAGCGCTGGCGCGAGCACCTCTACGACATGGACTACCTGCGCGAAGGCATCCATCTCCGCGGCCACGCGCAGATCGACCCGCTCGTTGCCTATAAGAACGAGGCGTTCATCCTGTTCAAGGACCTCATGAACACGATCTGGGCCGACTTCACGCGCATGATCTTTCACGTCGAGGTCCAGGTCCAGGGTCCAAACGGCATACCCGAGCAGGCCGGCCCGGCCCCCTACCAGCCCGGCGGCAGCTCCACTCGTGCGGCGAACGTCACATACTCCGCCGGCGCAGCAGTTGGAGCTCGGGCAATCGGAGCGGCCGCCGGTGGCGCGGCGGGACTCGCCGAGGCCGATCCTTTCGGTGAGGAAGCCGACGAGCATGCGAACCTCGAGCCGGTTGCCCAACGCCATCTGAGCGAGGACGAGCAGATCGGTCGCAACGACCCGTGCTGGTGTGGATCGGGCAAGAAGTTCAAGCGCTGCCACGGGGCATAGGGGCGCGCCAGCGATGTCGAGCGCACCCACCGACGAGCCGACGCCAGCGCGGCTCGCCGCCATCCGCGACCAGCTGAAGCTGCTCGCGGACTATCTTTGACCCCGCTTCTCTCGAGGAGCGCGTCGTGGCGCTCGAGCAGCGGATGGGTGAGCCCGGCTTTTGGGACGATCAGGCGTCGGCGGCGAAGGTCGGCGCGGAGCATGCACGCTCGCAGCGCCGCTTGGACCTGTTTCGAAGCGTCGAGTCGGAGGTGGCGGACCTGGAGACCCTCCTCGAGCTCTCGGCCGACGACGCCGAGCTGGCGGGCGAGCTCGACGAGGCGATGTCCTCTGCCGAGTCGCGCCTGGATGCGCTCGAGGAGGAGCGTCTGTTCTCGGGACGCTACGACTCGGGTGACGCGCTCGTCACCGTCAACTCGGGTGCGGGTGGAACTGATGCACAGGATTGGGCCGAGATGGTCCTGCGAATGGAGATGCGTTGGGCGGAGCGGCGAGGCTTCACGACCGAGCTGCTCGAGGTCAGCGACGGCGAGGAAGCCGGCATCAAGTCCGCGACCTTCCGTGCGTCGGGCGACAACGCCTACGGTCTCTACGGCGCCGAGAAGGGCGTTCACAGGCTCGTTCGACTTTCCCCCTTCGACTCCGCGCACCGTCGCCAGACGAGCTTTGCCGGCCTCGAAGTGGCGCCGGTCGTCGAGGACGAGGGCGAGATCGAGATCAACGACGACGATCTCCAGATCGACACCTACCGCGCGAGTGGAGCCGGTGGCCAGCACGTGAACAAGACCGACTCCGCGGTGCGGATAACCCACCGCCCGAGCGGGATCGTCGTCCAATGCCAGAACGAGCGCTCCCAATCCTCGAACAAGCAGACGGCTATGGCGATGCTTCGGGCGAAGCTCGCGGAGCGCGAGGAACGCGCGCGCCTCGAGGAGATTGCTCGCGAGAAGGGCGAGGCGCAGGACGTCAACTTCGGGTCCCAGATCCGCTCCTACGTACTCCACCCCTACTCGCTGGTCAAGGACCACCGCACGGGGCACGAGGTTGGCGATGTGCAGCGCGTGCTGGACGGGGACCTCGACGGGTTCGTGCGGGCGTATCTCCTCGGCGATCGTGGCTGACGCCACGCTCCCTCGTCGTGAGCTCGTCGAGATCGTGCGGCGGGCGCTGGATGAGGATCTCGGGACTGGCGATGTCACGAGCGAGGCAACGGTGCCCGACGACGCTCGAGTACGCGCCGTGATCATGCAGAAGCAGGCAGGCGTGATCTACGGTCTCGTGCCGGCTGCGACCGCGTTTACCCTTCTCGATCCGCAGGCGAAGGTTCGACGGTCGCTGCTCGAGGGGGAATGGCACGACGCCGGCAGCGAGGTGATGCGTGTCGAGGGGCTCGCGCGGGCGGTCCTCGGGGCCGAGCGGACCGCGCTCAACTTCCTCGCACACCTCTCCGGGATCGCGACGTTCGCGGCGCGCTGCGTGCGTGAGGTCGCGGGCACCGGTGCGACGATCCTCGATACGCGCAAGACGACGCCAGGCCTACGTCTGCTCGAGAAGGCCGCGGTCGCCGCCGGCGGTGCGACGAACCATCGCGTCGGCCTCTACGACGCGATCCTGATCAAGGAGAACCACGTCGCCGCCGCGGGTGGAATCGCGCCGGCGCTCGCCGCCGTACGCGCTCAGACCCCGGGGCTGCAGGTTGAGGTTGAGGTGCGCGACGCGCACGAGATCGCGCAGGCGCTCGACGCGGGCGCGGACCGCCTCCTGCTCGACAACATGGGGATCGACGAGCTTCGCGCAGCGGTAGCGCTGGTGGATGGGCGCGCGAGCCTCGAAGCGAGCGGTGGTGTTTCGCTCGAGACGCTCCGAGCGGTCGCGGCCACCGGCGTACAATTCATCTCGATGGGCGCACTGACCCATTCAGCCCCGGCCCTCGACCTCTCGCTGATGCTCGCGCCGCTCGACGATCGGTCGCGATGAACCTGCCGATGGCAACCGCGTCCGAGCCGGCGCTCGACGAGGGTCAGATCGCCGAGTTGGCAGCCGAGGTCAGGGAGCTCGCGCGGGTGCGCGACGCGGTGATCCTCGCGCACAACTATCAGCTGCCGGAGGTCCAGGACGTCGCGGACTTCGTCGGCGACTCACTCGCACTCTCCCAGCAGGCGGCGCGGACCGCGGCGGGCACGATCGCGTTCTGTGGCGTCCACTTCATGGCCGAGACGGCGTCGATCCTCTCGCCCGAGAAGACCGTCCTTATCCCCGATCGTGATGCGGGCTGCTCGCTCGCTGAGTCGATCACCGCGGACCAGCTGGCCGCGTGGAAGGACGAGCATCCGCGGGCGGTCGTCGTCATGTACGTGAACACGTCGGCCGAGGTCAAGGCGCTGACCGACTACTGCTGCACGTCGTCAAACGCGGTCGCGGTGGTCCGCCATATCCTTGATCAGCATGGGGAGGACACCGAGATCCTGTTTGGGCCCGATATGTTCCTCGGCGCGTATGTCGAGCGGATGCTGGGCCGCTCGCTGAACGTCTGGGATGGCGAATGCCACGTCCATGCCGGCATCCGCCCGTCCGACATCACCACCACGCGTGCCGCACACCCCGACGCCGAGTTCTTGATCCATCCGGAGTGCGGATGCGCGACGAGCGCGATGGAGTACGTCGCCGCCGGTGACATCGACTCCGACGGCGTGCACATGCTCTCGACCTCGGGAATGCTCGCGTTTGCGCAGCACGCAACGGCTGGATCGAGCGCGATCGTCGCGACCGAGGTTGGGATGCTCTACCCGCTTCGCAAGGCGGCCCCGGACGTCGAGTTCATCGCTGCCAACCCGAAGGCGAGCTGCCGCTACATGAAGATGATCACGCTACCCAAGCTTCGCGACGCGCTCCGCGACGGCGTCTACGAGGTCAGGGTTCCAGCCGAAACCGCAGACGCCGCACGCCTCGCGATCGAGCGCATGATCGCGATCAGCTGAAGTCGCTCTCGGCGTGCGGGCCGACGCACGCGACTGCGACATCTGTGCTGATGTGGCGGGCGACATCGTCCACCTCATCGAAGGTGACGGCGTCGATCCGTGCGATCGCGACGTCTGGGTCGATGTCGCTGCCATGCACGATCGCCTGGCTGGCGGCGTGGCGTGCGACCGCTCCGGAATTCTCGAAGCTCAGCACGCGGCGGCCGGCAGCGTACGCGCGCGCTCGCTCGATCTCCGCCTCGGTCGGACCGTCGTTGCGCAGCCGATCGACGATCTCGCGCATCAACGCGTAGGCCTCGACGCATTTTGCCGAGTCCAGACCGGCCCCCAGCGCGAGCGCCGGGGCGTCCGCGAAGCTGTGATCGACCGACCAGACCGAGTAGCAGAGGCCCCGCTGCTCGCGCAGCTCGTCGAACAGTCGCGAACCCATCGAGCCGCCGAGCAACGTCGAGTAGATCGTCAGCGCCGCGCGCTGGCGCGGATCGCGAGGATCGATCTGTGGACGGTAGAGCAGGCGGAGGTGAGACTGGTTTGTGTCGCGGTGCTCGACCAGTGTCGCCGCTCGATGATCCGGCGCCGGGTCGAACGGCGGGCCCTCGTCGAACGCCGGAAAGCGCGCGAACGCATCGTCCAGCATCACGTCGTCCGGCAGGTGATCGGTGTTGCCGACGAGGAACGCGCCGCCGGCCAGCGGCGACCAGCGGCGCGCGCGAAACGCGAGGATCGCCTCCCTGCTGAAGGTGCGCAGGTGCTCGGCGGGTCCAAGGACCGGCCGGCCGAGCGGATGCGCACCGAACGCGGCCTCGTCGATCAGATGTTCGGCGACCGTCGCCGGCTGATCCTCCGACCGGGCAATCTCCTGGATCACGACGCCACGTTCGCGCTCGAGCTCGGCGGCGTCGATCAGCGGCCGCGCGGTGATGTCGGTCAGCAGATCGATCGCTTCGCCTGCCATCTCCGCGCGGCACGTGATGTGAAACGCGACGAGATCATGGCTCGTGTACGCGTTCAGGACCGCGCCCATCCGCTCCGCAGTCTCGTTGACCTGGCGATAGTCGGTGTAGCGCTCACCGCCCTTGAACACGAGATGCTCGAGGAAATGCGCGGCGCCGTTCTCCTGCGGCCACTCGGAGCGGGCGCCGGCGTCAAAGGCCACGAGCGCGGTCAGGGCGCGCGTCCCGGGGATCGAAATGCGATGAATCGGGAGGCCGTTGGGCGCGACCGTGCTCGAGATCGTCGGCATTGGTGGAAAGCTATTGCAAGCTTCGCGCAGACGTGACGGGTGGGGGTGGCGAATGGTCGAGCGCGGGGCGTCCGCGGGCAGCCCGCTAGGCTGGCTTGCGTACTCCGGTGCCTTCTGCGAAACCAATCGAGAAGATCGTCCTGGCGCTCGCAACCGCGGTGGTGCTGCTTCTCGTCGGGATCTGGTGGGGTGGGCATCCGGGTGATTTACCGCCGGCCCTCCGCGAGGCGTTCGTGGCGGGCGCAAACGGCACGAGCGTCGACCAGGCGCTAACCGACATTGAGCATGACTACTTCCGCCGGCTTGGCGTCGCTCAGGTTGAGAACCACGCGATTGGCGGAGCGATCGCCGGCCTGCACGATCCGTACGCCCTCTATCAGACGCCCGCGCAGTTCCGCGATTTTGCGAAGGCACCATCACCGACGCGCTTCGGGGGCATTGGAGTCAGCGTTGTGCCGGTCGTGCGCGGCCTGCTCGTCAAATCGCTGCTCCGTGGCTCGCCGGCCGCACGCGCCGGCATCAAGCCCGGCGATTTGATCGTCTCGGGAGACGGCCGATCGTTCGCCGGCAAGCCGAGCTCCTACTCGACGGGTGTGATCCGCGGTGCGACGGGCACGAGCCTCACGCTGACGTTCGCGCGCGGTGCGCATGAGCGCACTGTGTCTCTGCGGCGCATAGCGATCACCGAGCCCCCGCCGCCAATCGTCTCCGGGCACCTGGTCGTGTTCGATCACGTGAAGATCGCCGTGATTGCACTCGAGACCTTCGAGGTCACCGGAGTTCACGCGCAGGTGGCTACGGCGCTGAGGCGGCTGCTCACCCGCGGGGCGCGCGCCGTCATCCTCGACCTGCGCGACAACGGCGGCGGCCTCGTGACGGAGGCTCAGCTTGTCGCGAGCCTCTTCATCCGCCGCGGTGTGATCGTCACCACGCGCGGTCGTGCGCAGCCGACGGAGACGCTTCGGGCCACCGGCAGACCGCTCGCCACGAGCCAGCCGATGGTGGTGCTGGTCAACGGCTACACGGCGTCGGCCGCGGAGATCGTCGCCGGCGCCCTTCAGGCTGACCGCCGCGCGCGTATCGTCGGAACCCACACCTACGGCAAGGGCGTCTACCAGGAGGTCCGCGCGCTCCCGAACCGTGGTGCGATCGACATCACCGTGGGTGAGTACTACCTGCCAAACGGCCGCAACCTGGGCGGCGGCGGCCTGCGGCGCGGCTCAGGCCTCCAACCGAACGTGTTGGTCCGTGCGCCGGTCACGGCGCGTACGGACCCGGCTTTGATGGCGGCACTGCGGCTGCTGGCCGCCTCGCTGCGTTGAGCGGGACGCCGTCTCCGTTCGCGGCAATCCTCGAGCGGCGTGGGCGCTTCGTGATCGCGCGGCGGCTGTTCTCGCCCCGCTCGAGCGGCGGGATACAGCATGGGCAGGTGACCGTCGACCTGGCCCGGTCGCGCACGCGCGTGCGAGAGGGCGACCTCGTGCTCGTGCGGCTCGTGCCTGGGAGACGCGGTGGCCGGGCGGAGATCGTCGAGCGACTCGGGAACCCGTACGTCGCCCGCGATGTGATCGAAGGGCTGATGTACGAGCGCGGTTTGCGCCGCCGCTTTGAACCGGCGGTCGAGCGCGCGGCAGCCAAGGCGCAGGGTGGAGGTGGTGAGCGCCTTGACCTGCGCGAACTCGCCACCTTCACGATCGACCCGACCGGAGCGCGGGACTACGACGACGCGATATCAGCCGAGCAACTGGACAGCGCTCGCACGCTGATCCGTGTTCACATCGCGGATGTCGCCGCGTTTGTCGCGCCCGGGTCGTTACTCGACACCGAGGCTCGCCGCCGCGCCACGAGCGTCTACGTCCCCGGTGGGGTCGAGCCGATGCTTCCGGGGGCCCTCTCGAACGAGAAATGCTCGCTCGTCCCCGGTGAGGACCGTTTTGCGGTCACGGTTGAGATGGAGTTCGACGATGCGCGCGTCGTCCGCGCGTCGTTCAGTCGATCGCTGATCCGCTCTGACGAGCGACTCGACTACGCGCGTGTCGATCGGATCTTCGCGGGGACCGAGCGAGCGCTCGAGCCTTGGGCCGGGCCGCTAGCGCTCGCGCGAAAGGTCTCGCGTGCGCTTGCGCAGGAGCGCGCGCGCCGCGGTGGCCTCGAGATCACGAGCACGGAGCCCAACTTCGAGCTCGACAGCTCGGGCCAGGTGCGGCGCCTCACGCTTGGCGAGCAAACCGAATCACACGCACTGATCGAGCACCTCATGATTGCCGCCAACGAGCAGGTTGCAAAGCTTCTCGAAGAACGCTCACTGCCCGCGCTTTACCGTGTGCACGAGCAGCCCGAACCGGAGCGTGTCGAGCGCCTCGTCGCACAGCTTGCATCCCTTTCGGTACCGACGCCGCCGGTTCCGGCGCAGATCGGCCCGACCGCGTCCGGGGAGCTCGTGGGCAAGATCTCGCAGGCGGTCGACGCCTACGTCCGCGCGAGCGGCCGCGGACGGCGGGCGTTCGGGGCGCTGATTCTGCGCTCCTTGAAGCAGGCCTATTACTCCCCGCGCAACCTCGGACACGCCGGCTTGCGCTCACCGCGCTACTGCCATTTCACCTCGCCGATCCGCCGCTACCCTGATCTTGTCTGTCACCGCTCGCTGCTGGCCGCGATCGGTGCCGATGAGCACCCGCCCGAAGCCGCTGGGCTGAGCGAGCTCGGGCAGTGGACGTCGCTGCGAGAACGCGACGCCGCCGACATCGAGCGCGCGGCCGACGACATAGCGCGGTGTTTCGCACTGCTGCGCGAGGACCACGAGCGAGTGTGGGACGGTGAGGTGGTCGGTGTCATCGGGGCCGGCGCGTTTGTCGCGTTCGGCGATGCGTACGAGGGAATGGTCCCGGTGCGCCGGATGCGTGGCGACTGGTGGGAGCTCAACGAGGAGGGCACGATTCTCGAGGGGATCCGTGCCGGTGGGGTGCTGCGGCTCGGCGATCCGGTCCGCGTCGTCGTCGGTTCGATCGACGCACCGCGCGGGCGGGTCGATCTCGACCTTCTCTGAGCGCCGGCGAGCGGCGCGGGCCGATACTGTCGCACGATGGCCAAGAGCAAGAGGAAGGTCGGAAGCGGCGATGTCGCATCCAATCGCTACGCCTCCTTCCGCTACAACCTGCTCGAGCGGCTCGAATGCGGCATCGTGCTGACAGGCACGGAGGTCAAGTCGCTTCGCGGTGGGACAGCCCAGCTGAAGGATGGATTCGCGACGATCCGAGACGGTGAGCTCTGGCTGCGCAACGTCCACATCCCGCCCTACGCACCGGCGAGCCGCGAGAACCACGAGCCGGAGCGCGAACGCAAGCTGCTGCTCCACCGCCGCGAGATCGACCGTCTGTCGGCTCGAGTTGCGGAGCGCGGGCTGACGCTCGTGCCGACACGCATCTACTTCTCGGGACCGCGAGCAAAGGTCGAAATCGCGCTGGCTCGCGGCAAGGACGTGCACGACAAACGCGACACGCTGCGCCGGCGTGATGCGCAGCGGGAGATCGAGCGCGGGCTTCGCGACGCGCGCCGCTAGCTGAAGCTGCGATGCAGGTAGGTGAGGTGCATGCCGATCGCGAGCGCAACGATCAGGCCGATGTAGACGGAACCTACGATCGCCCGGTTCCGCGGCGAGACGGCGTAGTAGGCGATCTGGGCTGCGCTCGGTGAACGACGCTGCTCCCAGCGCCGGTACAGCGTGTACCCGGCGATCACCGTGATCACGAGCAGGATCGGGTTGGGCGCGATGAAGTCGAGCACCACCATCGCGCCGAAGCCGAGGAACCACATCCACGGGGCCATCGCCGCCATCGCGCGCCCACCGTCGAGCGGGACCACCGGGAGCAGGTTGAAGAGGTTGATCAGGAAGCCGACGTAGGCGAGCGCCTGGAGCATGTCGCTCCCGGTGAGGGCGCCGTAGACGCCGACTGCCGCTGAACCGATCGAGCCGAGTATCGGACCGGCGAGCCCGACGCGCGCTTCCGCGAGGGCGTTGTCACCGAGCGATCGGGCGGTGATCACCGCGCCCATGAACGGGATGAACATCGGGGCGCTCGCCTTGATGCCCTCGCGGCGGAGCGCGATGACGTGGCCCATCTCGTGGACGAAGATCAGGACCACGAATCCTGCCGCGAACGGAAGTCCCCAGATCTGGCTGTACGCGGCGACCGAGACGAGCGCTGTGCCGGCGGTGACGAGGAGCTTGACCTTCGGCAGGAACAGCAGGATCGCCTTGAACTTCGCGAGCACGCCGACGATCGCTGCGCCAGCGGCGCCGAGCTTCTCGCGCGTTCGAGTCCGGTTGCGCTGGGCGAACGGGTCGGGCGGCGTGGCGGGCCCGAGCGTTGGCGGCAGCAGTGAAGGGGGCACTTCCATCTTCACCGAGAAGTGTGGCACCGAGCGCTTGCGGGCTCCTAAATGAGCGTCCGCTAAGTCGAAGCCGCGCCTTTTTTGCGGAGGATGCGGGATCTCCGTTTGCGAACCCTTGCATCGCCCGGCCGGTGAAATGTATGTTGTTCTCAGACGCGGATTTGAGCCGTAAAGAGCGAGGCCACTGAGGTGTGAGGCCGCGCCACCAGGAGACCGGAAACCCCTCGGGGCGACCGGTGGAGGGTTCCTCGAACGGCTCGGTCCGCGTCTACTTTCGTTCCGGCACGCCCCAGCGGTTTTGGCGCGGCGCTACGATGTCGGGGTCACATCCACCCGGGGACGACAGGCTTCGACGCGGTCGGCTCGTGGGGATGGTCGCGAGTCGAGGTCCCGGGCGGCCTCGTAAAACACCCGGGAAAACCATACGTGCGGACTCTCACGAGTACGCCCTCGCCGTCTAGCCAAAACTAGAGCGATGAGGTCTCGGCCCTCGCAGCCTGCGGCGAGGATCACCGGGATCAGATAGCAGGCTCACCTGGGGCGGCCCGCCTGCGCCAATCCGGGGAAACACCAGCAGGCTGGTCCCCCACAACCCCGCCGGCGAGGCGAGCGGAGGACGAGATCAGAGCGCCGGCTACGCTCGTAGACGCCATTTTCACGCGATCGCGGACGTGGGTTCGATTCCCACCGTCTCCATTACCACCGACAGCTGCCAGCTGCCAGAACAGAGAGTCGGACACTCCCGCGCTCGCAATTGGTCGGGAGTGGGTGTACGCTCGGCCGCGCGAGTGCCGCGACAGATGCATGGGAGCGTTCTTGCGGTCGCGGCTGGAAGTCGTCATAGGGTGGGGGGCTTATGAGTACACGCGGCAGCGGCGTGGCTGGGCTGGGGCCGGCGGAGTCAGGTCCGAGCCTGCGGCTTGAGGTGTGGCCCGCAGACGGGTCTCGGTGGCTCCGGGAGTTCATCTCGGTGCTTGGGGCTTCGCTGGTAATCCTGGCGGCATCGTGGATCGTCTCTGCGGCCGTGGCGCATGGCGCACCGCTGGGTCAGGCGAACGACTTCGCGGTGCCTACTCTCTCCAGCAGTCCGTACGCGGTCACGGCCGGCCCGGACGGGAACCTCTGGTTCACGGAGTACAACGCGAGCAAGATCGGTGAGATCAATCCGCTGACACACGCGACGAGCGACTTCGCGACCCCGACCGCGTCCAGCGAGCCGTTTGCGATCACGGTCGGCCCGGATGGCAACATCTGGTTCACCGAGACGATCCCGAGCATGATTGGCGAGATCAACCCGGTGACCCACGCGACGAGCGACTTCGCGACCCCGACGTCGTCCAGCAACCCGTCCTCGATCACGGTCGGCCCGGATGGCAACATCTGGTTCGCCGAGTTCAACGCGAGCAGGATTGGTGAGATGAACCCGGTGACGCACGCGACGAGCGACTTCGCGACCCCGACGTCCTCCAGTGGCCCGAACGGGATCACGGTCGGCCCGGATGGCAACATCTGGTTCACCGAGCAATACGCGAGCAAGATTGGCGAGATCAACCCGGTGACGCACGCGACGAGCGACTTCGCGACCGCGACGCCCTCCAGCGGACCCTATGGGATCACGGTTGGCCCGGACGGCAACCTCTGGTTCGTCGAGTCCACAACGAGCAGGATTGGTGAGATCAACCCGGTGACGCACGCGACGAGCGACTTCGCGACCCCGACGTCGTCCAGCAGCCCGTCCGGGATCACGGTTGGCCCCGATGGCAACCTGTGGTTCACCGAGTACACAACGAGCAGGATTGGTGAGTTCAACCCGGTGACGCACGCGACGAGCGACTTCGCTACCCCGACCGCGTTTGCCTCCCCCTACGGGATCGTCGCCGGCGAGGACGGCGCCCTCTGGTTCATCGAACACGCTGCCAACAGGGTTGGTGAGATCGGCGCGGGCATGCCGGCGGCTTCGCTTGCCGCGCCGGTTGTTGCCGGCGGCGGCCAGGCCGGTATTCCGCAGGTGTGTGAGGGCGCGGCGTGGGCAAACTTCGCGTTCCAGCAACCGCTCGTTAGTGCCGCGTTCTGGGCCTACGACGGTTACGGGTGGTTGCGCGACGGGAGTGCGATCGCCGGCGCGACCGCTCAGGCGTACACGCCGGGCCCCGGTGACGTCGGCCACCAATTGTCGTGCATCGCGACCGTCACCTATGCGCTGACACAGACTCCGGCGTCGGCGACAAGCGCGGCCGTGACGGTGATCGCGCAGAACTCGGGGCCAGCCGGCGCGAACGGCACAAACGGTACCCCGGGCGCCAACGGAGAGATCGAGTTGGTCACATGCACGAGCGTAAAGAAGAAGGTCAAGGGCAAGACGAAGACGGTCAAGAAGTGCACGACCCAGCTGACCTCCTCACCCGTGAGCTTCACCACGGCGAGCGCGAGAGCGACCGTCTCGCGCGGCGGCCACGTCTACGCGACCGGCGCGTTACGCGAGGGTAAGCTGACGCTCCGCATCTCGAGAGCGCTGCGCGCAGGGCGCTATGTGCTCACGCTGACGACCGCGACGGGCCGCGACAAGCAAACCACCCGGCAGTCGATCATGGTCGGCGAGACGACCACGATCACCTGACCCGATCCCGGACTCGCGCGGCCCGCGGCGGCCCCTCGCTACGAGGCGGCGGCCGTCGTCGGCGTCCTCAGCGGGCTGGCGATCTGGTTGGCGCTGCAGGTGGCACCGCGAGCACATCGGCTGGCGGTCGGAGTGCTCGTGGTCGGGGCGTTGCCGTTTGCGCTCATCACCTGGTGGAGCGTCGTCACCCCGATCACCGCGGTGCTCGTGCTCGCGATCGGCCGTGGCGCCCTCGGACCCCGCGGCGTGCACCAACGGCGCCGCGCGAGCTCACGGGCGCCGGTGGGAGCCGGCGCAGTGCGCCGATGACGGGGCGTGGAGCCGCGGCGGGTCGCCGACGAGCTACGCGCCCGAGCCGACAGGGTCGGTGACGGTGTCGGCGACGAGTCCGGCCGCCGCCGTATAGAAGGTGACGTCGACGTGGTCACCGATACTCACACCGGTGAACGTGTCGCCGCTGATCTGAACCCCGTTGCTCGGATCGGCGATGAACCTGTCCGGCTGGCCGGTCTGGTCGTCGGTGATCGTCAGGCTCGTCGCCGTCACCGCGGTCACCACGCCGGTGTCATCGCCCTCGAAGTACTCGACATCGCTCGCGTCCAGGCTCCCATCCGTGTTCTGCGTGTAGGTGACGTCGACCAGGTCGCCGACCTGGTAACCGTCGGTGATGTCCGAGGAGTCGACGACGAAAGACATCGGCCCGGAATCGGACTTGATCGTCACCGCGCTGCCCGATACACGCGTGATCGTGCCGATCGCGTCGCTGGTCGGCGCGCAGTCGCCGGTGCTCGACGAGCCGGTGACCTGAACGCTGTCGGCGATCAACAGGCCGGCGTCCTGATGATAGGAGACCGACACGAGCTCGCACGTGTCGAGGCCAAGGTTCAACAGCGAATCAGGTTGCATGTTCAACTCGAGCTCATTCCCGTTGCCCGGATCTAGGATGAAGTCGCTGTCGTCGACCTGCGTCACCACGCCGCTGGCGCTCTGCGAGCCGATCGTGGACGGGGGTGGCAGCGTGATCGTGACCGTGATGTCGCCGTTTGGCGCGACGGTCTCCGTGATCTGCACCGTGACCCCGGGCTGCAGGCCGACGATGCTGATCGTCACAGATGGGGTTGCGGGCGGCGTCGACGAAGCGGCGAGCGCCGTCTTGCGTGGGCGACGGGCGTGTGTCGAGCCCTTGTGATGCTTGGGCGTCGCGGTGCTCCCGCGATGGATCTGACGTGCCGGGAACCAGAGTCGCTTGCCGCTCGCCGCGCTCACGAGCAGCCCGCTCGGGCCGGACTTGACCACCTTTGCGAGGAACGAGAACGTGCGTGTTGCGACATGGTGTCCCGACCGTGCCGAGCTCGCGGGAACCGCGACGCCGCCGAGTAGAACGGTGGCTGTGGCCAGTATCGCGAAAGTGTGTCGCCTCGGATTCATAAATCCCCTTGGCGCCCGAACGCAGGGCGCGTCGCTTGAGCGTGGTCCTCTGGGATCGGCACGAGGCCGCCGCGTCAGCGCACATCGGCGGAAACCTCGTCGGATGTCCGAGCGCCCGCTGTTCGCGGCCGCCGCCCGGTTGGGCTTAGGAGCCGGCTGCGCTGCGGTAGCGCGCGACTGCCAGCGGGGCAAAGATCGCGATGATCACGACGGCCCAAACAACCGCGCCCCAGACGTTGTTGCCGGCCGGCGCACCGACCCACAGCGAGCGCATCGCATCGACCGTGACCGTGAACGGGTTGACCTTCGCGAAGTCACGTAGCACGGTCGGCATCGAGTTGACCGGGACGAACGCCGAGGAGATGAAGGTCAGCGGGAAAACGGCGATGAATCCGACGGAGTTCGCCGCCTCAGGCGACTTGACGAGCATGCCGAGGAAAGCAAAGACCCACGAGAACGCGTAGCCGAACAGAAGGAGCAGGCCAAAGCCCGCGATCGCATGCAGCACCGGCGCGTGAAAGCTGAAACCGATGAGCAGCCCGGTGAGGATCAGGATCGTCACCGACAGCGCGTTCGTGACGATGTCGGCGGAGGTGCGGCCGGCGAGCACAGCGGCGCGTGACATCGGCAGCGAGCGGAACCGGTCGATCAGTCCCTTGTGGAGATCCTCGTTTAGGCCGAGGGCGGTCACGAAGCCGCCGAACGCGATGTTCTGGACGATGATGCCGGGAATCAGGAAATCGACGTAGCTGAAGCCCGGCGTCCTGATCGCTCCGCCGAAAACGTAGCGGAACAGCAGCACGAACATGATCGGCTGGATGGTGAACGCGAGCAGCAACTCGGGCGCGCGCGGAAGCCGCACCAGGTTGCGCTCAGCGATGACCAGCGTGTCGCTGATGAGCCGCTTCACCGGTCCGCCCCCTCCTCGTCGCCCGGCTCCGCCGCGTGGCCGGTGAGCGCAAGGAACACGTCGTCGAGCGTCGGGCGCCGCAGGGCGATGTCCTCGACGCCGACGCCGGCTTTCACGAGCCGCTGCACGGCGCCGACGATAGCCCCGCTGCGCTCGCGGACGGCGACCTGCACGGCGGTGCCTGAGATGACGGGCGGCTCGTCGCTCATCGTCGCGAGGGCCCTGACTGCAGCGTCGGCCTGATCAGCCCGGTCGAGCTCGATCTCCAGCCGTTCGCCGCCGACGCGGTCCTTCAGCTCGTCGGGCGTGCCTTCCGCAAGGAGGCGCCCGCGGTCGATCACGGCGATCCGTCCGGCGAGACGGTCCGCCTCATCGAGGTACTGCGTTGTCAGCATCACGGTGGTCCCGTCAGCGACCAGGCCCTCGATCGTCTCCCACACCTGCAAGCGGCTGCGCGGATCGAGCCCGGTCGTTGGCTCGTCGAGGAACAGGACGGGTGGGCTGGCCACCAAGGCAGCGGCGAGGTCGAGGCGCCGGCGCATCCCACCCGAGTACGTCTTCGCGGGCCTACCGGCGGCATCGAGCAGGTCGAACCGCTCGAGCAGCGCGTGGCCGCGCGCGCTTGCGACACGGCGGCGCTCGCCGTAGAGCCGTCCGACCATCGTCAGATTCTCGAGGCCGGTGAGGTTCTCGTCGACCGCGGCGTACTGGCCGGCGAGGCCTATCTGCGCTCGCAGCGCCGCAGCGTCGCGAACGGTGTCAAGTCCCGCCACACGCGCGGTCCCGCTGTCTGGCGTGAGCAGGGTCGTCAGGATCCTGACCATCGTCGTCTTGCCTGCGCCGTTGGGCCCGAGCAGGCCGAGAACGGTGCCAGCGGCGACATCGAGGTCGATCCCGTCAAGCGCGCAAACGTCGCCGAACGATTTCGTGAGCCCGCGCACGCTGATCGCCGCGCCCTCGAATCCGAGCTCTGATGTCAGGCGTGTCGCGCTGGCGGCGCGGCGTGTCATCAGCGCAACCTAACAAGGTCGACGGCGCTCCACGGCGCCGGAGTGAGACCGCTCCGCTCTCCCCGACCGCCGGCCGATACCGTCTGAGTGTGCATGCAGTGAGCGAATCCACGGCCGCGAGCGCCGCGGACCCGCCGGTCACGCGCCGAAGGGGTGTCCGCAAGGCGAGCGTTGCGGCGCTGACACTCGGCGCGCTCGGCGTGGTCTTCGGGGACATCGGAACGAGTCCGCTGTACGCAATTCAGGCTGTGTTCACGGCCACCAACGGCACGCCGGTCCGCGTTAACGCCGCGAACGTCTACGGCGTGATCTCGCTCGTCTTCTGGACGATCACGATGATCGTCTCGGTCAAGTACGTGACGTTCATCATGCGTGCCGACAACCAGGGCGAGGGCGGGATCATGGCGCTCACGGCGCTGATCCAGGGCAAGCTGAACCGGAGCGGAAAGACGGTGCTGCTGATCACGCTCGGCGTGCTCGGAGCCTGCCTGTTCTACGGGGATGGCGCGATCACGCCCGCGATATCGGTCGTCTCGGCGGTCGCCGGACTGGCCGTACCCGTGCCGAGCCTCGCGTCGCTCGTGCTGCCGATCACCGTAGCTGTGCTTTGTGGGCTGTTCGCGATTCAGCGCTTCGGCACGCGCGTCGTCGGGAACCTGTTCGGGCCGGTAATGCTGATCTGGTTTGCGGCGCTCGCTCTGGTCGGCACAGTCGAGCTTGTCAATCACCCCGGCATCCTGCGGGCCCTGCTGCCGAGCTACGGCGCTCAATTCTTTCTCGACGATCCACGAATCGCATTCATCTCGCTCGCGTCGGTGGTGCTGTGCGTCACTGGCGCGGAGGCCTTGTACGCCGACATGGGCCATTTCGGCCGCGGCCCGATTCGACGAGCGTGGTTCTTCGTGACATTCCCCGCGCTGACGATCAACTACATGGCCCAAGGGTCGCTGATCCTTCGCTGGCATGCGGCGCGGGTCAATCCGTTCTTCTTCCTGGTCCCCGGCTGGGCGCAGATCCCGATGGTGATCTTGGCGACCGTCGCGACCGTGATCGCCTCGCAAGCGGTGATCTCGGGCGCGTTCAGCGTGTCGCAGCAGGCGGTGCAGCTCGGGTTTCTCCCACGCATGACGATTCGCCACACCTCCGAGCAGGAGGTCGGTCAGGTCTACGTTCCAGCAATCAACGCGATGCTGTTCGTGGCGGTGGTCGCGATCGTCATCGGCTTCGGCTCGGCGACCGCGCTTTCGAACGCCTACGGCGTCGCCGTGACCGGCACGTTCTTCCTCACGACGGTCCTCTTCCTCTCCGTTGGCAGGATGATCTGGCACAAGAGCAAGCGGCTGGTCGCGATCGGCGCGGTCGTTTTCCTGGCGATCGACGGCGCGTTTTTTGCGGCCTGCTTCACAAAGATCGTGCACGGCGGCTGGTTGCCTCTGGCGATGGCTTCAGGGTTCTTCTTCATTCTCATGACCTGGAGCAAGGGCCGCGAGATCGTCACGAGGAACCGTGACCGTGCGGAAGGGCCGCTGCGCGAGTTCATCGAGCAGGTCGGCGACCGCGATTCGCAGGTCCTCGATGTCAGCGGCGTCAGCGTGTTCCTGAACCCGAACCTCCAGATGACGCCGCTCGCGTTACGAGCGAACGTCGAGCTGAACCACGTGCTGCACGGCCGCGTGATCATCGTTTCGGTCCAGGTCGAACGCATCCCACATGTCCCTGAGGAAGAACGCGTCGTGGTAGAGCCGGGAATCCTCTTCAGCGGCGCCACCGGCGAGCCGCTCGACGGCTCGGCGGACCGGTTCAGCCGGTTGACGCTTCGTTTCGGTTTCCTCGATGAGCCCGATATTCCCGCGACGCTTCGGCGTGCGGTTGAACGTCACGCACTGGACGACACTCCGGACATCCGCCACGCCTTCTATTTCCTCTCTCAGATCGCGATCGTCCAGACCGACGATCCCGGGATGAGCCCGTGGCGAAAGAAGCTGTTCATCGCAATGGCGCGAAATGCCGCAAACCCGGCCGAGTATTTCCGACTCCCGGACGACCAGACGGTGACGATGAGCGGCCGCGTCGACCTGTGAGCGGGGCGGGGCCGCACGGTCGCCTGGTCAGTTCGCGAGGCGGCGAAGGCCGTTGACCGCGTCTCCTCGACCGATGCGATCGCGGGCTTACGCGCGCTCGGTAACCGCCGCTCGGCGGGCGGGGGAGCGCGCGCTCATCGCAGCCTCGCGGCGGCTGGGCTACCGCCTCGTGCCCGACAATTTCTATTCGCCGATCCCGGATCTCGACCGTGCTGGCGCGCTTGACGAACGCCCCAGCAGTCTTGCCGGTATCGACTTCGACGCCGACACGCAGCTGCGTTACCTGCGCGACGAGCTGGGCCCGTTCCTGCGCGAGCTCGAGATCCCGGACTCGGGTGGACCGGGCGAGCTGTACCTCCGTAACGGCTTCTACGAGGCGGCCGACGCCGAGACTCTCTACGCGATCATCCGACGTCGACGACCGGCTCGGGTTCTGGAGCTCGGATCGGGTTTCTCGACGCGCGTCATCGCTCGCGCGCTCGAAGCGAACGGCGCGGGTCACCATCTCGTGTTCGATCCCCACGCTGCGGCCGACATCGACGCGTTGGCCGATCTCGAGCGACGGTCCGCAGTCGAGATCCCCGACGAGGAGTTCACGCGGCTTGCGAGTGGCGACGTACTGTTCGTCGACTCGACCCACGTCGTCAAGAGCGGCAGCGAGGTCAACCGGATCGTGCTGGATGCGCTGCCTCTGCTCGCGCCCGGCGTCGCTGTGCACTTCCATGACGTGTTCCTGCCGTGGGACTACCCGGACGCGTTCTTCACGCGCCTTCAGATGTACCTGAACGAGCAGTACCTACTGCAGGCTTTTCTCTCGATGAACTCGAGCTTCTCGGTCCTGCTCGCCCTGAGCGCCGTCGGGCGCCTCTACCCCGCGGAGGTGGCTGAGCTGATTCCGAGCACGCGCGCCGGCGCGACCCCGTGTGCGTTCTGGATCGAGCGGACCTTGGCGGAGGGCGCAGGCGCCGTGCCGCGCGCCCCCGCGTAGACTCCGTGCCGTGCGGAGCGTCGGCCCCTGAAACCGGTTCTCAGCCTGATCGGCGCCGCGCTCCTGGCGTGCGTGCTCGCGGCACCTGCCGGCGCGGCATCGGGGCGCAGGACCGTTGCGCTCGGTGCGACCACGGGCTCGCCGGTTACGATCGTGACCGACCCGATCGGGCTCAGCGTCGAATACCCGGTGCTTGCCGCGGACCTCGGGCCGGGGCCGTGCCCGCCGCCGGCCCTGACCGGCGTGCTCCAGGCGCTGGGTGACCCGACGATTCGAATCGGCGGCGACTCCGAGGATCAGACCGCGCCGGCCGGGACGCCGCCCTTTAGCGGCGTCACCGACCTACCTGCGGCCTTCTGGAGCCAGCTCGCGTGTCTCGAGTCCCAGACGCACGAGCCGTTTGCGGTCGGCCTAAACCTCGCATCGCAGACGCCGGCGTGGGCGTACGCGATCGCGGCCGGCGCCCGCTCTGCGATTCCGGCGAACCTCCTGAGCTTCGAGCTCGGGAACGAAGCCGACATCGATGGGCCGTCGATCCCCTGGTGGAACGCGACCGGCCTGGCGAAGACGTTGTTGCCGCTGCCGACCTACGTGAACGACGCCGCGGCGCTCAAGCTCGCGCTCGGCGCCGGGACGGTGGTCGAGGGCCCGGACTTCGCGACGGGTCGCTGGACCAAATCGATTCCCGAGATCAACTCGGCGCTGTCGCTGAACACGATCGACGCGCATTTCTATCCGCTGAATGCCTGCACCGGAACGAGCGAGGCGACGGTTTCGGCCCTGCTGCGATCGGGGACCTCGGAGCCCGGCAGGTCGGTGCTCGAGACGCTCGCCGAAGCGCAGGCTCTGCACCTGCCGATGGTCATCTCCGAGAGCAACTCGGTTGCCTGCCGTGGCAAGCCGGGCGTCTCCAATTCGCCGGCGGCGGCGGTGTGGGGGATGCGGCTCATCATCAACGCAATCCGCCGGGGAATCCAGTCGGTGCGCTTTCACTCGAGCGGATCGAGCTATGACCCCTTCACGGTGCTCGGCGGGGTGGTGACGACAGAACCGCTGTATGACGCGCTCTTGGTTGCCGTGCAGACGCTGCCGGTCGGTGCGAGCGTCAGCACGCTGAAGACCCCTCGCTCGCTCATGGCTGTCGAGGTGACCGCCGGTGGCGGGCGTAAGACCTATCTCGTCACGAACTACGGGTCCAAGCCAACCTACGTGACCGTGCCGGCGGTGGGTGCTCAGTCCGTGACCGACCTGACGCCGTACGCGCCCGTCGTGGGGACCGTGAAGATGAACGCGAGCGCCGGCCACCTGACCGTGCCGGTCCACTCGAACACCGTGGTGGCGATCACGCCGGGTGCCGCAGGCTAGCCGGGCTGTCGGCTCCGTAGCGGGCAGCACGCGACCTGCTCTAGCAGGGTAGCCCGATAAGCTCGCCGGCGTGAGCTACGCCGCCGCCGATGGGCGTCAACAGATCCTCGACGTGCTCGCCTCGGCGGGCGAGGACATCGCGCGCGCGCTCGCCGAGCTGGGCGAGGCCTACGAGCAACTCGACGAGCGCGCTGCCGATCAGCTCGAGACCGAGCTCTTCAGGCCCGTCCAGTCGGCCTACGGCCGTCTCCAGCGCACCCATGGCGAGTTTGCGGCGCGTCACGATCTGCCTGCCCACGAGTTCGTGTCGGTAGCGCCGGGAGCCCCGTCAACGGGCGCAAAGGGGTTCGTCGATCGCGCGGTCTCGGCCGCCTCCGCTGCCGACACGGCTCTCGCGCTGCTGCAGGACTCGATGCTGCCGGTTGAGGTGGGCGACGGCGAGCTGCGTGCTGGAATCACCGCTGTGCGGGCGCTGCTCGGCGGCGTCGGTTCGCGCGGGCGGGAGCTCGTGCGTGTGATCGGGCGCTAAGCTGGCCTCACTGTGATCCTCGAACGCGCGGTCATGCACGTCCTTCCCGGTCAGGAGGGTGCGTTCGAGAGCGCTCTGGTCGAGGCGCGCGAAGTGGTCTCCGCTGCGCCTGGGTTCCGTTCGATTCGCGTGCTCCGCGGGATTGAGAGCACGCACATCTACCTGCTTCTGATCGAGTGGGACACGGTCGAGGATCACCTCGAGGGCTTTCGCGGATCTGAGCGCTACAACCACTGGCGAGCGCTGCTCGGGCCGCACCTGGACGGCGCCAGCCAGGTTGAGCACTATGCCCCGGTCGGCGGCGGCGGAGCTCAGCCGCCGGTTCGCAGCGGCTGCAGGGCGGCCTCGACGCGAACGAGCTCATCGAGCATGGCGTTGCTCGCAAGCTCCATCGTCTCGTTCGGCAGGCCGATCCGACCAGGCCGCGTCGACGCGACGATGATCGCAAGCGTGGGCATGGCCCGCGCTCAGGCTGCCGCGGACTCGTCGAGGCGGTAGATCGCCTCGGTTGCCGGCGCGACCTCGCGCCAACGGTGGAACGCCTCGACGACCCGCGGGTCGAACTGGCTTCCCGTCCCTGCGTCGATCTCGTTGACCGCTTCGGTCTCGCTCAGCGCGGCGCGGTAGGGCCGGTTCGTGACGAGCGCGTCGTAGACGTCCGCGACCGCAACGATGCGGGCGGCGATCGGGATCTCCTCGCCCGCGAGGCCATCCGGGTAGCCGGTGCCGTCCCAGCGCTCGTGATGCGAGCGGGCGATCGTCGCGGCCATCGCGATCGTCTCACTAGCCGTGACGGTCCCGAACATTTCTGCTCCGACCGTGGTGTGCGTGCGCATCACGGCAACCTCCTCGGGCGTCAGCGGGCCCGGCTTGCGCAGGATGCTGTCGGGGATCACGATCTTGCCGACGTCGTGCAGAGCGGCGGTCTCGCGGATCAGCGCAGCGAACTGAGATCCGAGTCCGAGCGCTTCCGCAATCCGGCGGGCCAACGCGCCGACTCTGGTGGCGTGCTCGTAGTCGTTGGAGTCGCGGCCCTCCGCAATGTGCGCGAGCCGTTCCAGGTTTTCGAACCCGGAGCGTTCGAGCTCGTAGCGAAGGTGCTGTTGCAGCCAGCGCGCCTCGAGCAGGTTGCGTGTTCGCATCAGGACCTCGATCGCGTCGATCGGCTTCACGATGAAGTCGCGCGCTCCGAGTTGCAGGGCGCGCCGGCGGACCTTGATGTCGCTGTCGGCGGTTATGACGCAAACCGGCAACATGTCGGGACCGCGTACCTGGGGCGCGAGAGCACTGAGGATCTCGAACCCGTCGCGCGCCGGCATGTGGAGATCCAGAAAGAGCAGGTCGGGCGGGTGCTTGGCGATCTCCTCCTCGACCGTGTTCGGGTCCGTGATGCAGACGACGTTCTCGTAGTCGGCGGAAGCGAGGATCGTGGCGAGCAACGTCAGGTTGACGCTCGTGTCATCCACGGCGATGATCTGCATCTTCGCGACATCAGCGTGCATGGCGCCTCACCAATTCAAGATCGGCACGTGAGTGCAGCGCTTGAGCACTCGCAACGCAGGGTGGCGTGGGGTGGTCGGCTGTGGCACGACGCGTCTCCTATTCGGTGTCCGACGCTCCGATCCTCGCGCGGCGCCCCCGGATCGGCCAATTTGACGAAAATCCTGCGCGGCGCCGGTGCGATCGTCTAGATTCCAAGCAACAGCAGCATCAACACCCGGAGGGGGATCGATGACGACCAGGCTCAAATCGACGTTCCTTGTTGCGGTCGCCAGCGCCGCGCTGATCGCGGGCTGCGGAAGCTCGTCCAGCCCGTCGAAGACGACACCATCGAAGTCGAAGCCTTCCACCAGCAAGCCGTCGTCGAGCACAGGCTCGCCCAACTCCGCACAGCTTGCCGCGGCGGCCAAGGGCTGCCAGAGCGCCATCGCCCATCTGCCGTCGTTCTTCGGCGCGGCGGCCAAGAGCGACGCCGACAAGGTCTGCGCGGACCTCGGCAGCGGCAACCTGAACGCGGCCAAGACCGACGCTCAGAAGTACTGCGCCGACATCATCTCGTCGCTGCCCGCCCAGTACAAGGCGCAGGCGACCGCGGGCTGCAGCGCGATCAAGAAGGGCTTCTGAACGGACGAGCCGGGCGGGCCCGCGTAACTCGCGGGCCCCTCGCGCTCAGCCGAACCGGCCGGTGACGTAGTCCTCGGTCCGCTTGTCGGACGGGCGCGTGAAGAGCTTTGAGGTCTCGTCGTACTCGACGAGCACGCCGGTCCGCCGGCCCTCGCTCACGTCGAGGCTGAAGAACGCGGTCCGCTCGGCCACGCGAGCTGCCTGCTGCATGTTGTGCGTGACGATCACGATCGTGTAGTCGCGCTTGAGCTCCTGCATCAGGTCCTCTACCGAAGCGGTCGAGATGGGGTCGAGCGCCGAGCAAGGCTCGTCGAGCAGGAGCACGTCGGGCTCGATCGCGATCGAACGCGCGATGCAGAGCCGCTGCTGCTGCCCCCCGGACAGTCCGAGCGCGCTCGTCTTCAGGCGATCCTTCACCTCGTCCCAGATCGCGGCGCCGCGCAGCGCCCGCTCGACGCGCTCATCGAGGTTGTCCTTCATCCCGAGGATCCGGGGCGCCCAGGCGATGTTGTCGTAGATCGACTTGGGGAAAGGGTTCGGCCGCTGGAAGACCATGCCGATGCGCCGGCGCACCTCCACCGGGTCCACCCCGGTCGCGTATAGGTCGTTGCCGTGGTATGTGCACTGGCCAGTCAGTCGGAAGCCCGAGATCGAGTCGTTCATGCGGTTCAAGCTGCGCACGATCGTGCTCTTGCCGCACCCCGACGGCCCGATCATCGCGGTGATGTGGTTCTTGTAGATCTCGAGGTTCACACCGGCGACGGCGAGCGCCTGCCCGTAGTAGACGTTGACGTCGTGCAGGTCGAAGACAACCTCCCGCGTGGCGGGGTCCTCGTCGGCTGCCGCGTGGACGTTGATCGCGAGCGGGGCTGCACCGGCGGTCTGGGCCTCGCTATCGGCGTGGCTCTTCTCCATCACAGAGTCAGGGCTCCTGGTCTTGGTGTGGTTGCTCATCGTCGGGTCATCATGCGAGTACTGCGAATCTGAAGCGCGCGGGCCCCAAGGCTCGCGATAAGAACGATAATCACAAGTACAAGGGCCGCGCCCCACGCCTTCGCGACGTTCACGGTTCCGCCGGATTCGGCCAGGTTGAAGATCTCGTACGGAATGTTGGGCAGCGCCTGGCCAAAGATGTCGAAACTCGTCTTGGTGTTGTCGAACACCGATGCCAGGAGAAGCATCGGAGCCGTCTCGCCAGCGGCGCGAGCGATCGCGAGGACGGTGCCCGTGAGGATGCCCCCCAGCGCGCTCGGGATGGTGATACCCACCGTGGTTCGCCAGCGGCTGATGCCGAGCGCGTGCGAGGCGTCGCGCAGCTCCTTGGGAACGAGTGCCAGCGCCTCGCCGGTCGTACGGGCGATCAGTGGCAGCATGATGATCGCGAGCGCGAGTGAGGCGTAGAAGCCGGTCTGTCCGCTGCCGTACACGAGCGCGCCGTAGATGAAGATCGCGATCACGATCGACGGAAGCCCGTACAAGAGATCGAGGGCCAGCCGGATCGGCGACGCGGTGCGAGCCGTCGCGTACTCGGTCAGGTAGACGGCGATCAGCACGCCTAGCGGTAGCGCGACGGCGGTGGCGAGAGCAACCATCAGCGCCGTGCCGATGATCGCATTTGCGATGCCGCCCCCGGCGCTGTACAGCTGCTCCGGCGAGTTCTGGGTCAGGAACGCGAAGCTGATCTCGCCGGCACCTCGCTGTGCGATCGCGAAGACCATCAGTCCGAGGATTGCCACTGCGACCAGAGCGGCCGCGGTCGCCGAGCCGCGCATCAGGCGGTCGATCACGCGCCGTCGCCGCAGGTTCCCGCTTGCCGTGAGCGGCCTGGCGTAATCGACTGGCGCCATCAGGTCCGCCCCGACGCCGCAGCAGTCGCCGTCGGGCCCGTAACGGACGGCAGCCTGTAATGGCGCACGATCGCCTGAGCCGCCAGATTGACGAGCAGCTCGATTCCCAGCAAGATGACCGCGAGGTAAAAGACCGAGGCGGTCTGCAGGTGCGAATTATCGGCCTGTGCCTGGATCGCGATCGTCGCGCCAAGCGTGTTGCCGTTCCCAAACAGGTTGCTGGAGATCTGGAACACGCTTCCGATCACCTGCAACGCTGCGATCGCCTCGCCGAGAGCGCGGCTGACACCGAGGATGCACGCCGAGGCGATCCCGGGACGCATCGACGAAAGCACGACTCCGCGAACCATCTCCCAGTGCGTGGCGCCCAGCGCGAGCGCGCCGTCCTTCAACTCGGCGGGGACGGTTAGAAAGAGGTCGCGAGTGATCGCCGCGATGATCGGCAGCGCCATGATCGCGAGGACGATCATCGCTGTGAAAACGCCGCTGCCGGTTGCGGACGGCGTGCCGAACAGCGGGATGAACCCCAGCACGTCGTGGAGCGCGGGCTCGATTGTCGACCGCAGGAACGGACCGAGCACGATCAGCCCCCAGAGCCCGATGATGACGCTCGGGACCGCGGCGAGCGTCTCGACGAGCGGCCCGATGATCGCGGCGGTGCGGCGGTCGCTGAACAGGCTGAGATAGAGGCCGATCGCGATCCCGAGCGGCGCCGCGATCAGAAGGGCGCCGGCAGCCGTCGCGACGGTCCCGTAGATAAGGGTCGCGGCACCGAAGACCGTGTAGTTGTTCCATGTCTGATGGCCGAGGAAGCCGAGGCCGTACTTGGAGATCGCCGGTTCTGCACTGTTGACGATCTCGTAGACGACAAGAACGATGAGAACGATGGCGACAATCGACGCCAGCGCCGTCACGACCATCAGAGCCTGGTCGCCTAGCCGGTCGCCGAAACGACGGTGTACTGGGGCTGGGCCGGCAGTTGCGACAGCGGACGGGCTCACTGCGCCGCAGCGTAACCGCTCCGAGGAGTGCAGCAGGCCCGGACTAGGTAAGTTCACAAGTTGATAACGCACCGGTCACGACTTCGTAACCGCCCTTGGAACCGCTCCCGTGATGCTGCCTCTTAGAGAGCGAGGTTGCTCTCTTACAAGGAAACTAAGAGGAGGCACTCGCAGATGAGAAATCTTGCTGCCAAGCTCGCCGTGCTCGGTGGAGCGGCCGCACTTCTAATTGGGGCAACCGCCGGTACGGCGGCGGCATCGTTTTCGCTCAAGGGGGCCGGCTCGACGCTGGCCGCGCCGGTGATCCAGAACGTCTGGATCCCGGACTTCCAATCCGCCAACAGTGGTGACAGCGTGTCCTACAACGCGGTCGGCTCGACCACTGGCATCACCGACATCACCGGCAAGCTCGTCGACTTCGGGGCGTCTGACGCGCCGCTGAGCACAGCCCAGACGTCGGCATGCTCCGCGTGCGTGCAGATCCCGTGGATCTTGAGCGCGACTGGCGCGGTCTACAACCTGCCGGGCAGCCCGAACGTGAACCTCTCGGGCATCGTGCTCGCGCAGATCTACTTGGGGCAGATCACCAACTGGGACGACCCGGCGATCAAGAAGCTTCAACCGAAGGGTTCGCCGGCGCTTCCGAACCTGACGATCACACCGGTCTGGCGTACAGACGGCTCCGGCGACAGCTTTGTGTTCTCGTCGTTCCTGTCGGCCAGCGATCCGGCGTTCGCGTCGGCGATCGGCGGCGTGCAGCAACCGGCGTTCAAGGTCGGCACGGGTGCCAAGGGTAGCTCTGGCGTCACTGCGGCTATTGCCAATACGTCGGGCGCTGTCGGCTACATCTCGACGTATTACGCGCATGAGGCCAACTTGAAGGGCGCGGCCATCGAGAACCCGGCCGGCAAGTTCGTGCACCCGTACGCAGCGAACATGACGGCCGCGGCCAACCTCGTCCCGAGCTCCGCTCTCGTTGCCAATCAGGAGCCGGTCATCGCGACCTACGTTGCGCAGTCCAAGTACAAGGCACCGAAGGTCAAGAAGGGCCACAAGGCGCCGAAGCCGACCGCGTTGCAGCGCGCTCAGCTCAGCGCGTACCCGATGTCGACGTTCAGCGACATCATCGTCCGGCCGGATTCGGCCGACATTCCGGACCTGAAGACGTTCATCACGTTCTGCCTCGGCTCCGCTGAGCAGGGCAAGGGCAGCACCGAAGCCGTCGCGCCACTCCCCAAGGCGGTCGTGGCATTCGACCTCAAGCAGGTGGCCGCGCTGTAGCGACGGATGAAGGCGGGTCGCTGCTCGCCGCGACGCGTGCAGCAGCGAGGGGACGCGATCGGCGCGAGCCGGTCGCGTCCCGAGGTGCGGGCAGGCATGCACCGATCTGTCCGGGCGGAGCGGCCCGTTACGCGGGGGTGAGGACGAACACCGCGGTCGAGTAGCCCGGAACGCTCGCGCTGATCGCGCCGGTCGTCGTGGATGTGCCGCCGCCCCAGACGTCCGCGAGCGTGTAGCTCGACGCGGGCGGCAGGCCGAGCGCCTGCGTACTGGTCGAGATCTGGAGGGGGTCGGCGCCGATGTTGAAGAGGGCCACCGCGTAGCGGCCGTTCGTGAGCGGTTTCGTCCACGCCTCGCCGTTCGGCGAGATCGGGGTGCTCACGACCTCCGCGGGCGGCGCCTGAACGGCCTGGCTGCCGAGCTTGTCCTGGTCGATCGCGATCATCTGCGCGTTCGTCACGGCCGCGAGCGCCGGGGGGGTGAGGGTCGAGAGGTTGACGCTGATCATCAGGGGCGCGGCGAGCATTGCCCACATGCTGAACTGGGACTGGAACTGTGCGTCGGTCAGGCCGAGGTCGGGGCCCAGATAGTCGGGGTCGTTCCAGTGGCCCGGGCCTGCGGCCGCCGGCTGGGTCGCGTCGGCGTCGAGGTTGCGCAGCACAGCGGTCCAGGTGATCCCCTGCGGTGACCCGACATCGGTGTCGGTCCGCCAGCTGTTGCCGTCGCTGGGACCAAACGTCCAGGACTGGAACGACGAGCTTGCAAACGGCGGAAAGCCGCCGCCGACCTGCCCGGGTTGGGGGAACACGCAGATGTTGAGGAGCATCCGGCGATGGCTCGCGTTGTGGAGGATCGCCTTGTGGATCGACCCGTAGGCGACGGACGGCTTCAGGCGCAGCGCGTCACCGCCGCAGAAATCGACCTTGACCGCATCGAAGCCCCAGCGCGCAAACGTGTTGATGTCCTGCTGGTAGTGCCCGTACATGCCCTGGTTTGGTCCACCGCAGCCGTTGATTCCCGTGTCGGTGTACAGGCCGACCTTGAAGCCCTCGGCGTGCAGCGTCGCGGCAAGCCACGCCATCCCGTGAGGCCACTGGTTGGGGTTGATGACGATGTGCCCGCTGCCATCGCGCTTGCCCTGCCACCAACCGACGTCGAGCCAGAAAAGGCGGTAGCCGGCCGTCTGCAGGCCGCTCGTGATCAGGTTGCTCGCCTGCGCGAGGACGGTCGGCTCGTCGATCCGCGCCCCGAACGCGAAGTAGGTGTCCCAGCCCATGTACGGCGTAGCCGCCAGTACCGGCGCCGTCTTCGCGACGGCGGCCGTTGGAGCAGTCGCGAGCGATAGGGCCGACAGCACGGCGAGCACGCCGCCCGCGATTGTGGTCCCCCTGCGCGTTCGGCGGGCCCGGTCAGGCGCCATGGCGGCGCGAGTGATGGCCGTTGGCGAGCGTGACCGACTGCTTTCTGATCGTTCCGGAGATCGCGCCAACGATCGTGCCGGTCACGGTGAGCGTCGTCTTCAGGTGGCCCTTGCTCGCGAGCAGCCGGCTGCCGGTCGAGTTCAGCGACACCACGACGGTGACGGTGGCGCCGGCCGCGATCCGTTCAGACTTCGATCCGATCGCGACCGTGTGGTGGCTCGAGCCCGATCGGACTCTCGCGGTCAGGCGCAGCGAGATCGTGCATGCCGTCAGCGCCTGCGGGGAGCAGGTCACGGACGTCGTCACCGTGTGGCCGACCGCTGCCGTGTGCGCGATGGTCGTCTCGTTGATGGTCCCGAGCGTCTCGGCGGGCACCGCGACGTAACCGCTGCCCGAGCTGGCACTGCCGCCGTCGCCGCTGATCGTCGCGCCGCAGGTCAGATGGTGGGACTCGTCGGCGATCGCCACCTGGTAGGTCGCTGCCGTCGCGCCGACGATCGCGGTTGTGTCGCGAACCCACTTGAACGTCACGGTCAAGCCGGCCGGCACGGTTACGCCGAGGTTGCACGTCAGCGTCTGCCCGACAGCGGGAACGCCGCCGATCGAGACCGATGGTTTGAGCGCCTGGGGTGTCGTGAACGTCGCGTTCGTGCCGGTGCTCGCGCCGTCAGCGCTCACCGCCACCACCTGGAAGTCGTAAACCGTGGCGGCGCTCAGGCCGCTCAGCACCGCCGTGACGGTCTGCGAGCCGCCAGTCGCAGACGGGGTGGCGGAGCACGGAATGCTCGCCCCATAGCCCGGATTGGTCCCATAGTTGAAGTGGCAGTCGGTGATCGTGGCGTCGCTCGGCGTGACGGTTGCGCTCAGTGTCGCCGTCGTTTGCGAGCTTGCGGTCCCGCTCCCGGTGGCGGCTCCCGGTGGCGGCAGGGTCGCGGTCAACGCGTTCCCGGCGTTGTCAACGGCCGCGCACAGACCGTCGAGCACGCAAGATAGGCCCGCGACCGCGTGCCCGGCGTCGGGCTGCGTGGCGGTCCACGACGCAGGCGAGGCTGCTGGTGCGTCACTCACATAGATGTTGCCGGCGCCGTCGCCGGCAGTGCAGAGCGCGACGCCGCTGCAGCTGACCGAGGTCAGGCCTGATGCGCTGTCGATGTGGGTCCGGCTCCACGTCGAGCCGTCGCCACTGCTTGGGTTGGCGCTTGCGAGCACGCGACCGGTGGAGGTGACGGCGACGCAACTCCCGACGGCCGAGCACGCGATGGCGACCGGGTTTCCCGCGGGGCCGCTCACCGAATCGGCTGTGATCCACGGCGCGTTGGTCGCTGGAGTCGTGCTGACGAGGATGTTGCCGCTGAGGTCAACGGCCGCGCACAGCGCGGCCGTGGCGCAGGACACGGCGAGCAGGTTGTTGGTGGAATCGATATTGGACTGGACACTCCACCCTCCGGTTGTCGGTGTCGTGCTCATGACCGCTTCGCCGTGCGTGTCAACCGCGACGCATAGCGATGTCGAGGGGCACGAGACGCCGGTCAGGGGATAGAGCGTCTCCGGCAGTGACGGGACCGTCCAGTGGCTGCTCGCGCCGTTCTGCGCGTCGTTGGTCACGGTGATCTGGCCGCTCTGACCGACGGCGGCGCAGAAGGTCGATCCAGGAGCGCATGACACCGCGAGCAGTGGGTGAGCGGCGATCGCGGGGACCGCGCCCCACGTCGTCGAGGAGCTGGGCGCCGTGTTGATGCGCGCGGTCGTGCCGGCCACGGCCACGCAAAGCCCGAACGACGGGCACGAAACTCCGTCGAGCCCGGCGACGACCGCTGCCGGTGAGCTCCAGCTCAGGGACGGCGCCGCGCTCGCGGACCCCGTGCCCGCGAGCGTCGCCGCGAGGAGCAGCAGGAGCGCGCCGGCGCGGCGCAGGCGGCGGCCGGCTGTCGATCTGGGGCTGTGGCGCTTGTTGGATCTATTCACTGCTTAACCGGTAACGAACCGCGCGGCCGATCGGATCGCTCCAGCTGAGCACCGCCGGTCCGCGTCGAGGGTATTGCATTGCCGACAATGCGTACTCGGGCCATCCCGCCGGCACTGATCGCCAGCGGAGGGGATCGTGTCAGCCGTTACGCTGGCGGTCCGTGTTCGGACTGATAATCACGAACCTGACGCGGCGTCTTGGCCGTACCGTCCTGACGGCTTTCGGGGTGGGTGTCGGCGTCGCGACGATCGTCGCGCTGCTGTCGCTCAGCGCGGGCCTGACGCAGACCGCGTCCGGGCTCGTCCACCTCGGCGGGTCCGATCTCGGCGTGTTCCAGTCGGGCGTAGCCGACCCGACCGCCTCGCTGCTTCCGAGCTCGGTGGTGGGTCGGCTCGAGCGAAACGAAGATGTCGCGGCCGCGACGCCGCTGCTGCTCGTCGTGAGCGCGATCAAGCCGCAGCCCGGCTCGATCGTGTTCGGCGCGGAGCCGAACGGCTTTTTCGCCCAGCGCCTCGTGTTCGTCTCAGGCGGGCCTGCGCACGGCGCGCAGGTCGCGGTAGGTGACCGCCTTGCCAGAGCGCTTCACGCGCGAGCCGGGGGTACCGTGACGATCAGCGGTCACCGCCTCCCGATCGCCGGCATCTACCACTCGGGCGTGCTGTTCGAGGACCTTGGCGCCGTACTGCCGCTGGCGGTCGCGCAGCGGATCAGCGGCCGTCAGGGTGAGGTGACGACGGTTGCTGTTGAGCTGTCGCCCGGCATCGGCCCGCGGCCGGCGAGTCGCTCGATCCGCTCACAGCTACCCGGGACGCTCGTGATCGCCGACGCCGGCGAAGCGGCGCGGGCGGGAGCCAACGAGGCGCTGATCCACAACGCCACTCTTGTGATCATCATCATCGCGCTGATCATCGGTGCGGTCAGCGTCACGAACACGATGGCGATGTCGGTACTCGAGCGCCAGGGTGAGCTCGCGCTGCTCAGCGCGATGGGCTGGAGCGGCGGTCGCGTCGCAACCCTGATCGTCGGCGAGGGGATCGGCGTGAGTCTCCTCGGCGCCGCGCTCGGCCTGCTCCTTGGCGTTCTCGGCAGCCAGCTCCTCGTTGATGCAATGGGGGTCGGAGCCTACGTCTCACCGTCGATCACGGCATGGGGCCTCGGCCGCGGACTGCTCGTCGGCGTCTCGATCGGCGTGCTCGGTGGCATCTACCCGGCGGTCAGGGTCACGCGGATGCCGCCGTTGAAGGGCCTGGCTCGCGCGTAGCTGCGGTGGGGCAGCGGACCTGCCCCACCCTCGCTGGGCACTCTGGGTGGCTGTGCTTGACGGGTTGGTTTGGGCGCGCGCGGGTCGCGGGGCCTGGCTCGCCGCGCAAGCGCCGGCTCAGCCGATGCGAATGAACTGCGCGGTTCGGTCTGGCGCTACGTGCGGGTGCCCGGAGCCACGCCGTCGGTCACGGTGACCATGCGGTCGGCCTGGGCGCCGACCTGCGGGTCGTAGCTGACGATGATGACGGTCATCCCGCGCCGGTGCCGCAGCTCGGCGAGCAGGTCGAGGATTCTCTGGGAGGTGGTCGAGTCGACCGCTCCGGTCGGCTCGTCGGCGAGCAGCAGGCGCGGCTCGTTTGCGAGCGCGCGGGCGAGCGCCACGCGCTGACGCTCGCCGCCCGACAGCTCGGCCGGTAGGTGGTCGACTCGATCCTCGAGGCCGACCTCCTCGAGCAGCTCGCGCGCGCGCAAGCGGCGCTCGGCTCGGCGAACGCCGGCCCCGATCAACGCGACCTCGACGTTCGCCGCAGCACTCAGGTTCGCGAGCAGAAAGTGCTGCTGGAAGACGAACCCGACCAGGGCGCGGCGGTGCCCGGGTGCGCCCGGCTCGCGCCAGATCTCGCGCCCGTCGATCCGGACGCTTCCGCTGGACGGCTGATCCAGTCCGCCGATCAGGTTGAGCAGGGTGCTCTTGCCGGAGCCGGAGCGGCCGGTGATCGCGAGCATCTCGCCTGGGTCGGCATGAAGCGTCGCGTCGCTCAGAGCCAGCACCGATCCGTAACGCCGGCTCACGTGATCGACGGCCACCGCCGCGCCCGCCGGCTTGCCGCGCTCGGCCGCCTGGGCCTCGCCGGCGACCTTCGTCTGCGTCACTTCTTGACCGGCGTGATCGCCCAGTCGAGGTTGACCGTTCGCCCGGCGGCCTTCACGACAACCCTCAGCTTGAGCGCCTGGCCTTGTGAGGCGGGCGGGAACACGAGCGTGTCCGTGAACCTGCCGTGAAACATGAAGTGCTTGTTGTAGTGCACGTACTGCGTCGAGACGACGGCGAACCCGAACAGGAATTCGTAAAAGGCGCCGGCAGTCACGGGCTTGCCGTTCATGGCGGCGCTGACCTCCAGCGGCCATTTCGCGTTGATCTTCGGATGGTGCGTGCTGGGCACGATCGTCACCCGGAGCGGGCCCGAAGCCTCGCTGCAAGCGTGTCCGGGCGCCGCTGCCTTGCTCGTGCACGCGACCGGCTGTACGGCGGCGGCGGTACCGCAGAGTGCGAGTGATGCGAGCACAGCGAGACCCCCCGCGATCGGCCGCAGTGCTCGGTGCGCGTGTGCTGAGCGGACCCGCGAGCTCGGCGGCGTTCTCATGCGCGCCCGGCCTCGTCGGCTGCCGTCTCCGCGTCGATCAGCCGGCGTTCGATCAGGTCGAGGCCGCGATCCCAGAAGCCCGGATCGCTCAGGTCGATTCCGACGATCTCGCCAAGCTCCTCCGGGCTGCGTGAGCTGCCGGCCGCGAGCATCTCGACGTAGCGGTCCTCGAAGCCTGCGCCCTCCTCGCGATAGCGCTCATAGACCGACAGAGCGAGCAACTGCCCGTAGGCGTAGGCGTAGACGTAGCCGGGGCTGCCGATGAAATGGGGAATGTAGGACCACCAGCAGTGGTAGTTGTCGGTGACCTCGACGGAGTCGCCGAGCAGCTCTTCCTGTGTTTGCGCCCACAGCTCGCCGAACCGCGCCACCGACAGCTCGCCGGTCTCGCGGCGCTCGGTGTGGACCAGGTCCTCGAACCCGTTCATCGCCACCTGCCGAAAGACGGTGGCGATCGCGTCCTCGATGTTCTCCGCCAGTAGCGCGAGGCGCGCGTGCGGGGTCGGCGAGGTCTCGAGCAGCCGCCCGAATGTCAGCGTCTCGCCGAACACGGAGGCGGTCTCAGCGAGCGTCAGCGGCGTGTCCTGGTGGAAGATCCCCTGCCGCGCCGCGAGCGCGAAATGCACGCCGTGGCCGAGCTCGTGCGCGAGCGTCAAAACGTCGCGGCGCCGGCTCGTGTAGTTGAGCATCACATAGGGGTGAACCGACGGGACGGTGCCGTCGCAGAACGCGCCGCCGCGCTTTCCGGGCGTGGGTGGTGCGTCGATCCAGTTCTCCTCGAAGAACCGCTGCACGATCCCGCCGAGCTCGGCGGAGAAGTCGCCGTAGACCTCCTGGACGAGGGCGCGGGCGTCCGCCCAGGGGACCTCGAGGTCGTCGCTTTCCAGTGGAGCGATCCTGTCGTAGTCGGCGAGCCGTTCGAGGCCGAGGAGCTTCGCCTTCAGTCGGTACCAGCGCCGCGGCAGCTCGTAGCGCCCGCGGACCGCGGCGATCAGCGCGGCGACCGACTCGTCGCTGGCCTCGTTGGCGAGGTTGCGGGCAGCGAGCCAGCTGGGAAAGGACCGAAGGCGGTCGTCGGTCGCCTTGTCGACCAGCAGCGCGTTGAAGATCGACGCTCTCGTGCGCAACCCGGGCTCGAGCGCTCGCGTCACCGCTTCCGCGGTGTCGCGGCGGACCTCGCGCGAGGGCGAGTGAAGGCGGCTGAGCGCGATGTCGAGCGTCACCGGCTCCTCGAGCGCCACCTCGATGGCGCCGGTCTGCTCGTCGAACAGGCGCGTCCAGGCGGCCCGCGAGCTGATCGCCTTCTCCGAGAGGATCCGCTCCTCCGGCTCGCTCAGTAGATGGGGGCGGTAGCGCCGCAGCCGCCGCAGGTGGTGGCGGCAGAAGTCGAGTCCTTCGCCACCCAGGAGGGCCTCGGCGCGCGCGTCGTCGAGCGCCGCCCATTCCAGTTCGAAGAACAGCAGCAGCGTGTCGAGCTTCGTGCTGTGCTCCTGGACGCGCTGGAGCAACGCTCCGCGCTCCGGATCGGCAGTGTCGGTTGAGAACCGCAGACCCGCGTATGAGCCGGCACGGCCGACGAGGTCGTTGATCGAGCCGAGCTCCGCCATCGCCCTGCGCAGGCCGGTCCCGTCGATCGAGGTGAGAGCACCGCGGTAGCGCTCGGCGAAGGCCTCCGCGCGTTCGAGCGCCTCATCGAGCAGCGTGCCAACGCGGTACTCACCGGCGCCGTCCAACAGATCCGAGAGGTTCCAGTGAACGTCCTCGTGGGTGACAGCCGCACTCATCAACGCGCAGCATAGAGCGCACCCTGCACCGGTGGCCGCGGCGGCGGTTCCGTCCGAGCCCGTTGCTCTGATGTGCGCGGTCGAACCCGTAAATGGAGGTCGTTGCGATGGCGGTAATACCGACGACGGCGACAGCGAGCGAGCAGGCGCGGGCGCAGGCCTTCGTGGAGCTCGGCTTCGACACGACGCAGGCACTGATGCTTGCAGCGACCCGCGATGCGGGCCAGCATGTGGAGCTCGACGATGTGCGGCGGCTGCTCGACCGTGGCTGCCCGCACGAGCTGGCACTGCGGATCGTCGTCTGAGCTTCGCCACCGGTTCCGAGCTCTCAGGCCCGCCGCGCCTCCCAGGAGAAGCCGCGGACGGCAAGGACGGCGCCGAACAGCGCCCACACGCCGATGACCGCGAGTGCGGTCAGATGGTGATCGAGCCCGCCATGCCCCGCGACGAGGCCCCCGGTGAGCCCGCCGATCAGCGGTTCGAGCGGCAGTGCCTGCGCGATGTCGCGCAGGAAGCCCGGCACGTGCTTGACGTCGAAGAAGACCCCTGAGACGAGTATCACCGGGACGAACACGCTGTTGACCACCGCGGGCGCTGATTCGAAGCTCGGGATCGCGTGCGAGAGCGCGGCGCCGAGCAGGGCGAAGGCCGCCACGCCGGCGATGACGAACACGACAAGCGTGACGGGCTGTGGCGGCCATCCGAGATGGAAGAAGATCCGTCCCGCGACGACGACGATCGCGATCTGGATTGCCGTGTTGGTCACCGCGCTCAATGCGAGGCCCGCGAGGTAGACCCCGGCCGGCAGCGGGGTGCCCCGGATCCGCTTGAGGACTCCCTGCTCGCGGATGAACGTGAGGTTGTAGGCAAGCGCGGTGAAGGTTGTTGACATCACGCTCATCCCAGCGATGCCGGGGACGATCACGTCGAGCTCGCTCTGATGGCCGTGCACGATCGCTCCGAACAACGCCAGGAACATCAAAGGCAGCAGGAAGTTGAAGAACGCGGCGCTGCGGTTACGCCAGAACAACCGCCGCTCGAAGCGGTACTGGCGCCACAGCAGGAGAGCATCGCTAGGCATCGGCGGTCAGCTCCAGGTAGACGTCCTCGAGGCTCGGCCGCGTCACCGACAGCGACCGCAGTTGCTCGCCGCGCGCGAGCGCCGCGCCAGTCAGGTCGTGGAGCAGCTTCGTCGGATCGTCGGTTTCGATGACCCTCGTTTCGCCCTCGCCGTCCGCGTACGCGACGCGGTAGCGCGAACCGCCGTCTACACCCAGCTCGCGCGGCGAGCCCTCGGCGAGGATGCGCCCGCCGGCGATGATGGCAACGCGGTCTGCGAGCTCCTGCGCCTCGTCGAGGTAATGAGTCGTCAGGAGCACCGTCTTGCCCAGCTCGCGCAACGAGCGGATCGTCTGCCACGCGCCGCGGCGCGCCGCCGGGTCAAACCCGGTGGTCGGCTCATCGAGGAAGATCAGCTCGGGATCGCCGATCAACGCGAGCGCCAGGTCGAGCCGCCGGCGCTGGCCGCCGGAGAGCGTGCGCGCGCGACTGTCGCGTTTGTCGTGCAGGCCGGCGAGTTCGACAACCTCGTCGACATCGCGCGGATGGGGATAGAACCCGGCAAAGTGAGCGACCGACTCGGCGACCGTCGCGTAGTTGTAGACGCCGCTGCTCTGGAGCACAATGCCGACGCGCGCGCGCAGCTCGCGCGAGCGCTGCGCCGGGTCGAACCCGAGCACCTCGACCATGCCCGACGTCCGCGCTCGGTAGCCCTCGAGGATCTCGACAATGCTCGTCTTGCCGGCGCCGTTGGGTCCAAGCAGACCATAGATCTCACCTCGCCGGACGGTGAAGTCGACACCTCGCACGGCCTCGAGGCCGCTATAGCTCTTGCGCAGCGCGCGAACCTCGATCGCTGCCTCATCACCGGCCATCAGCACTCATCATCCCAAGGCAGGCAAAGCTCAGCATCCAGCGAGCACACCGCGGCCGCGAGCACCGCACGCAGCCGATACGCGCTCCGGTCCGCCGCAGGTCATGGGCACACATCCCGCACCCCGAGCGAGAAGGCACCTCGCGGAATTCCTCAGTGCAGCAAAGCGGCGCTGAAAATTCTCGCGCCTACCAGCCCCCGCGCCAGTCAGCGCTCTGCTCGCGCGCCTTGCGTGCGTCGTCGCGGTCGTGCTTGCGCTTGTCCAGCCGGGCTTGGAGGATGCTTGCGGCCGTTATAAAAACCGGGAAGGCGATGATCAGGATGAAGCCGGCCCAGGTGACCGTCGCGTCGCTCGTCTCGCCGAGCAGGCCTTCGCCTCCCACGGCGAGTGCGGTCGGTGCGACGAGCAGGATCGCCCCGAGGGTCGCGAGGGTGGCGAGGATCAGCCGGCGCATCGGGCGCATCGTATCGGAGCGCACCGGCGGCGCATACCATGGCCGGGATGGCCATCTGCATCGCATCGAGCCTTGCCAAGGACGTCGCGGGCAACCCGCTGTTGCGTGGCGTCTCGTTCAAGCTCGAGGCGCGCGAGCGGATGACGATCGCCGGACGCAACGGCGCCGGGAAGACAACGCTCCTACGCATGCTGGCGGGCGAGGCGTCGCTTGACGGCGGGGAGCTGAGCTTCGCGAAGGGCGTTCGTGTGGCGCTGCACGACCAGCGTCCGCCGCGCGATCGCAACCGGACGGTCGAGGACTACCTGCTGTCAGGCTGCGCTGCCGAGCTTGCGATCGAGGCGCGCCTGAGCCGCCTGGAGTCCGAGATGGCGGGCGGCGCAAGCGACGAGGCCACGCTCGCTCGCTATGCGAGCGCGCAGGCCGAGCTCGAGCAGCACGGCGGCTACCTCTGGCGTAGTCGCGCGTGGGAGGTGGCCCGGGGACTTGGCTTCGGCGACGCCGACCTCGCGCGCGGCCTCGCGACGTTGTCGGGCGGTGAGCTGACGCGTGCCTCGCTCGCGCGCGCTCTCGCAACGCGCCCCGACCTGCTGCTGCTAGACGAGCCGACGAACCACCTCGACTTCGAGTCCCTCGAGTGGCTCGAACAGGCGCTCGTCGCGTTTGGCGGGGCGATCGCTCTGGTGGCTCACGATCGCTGGTTCCTCGAGACGGTTGGAACCGCTGTACTCGAGCTGGAGGCCGGCCGCAGCCGCTTCTTCCCCGGCACCTGGCACGCCTGGCGCCGCGAGCAGGCGGCGCGCGAGCTCGCCCTCGGGCGGGCGATCGAGCGCCAGCAGGCGGAGATCGCGCGGATGGAGCGGTTCGTCGAGCGCTGGAGCGCCGGAACGCGAGCTCGGCAGGCGCAGACACGCAAGAAGCAGCTCGAGAAGATCGACCGCATCGAACGCGCGCCGAGTGACGGCGCGGGGCTGTCGTTCGAGTTCGGCGAGGTGGAGCGCAGCGGGCGCGTCGTGTTCGCGCTCGAGGACGGGAGGATCGAGGTCGGCGATCCGCCGATCACGCTTGCCGACCGCTGCGAGCTGTGGCTCGAGCGCGGGGAGCACGTCTCGCTGGTCGGACGCAACGGCGCGGGGAAGACGACGTTGATCGAGACGCTCGCCGGCGCCCGCCCACTCGCCGCCGGAAAGCTGAGCCGCGGCCACAACGTGCAGGTCGGCTACCTCAGCCAGCACGCGGAGGAGCTCGGCAGCGACGGCACCGTAGTGCAGGCAGCCCAGCGGGCGACCGGCTTCACGCCGGGCAAGGCTCGCGCGCTACTCGGACGATTCCTTTTCAGCGGTGATGACGCCGACAAGCCGCTGGCGGGTCTGTCGGGCGGCGAGCGACGCCGCCTTTCGCTCGCGATCCTCGTCAGCGGTGGAGCGAACGTGCTGATCCTTGACGAGCCGACCAACCACCTCGACATCGAGTCGCGTGAAGCGCTCGAGGACGCGCTCGCGTCCTATGAAGGAGCTCTGCTGTTGGTCACGCACGATCGGGCCCTGCTGGACGCGGTCGGCACGAGGACCGTCGCCCTCGAGGATCAGACGCTTCACAGCTACGGCGGAGGCTGGCCGGAGTACGTGCGGGTCCGGGCTGAGCGTCAGAGCGGCGCACCGCCACGTGAGCCGCCGAAGGTGCCGCGGGTACCGCGAGAGCAGGTTCGCCCCGCCAAGGCGGATCGGGCGAAGGCGGATCGGGCGAGCGTGGTCGCGGTCGCAGCGGACGCGTCCGCGACGACCTCAAAGAACCGCGCGCGTCAGCAGGAAAAGGCGACGAAGGCGGTCGAGGAGGCCGAGGCGGCGCTCGCGATGCTCGAATCGGAGCTCTCCGATCCGACGGCGTGGGCCACTCGCTACGAGTCGGCCAAGAGCGAGGCCCGCCACACGGCTGCGCGCCGCGCGGTGGAGGCAGCGTATGCGCAGCTCGAGGCGCTGCTCTAGATTTCGTCTTGTGAAGCACGCTCGGAACATCGCGATTCTCGTGGTGATCGCGGCCGCGATCGCAGCGATCCCGGGCGCCGGCACGGCAGCATCGATCGTCTCGGCTGTCCTCTCGCTCGCAGTCGCGGCGTTGGTCGCCTACTTCGTCGCACGCCTTTACCGCGACAGGCGGATCGACATCTACGGGCTCGGCGATCTCGACCGCGGGATCCTCTACGCATCGGTTGCGGGCATCATCGTCCTGCTCGCCGCGTCCCAGGAGTGGACGACGACCGGTGGGACCGTCGTCGAGCTTGCCGGGCTCGCGATCTGCGCCGGCGGCCTGCTCCGCGTCTACCAGGCCTGGCGCAGCTACTGAGCGGCGGCGACGCGTGAGCGGCGGCGGTGCCGATGGCTGATCTGGCAGAGCAGCGGCGTAACCTCCCCGACCAGCCCGGCGTCTACCTCTTCCGCGATGAGCGCCGGCGGGTCATCTACGTCGGCAAGGCGGTGTCGATCCGAAAGCGGGTCGCTTCGCACTTCCGCGCCGATGGCGGCGGCGGTGCGCTCGGGCACGACGCGATGGTCGCCGAGACCGCGTCGATCGAATGCATCGTTCTCGGCAGCGAGAGCGAGGCACTGCTCGCCGAGCAGGGCTTCATCAAGCAGTACCGCCCGCGGTTCAACATCCGCCTGCGCGACGACAAGTCCTACCCGTTCATAGCGATCTCGCTGGACGAGGACTTCCCGCGCGTCTACTTCACACGCGAGCGACACCGCCGCGACCGCGCCTACTTTGGCCCGTATTCGAACGCAAAACGGGTGCGCGACACGCTCGACGTGCTCTCACGTGTCTTCCTCGTCCGCTCGTGCACCGGCACCGAGCCAGGCCGGCGCTCCGGCTCCCCGTGCCTCGACTACCACATCAAGCGCTGCGCCGCACCGTGTGTCGGCTATGTCTCGCGCGAGGACTATCGCCTCGGAATCGATGGCGTCGCCGAGTTCCTGCGCGGCAACTACAAAGGGATCGAGCGCGAGTTGGAAGCGCGGATGAAGGCCGCGGCAGCGACCCGGGCGTTCGAGCAGGCAGCCGTCGAGCGCAACCGACTCGGCGCGGTCCGCTCGCTGCTCGAGCGCCAGCGCGTCGCAAACTCGGCGGTCGGGACGCTCGACGCGATCGCCGTCGCCCTCTCGGGCACGGAGGCGAACGCGCAGGTCTTCCAGGTTCGCGACGGGGTTCTCTCAGACCGCCAGTCCTTCTACCTCGCGAACGAGGGCGAGCGGCCGCACGAGGAGGTGATCGAGGAGTTCCTGCTCCAGTACTACGACACGGCGGCGTCGGTTCCGGCCCAGATCGTCGTCGAGCACGCCGTGTCGGATGCCGCAGTCGAAGCGCTCCGCGCAAAGCGGGACGGCCCGGTCGAGGTCCGTGCCGCCGAGCGTGGCGAGAAGCGGCGAATCCTCGAGCTGGCGGGGCGGAACGCGAAGCTCGCGCTCGAGGAGGACCAGCTGAAGGCTGAGCGTCGCCGTGAGCATCGTGCGATGGCGCTCGAAGGCCTGCGCGAGGCCCTCGGGCTGGAGACGGTGCCGGTGCGGATCGAGTGCTTCGACATCTCGAACCTGATGGGCACCCACACGGTGGCCTCGATGGTCGTCTTCGAGGCCGGCGTGCCGCGGCGCACCGACTACCGACGCTTTCGCATCCGCTCGCTCGATGGCGCCCCCGACGATTTCGCGGCGATGGCGGAGGTGCTCGAGCGCCGCATTGCGAACTTCGAGCGCCAGGTCGACACCTCGCCGCATGAGGCCGGCTACGACCGCAGCTTCGCTTCGCTCCCCAGCCTGATCGTGATCGACGGAGGCAAGGGGCAACTCAGCGCCGGGCTCGCTTCGCTCGGCCCGGCGCTGGACCGCGGGGTCGCTGTGGTCTCGCTCGCCAAGCGACTGGAGGAGGTCTTCCTCCCGGGCCGGCGCGACCCGCTCCGCCTGCCGCTGGACAGTCCCGCGCTGCAGCTGCTGCAGCGCATCCGCGACGAGGCGCACCGGTTCGCGATCACCCACCACCGCGCGCGCCGCGACCGAGCGATGACGGCGTCGCTGCTGGACGAGCTGCCCGGCGTCGGGCCGGCGCGCAAGAAAGCGCTGATCACACACTTCGGATCGCCCGACGGTGTGCTCGCGGCAAGCGTGGAGGAGCTTCAGTCGGTCCCCGGGCTGCCGGCGAAGGTCGGACGCGAGCTCCACGCTCACCTTCACCGGGTCGGCGCGAGCGGGTAGGTCCCGCGTCCGCGCGGTGCGCAACGATGAAAGCGATGAAACCACCCTCCGCCGAGGTCGCGGGCGAAGTCCCCAGCGGGGCGGATGATGTTGGTTCGTCGCTGCGCGACCTGGTCGTGATCACCGGCTTCTCCGGCGCCGGCAAGTCGACTGCGATGAACGTCTTCGAGGACGCCGGTTACTTCTGCGTCGACAACCTGCCGCCGCGCCTGATCGGCAGCCTGATCGAGTTGTTCGCCCACTCGGGGTCGAAGGTCGAACGCGCGGCCGTGGTCTCCGATGTTCGGGGCGGCGAATATTTCGAAGCCCTGCAGACGGTGCTCGACGACCTGCGAGGCGGCGAGCTGGCGCACCGCGTCCTCTTTCTCGACGCCGATGAACAGACGCTTCGCAACCGGTTCCAGGAGACGCGCCGCCGGCACCCGCTCGCCCCGCACGGCTCGGTGTCCGAGGGGATCGCGGCCGAGCGCGGACAGCTTGGCTTGCTCAAGGAGCGTGCCGATCTGGTGATCGACACCACCGACCTATCGTCGGCGGCGCTGCGCGCGAAGATCACCGAAGCGTTCCTGGGAGCGGAGCGGGCGAGGGGACTGGCCGTCACGTTCGCGAGCTTCGGTTTCAAGCACGGTCCGCTGCGCGACGCCGACCTGCTGCTGGACGTGCGATTCCTCGCCAACCCCTTCTACGAGCCAGACCTGCGGGCGCTGACCGGACTCGACGAGCGTGTCGTCGAGTTCGTCGATCGCGACGGGCGCCTGTCCGAGCTCTACGGCCTGCTCGAGCCGCTGCTCGACTTCCTGCTGGCACAGTACGTGGCCGAGGGCAAGGCGCACCTGCTCGTCGCGATCGGCTGCACCGGCGGGCGTCACCGCTCGGTCGCCGTGGCAGAACACCTCGCGCAGCGTTACGTGCAGCACGACGACCTACTGGTGCAGGTCTCGCACCGGGATGTCGCCAAGACCGCCACGGACGCGTAGCGCGCGGACGCTGATAGCCTTCGCGCGCCGCGGAGCAGCAGGCCCGCTCGCGGCTGGCAGCTCGTAATTTCACGACACGGCGAGGAATGGTTCGATGCCTGTACGAGTAGGGATCAACGGCTTCGGCCGGATCGGCCGCGGCGTCTTCCGCGCCGCCAAGCAGTCGGGCGCGGACATCGAGTGGGTTGCGCTGAACGACCTCATGGATCCGGAGACGATCGCGTACCTGCTGCGCTACGACTCGCTGTTCGGCCGCTACCCGGGCGTAGTGGAGGTCGGCGACGGCAGCCTGATCGTTGACGGCGAGGAGATCAAGGTGCTCGCCGAGCGCGACCCCGCTGCGATCAACTGGGGCGATCTCGGGGTCGATGTCGTGATCGAATCGACGGGCCTCTTCACCTCGCGCGAGGGTGCCGCCAAGCACCTCGACGGCGGCGCGCGCAAGGTTGTCATCTCGGCGCCTGCGACCGGCGAGGATCTCACGGTGGTGCTCGGTGTCAACTTCGACCGCTACAGGCCGGACGAGCACCACATCGTCTCGAACGCCTCCTGCACGACCAACTGTCTGGCGCCGATGGCGAAGGTCCTGCACGAGACCGTAGGCATCCGCCATGGGCTGATGACGACGATTCACGCCTACACCGCAGACCAGCGCCTTCAGGACCTGCCGCACAAGGACCTGCGCCGCGCGCGCGCCGCCGCGATCAACCTGGTGCCCGCCTCGAGTGGAGCCGCGAAGGCGGTCGGCCTCGTGCTCCCCGAGCTCGACGGAAAGCTCACGGGGTTCGCCGTCAGAGCGCCGGTCCCGGTCGGGTCGCTCGTCGACCTCACATTCGAGGCGGCGCGCGAGACCAGCGTGCAGGAGATCAACGCCGCGCTGCGCGACCGTGCCGACCAGGGTGAGCTAGCGGGAATCATGCGCTACACCGAGGACCCGATCGTCTCGAGCGACATCGTCGGCGACCCGTACTCCTCGATCGTCGACGGCGGCCTCACGGCGGTGCTCGACGGAACGCTCGTGAAGGCCGTCAGCTGGTACGACAACGAGTGGGGCTACTCGAACCGCGTCGTTGACCTGGCGCTTCGCCTGTGAAGGGGCTTTCGAGGATCGAAGCCGTGCACCGGGGTGGCGCGGACCGGGGCGTCCGGCCGTGAGGTCACTCGGCGATCTCGACGTGCGCGGAAAGCGTGTCCTGGTCCGCGTGGACTTCAACGTCCCGCTCCACGACGGCGTGATCACCGACGACACGCGGATCCGCGCCGCGCTGCCAACGATCGAGGCGCTGCGCGAGCGGGAGGGCAAGGTCATCCTCGTCTCGCACCTCGGGCGGCCCAAAGGCCCCGACCCGGCACTGACACTCGCACCGATTGCCGAAAGGCTCGGCTCGCTGATCGGCACGGAGGTCGCTTTCGCCGGGGACGTTGTCGGGCCGGCCGCCCACGCCGCTGTCGCGGCGCTCGAACCGGGTCAGGTTCTCCTGCTCGAGAACGTCCGCTTCGAGCCCGGTGAGACAAAGAATGATCCGGCTCTCGCGCAGGCGCTCGCCGAGCTCTGCGACGTCTACGTGAACGACGCGTTCGGCTCGGCCCACCGCGCGCACGCCTCGACCGAGGGGATCACCCACTACGTCGGTGAGACGGCGGCCGGGCTCCTGCTGGAGCGGGAGGTCACGCAGCTGAATGCGATCCTCGCCGATCCGGCGCGGCCGCTCGTCGCCGTGCTGGGCGGCTCTAAGGTGACCGACAAGATCGCCGTGATCGAACGGTTCCTCGGGCTTGCCGACGAGGTGCTGATCGGGGGGGCGATGTGCTTCCCGTTCCTGAAGGCGGCGGGGCACAGTGTCGGCGATTCGAAGTGCGAGGAGGAAGGTCTCGAGTCCGCCCGCGCGGCGCTCGAGCAGGCGAAGAGCTCCCGCGCCGAGCTCGTGCTCCCGGTGGATCTCGGGATCGCGGAGCGCTACGAGGAGGGCGCGCCCCGGCGAGAGCTCGATGGCGTGGACGTGCCCGACGGTTGGATGGGGCTTGACATCGGTCCCGCCACGGCCGCCCGCTACGGCGAGCTGATCGCGGCCGGCGCGACGATCTTCTGGAACGGCCCGATGGGCGTCTTCGAGTTCGCAGCGTTCGCCGCGGGAACGCGTGCGGTCGCCGAGGCGGTCGCCGCGGCGGCGGGCACGACGGTCGTCGGTGGCGGGGATTCGGCGGCCGCGCTGAAGGCGTTCGGGCTCGCCGACCGCGTCACTCACCTCTCGACCGGCGGCGGAGCGACGCTCGAGCTGATCGAGGGCCGCGAGCTGCCGGGCGTCGTGGCGCTCGGTTGAGGCTGGAACGAGGATGACCCGCACACCGCTGATCGCCGGCAACTGGAAGATGCACAAGACGGTCGGCGAGGCCGAGCAGCTGATCGCGGCGTTGTTGCCGCGCGTCTCGAGCCTCGGCGGCGTCGAGGTCGTGGTCTGCCCGCCGTTCACTGCGCTGACTGCGATGGTTGACAGCGCTCGCGGCTCACGCGTCACCGTTTTCGCCCAGAACATGCACGAGGCTGCGCAGGGCGCGTTCACCGGCGAGGTGTCCGCGGCGATGCTCGTCGATCTCGACGTCGCTGGGGTGCTCCTTGGTCACTCCGAGCGGCGTGCGATGTTCGGCGAGACTGACGCGGCGCTCGCGAAGAAGCTGCCGGTCGCGCTGGACGCCGGTCTGGTGCCGATCCTGTGCGTGGGGGAGTCCGAGGCGCAGCGTGAGGCAGGGGAGACAGAGGCGCACCTGCGAGCGCAACTCGAAGCGGACCTCGCGAACGTCGCCGGCGAGCGCTACGCCGATCTCGTCGTCGCCTACGAGCCGATCTGGGCGATCGGGACCGGCCGCGTCGCGAGCGCCGAGCAGGCACAGCAGGCGGTCGGCTTCATCCGCGCGGTGCTCGCCGAGACCTCGGCAGCGGGAGCGGCGCAGGCGAGGCTCCTCTACGGCGGCTCGGTCAGCGCGGAGAACGCGGCCGAGCTGTTCGCGCTCGCGGACGTGGACGGCGCGCTGGTCGGTGGCGCATCGCTCACCGCCGAGTCCTTCGCGGCGATCTGCACCGCGGCTCGCGGGTGATGGCGCGGCGCTCGCCGGCGACGTTTCCCTCGCTGTGCCTCGTGATCCTCGATGGCTGGGGAATCGCGCCCGACGGCCCAGGCAACGCTGTCGGCCTCGCATCGACCCCCGTTTTCGACTCGCTCTGGTCGTCGTTTCCCCACACCGAGCTCACAACCTGCGGGCGGGCCGTCGGGTTACCGGACGGCCAGATGGGGAACTCCGAGGTGGGGCATCTCAACCTCGGGGCCGGCTCGATCGTGCGCCAGGACCTGACGCGGATCGACGACGCGGTCGCGCAAGGCACGCTCGCTGAGAACGAGGTTCTGCGCCACGCGCTCGGAACGCCAGGGCGCGTGCACCTGATCGGGCTCGTCTCCGACGGCGGCGTTCACTCCTCCGTGAAGCATCTCGAAGCACTGGTTGACCTGGCTGATGAGTGGGGCGAGGCGGAGGTCATCGTCCACACCTTCACCGATGGCCGCGACAGCGGCCCGCACGACGGGCAAAGTACGCTCGCGGCGCTCGAAGCGCGAGGCGACGTCCGCATCGCGTCGATCGTCGGCCGCTACTTCGCGATGGATCGCGACCAGCGTTGGGAGCGCGTGCAGAAGGCCTACGACCTGCTCATCCACAGCCGCGCCGGCCACCACGCACCGACGGCGAGTGCGGCGGTCGAAGCCGCGTATGCGCGCGGCGAGACCGACGAGTTCATCGAGCCGACGGTGATCGGCGAACCGGTGCCGATTCGCTCAGGCGATCGGGTCCTGTGCTTCAACTTCCGCCCGGACCGAATGCGCGAGATCGTGCGGTCGCTGGCCGAACCGGGCTTCGCGAAAATCGACCGCGGCGGCAGCGAGCCGGTCGCCGACATCTCGATCCTCACGGAGTATGAGGAGGGGTGGCCATATCCCGTCGCCTTCGCTCCCGAGCGCCCGGCGATCACGATCGGAGCGGTGATCGCGGCCACCAGCGCACGACAGCTCCACGTCGCCGAAACCGAGAAGTACCCGCACGTCACCTACTTCTTCAACGGGGGGGAGGAGGCGCCGCTGGAGGGGGAACGGCGAGAGGTCGTGCCCTCGCCGCGCGACGTTCCCACCTACGACCACAAGCCCGAGATGAGCGCCGCTGCCGCCGCTGATGCGTTCTGCGAGGCGTGGGTTGCCGACAGCCCGCGTTTCGCGATTATCAACTTCGCGAACGCCGACATGGTTGGTCACACTGGCGTCATCGAGGCGGCGGTCCGCGCCGTCGAGACCGTTGACGAGTGCCTCGGCCGGGTCGTTGCGACCGTCAGGTCCTCGGGCGGCGTCTGCATCGTCACCGCCGACCACGGCAACGCGGAGGAGATGCTGACCGCGTCGGGCGAACCGCAGACCGCGCACTCGCTCAACGTGGTTCCGCTGATCGTCACCCAGCACGGCATTGCGCTCGAACCGAATGGGGTTCTCGCGGACGTGGCGCCGACCGCGCTCGCGTTGCTCGGAGTCGGGCAGCCCCAGGCGATGACCGGTCACTCGCTGATTCGCTGAGCGCGCTGCTCGCGGAGCGCGTTCCGCAGCATGGCGAGTGAACGCGACTCACGCCACGTTCACGCTCGAGATTGAACCTGTTTGCCGGCGCGCGCGGGGCTACGCGGCCCGGTGCGCCCGTCGGTGGCGCCAGTAGAGGACGCCGGCGACGGTCGCGAGGACGGCGGCGAGAATGAGGCCGTAGAGGCCGATGTCGGTGATCACCTTCTCGGCCGCCTTGCCGCCGAAGTAGGCACCGAGGCCGACGCTCGTCGACCAACCGATGCCGCCGAGTGCGTTCCAGAGCATGAACGTGCGCCACGACATCGCGCTCGCGCCCGCGAACCAGGCAGCCCAGATGCGCAGCCCCGCCAGCCAGCGACCGAGGAAGACGGCCTTCGGGCCGTGACGCTCGAAGAAGGGGTCGGCGAGCGCGACCGCGCGCTGTCGCTCCTCGTAGAAGCGTCCCGGCCGCGTGAGCAGGGCGCGACCGCCACGACGGCCGATCTGGAAACCGATGTTGTCACCGATGATCGCGGCGACCGAGGAGAGCACGATCACGAGGACGATCGACAGGCGGCCGGTCGAGGCTGCGACTGCGGCGAGGACGAGCGCCGTCTCGCCGGGCACCGGCACACCGAGCGCTTCGATGCCGACAACCAGGACCAGAATCGGGTAGCCCAGGTTCTGGCTGACGCTGAGGATGCTCGCTAGGACCATGGGGGCGAAGTGGCGCGGCTCTCTTAAGATCCGGCGGTGAGCGCATTCTCCATCATCGCCCGGGCCGGCGACTCTCGCGCGCGCGCCGGCGTGCTCACGACGGCGCACGGAAAGGTACGAACGCCCGCCTTCGTGCCGCTCGCCAGCACCGCGAGCGTGCGCGGTCTGGCGCCCGCGGAGGTCGCGGCGATCGGCTACGACATCGTCCTCGGCAACACCTTCCACCTGTTCCTGCGACCGGGTGGGGAGTTGATCGAGGAACTCGGCGGGCTGCACCGCTTCATGGGCTGGGAGCGCGCGATCGTCACCGACTCAGGCGGCTTTCAGGTCTTCTCGATGGGCCACGGCACCGTCGCGGACGAGATCAAGGGGCGGCGGGGTGGCGGGCGGGGCGGTGCGATCCTCGCGATCGAGGAGGACGGCGTGAGATTCCGCTCCTACATCGACGGTTCGGAGCGATTCATGGCGCCCGAGACATCGATGGAGGTCCAGCACCAGCTCGGCTCGGACATCGTCCTCGCGTTCGACGAGTGCACGCCGTTCAACGTCGAGCGCGATTACACCGAGCGGTCGACGCAGCGAACCCACCGCTGGCTCGAACGGTGCGTTCGCTGGCGGGCGCAGCACGAAGCCGATCAGCGATCGCTGTTCTACGGGATCGTGCAGGGAGGCGTGTACGCGGATCTGCGTGCGCAGTCGATCGCGGCGATCCTCGCGAGTGGCTGCGAGGGAGTCGCGATCGGTGGCTCGCTCGGGCGCGAGAAGGAGCAGATGTACGAGGTCGTCGAGTGGTGCACCGGTGCGCTCCAAGCAGCGCCGGAGCGGCCGCGTCACCTGCTCGGGATCGGCGAGGTGGACGACCTGATCCGCGGTGTCGAGCTCGGGATCGACAGCTTTGACTGCGCGATGCCGACGCGTCTCGCGCGCCACGGGGTCGCGCTCGTTCCCGACCCGGCGAATCGCTGGCGCCTCGAGCTCGACCGGCCGGCGTGGCGGACCAGCCGTGAGCCTCTGCTCGAAGGTTGCCCCTGCCAGGCGTGTGCCGGCGGACTATCCCGCGCGTACCTCCACTACCTCGCGCGCGGTGGCGAGCTGACCGGGGCGCGACTGCTGACCGAGCACAACCTGACGTTCATCGCGCGGCTGATGGCCGACCTGCGGGGCGCGATCGTCGCTGGACGGCTGGGGGAGGTGGCCGCCGCGCTGCGCGGTGGCGCCTCGCCTGCCGGCGGATAGCGGGACTGGACGCCAGTACCCAGGGCGCGCGCCTACTGCTGGTTGTCGCTCACGGTCGACTCCATCTGCTGGACCGCCGTCCGCGCGTCGTGCGAGTAGCTCGGGTAGGGGATCGTGACGTTTCCGCCACTGCCGCCGAGCGAGATGATGATGACCACGGCGATCACCACGACGGCGACGATGCCGGCGAGCAGCGCGAAAAGGCGCGCGTTGTCGTGCGGTGGGCGGTCGGGTGAGGGCGGTGGCACCGGGCGACGCCCACCCTGCTGGCGCTGCGGCGGGCGGCGATCGGCGTCGCGTCGGGGCGGTCCCGGCCGCGGCTCGCGCTGGCGGACAGGCGCAACGATCCTGGTCGCCCCTGCATCGGAGCTGGTGGTCGCCTCGCGGCCGCGGCCTGACACCACGGTCTCGTCGGTGGCGTCGTGCAGCTCGCCCGGCATCGGCGGGACGATCGCGCGTCCGGCGCCCGGGCGCACGCCGCGCGCACCGTCCTCGAGCGCCCGTCCCATGTCCACCGCCGTCGGGTAGCGCAGGAGCGGTTCGATTCGAAGCGCCACATCGACCGCGCTCGCAAGCTCGGGGGTGACGCCCGCGACAAGCGTGTCGAGCGGCGGCGGGCGCTCACCCTGCTGCTTGAGGGCGAGCTCGGTGAGCGACTTGCCCTCGAAGGGGAGGCGTCCCGAAATGAGTTGATAGGTGACAACGCCGAGCGCGTACACGTCGGCGGGCGGTCCCGCCTCCTCGCCGCGCCCCTGCTCAGGCGCGAGGTAGGCCGCGGTCCCGAGGACCGAGCCCGCCTGAGTGATGCTCGACTGCTCGGTTGCCTTTGCGATGCCGAAGTCGGCGAGCTTGACGCGGTGATCGTTCGCTCGCAGGATGTTGCCGGGCTTGACGTCGCGGTGCACCACGCCCTTGCGATGTGCGTAGTCGAGGCCCGCGCAGCAAGCGACGATGATCGGGAGCGCCTCGTCGACCGGAAGCCAGCCACGCGCGCGCAGGATCTCCGCGCCGGACTGCCCCTCGATGTACTCCATCACGATGAAGTGCTGGTCGGTGTCGGCGTCCAGGCCCGAATCGAACACCTGGACGATGTTCTCGTGGATCAGGCGTGCCGCGGCGAGCGCCTCGCGCTGGAAGCGCGACACGAACGCGGGATCGTCGGCGAGGTGCTCCGCGAGCAGCTTGACAGCGACGAGCCGCTCGAGCCGCTCGTCGAACGCGAGATGGACCGTTGACATGCCGCCCGACCCGAGTCGTCCCTCGAGCCTGTAGCGGTCGGCGATCAGCGTGCTCATGCTCAGCCGACCGCCCCGCCGGACGTGCTCCCACTGTCACCGCTGCTGCCGGGCGGCGCCGGCGACCCGCCGCCGGGCCCGACGCTCGTGCCGCTCGGCCCGGTGCTCAGGCCTGTCGGGCTGGTGCTGACGCCCGTCGGGCTGGTGCTGACGCCCGTCGGGCTGGTGCTGACGCCCGTCGGGCTGGTGCTGACACCGGTCGGGTGGCTCGTTCCGGTCTGTCCCGTGTGGGGGTGGTGGCCGGTCGGCTTGCATTGCGTGCGCGCAGTGTTGTCGAGTCCCTCGTATCCGCGCAGCAGGTTGTTGCGAAGCCTTCCAGCGACGCTGCTCGGGAGGGCGTTGATGTCCGTCAGGATCGCTCCGAGCGCGGTGTCCGCGCCGGCGCAGCTGTAGGAATCGAGCGCGGTCGCAAGCGAGCTCAGGTCGGTGCCGAGCGACGCCGAGTTGTTGGCCGGGATCAGGCCCGAGGAGCTTCCGCCGCAGGCCGCGAGCAGCACGGCGCTCGACAGGGTGGCGACCAGCAGGAACGCCGCACGCCTCACTGCCCGAACTCCAGGCGTTCGGCGAGCGAGCGAGGAAGCTCCGCTGTGGCGAGAATCGCCTCGCCGGCAGCCGCGACGTCGTACTCGCAGCGGTTGAAACGCGCTGTTTCGCTGTCCAGGTCGAGCAGCAGCCAGGCGGCCCGGGGATCGCCGTCGCGCGGCTGTCCAACGCTACCCGGGTTCAGCAGCCACTCCCCGTCACCGAACGCGACCTCTGTTCCGCCGCTGCGCGCATCGCCGTCAGCCTTCGCGCCCGCTTCCCGATGAAACGACAGTGCGACATGCGAGTGGCCGACGAGGCATACGCGGTGCTCCTGTGCGTCGAGGCAGAGGTCCGCCAGCGGCGCTGAAAGCACGTACTCCCAGACCGGCTCGCGCGGGCTACCGTGGTAGAGCCCGAAGTCCTCACGCGTCCCGGACGGCAGCAGTGAGCTGATGTAGGCGAGGTTCTCGGCGTCCATGTGCCTCTGCGTCCAGTACGCCGCAGCTGCGGCCGCGCCCGAGAAATCCGCTATCGGGACCTCCCCGGCGACCGCGAGATCGTGGTTCCCGGCCAGGCACAGCGCCGCGTTCTCACGCGCCAGCTCGACGCAGGCGTCCGGCTCCGCGCCGTAGCCCACGAGATCGCCGAGGCACCAGATCTCGTCGACCGCGCTGCCCGCGATGTCACCGAGCACCGCCTCGAAAGCGTGCCTGTTGGAATGAATGTCGGAGATGATTGCGACCCTCATCGAGCCCGCCACACCGGGCCGGTGCGCCGGTTCACGAACCGTCAGTGTTGCAGCCTGTGCGCCGGGACGGCTCCAGGTGGCACTTCCGCGCCGTGCCGTAAAGCCGCGCACTCCAACCCCCGTCGGAACGGTGGTTCACTCCTCGTCGTCGACCGCTTCGCCCTTGAACTCGGGCAGGTTCTTGATCCCCTCGCGCGCGGTCCAGCGCGAGTAGTTGTCCTCCAGCGCCGTGATCAGCTCGCGCGCGAACCGCGGTGAGAGGTTGATCCGCGACACCACCACGCCCGGTATCTCGCCGGTCTCGACCTCATGGTCGACGCGCGCGAAAGTGATCGTGAACTCGTAGTCGGAGTGGCTGATGTTCGCGAAATTCGCGTAATGACCCGCCATCACCTCGGGTGATAGGTGAATGTTGATGTGGCGGTCGCTGCCTGGCTCGTCGGGGCTCACAGGCTTAGTATCGCAAGGCGTGCGCCTGCTCGTAATCTCGGTTGGACGGTTGCGGGCGCCGTATGTCGATGACGTGGACCATTACACGACTCTGCTTGGCCGCCACGCTCGGCTGGAGCAGATCGAGCTTGCGGACGCCGGCTCGCGGGGCGGGAGCGCCGAGCGGGTTGGGCCGCGACTGCGCGAACGTGACTTCGTCTCGCTCCTGTCCAGCGATGGAACCGAGTATTCGAGCCGCGACTTCGCGGCGTTTCTGGCGGAGCGGCGAATGTCGGGGCGCGACCTGGCGTTCGTCATTGGCGGCGCCTTCGGGATCGAGTTCGAGCGGGCCGATCACCGCCTGTCGCTCGGTCCGATGACGCTGCCGCACCAGCTCGTTCGGGTGGTGCTGCTCGAGCAGCTCTACCGGGCACACAAGATCCTTGCCGGCGAGCCCTACCACCACTGAGCGCGGGTAGGGTGCCGCTGATGGGTCCGCTTCAGGAGCTGCACGACGCTGTGCGCGAATGTGCAGCGTCGCTGCTTGACGGCGCCGGAGCACCGGCCAGCCAGGTGAAGCTCGAGCGCCCGCCGCGCCCCGAGCTCGGGGACTACTCGACCAACGCCGCGCTGCTGCTCGCTCCGTTGCTCGATGGCACGCCGCGTGAGGTGGCTGCGCGCCTCGCAGACGTGCTCACTTTGCGACTCGGATCGACGCTCGAGCGCACCGAGGTCGCGGGGCCGGGATTCCTCAACCTGTTCATGAGCGACAGCTGGCTGACCGCGGCACTTGGCGACGTCCTCGCGGGTGGCGAACGTTTCGGCTCGGTGACGCTCGCAGCCGGCGAGCCGGTGAACCTCGAGTACGTCTCCGCCAACCCCACGGGGCCCGTCCACATCGGCCACGCGCGCGGCGCCGCCTACGGCGATTCGCTCGCTCGCCTGCTGGCCTTTCGTGGACAGGAGGTGACGCGAGAGTTCTACGTCAACGACTTCGGGAGCCAGGTCCGCAAGCTGGGTGAGTCCGTGCGTGCGCTCGCGCTAGGGGAGCCGGTGCCGGCGGACGGCTACCACGGCGACTACGTCGCCACGCTTGTGCCACCGGAGCGGGCCCGCACGCTCGAGCTCGACGAGCTCTCTCGCGAAGCGCTCGATGCGTGTCTGGCACAGATCGAGGCCTCACTCGAGCGGTTCGGGGCGAACTTCGACGTCTGGTTCTCCGAGCGCTCGCTGCACGACAGCGGCGCGGTCACAGCTGTTCTCGAGCGCCTCGCGCAGCGCGGCGAGACCTACGAGCAGGAGGGCGCGCTGTGGCTTCGCTCGACCGCGCGCGGGGATGATCGCGACCGCGTGCTGGTCCGCTCGGACGGGCAGCCGACCTACTTCTGCTCGGACATCGCCTACCTCGAGAACAAGCTGGCACGCGGCTTTCGCCACCTCCTCTACGTCTGGGGGGCGGACCACCACGGCTACGAGGCACGGATGAAAGCGGCGTGCGAGGCGCTCGGCGGCAGCCGCGATGAGGTCGAGCTGATCGCGTTCCAGTTCGTCCACCTGCTGGCCGGCGGCGGTCGCGTAGCAATGTCCAAGCGCGAGGGGGAATACGTCACGCTCGACGAGCTCGTCGAGCGAATCGGGGTCGACGCGGCCCGCTGGTTCCTTCTCGCACGCTCACACGACACGACTGTCGAGCTCGACGTCGAGCTCGCGACGCGCCAGAGCGGCGACAACCCCGTCTACTACGTTCAGTACGCCCATGCACGGATCGCGTCGATGCTCGGGAAGTTGCCGGCGCGGCGCGTCGAGGAGGCGCTCGCATCGGTCGAGCCGGTGGAGCCGCTGCACCCGTCCGAGCGCATCCTGATCAAGCGCCTGCTCGCCTTCCCCGACGACCTTGCGGAGGCCGCCGAACGTCGCGCCCCGCACCGCGTCGCGTCGACCGCACTCGAGATCGCGCAGGACTTCACCGCCTTCTACCGCGACTGTCACGTGATCGGTGTCGAGCCCAAAGAGACCGAGTCGCTGCGGATCGCCCTTGCCCGCAGCGCCCAGCAGACGATCGCCACGGCGCTGGGGCTCCTGGGGGTCAGCGCCCCGGAGGCGATGTGAGGCTCAGTCGTAGCGCGCGAGGTCGGCGTCGAGGCGTGCGGCGTCCGGCGCGCTGAGTGGACCTGTCGCGGCGCCCGCTCCGCTGCCAGGGTCGCGGTTGCGGTTGCGCCGCCAGCGCGGAAGAAGCACGAGTAACCCTCCAAACAGCGCCGCTACGACCGCCGCCGGCACGACGTAGACAGTGACGTCAAAGCCGCTCGCCGGCGGCAGCGCGAGAACCTGCGTCCCGTACTCGGCAACCAGCGCGCCCTTCACCTGGGCGAGCGTGTCGCCCCGGTAGATGAGCTGCTGGATGTAGGCCCGCTCCTGGTCGGCCTGCGGCGACTGCGCGTCGGTCAACGGTATCCCGCAGGTGACGCACATGACGTACGGTAGGACCGCCTGCATCGACGTCCGCTGCTTTGCTCCCGCCGTGGCGAAGGCCGGCGAGAGCGCGAGTACGGTGAGCGCGTATAGCGCGGCGCGTCTCACGTTCGCTCCGCCCGAGCGATCGCGTCTGTCAGCCACGAGAGCCTCGTGATCTCTCCGCGCGAGATCGCGACGACGCGTTGCTTCCTGTTAAGCACGAAAGTCTCCGGCAGCTTCGAGGTGCCGTAGGCCTCTGCGAACGACCCGTCGACGTCACGAAGGTTCGGGAACGTGAAGCCGAAGCGCCCGATCTTCGCGAGCGCGTCGCCGGTCAGGTCCTTGTAGGTGATGCCGACCACAGTCCCCTCGCGCCGCGCCGCGAGCAAGCGCTGCGCGTGCTCGAGCAGCCCGGCTTCGGCGTTACACGTGTCACACCAAGACGCCCAGAAGTTCACGACGACGACCCCTCCGCGCCAGCGGGAAAGCGCCGCCCGGCTCCCGCTCACGCGGTCGAGCACAGGGAGCGTGCGCGTCGTGTTCGGCGCGGCGGGCAGCCGGCCGGCGGCAAGCGCCTCGTCGAGCGCGCGGCTCGATCCCTGCTTCGCCAACCCGTAGACGAGCAGAGCGATCACCGCGGCCCCGACGAGCGCGACTCCGACCGGCCCGATTCGACGCTTCACCCCATCAAGCCTAGACGGCTAGGATCTGACGCCGGTCCGGCGGGATTAGTTCATCGGTAGAACGCGAGCTTCCCAAGCTCGAGAGACGGGTTCGATTCCCGTATCCCGCTTAGCGTGAGGGCCCGTGTTCATGGGGCTTGGGCTCACCGGAAGGGGTTCGTGGTGGTTCGTCCGCGGCGGCGCTAAACCACATCGGTGTGCCTTCGTGCGCGTGTGGCAGCCCTAGCTGCGCGCGGATGTGCCCACTAGGATGCCGCGATGTCGCGGTGGCGCCCACTGATGACATGGGTGAGGACAAACCGCTGGCCGGCCGTCGTTCTGGTGGCAGCGCTCGGGCTCGTTGCGCTCAACGGGTGGTGGCTCCTGACCTACCGCCAAGGGGAGCCGCTCGACATCGACGAGGCCGGCTACATCACGATTGCGCTGGGCAACCACGCAGCGCTCAGTACCGGACTCTCGGCGTATTGGAGCGTGATCCAGAGCCAGTCGCTACAGGCTCCGCTTGTACCGGCGCTGACGGCGATCGTATACACCGTTCATCAAGGCATCCTGATCAGCTACACGGTCGAGCTCGCCTTCCTCGTCGTTCTCGGCGTCGCGACCTACGGGGTCGCTAGGTATCTGGCGGGGCCCAAGCTCGGTGCGCTCGCCGCGCTCGTAACGCTGACGGCTCCGGGCACGATCGCGTATTCCCGCGAATACATCTTTGCTCTCCCGGCAGCGGCGCTCGTGAGCTGCTCGCTCTACGCGCTGCTGCGATCCGACGGGCTTCGCTCGCGGCGCTGGGCCCTGTTGCTGGGAGCCGGCATTGCGGCCGGCCTGCTCGCACGCACGATGACCGTCGCGTTCGTCCCGGCGTTGGTTGTCGCGGCGCTCGTGCGGATCGGTGCGCTTCCCGAGGGTCGCCGGCGCGCGCTGGTCAACCTTGCCGCCGCGCTGGCAGTCGCCGCGGGCTTGGCGGCGCTCTGGTACGCACGCAACGTGTCAACCGTCTATCGCTACCTCGTCGACTACGGCTACGGACGCACGAGCAACGAGTACGGGGTTTCCCACCCGATCACCTCGCTCGCGTGGTGGACGAGCGTGTTTCACACCGCCGCGATGCAGGACCTCGACCTGCCCCTCGCGTGCGCTGTGCTAGCCGGGCTCGTGGCGGTGGCATTCGTAGCCGCCCGCAGACTGCGGGCAAGCGCAGATCGCCCTGGAGCTCTCATTCGCCTCGCAAGCAGCGACGCGCTCACGGTCGCGATCATGCTCGCCGGCTCCTATCTTGCTCTTAGCTCGTCCACGAACGAAGGGTCAGGTTTCACGCTGGTCATGCTCGGTCCAGCGGTGGCACTTGCCGTGTTGCCGTTGCATTGGCTGCCATCCGTCCGGGTTCCGGTGATAGTGCTGCTCGCCGCGATCGCGCTGGTCAACCTGCTCGCGTCGACGGACCTCTGGAGGGGATTCTCCACGCCGCGTTCGGTGGACGTCCCGGTGCTTGGTTCAGTTCCGGTGGTCGACCCTCAGGCCGAAGCCCTCAAGCATCTGCGAGTCCAATTACCCGGCGACCCAACGCGATTCAGCAAAGGTGAACGCGCTTGGCCCCGCCTCGAAAGTGCGGTGGCAGGCTTCCTCATCGCCTTCGCGCACGCCCACGGATATGAGCCGATAGTCGCCTTCGGGGCGCGAAACCGAGTTTTCAACACGAACACCGTCGGGTTGGCGGCCAGCCTGTACTACGACACGACGATGCCGACGGCGCAGCTCGACCCGCGGTTCGCGGGTGATCAGAGCTCAGCCTACGCTGCTTACCTCGATGCGCCGGAGCACGGCCAGCCGAACTTCCTCGTGACTATCGACCGCGTCGCCGGCGACTACACGCCGGTCGTAAGCCCCGCGGCAGCGCGCGCGGCGGCGCTTGCAGACGGCTTTGTCGTAGCCCACGACTTCCGGCTCCCCGACGATCGTGTAGCGCTAATTTGGTGGCTGCCGCGTGGGCCAGTACTGCCCACCGCGCCTTGATCCGGTAGTCGCCGCAGTCAAGCCGCGCATCGCACCGCAGCTCCTACGACGTCCCCACGGTTGCGGCCGATGTCTGACCGCGACAGCCGGGGGCGCTGCGTTCCCTAGCATGCGGCCGATGCGTGATGTCGAACGGGTTGGTGTCATCGGTGGCGGGATCATGGGGTCCGGGATCGCCGAGGTCTGCGCGCGGGCCGGCACCGCCGTGGTGCTCGTCGAGGCGGACGAGGTTGCAGCGCAGCAGGCGCGAGATCGGGTCACGCACTCCCTCGAGAGGGCGGTCGAGCGGTCAAAGCTCGAGCGAGGCGCGGCGGACGAGGCCCTCCAGCGATTGACCTTCACCACCGACTACGGCGAGCTCGCGGACCGGGACCTGGTGGTTGAGGCGGTCACCGAGCAGAAGGCCGCCAAGGTTGCCGTATTCGAGCGACTCGCCACGGTCGTGACCAACGCGGACGCAATCCTCGCTTCCAACACGTCCTCGATCCCGATCGCTGAGCTCGGCGCGATGCTGGGTGCGCGTGCCGACCACGTCCTCGGACTGCACTTCTTCAATCCGGTGCCGGTTCTGTCGCTCGTCGAGATCATCCCGTCGCTCTTGACTGACCCGGATGTCACGGAACGCGCGCGCCGTTTCGTTGTTGATCGGCTGGGCAAGGATCCGATCCTCGCTCCCGATCGCGCTGGGTTCACCGTCAACACGCTCCTGATTCCCTACCTGCTCGCCGCGATCCGGATGCTCGAGCAGGGCCTGGCCACCGCGGAGGACATCGATCGGGGGATGGTGGAGGGCTGCGCTCATCCGATGGGGCCGCTTGCGCTCGCCGACATGATCGGGCTCGATACGGTCCTCGGTGTCGCGGAAAGCCTGTACGCCGAGCATCGTGAGGCGTCCTTCGCCGCGCCGCCGCTTTTGCGGCGACTGGTTGCCGCCGGCCTGTTGGGGCGCAAGAGCGGCCGCGGCCTCTACAGCTACACGTAACCGCAGCAGGGGGCCCCGCAGTCGGTCGACCGGAGCAGCCGACGCCGGGCCTGTGAACGGCTCTCGAGCTGGATTGATCGGCGGCTGCCGCCGCCCGTCGTCGCACGGGTGGGCCCACGCGTCATACGCGATAAGATGCTTATCGGCAAGCAAATGCAGTAGGAGCGTGGTGAGCAGTGGCTGTTCGCGACATGGGCGAGAAGACGCCGGTATCCGGCGTCGAGGTATGGGACGACGACGCGACCGACCGCTTGCGCGCCGCCGTCGGCAGGCTCTCACGTCGCCTACGGGACACGAAAGCGTCCGGTGGCCTCACGCCATCGCAGGTCTCGGTGCTTTTCACCGTTGCGCGCCGCGGTCCGATCGCGGTCTCGGAACTGGCGGAGATCGAGGCGATGAACCCAACGATGCTGTCGCGAATCACGACACAGCTGTCCGCGCTCGGCTTGATCACGCGCGAGCGACGGCCCGATGACCGCCGCTCGGCGACGCTGCTGGCGACCGCGGCGGGTCGGCGCCTGCGCGAGTCCGTCCACCTCGAGCGCACACGCGTGCTCAGCCGCTACGTCGGGGGCCTCGCCGAGGCGGACCGTACCGCGCTTCTGGCCGCAATCCCCGCGCTCGAGATCCTGGCCGATCTGGCCGCGGAGCGCATCCGATGAGTGCGCAGTTCGCGCAGGCGATGCGAACCACCTTCCGGGCGTTCTCGATCCCGAACTACCGCCGCTACCTTTCCGGCCAAGCGATATCGCTGGTCGGAACCTGGATGCAGATGGCAGCGCAGTCCTGGCTCGTTCTCACGCTTACGGGCTCGAGCACGGATCTGGGTCTGATCGTCGCGCTGCAGACGCTCCCGGTGTTGCTGCTCGGTCCCTACGGCGGAGTGATCGCGGACCGCGTGGACAAGCGCCGCGTGATGATCGTCCTGCAGGCTGCCATGGGTCTTCAGGCGCTCGCGCTCGGCCTGCTCACGGTGACCGGAGTCGTGAAGGTCTGGGAGATCGCGGTACTCGCCGTGATTCTCGGTGTCAACAGCGCTTTCGAGAATCCCGCGCGCCAATCTTTCATGGTTGAGATGGTCGGCCCCGAGCACCTCCGCAACGCGGTGTCGCTCAACTCTGTGCTCGTGAACGCGGCGCGCGCGGTCGGCCCCGCCGTGGCGGGCATCCTGATCGCTACGGTTGGCGTTGGAATCTGCTTCCTTGTCAATGCCGCGAGCTTCGTCGCGGTGCTCGCTTCGCTCGCGACGCTCGACCGTTCATCGCTTCACCCGAGTACCCCGATGATCCGCGGCGCAGGCCAGGTCCGCGAGGGACTCAGGTACATGGCACGGACTCCCGATGTTGCGATTCCGCTGGTGATGATGGCGCTCGTCGGCGCTCTCGCCTACGAGTTTCAGGTCTCGTTGCCGGTGATGGCTCGCAGCGGTCTTCACGCCGGCGCTGCGGGCTACGGCTTCATGACCTCCGCCATGGGCGTTGGCGCGGTGGTCGGGGGTCTGCTCGTCGCGTGGCGGGGAACCACTGGTCTGCGGCCGCTTGTGATCGCCGCCGGGTGGTTCGGCCTCACGTTGACCTTCGCGACAGTGGCCCCCAGCCTCGGCGTCGAGCTCGTCGCTTTGGCACTCGTCGGTTGGGCGAGCATCTCGTTCATGGCGACAGGAAACGCCACTCTCCAACTCGCCGCCGACCCCTCGCTGCGCGGCCGCGTGATGTCGATGTGGTTCGTCGCCTTTCAGGGCTCGACGCCGATCGGGGGGCCGATCGTCGGCTGGGTGATGGCACAGGCCGGAGCGCGCGCCGGGCTTGGCATCGGCGCCGTCACGTGTGTTCTCGCTTCCCTGCTCGGCCTGCTCGTGCTGCGAACGAGGCGTCTGGGCGATCCTCGCGCGGCGCCCGCGATTCCCATGCATCTGCCAGCCGGCCGTTAGAAACCGGTTAGGCCGCGGTTCGAAGGTGGAGACCCCGACATTGGAGGCAGGATGAACCACAGAATCGCAACCTACGTGCTCGGATCAGTGGCCGCGCTCGCAGTCGCGGTCGCCGCTCCGGCGGTGTCGCTCGCGGCGCCAGCACATCACGGGCACCACCACGCAGTCAAGTCGAACACGAACGCATCGGGCAACCCGTCGAGCTCCGAGACGGCCCTCACGGGTTCAACGCTTGGGTCGGCCTCGTCGGCTGCACTTGCAGCGGTTCCCGGAACGGTCGACAGGGCCACGACCGAGGCCGAGGGTAGCGGAGCGTATGAGGTGATCGTCGCGAAGTCCGATGGCACTCACGTGAAGGTCATCGAGGACGCGAGTTTCAACGTGCTGAGTAGCGCACCGACGCACTGCGGCTAGGAGCTGCGCTCGATCCTGGGTCCTGCGCGGCCCAGGATCGAGTCCCGCGACAGCGTGCGGGACGGACTACGCCGGTGGCATCACCCAGATCTCGCTGGAGGGCACGAGGACCACGGGCTGCGCGAGCAGGTGGGCGCCGGCCTCGTCCCACCGGGCGTTGACCTCGGTTGAGCGGAGGCGAGCCCACGCGGTCTCGGCATCAGGGTGGGCGACCGAGTAGATCGTCACCGTCTGCTCGTGGCGGAAGAGCCGCATGTCGCTGAAGCCGGCGGCGTGGAGCGCCTCGACCATCTCCGGCCAGATCTCGTCGTGGCGCGTCTGGTACTCCTCTTCGACACCTGGCCTGAGGGTGATCTGCAGCAGGGAATGCTCCCCGGACGTGTCGTCGCTCATCCGATCCTCTCTGTCGTGGGAAGCGGGGGCGCGGCACGCTATCCGACCGCGCCGCCGGACCACCGCGCGGCGCGCAAGCCATACTGAGGAGCTATCGGAGCGGCATAAGATTCGTATTGTGTTTTGGCCGCACGCGGTGGCATGCTGGTCGGTGAAGCAGATTCGCAACGAGAGGGTTTCGGGAGTGCCGGAGTTCGAATACACCGGCTTTCCGTCGCACGTCGTCTTCGGCGTCGGCGCGACGGAGCGTCGGAATCTGACGCGTGCGCTCGACGCTCTCGAGGTCGAGCGGATCCTCGTCGTCGCTGCGGAGCCGGAGGCTGCCCTCGCCGATCGGATCGCCAGAGCGCTCCAGGGACGCGTCGCGGGGCGCTTCTCGAACGTGCGCGCCCACGTTCCGATCGAGATCGCCCGCGAGGCTCGCGCTGCTGCTCGCGCGACGGGCGCTGACTGCCTCCTCAGCATCGGCGGCGGCTCGACGACAGGCACGGCAAAGGCGATCGCGATGGATACCGGTACGCCGATCGTCGCCGTGCCGACTACCTATGCCGGCTCGGAGGTCACCCCGGTCTGGGGTATCACGGAGAACGGCCTCAAGACAACGGGGGTCGACCTCGCCGTCCTGCCGAAACTCGTGATCTATGACCCGGCGTTGACGCTGACGCTGCCCGCGAGACTCTCAGCGGTCAGCGGGCTGAACGCGCTCGCGCACTGCGCCGAGGCCTTCTGGACGGCGAAGCGCAACCCGATCACCTCCCTGATCGCCGAGGAGGGGATCCGTGCGCTCGCCGCCGGGCTCCCGGCAATCCTCGCCGACCCGGGTGACATTGATGCCCGCTCGCAGGCGCTCTATGGGGCGTGGCTCGCGGGCTCCGCGTTCGCGACCGCCGGATCGGACATTCACCACAAGATCTGTCACGTGCTCGGTGGTGCCTACGACCTCCCGCACGCAGACACGCACGCCGTCGTGCTGCCCTACGCAACGGCCATCGCTGCGCCCCGAGTCGACGGCGCTGACGCGCGCATCGCCGCGGCCCTCGGCGCGGAAGACGGTAGCGCCGCAGACGCGATCTACTCGCTGGAGCGAGAGCTCGGGGCTCCGGTGTCGCTGCGCGCGCTCGGACTCCCCGAGAGCGAACTCGATCGCGCAACTGACCTGGTCGCGCAGGCGCTTGCCGCGCTGCCGCAGGCGCCATCGCGCGCAGCCACCGACGCGCTGATGCACGCCGCCTTCGTCGGCGCACCACCGCTCGTGAGCGTCGGATGAGCGCGACCGACCAGCACGCTGAGCTCCGCCGCCGCGAAGCCCAGCTCACGGAGCAGGTGATTCGCAGCTTCGACGCGACCCCCTCGCCGCGGCTGCGAGAGCTGCTGCAGGCTCTCGTCCGCCACCTCCACGCCTACGCCCGAGATGTCCGCCTGACCGACGCCGAGTGGGAGTACGCGGTGGACTTCCTCACGCGGACAGGCCACATCAGCGACGAACGTCGCCAGGAATTCATCCTGCTCTCCGACGTCCTCGGCCTCTCGATGCTGACGATCGGCATCAATGCGCCCACCGATCCGCTGGCAACCGAGCCAACGGTCTTTGGGCCGTTCTTCGTCGGGGACGCGCCACTCATCGGCTACGGCGGCGATGCAGCACAGGGCGCCAGCGGCGAGCCCTGCTGGGTGCAGGGGAGCGTCACCGACACCGACGGGAACCCGCTCGGGGAGGCCGAGATCGAGGTATGGGAAGCGGACGACGACGGTCTCTACGACGTCCAGTACGCCGACGGGCGGACCGCCGGCCGGGCTCGTACGATTGCGGATTCCGAGGGTCGCTACGGGTTCTGGTCCGTCAAGCCCGCCGCCTACCCGATCCCCGGGGACGGTCCGGTCGGCGAGCTGCTCGATGCAGCGGCTCGCAGCCCGATGCGACCGGCGCACATCCATTTCATGGTGGCGGCTCCGGGCCACCATACCCTCGTGACGCACGTTTTCGCGGCCGGCGGACCGCACCTTGACGACGACGCCGTCTTCGGCGTCAAGGACTCGCTGATCCGGGAGTTCAGCGAGCAGGCGCCCGGTGAGGGACCCGCGGGCCGTACGCTCGCGGGACGCTGGTGGAAGCTTGTGTTCGACGTCCGGCTGGCAAACGAGGAAGGCAAATGACAGAGACAGTTCGCACAGACGTGCTGGTCGTCGGCAGTGGTCCGGCCGGCGGCACCGCCGCGCTGGCGCTGGCGACGCTCGGCGTCGAGCACATCGTGATCACCAAGTACTCGTGGACTGCGAACACGCCGCGATCGCACATCACCAACCAGCGCACCGTCGAGATCTTCCGCGACCTCGGTATCGAGCCGGACATTCGGGCACAGGGGACGCCGCAGCGCCTGATGGGGGACACGGTCTTCTGCACGAGCCTGACCGGCGATGAGATCGGGCGCGTCAGAACCTGGGGCACGCACCCCAACCGGCAGGCCGACTACACCCTCGCCAGTCCGTCGGAGATCTGCGACCTGCCCCAGACGCTGCTCGAGCCGATCCTGATCGGACACGCCGCGGCGCGTGGCTCACACATCCGGTTCGACACCGAGTACCTCGGGCTGCGCCAGCACGCGGACGGCGTCGCGGTCCGAGTTCGTGACCGCGTTGCCGGAAACGAGTACACGATCGAAGCAAAGTACGTGATCGGAGCCGACGGCGGTCGCAGCCAGGTTGCGAAGGACATCGATCTTCCGTTTGAAGGGCAGATGGACGTGGCCGGATCGATGAACATCGTCTTCCACGCCGACCTGACATCGAAGGTCGAGCATCGCCCGAGCGTTCTCTACTGGGTCCTCCAACCCGGCTCGGACATCGGTGGCATCGGCATGGGACTGGTGCGGATGGTCCGCCCGTGGGACGAGTGGCTGATCGTTTGGGGGTATGACATCAACGAGCCGCCGCCCGAGCTCGACGACGAGGCGGCGATCCAGATCGCTCACAACCTGATCGGCGACGACACCGTCCCGGTCACGATCCGCTCCACGTCGTTGTGGGGCAACAACAAGATGTACGCGACGCGCTACCGCGAGGGCCGAGTGTTCTGCGCGGGTGACGCGGTCCACCGGCACCCGCCGTCGAACGGCCTGGGGTCGAACACGTCGGTCCAGGACGCCTACAACCTCGCCTGGAAGATCGCCTTCGTGCTGCGCGGCGACGCCGGTCCCGGCCTGCTGGACAGCTACGACGCTGAGCGCTCGCCGATCGGCAAGCAGATCGTGCTGCGCGCCAACAAGTCGATCGAGGAGTTCGGCCCGATCTTCGAGGCGCTCGGTTTCACCGACACCAGCGACACCGACGTGATGAACGAGCGCATGCGGGCGCGCGCGGACGATACGCCGAAGGCCCGGGCTCAGCGAGAGAAGCTGCGCGAGGCGCTCGAGTTGAAGGACTACGAGTTCAACGCTCACGGCGTCGAGCTTGGCCAACGCTACCGCTCGTGCGCAGTCGTCGGCGACGGCACGGCGGAGCCGCAGCGCACTCGCGACCCCGAGCTTTACTACCACCCGACGACGTGGCCGGGTGCTCGCCTGCCGCATTGCTGGCTCGGGGCCGATGGTCACAGAGTCAGCACGCACGACATCGTCGGCAAGGGCGGGTTCGCGCTCCTGACCGGGATCTCCGGCGGCGCCTGGGGTGAGGCGGCGGCCGAGGTGTCGGCCCAGTTGGGCGTCCCGATCGCAGCGCACGTGATCGGCCCTGGCCGCGAGTACACCGACCTCTACGACGACTGGGCGCGGCTCCGTGAGGTCGCGGAGGACGGCGCGATTCTGGTGCGCCCCGACGCGCACGTCGGCTGGCGTGCGGCGACGATGGCGTCAAACCCGGCTGGCGAGCTGCGCGAGGCGCTTGAGCTGATCCTCGACCGTGCGCCGGCCCCGACCGACGCGGACGGACTCGCGCAGGCGGGGGAGCCCGCGACAGCGGGTTGAGGCCGGCCGCTACCGCGCATGCTCAGGGCTCAGCACGTCGGGCTCGGGCGTCGACAGCGCGACGCGTAGGAACCGGCGCAGCACGGGTGAGGTCGCGTCGCGCCGCCAGATGATCACCGTCTCCACGGCCGGATGATGCTGGAGGATCGGCAGCGCGATCAACCCACGCCAGACCATCGCGGCTACCGCGGCGGGGAGGATCGCGACGCCGAGACCCGCCTCGACGAGTGCAAGCGTCGTGAGGATCGAATCGGTCTCGCGAACGTGCTCCGGGTTGCCACCCGCTGACTGCCACGCCGCAAGCAGTTGCTCGTTCAGACCGGGCGCCGAGGCTGCGGCCGGAGCGATCAACGTGTCCGCGGTCAGCGCGACGACGTCGGCACGCTCGTGACCGGCTGATGGATGATCCTCGCGGAACACCGCCACGAGCGGCTCGCGCGCCACGACCGCCGTCTCGAGCGCGCGCCAGCGGCCCTGCGCGTCGGCCTGGCGCGGCGCGAGGTGAATGAGGCCCGCGTCGGCCTCACCGTGGCTGATCCGGTCCCAAACGGCAGCATCGGTGCCGCTTGCGACGCTGATCGCCACGTCAGGCGCCCCAGCGCGGAGCGTTCCGAGGAGGCTGGCGAGAAGGCTCGGCGCGACCGAGCCACCGGTCACCACCGCCAGCGTGCCGGACACACCGTGGCCGACTGAGCGTACCGCGTCGGTCGTGCCCTGAACGTCAATGAGCAGTCGGCGCGCGCGATCGGCAAACACGCGCCCGGCGGCCGTCGGCTCGACACCTCGTCCGTGGCGCGAGAGCAACTCCACGCCGAGCTCCGTCTCGAGCGCTTTGAGCCTCACCGTGAGGGGTGGCTGCGACATGTGCAGGCGCTCGGCCGCGCGCGTGATGGACCCTTCTTCGATGACCGCGAGGTAGTACTCCATCGTCTTCAGGTCCATATCGAAAAGGTATCGCAGGGCCACAACATTCGTATTGTGTTTTGGGGTCGCACGGTGGCATCCTCCGTCCGCAGGAGGTTTCAGAGGAGAGGGTTCTCGAAGTGCCGGAGTTCGACATCACCGGCCGTGCGCCGGGCGTCCTGCGCGTTGCATCGGCCGCAGGTCGCATGGCACGCAGGCAGCCAGAGAGCGCCGGCGCGCATCGCGCGCCGGCTCTGCAGTGTCCGTCGCCGCCGGCCGGCCCGCGGCGGCGCCTCTTCTTCGCGCGAGACGTTGCTCCCGTCGCAGCTCATTGGTCAGAGGAACAGAAAAGAGGAGAGCGAGCATGACTGAACCCAGTTCACGCAACGAAGGCATCGCGTCGCCTGACGGCCCGCTTGACATGGACCGGCGGCGCTTTCTGCGCAACGCCGGTTTGGCCAGTGCTGCGGTCGGCTCGGCGGCGATCCCCGCGACGCTGCTGAACGCGACGAGCGCGCTCGCGAAGGCTGCGAAGCCGGCAGGCACGATCAAGATCGGCTACGTCACGCCGCGGACGGGTCCACTCGCGCCGTTCGGGCAGGCGGACGTGTTCGTGATCAACGCAATCCGCGCTCACGTCAAGCAGCACGGCGGGATCAAGAGCGGCGGCAAGACCTACAACGTCCAGATCATCACCAAGGACTCGCAGTCGACCGACGCCACGGCGGCCCAGGTCGCGAGCCAGCTGATCCTGAACGAGGGGATCGATCTGATGCTCGTCACCTCGACCCCGGACACAACCAACCCGGTCGCCGATCAGTGCGAGTCGAACGGGATCCCCTGCATCTCCTCGGTGGCACCATGGCAGTCGTGGTTCATCGGGCGCGGAGGCGTGCCTGGGAAGAGCAAGTTCAACTGGACCTACCACTTCTTCTGGGGTCTGGAGGACCTGGAGGCGGTCTACTACGACATGTGGCGCCAGGCCCAGACCAACAAGACGATCGGCGCGCTGTGGCCGAATGACTCGGACGGCAACGCCTTCGCAGCGACGGCGACCGGCTTCCCGGCCTTCATCAAGAGCAAGGGCTATTCGGTCGTCGACCCGGGGCGCTACACCGACGGGACCGCCGACTTCAGTGCGCAGATCGCGCAGTTCAAGTCCGGCAACGTCGACATCCTCTCCGGGGTGCCGGTGCCGCCTGACTTCGTCAACTTCTGGAAGCAGGCATCCCAGCAGGGCTTCAAGCCAAAGCTCGTGACGGTCGCGAAGGCGATCCTGTTCCCGTCCGTCGTCTACTCGCTCGGCTCGATCGGGCAGAACCTCGGCAGCGAGTACTGGTGGGGCCCGCCCTTCCCGTACAAGTCCTCGCTCACCGGGCAGTCGGCAGCTCAGCTCGCCGCCGCCTACACCAAGTTCGCAAAGGAGCAGTGGACGCAGCCGATCGGGTTTGCTCACGCCGTGTTCGAGGTTGCCTTCGCGGCACTCGCCAAGGCGAAGGGTCCGAGCGACCGTCAGGGGATCGTCAACGCGATCAAGACGCTCAAGCTCAACACGGTCGTCGGGCCGCTCAACTGGAACAACGGGCCGGTGCCGAACGTCGCAAAGACGCCGCTCGTCGGTGGGCAGTGGCGGAAGAGCAAGAAGTACCCCTACGAGATCGTGATCGTCTCGAACCCCGGGCACTCGAACATCCCCAAGGGTGGCAAGGTAGAAACCCTGGCGTGAGCGAGCCGCTGCTTTCCGTACACGGTTTGCGGAAGTCGTACGGTGCGCTCCTCGTCGTCGACGACGTCAGCTTTGACGTCGCCGGCGGCGAGGTGCTCGGCGTCATGGGCCCGAACGGCGCCGGTAAGACGACGATGCTGAACCTGGTCAGCGGCGCCGTCGCTGCCGACGGCGGGCGAATATCGCTCGCCGGCAGCGACGTGACGCGCCTCGGTGTCGTCGGTCGCTGCCGTCGGGGAATCGGTCGTACCCACCAGGTGCCGCGACCGTTCGAGCGGATGAGCGTTTTCGAAAACGCGCTCGTCGGGGCGACGAGCGGTGCGGTTGCGGCTGGGCATCGGCGCCGCGACCGCTACCGACTCGCGAACGAGGCGATCGAGCGAGCCGGACTCGCGGGAAAGGCAAACCGACTGGCGGGCAGCCTGCCGCTGCTCGACCGCAAGCGACTCGAGTTGGCTCGCGCGCTGGCGAGCGATCCGCGCGTGCTGCTGCTGGACGAGATCGCCGGCGGTCTCACCGAGCCCGAGGTGCAGGAGCTGGTCGGGCTCGTACTCGAACTCCGTGAGAGTGCTCTCGCGATTGTCTGGATCGAACATGTGGTGCACGCCCTGCTCGCGACGGTCGACACGTTGATGGCGCTCACCTACGGGCGCGTGATCGCGCAGGGCGAGCCGGCGACCGTGATGGCGAGCGACGAGCTGCAGCACGCCTATCTCGGCACCGTCGCCCCGTGAGCAGTCTCGAGGTCGACTCGATCGACGTCCACTACGGGGATTTTCAGGCTCTCTGGTCGGTGAGCCTTCGCGTCGACGCGGCTGGAACACTGGCGATCATCGGTGCGAACGGCGCCGGCAAGTCGACGCTTCTCGGAGCGATCGCTGGCTCGCGCAGGCTCACCGCCGGCACGATTCGTTTCGACGGAGAGGATGTCACCCGCCTGCCGGCACACGCCCGCGTCGCCCTTGGGATCACACTCGTGCCTGAGGGGCGCCGGCTCTTCCCAAGTCTCACAGTCGAGGAGAACCTGACGATCGGCGCGTTCAGCCGGCGCAAGGGGCCATGGTCGATCGGGCGCGTCTACGAGTTGCTCCCGATCGTCGCGAACCTCCGGGCGCGCCACGCGAACCAGCTCTCGGGCGGCGAGCAGCAGGCGGTCGCGATCGGGCGAGCGCTGATGAACAATCCGCGTTTGCTCCTCCTCGACGAGCTGTCGCTCGGGCTCGCGCCGGTCATCGTGCAGAGCCTCTACGCGATCCTCCCACAGGTCACCGCGGAGGGCACCACCGTGCTGCTCGTTGAGCAGGACGTGGGACAGGCGATCGCCGCGGCCGATCGGGTCCAATGCCTGCTGGAAGGTCGCGTCACACTCGAAGGAGCCGCGAGCGATCTCGATCGCGACGCGGTTAGGGCGGCGTACTTTGGGATCTGACACGCACACGTTCGGGGAACTCCGATGGTCTGGGTGAACGCGGTCATCCAGGGCCTGATGCTCGGCGGCCTCTACGCGCTCTTCGCCTGCGGGCTCTCGCTGATGTTCGGCGTGATGCGAACGGTCAACCTGGCGCACGGCGACCTGTCGGTGGTCGCGGCCTACGGCTCGCTGGCGCTCGTGGACTCGCTCGGCTGGAGTCCGTTCCTGACCCTGATCATCGTCATTCCCGGGATGGCGATCGTCGGCTTCGTCCTACAGCGCGTCGTCCTCGACCGGGCGCTTGGGATCAGCGCGCTCGCACCGCTGCTCGCGACCTTCGGCCTCTCGATCGCGCTGCAGAACCTGCTGTTGCAGATCGACTCGCCCGACGCGCGGATCCTGCCGATCGGCTCGTTCGGGATCGGCAGCTGGCAGATCACGAGCCAGCTCTCGATCGGCTGGTTCCCGCTGCTGACGCTCGGCGTCGCGATCGTGGTCCTGCTTGGCATCGAGCTCTTCCTCCAGCGCGCGCGCCTCGGCAACGCGATGCGCGCCACGCGCGATGATCCCGCGACCGCCCAGTTGATGGGCATCGATTCACGGAAGATCTACGCGGTCGCTGCGATGCTCGCGCTCGCGACCGTCGGGATCGCCGGGGTGTTCCTCGGCATGCGAACGACGTTCACACCGACAAGCGGATCCGACTACCTGATCTTCGCGTTCGAGGCGGTCGTGATCGGTGGGATCGGGTCCGTTCGTGGCACGCTCGTCGGTGGCCTGGTGCTCGGCGTCGCGCAGACCGTCGGCGCGCAGATCAACACGGCCGACCCGATCCTGATCGGCCATCTCGTGTTCCTTGCGGTGCTGACGCTGCGCCCGCGCGGCCTCTTTCGCAGCTCGGTGCTTGCATGAGCCCGCAGGCCCCCACGAAACCTCACGCCGCGAGCACGCCCCCGCCGGCCGGCCCGCGCGTCCGGCGCTCGGCGCGCTTCGGCTGGGTCTCGATCGTGATCTTCGCGATCATCGTGGCGCTGATGGCGCTCGTGCCGGTGACGCAACCGGTCAGCACGATCAACAACCTCACGCAGCTCTTGATCCTGATCGTGATCGGGATCATGTGGAACCTGCTCGCCGGTTACGCGGGCCTCGTCTCGATCGGGCTGCAGGCGTTCATCGGTCTCGGCGGCTACGCGGTCCTCGACCTCGCCGATCACAACGCGGTGCAGCCGTTCGTCGCGCTCGGTCTGGCCGCCCTGCTCTGCGGCGCCGCCGCGCTCGTCACCTCGTTCGTCGTGTTCCGGCTGCGCGGCGGCTACTTCGCGATCGGAACCTGGGTCGTCGCTGAGGTCTTCTCGTTGATCACACTTCAGATCAACTCGCTCGGTGGCGGCAGCGGGACCTCGCTCAACGGCCTTTCCTACCTTCTTCCGCTGACGCGCCTCAAGGACGTCTACTGGGCGGCGCTGGTCTGCGCCGTGCTCGCGTTCACCGGCGTCGTCCTACTGCTGCGAACACGAGTCGGCCTGGCGCTCACCGCGACGCGCGACGATGAGGACGGCGCGCGCAGCCTGGGCGTCCGTTCGGTGCTCACGCGGCGGATTGTCTACATGGTCGCCGGAATCGGCTGCGGCGCGGCCGGCGGGCTCCTGCTGATGAGCAACCTCGACATCGTCCCGAGCTCCGCCTACAGCGTCAATCTGTCCGCCTACATGATCTTCATCGTCCTGATCGGGGGCATCGGGACGATCGAGGGGCCCGTGATCGGCGCTATCGTGTTCTGGTACGTCCAGCTCGAGTTCGCGAGCTACGGCGCCTACTACCTGATCGCGCTCGGCGTCCTTGCGGTCCTGATGACGCTCGTCCTCCCCGGCGGCATCGCCGGCCTCCTCCGCCGGTTGACGCGGTTCGACCCGTTCCCGATCGGCTACACCCTCACGGGCGACGCTGACCGCAGCATTCGGCGCACGACCGCTACCGACAACGGCCCGCCCGCGCGATGAACCGCGGCGTTCGCCTGAGCGGGAGCGGGAGCGCGGGAGCCTTGCTCGTGCTCGTAGCGTTGGGCCTCGTGATCTTTGGATCGAATACGGCCCAGGCCTTCGGGGCCGTGACGCTCATCATCATCGCCGCGGTGATCCTCGTTGATCTCCTCAGCCCGTATGCGCAGCGTGAACGCTTCAGGATTCGCGGCCGGGCCGGCGTCAGATCCTGGGCAGATCGTCGCAAGGACGCCAATGACGAGCAGCAGGCCCGCCGCTAGGCGCACCACGTCGACCTCGCGCTGCTTCCGAGGGCCGCGCTTTGCTCAGCCGTGCGCGGCGGGGAGCGCTTTCTGCTCGAACGCGCCGCCACCGCTCACGCGTACCGTCGCGGCGCCGGCACCATGCGGCAGCACCAGTTGGTAGGCGTTGCATGGCGATCCCTGCAACGGCAGCTCCGCGACCGCGTGTCGCTTGCCGTGCAGCTTCACGCTCACGGCCACCTTTCCCGCAGCGTGGAGTGTGAGCGAGAGCGTCTCCGTCCCGCCGCTCGCGCTGAGCGCGGCCGAGTAGATGAACGTGCCGGACGCCTGCTTGCCGCCACTCGGAGCGGCCGCGGGCATGCACCCTGCCGTCGAGCTGCCGGTGTCGGACCAGGCGCCTAGCCCGAGCCGAACCGCGCTCGACAACGCCGGCTTCTTCAGGTTGAAGATCCCGCTGTCGAACGTCGGTAGGCCCGCCACCCCCGCGAAGCCGAGATGCTGGAGGCCGAACAGGTCCTCGATCGACGCCAGCATCGAGTAGTGGTTGTAGGACGTTTGCGTGGTTGTTCCGCCCTTGATGTAGGGCGAGACAAGCACCGCGCCAACGAGACCGCCGCCGTCACCGGGAGCGCCTCCGCCGGGATTCGGGCTGTTGCCGCCGTTGCTGGCCATCGTGTCCGCCGGCTCCCCGCAGCACGACTCGTCGCCGGAGCCCGACTCGTCGAACGTGACGATCAACAGGCCGTTCTTGCGATACGCCGGTGAGGCGAGAATCTCGGGCACCGCGCTCGCGAGGAACTGTCCGGCGCTGACGAGGCCGCCGGGCTGGCCGTTGGCGCACGGCGCGTCGTGTCCGTCGTTACACAGGTTCGGGGTGATGAAGCTGTAGTTCGGCGTGCTGGACACGCTCTTCAGGTCGCTCGCCAGCTGCGTGAAGTTGACGACGTCCTGCTGGCAGGCGGTGCTGTCGATGATCGAATGGAAGTAGACGAACGGGTCGTGGCGAGTCGCATACTGGTCCGCCGCGGTCGCCCCCTCGGTCCCGTCCACGCTGCCGACGTTCGGATGCCCGCACGTCGCGCTCTCGCGCGCGGGCGTGTTGCCCATGTCCTGCTCGTAAGCCTTCCACGTATCGCCCACACCGCTGAGCTGTCCCGCGATCGTCGCCACCGAACTCGGATACACGCAGCCGGTCCCGACCGCCTGCCCGTTGGGCCCCGCGGTTCCGGGCACGAAGTCCGAGAACGTGCCGCAGTCGGCCTCTGTCGAAGGGTTCGGGCCCTGCCCGCTGATCATCGCGATGTAGTTGTCGAGGCTGTGGTGCCCAACGCCGTAGTAGTTCGGTAGGTACTCGCCGATCGCGGGCAGCGTCTGCGCAAGGTACGGCGCCGGGCTCGTTGGCCCAAACGACGTCGACTCGCTCTCGTTCTCGAGCACTATCACGAACACGTGCTTGATCGGCGGGAGCGTCGCGCTCGTGCTGCCCTGCGCAAAGCTGACGGCCGGCACAACGGCCGCAAGCACGACGATCAGAGGGAGGAGTCGGCGCACGATTGGGCCAAGGCTACCGGCGCCGGCGAGCGGACGTCGCGGTCGCCAGGATAAGATGCGCCGCTTGCCGAACCTCGTGTTGCGCTCTTTCAAACAGACCCGCGCCGTGGTTGCCGCCATCCTGCTCGCGGCCGCCTTCGCGTCGATCGCCGTCCTCGCCGCGACCGCTCGCGCCGCGACAACGAACACGAATTGCGCCGGGCTCCAGGCCGCGCTCAACACCGCTGCCAACGGCGACACCGTGGTCCTGAACGGCCTCTGTACCAACGTGGGCGGGTTCACCCTTCCGAGCGGGGTCGCCTTCACGCTCGAGGGCGCGTCCGGCACGACATCGGGGTTCGACGGCACCACGATGACCGCATCCGAGCTCAACGGGTCGGGTCTCGGCGGGGTCACGCTCTCCAATCTCACCTTCGAGAACTTCGATGCCTCCTCACAGGCAGTGAGCTTGACTGAGACGGCCAACCAGACCCTCACGCTCGACAGCGACACGTTCGCGAACAACACTGCCGTCGGCACCACGGGCAACAACTACGCTGTCGTCGCGATCGGTATCTCGGGTGGCACCACGAGCTGCACCTCGCAGGCGGGGGCGCTGACCGTCGAGAACTCCAAGTTCACGAACAACTCCTCCACCAACGTCAACCACGCCCAGGGGGCTTTCGGTGGTGCGCTCGCCGTGTTCGTGAAATGCGGCGCCGACCCCGTGACGCTGACCGGTAACACGTTCGCCGGCAATACGCTCGAGACTCCCGCCGCCACATGGCAGGCGGTCGGCGCCGGCTTCTACATCGACAGCCAGGGCACGGCCGCGGTTGCGCCGCTGACCCAGTCTGGCAACACGTTCACGGGCAACACGATCACCTCGTCGAGTGCACCGTCGACGAGTCCGGTCGAGGGCGCCGGCGAGTTCGTCGAGAACATGGCGCTCCAAAGCACCAACGATGTTTTCGCCGCCAACACGCTGCCTGCAACCGCGATCGGCGAAGCGGCGTCGGGTGCCGGGCTGATGCTCACAGGGGTGACGCAGTGCTACACAAACACGCTCAATAACGACATCATCGCCGCCAACGAGGTCGTTGGCTCAGGACCGACCGCAGACTTCGGCGCGGGAATGTACATCGGAGGCTGTGCAACCTCGCCCGCCCTCGGCCTCACGCTCAACGACTCGACCGTCAGCGACAACAGCCTCTCGCCCGCGCTGGCCGGCGGTACCGCCGGCATCTACGGCAGCTCCGCCGACACGCTCACGCTCCACAACTCGATCGTCGCCGGCAACCAGGGCGGCGACCAGCTCGACGGTTTCAACAGCGGCGGCGGGTCGATCACAGCGACCTACTCCGACTTCTGCAACGGCGTCTCGCCCTACACCGGCACCGGGAACATCTGCGCGCCGCCGCTGCTCGCTGACGCGGGCAACCCCACCTCGGGCGATGTCCACGAGACCGCGGCGAGCCCGACTCTCGACGCCGGTTCCAACTTGCTCGTGCCGGGCAGCGTCACGGCCGACCCCTACGGCGTGACCCGCAAGCTTTCGGCTACCGCGTGCCCGATCGCAGCCGGCACGGTCGACATCGGCGCAGCCGAGTACGCGCCCTCGCCGTGCGCCGTTCCTGGCACGGCTGCGGCACCGATCGCGACTGCCGGCACAGGCAGCGCCACGGTCAGCTTCACAGCCCCCGCCGCCAACGGCTCGCCGATCAGCTCCTACACGGTCACCGCCTCACCGGGAGGCGCGCACGCGACTGGGACCGCAAGCCCGTTGACCGTCACGGGCCTCACCGCCGGGCAGTCCTACACGTTCACGGTCACAGCAACAAACGCGCTCGGCAGCAGCCCAGCGTCACCCGCCTCGAACGCGGTGACACCCAGCGCTCCCACCGGTCCGACTGGCCCAACCCCCACGCCCCCAGCCCTCAGCGGCCTCAAGGCCTCCACGATCTCCTTCTTCGCGGCGCGCAGCGGCGGCTCCATCACAACCCGCAAGGGGGTCGGCACGAAGCTCACCTACACCGACAGCGAGGCGGCGACTGCGACCCTCTCGTTCTACCGCGTTTTCGGCGGCTACAAGCACAACGGCGTCTGCCGGCCCCCGAGCTCGGGCTTCCGCGGCAAGCCGTGCAGCCGCTTCAAGCTCGCCGGCTCGTTCACCAACCAGGACGTCGCCGGCAAGAACAAGATCCACTTCAGCGGCCGCCTCGGCGGGCATGCGCTCCCCGCCGGCCTCTACCAGGTGCGCATCACCGCAAGCTCCGGCGGCGTCAGCGGAAACACCGTCAAGGCCGAGTTCGACGTCTTCTGATCCCGCGCGCCGGCTGCCGCTCGATTCGGGATTCTTTGGTGGCGTGGTCGGTTCTCGCGGGCACGCACTTCACGAAGTACGCGCTTTGAGATAACGTGAACCACGTGGGGGAGTTCAACAGGGAGAAGCGTCTCGCGGCCTGGGTTGCCGGCGTGCTCGTCGCGCTCGGGATCGGCAGCCTCTTCCTGATCGTGGTCGCGCCGAACGCGGGCGCTGCACACGCGTCGGCGCCGTCGCGTTGCAAGGTCTCGCAGCTGTCGGTCCACCTCGGCCAGTCAAGTGGCGCCGCGGGCAGCGTGGGACAGTCGGTCCACTTCACGAACTCCTCGAGCACCAGCTGCACGCTCTCGGGCTACCCGGGCATGTTGATGCTGAACGCGGCCGGCCGGCCGCTCGCGACCCACGTGCGTCGCGGCGCCTCCGCGACGGTCCCGCAGATTCCGCTTCACCTCGTGACGGTGCTTCCGGGCGGCCGCGCGTCTTTCGACCTCGGCTACGCGGCCCAGACCGGTTACGGCAACCTGCACTGTCCGACCTCGAGCACCGTCGAGATCACGCCGCCGAATGCGTTCAGCCACTTCACGATCGCCTGGAAGCTCCAGCCGTACGGCGGCACCGTGCAGCATCTGCGCTGCGGCGTGATCAATGTCTCGCCCGTCTACGCGGGCTAGACCTAGCTGACGAGCGCGAGGCGCGGCGCGGGCCGCTCCTCGGCCGCGGCGGCGGCGATCGTCGTTTCGCCGTCGGCCTGTTCGAGCACGACGCTGAACCCGAGCGAGACGACGCTGTGGTCGCTCGAGATCGTCAGGCTGCCCGGGATCAGGCAGTGACGGTACCCCGTCTGCGCGTGAACGGCGGAAGCGATCATGTCCGGCAGGGCCATCAGGGCCGCCTCGCTGAGCGGCGATCCGGGCTGGGTGCTCTCCGACACGTGGCGTGGGTCGAAGCGCAGCAGCAGCAGCAGGGCATCCTCGTCGTGGTAGGCGCGCGCGACGAGCGGCCGAGCTCCCGCTGCGACGGCGTAGAGCTGAGCCATCAGCTCCGCGGCAAGTGTGCCGACCTGCTCCATCTCGAAGCACTCGCAGCCGCTCGCGGGGACCGGGTCGTCAGGCATCGCGGCTTGCATCCTGCGGTGGTTATCGGCGCGCCGCGAAAAGGGTAAACCCGCCGCACGCCGGCGGCCACCAGGTCTTCGTGGGCCGTCGCGACGCGAGCCCGCATACTTATGCCCGTGGCCTTCAAGCGACAGTCGCACCCAGCGCCCGACGGCGCCGCGCCGTCGCCTCCACGCCGAACCCGGCTGCCGCCCGGCGGGACGGCCGGCAACGGCCTCCTCACGGCCGCCACCGGCGTCGTCCTGTTTGTCATCCTCGGAGCCCTTGCGGTCACGGTCGTCGCGATCCACCCGCTGATCGACGCGCACCTCTTCATCGGCATGCTCCTGCTCGGCCCGCTGGCGCTTAAGCTCGGCAGCGTCGGCTACCGCTTCGGCCGCTACCGGGCTGGCGTGGCCGCCTATCGCGCGCGCGGCTTGCCGGACGCGGTGCTCGCGTGGATCGCGCCTTTCGTCGTTCTCAGCACACTGCTCGTGTTCGCCAGCGGCGTGGTCCTGCTCCTCGCCGGTCCGAGCGGGCGCTCGCTGTGGAACCCGGTCCACAAGTTCAGCTTCGCCGTCTGGCTCGCTGTCTGGTGGGGCCACGTCGTCGTCCACCTACCCGACCTGCCAAAGCTCCGCAGCGAGGTCCGGGCGCGCCCGTGGGACGCGGCGAGCGGGCGTGGCGCGCGCGCTCTTTCGCTCGCGGCCGCGCTGGTTCTCGGCACCGTTCTCGCGATTCTCGCGATTCCGCTGTTCGCCGCCTGGAGCCACTTCCTGGACCCGCCGCTCCACGCCTGACCGGCGCGCCGCACGCGGAGCGCCCGCGCCCGCGCCGGGCCACGGCGCCGCCCGCGCCAGGCCACGGTGCCGCCCGCGCGCCGGAACGCGGCCGGCGCCATTGCGGCCCGACCTCCGGGCTCGCCTTCTGCAAGCCTTCCCGCCGATGCTCGAAGGCCTCATGGGGGACGACTACTCGCTCTCGCTACCGCTGCTGCTGCGCCGTCTGCGCTCACATCCCGGGGAGGGTGAGATCGTCACGTTGACCGCGGAGGGCGCGGTGCGCTCGTCCTATCGCGACGTCGTGCCGCGAATCGATCGTCTGGCGCGAGCGCTGCGGCGGCTCGGGATCGAGCCGGGCGATCGGGTCGGCACGTTCGCCTGGAACTCGCAGCGGCACTTCGAGTGCTACTACGCGATCCCGTGTATCGGCGCTGTTCTGAACACCGTCAACCCGCGGCTCTTCCCCGACCAGATCGCCTACGTGATCAATCACGCCGAGGACCGGATCGTCTTCGTCGACGACACGCTGGTGCCCGCGCTCGCCAAGCTGGCCGACCAGCTTCCAAACGTCGAGCACTTCATCGTGATGGGCGAAGGGCCCGTCGGCGATTTGCCGCGGACGCGCCGCTACGAGGAGCTCCTGGCGCAGGCGGGCGAAGGGCCGCTCGACTACCCGGAGATCCCTGAGCGCTCGGCGGCGGCCCTCTGTTACACGACCGGCACCACTGGCGACCCCAAGGGCGTCCTCTACTCGCACCGCTCGATCGTTCTGCACTCGATTGCTCTTGTGATGACTGACGCGATCGGGCTGCGCGGCGACGATCGCGGCCTGCTCATCGTGCCGATGTTCCACGTCAACGGTTGGGGCTGGCCGCATGCGGCGGCACTGAACGCGATGACGCTCGTCATGCCCGGGCCGTTCGTGTCGGCGGAGCCGATCGCGCGCCTGATCGAGTCGGAGCGGTGCACGGTGATGGCCTGTGTCCCGACGATCTATGCGGACCTGCTCCGCTACGCCGACGAGCACCACCCGAACCTTCGCTCGTTGCGCTTCGGTGTCTGTGGCGGTGCGCCGCTGCCGACTGTCCTCGCGCGGGCGCTGGAGGAGCGCCACGGCGTTCGGCTGCTGCATGCCTGGGGGATGACCGAGACAAGCCCGATGGGCACCGTCTCGACCGACATCGCCGGTCTGGGCACGCAGGAGCGCTGGAGCCTGCGCGCGAGGCAGGGCCCGGCGGTCCCGCTGATCGAGTTGCGGATCACGGACGCCGCGGGCAGTGAGCTTCCCTGGGACGGCGTGGCCACCGGCGAGCTCGAGGTCCGGGGGCCGTGGGTCGCGGCCTCCTATTTCAAGGAGCCCGAGGCGAGCGCGGAGCTTTTCCACGACGGCTGGCTGCGCACCGGCGATGTCGCCAACATCGACGCGCGCGGGTACGTCGAGATAACGGATCGCTCGAAGGACGTCATCAAGTCTGGCGGCGAGTGGATCTCATCGGTGGCGTTGGAGAACGAACTGATGGCGCATCCGGCTGTTCGTGAGGCCGCGGTGATAGCGGAGCCCGACGAGCGCTACGGCGAGCGCCCGCTGGCCTGCGTCGTCCTCGAGCACGAGGCGGATGCCACCCCCGCGGAGCTCCTCGAGCACCTTCGCCCGCGCGTCGCCCGGTTTTGGCTTCCCGACGACTTCGCGTTCCTCGACGCGCTGCCGAAGACGAGCGTCGGCAAGTTCGACAAGAAGCTGCTGCGCAGCCGGCTCGAGTCCGGCGCGCTTACGCCGGTGCCCGCTCGCGCGCGGCGGGACACAGTGTCGTAGTCTGCAAGGTGCGATGAGCGCAGCCGGAACTTGGCAGATCACGGCCCAGACACCGATGGGGGAGCAGCAGTCGACCGTCGAGCTGGCCGAGAGCGGGAGCGAGCTGACCGGTCGGATGACCGCGCCGGAGGAGTCCGTGATCTACGAAGGCTCGGCCAACGGGGATGAGCTGTCGTGGCGTGTCGACATCAGCAAGCCGATGTCGCTGAAGCTCCACGTCACAGCGACTGTCGATGGCGACTCGATGTCCGGCAAGATCAAGGCCGGCATGTTTCCCGCGGCGCCCTTCACCGCCCAGCGCGTCTGAATCACGGCGTCTGCGGCGGGCCCGCCTGCGCACAGTGTTTATCCGCCACGGCGACAGCTTGAGCAACGCCGTCGGCACAGCAGAGTTGTGACCCCCGCGGAGCGCGCGGGTGTGAGACAGTGGCGTCGTGATGAGCCACGCCGTCAGCCGCGTCGTTGCGCTTTTGCTGGTGTTTTTCGCGTCGGCCGCCACCCTCGCGCGGGCCGCTTCCGCGAGTGCGGCGCCCTTCCGGGGCGCCCCGGCCGCACACGCCGCGGCGACGCGTACCCGCTCAACGCGCGCACCGACCACGACCGCGCGCGTCGTGGCCTCAGCGACTCCAGCCGGCCTGTCGCTGTCACCACCTGCGACTCTGAGCTTCGTCGCGACAAGCCCCGTGCTGACGTTGCACGCGAATGGCACGGCAACCACAACCGTGCAGCTGATGAACCCAGGTCCGCCGGTCCCTGTCAGGTTCGAGCTCGTCTCGCTGCCGGGCGGTGCCGCGGTGCCGGCCGCGAGGACGGTCGTCCACTCCGCTGCGGGCCTCAATACCGTGAGCCTCGAGTTCAAGCAGTCGTTCCGCTCCTCGATGACCGGCGCGACCGTCGTCGCGGCACCCGCGAGCGGCTCACAGGTCGGCGGCTCGGCCTCGCTGGGGCCCGCCGCGGGCGCGCAGGCTGCCGCGCCCGCCACCCAGTCGCAGGCGATCGTCGTCAGCCTCCGCCGCCTCACAGGGATCCTCGCTGACATCGTCATCCCGGCGGCTGGCGGCCTGCTGCTCGCCCTCATCTTCTACATCGGATTCCTCGGCGCGGTCGGGCCGACCGACCCCGACGAGCACGTCCACGCCGGCGCGTCGTGGAACTTCAAGGACAGCTGGGCGACGAACGTCTCCGTGGTCGGCGCGGCTGCGGCGACGCTCATCACGGCGATCGGGCCCGGGTCGCTCCTGCTCGTGGGCATCCAGCTGAGCGACTTCGCGTTGCTGACGGCGCTCTGGGGCGTCGCGATCACGTTCGCGCCGCTGATCCTCGTATTCGCCGCACGCCGGAGCGCTCGAGCGACGGGCGCCGCCGTCACGGTCAACATGTTCCTGCTCGCCGCCGCCGTCACGTTGTTCGGCGTTGGCGCCGAGCTTGCGACCGTCGTCGTGCTGGTCCACTTCGCGGCGCTGCCGCTCCTCGCGCGCTGGATCATCGGCGGTGCTATCACCGCCCTCGCCCTGCCGGTCCTCGCATACGCCGTCGCGACCGCTGCCGCTCTGGTCCAAACGAGCCAGGCGATAACCCCCACCCCGCGAGCCCTCACGAAGGCGGATGTCCCAATGTTCCGCTCGCTGCTGCGCTCCGGCAAGGACACCTCGCTAGCGCTCTGAGGTGCGCTCGCCGCGGCCGCAGTGCCGTGTCGCCGCCCGCGACCCGGATCGCCGGCATGCTGGACGGCCGCGGTCCGCGCCCGTAGTAGATTCAGACCGTGGTCGGCTCGCCGCTAGAGTTGTTGGAGGCAGCGGTTCCCGGGTTGGAGCGGGCTGCCCAGGAGAAGCGCGCCACCGCTCTGGGTGAGCACGACCTGCAGGAGGCGCTCGAGCAGGCGGCCGGTGCCGCGTCCGCGCGGATCGAGCTGAAGCACTGGCCGGAAGTCGGACCGTTCGACCTCCTGATCGACGGCCGGATCGCCGTCGAGTTGCAGTTCTGCCAGTCCGGCGATGGCCTCGCCGCGATCGCGTGGGACGTCGCGAAGCTTGCGTGCGCGCGCGCTGAGCGGAAGATCGAGGACGGGTGGATCATCGCCGCCGCTCCATCCTGGCACTGGGACACTCGCCGCCCCGGCGTCGAGCTGATTTCTCAGCACACCTACGACGGCGACGAGCTGATCGAGGACTACGAGGATCATTGGCGGCTGTGGTGTAACGAGATCACCTCGCGCCCCAAGCACCTGCCGCAGACCTTCGCGATCACCGAGCCCGGCACCCTCTCGGCGCGGCTCGGCCGCGTCCCGTTCGTCTTCCGCTTCGCTCGCATCGAGGTCCTGAAGCCAACCTGGCATCCCTACGTCTGCCCGCACCGCTGGCGCGGTCGGATGTGCCTGCCGCGCCCGTGGGATCCAGACGGCTCGGGCGGCGTTTCGGGCTAGGGCGGCCGGCCGCGACGCGCATCCGCCTCGCAGGAACCGCGAGCGCCGCGAAGAATGCGGCGGCAGGCGAGAATGCGCGCGCGATGACGATCCGAGCCCGGCCGACCGCTCACCACACGCGCGCAAGGACGGCACGTCCCCTCGGCGCTTCGAGTTGCGGCGCGGTTGCGCCGACCGTCGCCGCCTCGAACTGGTGGCGGGCGATCCGAGCGGCCACGGGGATGCTGGCGACAAGCGCCGCCCTGGCTGTGTCGGGCTGCGGGCTCGGCCTCGTCCCGAGGGTCACCGTCAGCCCGCACTTCAGTGAGCGCGCAAGCGCGATCTGCCGTACCACGAACCTCGCGATCGAGGGACTGCCGGTTCCCTACAGCACACCGGCCTCGCAAGCCCGTGTCGCTCGCGCCGCCGGGCGCTATCTTGCCGCGGAGCTTCGGCGACTGCGGCGGCTGACGGCGCCAAAGCGCCGTCGACGCGCATACGCGACCGCCCTCGGCGCCGTGTCGGCGCTCATCGCACTCGAACGTCACGAGGTCTCCGCGTACTCGAGGAACGGGCTCGCACAGCTCGAACCGCTGCTCGCTCGCGGTCAGGCCTTGACGGAGATCGGTGACGCCGCGATGAACAAACTCGGCCTGCGCGACTGCGCCGCCGACCCGCAGCCGAGCGCCGCCGCCTAGTCCGACAAATCTTCGGAAATTGCGGATCTGACGGTCGGTTCGCCGTGCTGGGTGGCCCTAGACTCGTCGAGTCGCGCGCGGGGCGAAGGAGCGAGCGGTGAACGTCCCGTTCGCGCGTGCGGCGTCGGAGGAGCGCGCGATGGGTGTGGCGGTACGACAAGCGATTTCGGATCCCGCCGAGGTTGTCGCTCGTGTGGCCGCGGCGCGCCGCGAGCTGCTCCTGCGAGCACACCGCCAGCGCCTGCGTTACGAGGATCTCGAGGACTGCTACAGCCAGGCGACGCTCGAGTTGGTCGTGCGCTCGCGGCGTTCACCGTTTGCAAACCCAGACCACGTCAAGAACGCGCTGGAGCAGAAGTTCGTCAGTCGCATCAACGACCGCAGGCGGGCGCTCGCCGGCCGCAGCGGGATCGAAGCGGCGATCGCCAACGCGCTGCCGGTGGACAGCGCGAGCTCCGCCGCGCCCGAGGTTGAGGACCGGGGCGCCGCCGTTGAGCGCCACGTCGAGATGCATGCCGACATCCGCCGGTTGCGCGAGGTCATGGCGGAGCTCACGGCCGACCAGCGGCTCGTCCTACACAGCCAGGTGAACCTGCAGATGGAGTCCCAGGACTTCTGTGAGCGCTACGAATGGTCGGCCGAGAAGTTCCGCAAAGTGGCGCAGCGCGGCCGCGCGAAGCTGAGGGGGCTGCTCGACGAATATCAGAGCGGCGAGCGCTGCCGGCGGCTCGAGCCCGATCTTCTTGCACTGGTCGTCGGCTCAGGCACGCGCGAGCAGCTGGCAAGAGCTCGCAGTCACGTCGAGAACTGCCCAGGCTGCGCGCGCCAGGTGGCGCTGCGCAGTCGCGTTGGTCGAGGCCTTCCGGTCGTGGCGCCGGTGCCCGCGGCCGCGGCGCTTGCCTCTCGTGGCACGCTCGGATGGATCGGCGGCGCGATTCGCCGTGTCCTGGGTGCCGCCAGGGCCCCGGCGGCGGGCGCCGGCACGGGCGGTGTTGCCGGCGTGGCCGGCGGCTCGACGGGAGCGCTCATGCTCGGAAAGGCTTCGGTCGCCGCCCTGTGCATCGCCGGCGCCGCCGGCGGTATCGCGGTCTGCGCTAGCGGTGACGCGCGCTCGCAACCGCCGAAGTCGGCGCGATCGCGCGTCACCGCTGCGCGCGCGAGCGCCGCCGAGGCGACTCGCATCGCGCCGGCCGCCGTCCTGAGAGGGGCGCACAGGCTCACGCCCGTCGAGCAGATCCGCCGAGAGTTCGCCTCCGGTGCTCGTCACGCGGTGATCGCGCCAGCGACGAGCAGTCCGGCGGCGCCCGCTGCACTCCAGGCGCAGCCGGCCGTCGTGACCCGTCAGGAATCGAAGGAGTTCGGCTTCGAGCGCTGATCGCCGGACGGGGTCGGCGACGCCACGCCGGGCGCCCGGCGGGTGGCACCCGCGGCGTAAGCCAAGCCCCCCTAACGCAGCGGATGGGCCCTGAAGAACGCCCAGATCGTGGCGTTGGCGTCGAGCGCCGTGCTCTGGGGCCCGAGCAACCGGGTGACCGAGCGCGGCAGCACGGGCCCCCCGGGCCATTCGTGCCCCTCGCCGTTGATCGTGTAGAGCTCCACCGACGCGCCCGCGCGGCAACGTCGGTAGGAGGTCAGCGTGACGCCGCGCCCACGCCTGGTGCTGCTGGCTGAGGGCGCGCACCCATCCTGCGACGCCCAATCGGCGGCTGCCTGCGGGACCGAGTAGGTCCAGTAGCCCTGACCGTTGCCGTCGTAGGGATCGACCGGGTCGGCGTTCCCGTGGATCGCGACTATCGGAACCGGCCTGCTTGCCGGGCACGGCGTCGCGTGGCGCAGCCCGCTGACCGCGGCGACCGCGGCGAAGACGCCCGCCGAATCGCAGGCGAGCTGGCTCGCGAGCCGCGCGCCGCCGGAGAACCCTGTCGCGTACACGCGCGCCGGATCGATGCAGTATTTCGACTCCATGACCCCCACCAGGTCCGTCACGAAGGCGACGTCGTTCGGCGCGCCGCCCGCCGCCGGCACGCTGCCCAGGCGCGGCTGGCCGGGGATGTCCCAGTCATAACCGCTCCCGGCGCGGATCATTCCCTGCGGATAGGCGACAATGAAGCCGTCCGCGTCGGCCGTCGCATCCATGCCGCTGAAGATTCCTTGTGCCGCGGCGGTCGAACCGCTGCCGTGCAGGCTCACGACCAGCGCGAGCCTCGCGCGGGACGTGTACCCGCTCGGCAGGTGCACGATCACCACCCGACGATGACCGGCGACGGCAAGGGTTAGCTCCCCGCTCACGGTTCGCGTGCCGCAACCACTCGACGGCTGCGCCGCGCCCGCCCCGGCGGCGGCGAGGACGAGCAGGGCCACGGTCCCCGCCACCAGAAGTCGGATGCTGGACGGGGCGTCCAAGATCCGGAGCCTAACGCCCGCGCAGCGCTCCCCCGTCTAAGAGGCGCAAATCCCGCCGCTGGCGGCAACCACCGCCGGTCCGGGTAGCGTGTCCTGCGTGCCGAGGGTGCCCGGAAAGGCCGCCGAGCCGCGGCAGGCCGCGGAGCCCGCCCGACCCGACGCGGTCGTCGAGCGGACCGGCCCGCGCTCCGCAAAGCTAGCCGCGCATGGGCGGGCTGCCGTTCGCGGGACCGCAACCGTCGCGCGCGCGCTCCGCGCCGCCAGCGTGCGTGGGCTCCCCGTTCTTGCGACCGGCCTGGCCGCAGCCGTCCCGGTGATCGTCTCGACCGTGAACGCAGTCCGCGCGGGGTGGGAGCCGGACGGGGACGACGGCATCATCCTCACGCGCGCGCTCGATGTGTTCACCGCACACTCGCCGCTGGTCGGCCAGTACTCCGAAGCGGGCCGGGTAACCGGACAGATCGTCCACAGCCCGGGCCCGCTGCTCTACTGGCTACTCGCGATCCCGGTCCGTCTCGGCGGGCCGGCGAGCGCGGCGATCGCGATGGGCGTGCTCAACACGCTCTGCGTGATCGCCGTTGTCGCGCTCGCACGTCGCCGCGGTGGCGTCTGGCTCATGTTCGCCGTGTCGATCGGGATCGCGCTGATGTGCCAGTCGCTCGCAGCCGAGGTGTTCCACGACGTGTGGAACCCCTCAGCGGCGATGTTCCCATTCCTGCTCCTGATCTTTCTCTGCTGGTCGCTCGCATGCGGCGATCTGGCAACGTTGCCGGCGATCGCGCTGCTCGCGAGCTTCGTGGTCCAAACCCACCTCGCCTACCTCGCACCGACCGCGGCGCTGGTAGCGATCGGTCTGGCCGGCGTCGGCGCGATCCGCCTTGTGCCGTGGCTGCGAGCGCGGCGATCGAGGCTCGCGCCCGGGCGCTCCCACGCTTGGCGCTGGGTGCTCGGCGCGATCGTGGTGCTTGCCATTTGCTGGAGCGGGCCTGCGATCGACGAGATCGAGCACAGCCCGGGCAACCTGTCGTTGATCGTCACAACCGTCCACGACCGCGGCTCGACGCTCGGCTCCGCCGCCGGCTGGAACTCAGTCGTACGCGCCGTCGGGGTGAGACCGTGGTTCCTCTACGTCCCGCGATCCGAGTGGGACCGCAAGCGTGACGTCCGCTCATCGCCGTCGGGCGGCGAGACGGTCAGCGCGATCGTGCTGCTCGTCCTGCTGGCGCTGGTCGCGGCGGTCGCGGCGCTGCGCCGCCGCATCGATCTCTTTACCGCCGCCGTGATCGGGCTCGCACTGTGCGCCGGTCTCGCAGCCGACGCAGCAAATACTCCCGCCGACCCACTGCTGTCGGGAACGCTCGGTTACACGATGTGGTGGGGTTCGGAGGTTGGGCTCTGGGTCTGGCTGGTGCTCGCCTGGTCGGTCTTCGTGGTGCTCGCGCGTGTCGGACGGTTCACCTTGCTGCCCGTGCTCGCGCGCCTCGCCGGGTCCCTTCCGGTGCGCCGGCCGCGGGCGCTCGGCGCCGCCAGGAGAGCGTCGGTCGTGGCGGGCATCGTCGCGACGCTCGCCGTGGCGAGCGCCGTGGCCGGCACCCAGCGCCGCGACTCTCACGCGCGTGAGTACCTGCCGACGGCGACCATCGGGCGCGCGCTGGTCACTGCGATTCCAGCGCATCGGACGATCGACTACGAGCTCGGGTCGCTCGACCTCGCCACGCAGCCGATCGAGCCGGCGGTTCGATTCTGGCTCGTCGCGCACGGTGACCGCCCGCTCGCCGACGGTTCACTGCCTCGACTCGGGAACTATTACCAGCTGGGCGACCGGCACTACGACTGGATCGTGTTGCTCACAGACGGAACGGCGCCCCACCGTCCGCTGCGCCTGCTCGCGCGTGTTCGCTTCCGCGATCAGTCGGGCTCGCACACACTCAGCGCGTGGGTCGGCCGGGCGCCTTCGCGGCGGCCGAAGACGGCGCGGCGGGCACGTGGCGCCGTCGCGGCGGCGAGCTGACCCATGCGATAATCCTCGCGCCGCGATGAATCCCCACCGCAAGCGTCAGGTGCGCCTCGTCGTCTGTCTCACGCTGGCCGTGCTGCTCGCGAGCGGGCTCGTCTACACGAGTTTCTCGGCGGCCGACCAGGCTCTCACGCCGACCGAGTTGCTGGCGCGCGCCCAGACCGGAGTGGCGTACGACCTCACCGGGACGGTCGTCAGTGGCTCGGTCCGCCACCTTGCCGACGGCAACCTCGACTTCAAGCTCGCTGACCGCGCCGGCGGTGGTCGGAGTGTCCTGGTCCACTACAGCGGTGCCGTGCCCGATCCGTTCCGGGTCGGGCGAGAGCTGATCGTGACGGTCAGCCGCCGCGGCACGCGCTTTGTGGCGCAGCCCGGGTCGATGGTCACGAAGTGCCCGTCGAAGTACAGCCCCGCCAAGGCGGCGTGATCGCGCCGTGTCGGTGATGGCGGCGGTCGGTCGCGCCGCGCTCGTGCTCGCGCTCCTGACGACGCTGTTCGGAATCGGAGCGTCTCTCTACGGCGCCCGCCGCAGCCGCCGCGAGTGGGTCGACGCGGGTCGCCGATCGGTCTACGCGCTGTTCGCGATCCTCAGCGTCGCGTTCGTGATCCTCGAGGTTGCGTTCGTGGTGAACGACTTCGCGTTCAACACCGTCGCCGGCAACTCGAGCCTCACGACGCCGCTCCTATACCGCGTGGCCGCGATGTGGGGCTCGCAGGAGGGGTCGCTGCTGCTCTGGGTATGGCTGCTGTCGGCGTGGTCGAGTCTCGCCGTCTTTCTGACCCGCAACCGGCTACGCGAGATCGTGCCCTATGCCGTCTCTGTGCAGCTCGGGTTCGGCGCGTTCTTCACGATGCTGCTCGTCTTCTTCGCCTCGCCGTTCTCACTCACCTCGCCGGCACCGGTGAACGGGGCGGGCCTCGACCCGCTGCTGCGCAACCCGAGCATGATGATCCACCCGCCAATGCTCTACTCGGGCTACACGTTCTTCACGATCCCGTTCGCCTTCGCCGTCGGGGCGTTGATCACCCGGCGCGTTGACGCGGAGTGGATCGCGGTGACACGCCGCTTCGCGCTCGCCTCCTGGCTCTTCCTCGGCGTTGGGATCCTGCTCGGGGCGCGATGGGCCTACTACGAGATCGGCTGGGGCGGCTACTGGGGTTGGGACGCGGTCGAGAACGCTGCGCTCATGCCGTGGCTCCTCAGCACGGCGTTCCTCCACTCGATCATGATCCAGGAGAAGCGCGGGATGCTGAAGATCTGGAATGCGTCGCTCGTTCTGGCGGCGAGCACCATGGCGATCGTCGGCACGTTCCTGGTTCGCTCCGGGGTGCTCAACTCGATTCACGCGTTTGGCGCGTCAACGCTCGGCGTCCCCTTCGTGATCCTGATCGCGGTGATGGTCGCGGGGTCGATCTACCTGGTGATCAGCAGGCGCGATGTCCTGCGCAGTGAGCACCAGCTCGACTCGCTGTTCTCGCGCGAGGCCGCGTTCATGCTGAACAACATGCTGCTCGTGGGCCTGACCTTCGTGATCTTCTGGGGTACGTTCTTCCCGCTGATATCGGGAGCCCTCACGGGAACCGAGAGCGAGGTCGGAGCGCCGTGGTTCAACCGCTACACCGTCCCGCTTGCGCTCGTGCTCGTTCTGCTGGCTGGCATCGGGCCGGTGATCCCGTGGCGGCGCGCGTCGCTCGCGAACGCCCGCCGGAATTTCGCGACGCCGATCGTCGCGTCGGCTGCGATGCTGCTCGCAGCGTTCACGATCGTTCCAATCTCCTCGTCGCCGTCGACGATCGTGCTGTTCTGCGCAGCAGTGTTCGTGTTCGCCAGCGTCGGTCAGGAGTTCGTGCGCGGTTGGCGCGTGCGCCGCGCCACGTCCGCCGACTCCCGCTCGGTGGCGGCGCTCTCGATGATTCGTCGCAACCGTCGACGCTACGGCGGCTATATCGTGCACGTGGGGATCGCCGTCCTGTTCATCGGCGTCGCGGCATCGGCGACCTTTCAGCGCAGCCACTACGTCGAGTTGCGCCCCGGGCGCAGCGACGTGGTTGCCGGCTTCAAGATGACCGAACAGCGCCCGACGGCTGCGATCGTGACCGACCCGACGAGCACCGGCGCCCTCTTGACGCTCGGGGCCGTGATTCGCGTCTCGCGCGCCGGCCACTACGTCGGCACGCTCCATCCGACCGCGCAGTTCTTCGCTGACCCGAGCGGGGCCGAGGGACCGGTCGGGAGCCTGCTCGGGGGCACCTCGGTCAGCGAGCTCAGCCTCGACTCGAGCCTGCGCCGCGATCTCTCGGCGGCGCTCGACGCGCCGTCGCTACAGGCCCGGCTACAGAGCGAGATCAACCGCGCCAACGCCCTCGTGAATGCCGACAAAGCGGGGGCGCAGAGCCGCCTCGACCTCTCCTACGTCCTGCTCGCAGCGATCGTCCACGGCTACCTGCGCCACACCCCGGAAGCCCAGTTCAAGCTGACCTCCTCGCCGCTGGTGCTCTGGCTGTGGTTGGGCGCGCTCGTTGTGTTCGCCGGCGGCCTCGTCGCGATCTGGCCGTCGGGTGCCACACGCCGCGTGCGTGCCCGCTACTTCGCCCGCGTCGCACAGGAACTCGGCCGCGCCTAGCGCGGTGATCCCGACGCAGGGGCACGGGAGCCGAAGGTGCTGGTAGCGGTGCTCGTCGCGGTCGTCGTGGCGCTCGCATTCCTGACCTGGTTCGTCGGCGCACCGCTTCGCAACCCGAGCGCCGGCGAGCCGGCCATCGACAGCCGCCGCAGAGCGCTCGAAGCGGCGCGCGACGCGAAATACCAGGAGATCCGCGACAACGAACTCGACTACCGCACCGGCAAGCTCTCCGACGAGGACTTCCGGACCATCGACCGCCAGCTGCGCGCCGAGGCCGTCGAGATCCTTCGCTTGCTCGACGACCTGCGCTAGCCTTAGCGCGACATGCAGGCGCTCTTCTCAACCACACAGGTACTCATCTGCGTGGTCCTGATCCTCCTGATCCTGATGCACTCGGGCAAGGACACGGGCCTCTCCGGCGCGTTCGGCGTCGGCACCGGCACCGGTCCGCTCGGCGGCGGCTCACTGGTCGAGCGCAACCTGAACCGCTGGACGATCCTCTTTGCGATCCTCTTCGTTGCGAACACCATCCTGCTGCTCAAGCACCCGTGGGGCGGAAGCGGCTGAAAAGCTGAAAAGTCCGCTTCGCGGCTTTTCAGATGGCCGAGCGGGGGTGTGCCGGTCTGACCGGCGCGACTCGGACGTTGCGGCGGTGGGGCGAGGGCTGAGGGTGCCAGTGCCGTTGCGGCGCACGACCGCGCGCGGCGACGACGAATCAGCCGGTGCTGAGCAGATCTACGATGAAGATGAGTGGCGCGTTCGCCGGGATCTTTGGTGGCGAGCCGGCGGCGCCGTACCCGAGCGAGGCGGGGATGATGAGCTCGCGGCGACCACCGACGCGCATGCCGACGAGGCCTTGGTCCCAGCCCTTGATCACGTTGCCGAGACCGAGCTGGAACTGGAACGGGACGCCCTTGGGCCCGCCGTGCGCCCAGGAGGCGTCGAACACCGAGCCGTTCTTGTAGAGCGCGCCGACGTAGTCGACGGTCAGTTGGTCCCCGTTCTTGGCGACCGCGCCGGTGCCGGTCACCAGGTCTCTGGTCACGAGCGTCGTCGGGGCCGCGCCGCTCGGCACGGTGATCTTCGGCTCGGTGGAGAGCGGGCCTGAACTCGGGACCGAGGCCGTCGCCGCCGGTGTCACGCCCGTCGGGCCGGTTGCCGTCGACGTGGCGCCCGTCGAGCCCGTGACCGGGACCGTCGTGGGCGGGCCCTTCAGCGTCTGGGCCTGGTCGGGCGCGGGGACGATGTGCGCGGTGTCCGGGTAGCTCGTCGAGCCGCAGGCGGTGAGGCCCACGGCGGCGGCGACCGTGACGATCGGGAGCAGGCGGGCGCGCATCGGCCCGGGAAGGCTAGCGGACTCGGCGGCCAGCCGTGGTCGCTGTCGTCTCCTTGGCGGTGGTTCGTACTACGATCGGGTCGCTGTGAAGGGGCAAGCACCGGTCGGAGAGCTCGGCGAGGCGCGACGCTGGGGCGCGGTCGCGGCCTACGCGCTGCTGGCCGCTTGCACCCAGCTCCTGTGGCTGACCTACGCGCCGCTCACCACTGCCTCGGCGCACCACTACCACGTCTCAGAGTCTGCGATCGGATGGCTCGCGGAGATCTTCCCGCTGCTCTACGTGGTTCTCGCGCTTCCGGCCGGGCGCCTGCTCGACCGCTCATTCCACCGCTGGCTGGCGCTCGGAGCGATCCTCACCGCGGCCGGCGGACTCGTTCGACTCGGTGGCGGAGGATACGCGTGGGCGCTCGCGGGAGCGCTGCTTGTCGCTGTGGCGCAGCCGCTCGTGCTGAACGCGGTCACCAAGGTGGCTGCGGAGTACCTGCCGGCCGAGCTTCGCCCGCACGGCATCGCGGTCGGCACCGCCGGAATCTTTGGCGGAATGCTTCTCGCGCTGGTCCTCGGGACGGCGTTCGGCGGGCGGGGCATCGCGGCGCTGCTCGTGGTCCAGGCGGCCGTTGCGCTTGTCGGCGCGGCGGCGCTCTGCCTCGAGCTTTCGCGGCGCGGCGCCGGTAGGCCGCAGGACGAGGCGGTCACCGTCGGAGTCGCCGCCCTTCGCGCCGTCTGGTCCGATCCGGGCGTGCGGGTGCTCAGCGGGCTCCTGTTCCTCGGTTTCGGCGCGTTCATCGCCTTGACGACCTGGCTGCAGGCGCTGCTTCACCACTACCGGGTCTCCGCCGACACCGCCGGGAGCCTGCTGGCCGCGATGGTGCTCGCCGGCGCAGTGGGGTCCGCGGTGCTGCCGCCGGTGCTCGTGCGCCGGCGCGGCGAGCGCAACATGATCGTTGCGTCGGTCGCATCCGTGGTTGTTGGCGGCGTCGTGCTCGCATTCGCGCGCGGCGTGGCGATCGAGGCGCTGGTCCTCGTCCCGATGGGGTTGCTCCTGTTGACGGACCTTCCGATCGTGCTCGAGCTGAGCGAGCGCGGGGCGGGAGCGGCCGGCGCCACCGTCGCCGCGCTCCTCTGGCTTTCGGGCCAGCTGGGTGGTCTCGTCGTCGCTCTTGCGGTGCAGACGCTCGTGCACCATCCGACACAGGCATTCCTGCTCCTTGCGGCTGTCGGCGTGTGCGCCGTACCGCTTTTGTTCCGGCTCGGCCCCGTGCTCGACGCGGCGCGCGCGGTGCCCGCGACGCCGGCTCCCGACGGCCTTGTCGTCGCCGGCTGAGCGCTCAGCGGTACGCCGCGTCGCTCAGCTCCACCTGAAGGCCCCCGAGCGTGACGGCGCATCCGATGGATGTGCTGGCATACACTGAAATGACCTGCGAACGGAGGCGGAGGCAATGAACCAACCGGCAGATCAAGAGGACGCAACCGCGGAGCGCGGAAGCGAGCACGGCGCTAGCAGCGGTCGCGCCGGGCTAATGGAAACGCACGCCCGCGACCGCAGCCAAGCCGCGCTCGTACGCGAATCGCTCGTGCGATGCCCGGGCGGTTCCGAGCTCGGCCCCCAGTAGCCGCGCGATTCAGCCGCCGAGCAGGCGGATCGGATTCCCGTCAAGCCACGCCTCGATGTCTTCGACGATCTCGCGGTAGAAGACCTCGTAAGCGTCGACCGCGACGTAGCCGAGATGCGGCGTGAGCAGCGTGTTCTTGGCCCGCACCAGCCGGTGGCCTGGGCTGAGCGGCTCGTGGTCGAAGACGTCGAGCGCTGCGCCGGCGATCCGGTCGTGTTCGAGCGCCTCGATCAGCGCCGCCTCATCGACGATCGGCCCGCGCGAGGTGTTCACGAGGAAGGCGGTCGGCTTCATGAGCGCCAGCTCGCGTGCTCCCACGACCCGGCGCGTCCGCTCTGACAACCGCAGGTGGATCGAGACGACGTCCGAGCGCGCGAACAGCGCGTCCTTCTCGACTGCCTCGACTCCTGCGCTGCGCGCATGTTGGGTGTCGAGATTCTGACTCCAGGCGATCAGCCGCATGCCGAACGCTGCGCCATAGGCTGCCACGCGCGTGCCGAGCACGCCCAGGCCGACAAGCCCGAGCGTGCGTCCCGACAGCTCCGGTCCGATTGTTTGCTGCCAGCCTCCCGCTCGGATGTTGGCGTCCTCCTGCGCGATGTGACGCGTGAGCGCGAGCACGAGCCCCCACGTGAGCTCCGCGGTCGCGGTCCCGCCGACCTGGGTGCCGCTGACGACGACCCCGTGCTCACGCGCAGCGTCGACGTCGATCGCCGCATTGCCCATGCCGGTCGTGACGATCAGCCGCAGGCGCTCGAGCCGCGCCAGGAGCGCGGCCGAGAGCGGTGTTCGCTCGCGCATCGCGACGATTACGTCGAAGTTCGAGAGCCTGTTGACGAGGGCATCCTCACCGTCGAGATGGTCTGTGAACACCTCGAGTGCGATCCGCCGATCGAGACGCTCCCACGGCCCGAAGCGGCGCGCGGCGTTCTGGTAGTCGTCGAGCACCGCTACCGCCGGGACCGCCATCGCTCGCTCCACACTATCGACTGACGATCGACCAAAGAGCACAGCGGGCCGACGCGCTATAAAGGGGGGTCTAGACAAGGTCGACGAGGGTTCGGGTATGCGAGATGTCGGTTGACAGCACGGTGCACGACTCAGGCCGCGGCGCGTCGCGCACCGAGGCGCTGCGCGCGTCGCCGCCGATGTTCCGGTGGCCGTGGCTGGACCGCCTTTCGCGCGTGCATCCGGCCGTTCCCCCGCTGATCTTCATCCCGGCGATCGTCGTTCTCGCAGTGATCGGCGGTTCGCGGCTGGCTGCCGGCACGTTCGCGCTGGCAGCCGTGTGTGGCTATGCGTTCTGGACGTTCTGCGAGTACTGGATCCACCGCGTGGTCTTTCACTTCGAGCCGGAGGACGGCATCGGTGCCCGGCTTCACTGGATGGTCCACGGCGTCCATCACGACCACCCAAACGATCCCCTGCGTCTCGTAATGCCGCCGGCCGTTTCGGTCCCGCTGGCGGCGCTCTTCATCGCCCTCTTCGCACTTGTCGTCGGGACGCCGCTCGCCTGGGCGGTCGGCGCCGGATTCCTCGCCGGCTACCTCTTCTACGACATGCTCCACTACGCGCTCCACCACCACACGACCCCACGGACGGGCCTCGAGCGGCGTCTGCGTGAGCTGCATATGCGTCACCATTTCGAGGATCACGAGCACGGCTACGGAATCAGCGCGCCGTGGTGGGATTTCGTTTTCGGGACGCTCTCCCGGCGCAGCCGCGAGCGACCGCGTTAGCCTGAGCCGGACGTTCGCGCCCTGTTACCCGGTCGCCTCGGTCGCGGCGTAGGTGAGTTGCGCGGTCTGGTAGAGGCACTCGTAGGCGGCGGACGAGCCGACGACCGCCTGCATCGTCTGGATCGTCACGTCACCGCACTGCGAGGTGTTGCGGCTTGCGCGCCACGAGGTCGTTGCGGGGTAGTTGACTGCCAGTGCCGGCACCCACGTGGGGACCGCGAGCGCCACGACGTCGCCGGCCTTGACGGCGATCGGGTGCGCCAGATGGAACTGGGCGGTGGTCCCGAAACGACTCTGGAGGCGGACCACCGGGCTCAACCCGACGAGTCTGTATTCGAGACCGCCGGTGTTGTGAAGGATCGCGAGGCCGGCCCGCGAGGTACCGCCCTCGCGCCCGTCGAAATAGTGGACCTGGTTCAGGCTCGGGACCGCCAGCGTTATCGACCACGCGATGATCCGCCCGCTCCTGCGGATCATGAACGGGTTGACATCCTTCCCGTCCTTGATTTGGATCGCGGTGGTTCTCGACACCACGGCACAGGGGTTGGCCGGGCAGCTTGGCGGCGTCGTCGAGCTGTGGTTCGCGAGCGTGATCGTCCCAGCTCGAGCCGAGGCCGGACCCGCGGACACGAGCGCCAGCGTGCTAACCGCCGCGCGTAGGATCGGTCTGATCGCCACGGCCGAGAACCGTAGCGCCCGCGCCAGCGGCAAGAGCCGCCTGCGGCGCGCACCGCTCGGGCGATCGGAGATGCCTGTCGGCCGGCGACCGGTTCAGATCGGGTAGTGGCGCTCGCTTTCCTGCACGGTTATCCAGCGCAGCTCGGTGAATTCCTCGACCGCGGCGCGGCCACCAAAGCGTCCCCAGCCACTGTCCTTGACCCCGCCGAACGGCATCTGTGGCTCGTCGTGGACGGTCGCGTCGTTGATGTGGCAGATGCCGCTCTGGATGCGCTGCGCGAGCTCGAGTGCGGCTGGAACGTCGCTGCTGAAGACGGCTGCCGACAGCCCGTAATCCGTGTCGTTCGCGACGGCAACGGCCTCCTCGGGTCCATCGACCGTGACGATCGGCGCGAGCGGCCCGAATGACTCCTCGGAATAGACCCGCATCGCGCTCGTCACGCCAAGCAGCACGGTCGGCTCGTAGCAGGTGCCCTGGGCGCCACCGCCTGCGAGGACCTTCGCGCCCTTGCTCCGCGCGTCCTCGACGAGCTCGCTGACGCGCGTCATCGCCGCGTCGTTGATCAGCGGACCGATGTGCGTGTCGGGCTCACGCGGGTCACCGACCTTGAGGCCGCGGGCACGGTTCGCCAGCAGCTCCGCGAACTGCTCGGCGATCGCTCGCTCAACGATGATCCGCTCGGTCGACATGCAGATCTGTCCTTGGTGCATGAACGCCCCGAAATTCGCCGCCGCCGCGGCCCGGTCGAGGTCGGCGTCAGCGAGCACGACGAGCGGCGCCTTGCCGCCCAGCTCAAGCAGGACACGCTTGAGGTGTCTGCCAGCGGTCTCGGCGATTATGCGCCCGACGCGCGTCGAGCCGGTGAAGTTGATCCGGCGCGTGTGCGGGTGCGCGATCAGCGCTTCGACCACCTTCGCGGCGTCTTCCGGCGCGTTGGTCACGAAGTTGATCACACCCGGGGGCAGCCCGGCATCGGCGAGCACCGTCGCGACTGCCGCATGAGTTCTTGGGCATAGCTCCGAGGACTTGAGCACGACCGTGTTGCCGTACGCCAGTGGCGTTGCGACCGCGCGCGTCGCGAGGATCATCGGCGCGTTCCATGGCGCGATTCCGATGACCACCCCGGCCGGAGCGCGAACCGCCATCGCGAGCTTCCCGGGAATGTCGGAGGGGATCACCTCGCCCACGGCGCCGTAGGCCTGCGCTGCGGCCTCCCGCAGCATCCCGCAGGCCAGCATGCAATTGAACATCCCCCAGCCGAACGTGGCGCCGGTTTCCTCGGTCATCGTTGCGGCGATCTGCTCCTGACGCTCGGTGAGCAGATCGGCCGCACGACCAAGCAGCGCCCGGCGCTCGCCGGGAGAGCTCACAGACCACCCGCTGAACGCGCTGTGCGCTGCGTCGACGGCTGCCTGCGCGTCCGCGACGCTCGCTGCCGCCGCTGTGGTTGCCGGCGTGCCGTCGAACGGGTTGAGCGCCTGAAACGTCGCGCCTGACTTCGCCCCACGCCAATCACCGCCGATCAGCATCTCCTGCGCCTGGCTCTTGGTGGCCATCCAGCCTCGCCTCCTCTCGATCTTGCCAGCATTATCATTACGTGTAATGCGCTTGGGTGGTTCCACGCAGTCGATGCCGCGCCGCGCATCGCGCGCAGCACATGTCGCTGAGGAGCTCGAACGCGAGATACTCGCCGACAACTACGCGCCCGGCGAGCGCCTCGGAACCAAGGAAGACCTACGCGAGCGCTTCGGCGTAGCCGTCGCGACGGTCACCGAGGCTCTTCGGTTGCTGGAGACACGCGGTTTGACCGAGGCGCGCCCCGGGCCCGGGGGCGGCATCTTTGTCTCGCGCTCGGTTGCCCGCGTCGCGCTCGTCAACGCCGTGCTCGGCCTCGAGTCCGACCCGACCGCCTACCGTGGCTGCGTGATCGTGCGCGACGCGCTCGAGCCGATCATCTGCCGCGATGCGGCCCACAACAGACGGCCGAATGATGTCGTGGCGCTCGAGGAGATCGTTGAGCGGATGGCCGATGAGCGTGAGACCCCGGTCGTGCACAACTGGGATTTGCACAAGCGCATCGCCGAGCTGACGACGAACGTCCCGCTGCGCACGATCTATTGCGCGTTGATCGACTACCTGGACGCGACCGTCAGCGCGGCGGTGTACCACCGGTTCGACCGAGCCGGAATCGTAGCCATCCACCGCGAACTGGTCGCTGCGATCGGCGAGGGGAACGGTCCGCGTCTCGAGGCGGCGATCGCCGCGCACACGCCACCGTCGCGACCCGACCGAACCCCGGAGCACGAGCGGGAGCTAGGACCAGGCGTCCGTCAGTCGCTCGAGCTCGCCGGCGCTGAGCTCGAGGGTGGCGCCGGGCAGGGACTCCGCTAGCTGCGCGCCGTTTCGTGCGCTCGCGATCGGTGCGAGGACGGTCGGCCGGGCGCGAAGCCAGGCGATCGCGACCGAGGCCACGGGTACCGCGTGCGCCGCGGCCGTCTCGTCGAGCACCGCAAGCAGCCCTTCCGCCCGCGGATCGTCGAGGTAGCTCGAGGCGCGGCCCGCCCGCGGGCTGTCGACGCTCACGCCGGGCCGGTACTTGCCCGTGAGGAAGCCGCTGGCCAGCGCCCAGTACGGGACGCAGGCGAGCCCGCCCCGCTCGCAGGCTTCGCGCAGCTCACCCTCGTATTCCTCGCGGTGCACGAGACTGTAATGCGGCTGTAGCGCGACAGGTGCCACGAACCCTTCGCGCGCGCAAACCGTGAGGACCTCTTCGACGCGCTCCGCGGTGAAGTTGGAGAGGCCGATCGCACGAGCCTTTCCGGCTTTCACCACCGCGTCGAAGACGGAAAGCCATTCTTCGAGCGGCGTGGCGCGATCGTCCGTGTGGGCGTAGTAGAGGTCGACGCGATCTGTTTGCAGGCGCGTGAGCGACTCGTCGAGGGCGGTGCGGACATTGTCGGCGCCAAGCCCGCTGCGTGTGCGCAGCTTTCCGACCTTCGTTGCGATAACCATGTCGTCGCGATTGCGGCGCGTCGTTAGCCAGTCGCCGATGATCGTCTCCGACTCTCCCCCCACGTTGCCTTCCGCAAACGCCGAATAGGCGTCGGCGGTGTCGATGAAATTCCCGCCCGCGGCGCGGAAAGCGTCGAGGACTTCGAATGAGGCAACCTCGTCGGCGGTCCAGCCGAACACGTTGCCCCCCAAGCACAACGGGAACACGTCGCTATCGGTACCGGGTACCACCGCCACGGGCGAAAGCTAGCGCAGTCGTACAGCTCCGCTGCCCAAGCTTGAGGCTGTCGTGGGGTGTTGCGCAGCGCACCACGAGCAAATACGATTGTGCGAGCACCGTCCGCGCGTCCTCATTGCGCACGCCACCATCCCCGATGGCCGAGTTGCTGACACTCTCAGAAGCGATCACCGAGCTCGTCCATGACGGCGACTCGGTCGCGCTCGAGGGATTCACGCATCTCATCCCGTTCGCCGCCGGGCACGAGCTGATTCGTCGGCGCCTGACGGACCTCGAGCTGATCCGGATGACGCCGGACATCGTCTACGACCAGCTGATCGGCGTCGGCGCCGCCCGGAAGCTCGTGTTCTCCTACGGCGGCAACCCGGGCGTCGGGTCGCTTCACCGCTTCCGTGACGCGATCGAGAACAGCTGGCCACGCCCGGTCGAGATCGAGGAGCACAGCCACGCCGGGATGGCCAACCGCTACCAGGCAGGCGCGTCGGATCTCCCGTTCGGCTTGCTGCGTGGCTACCGTGGCACAGACCTCGCCGATCACACACAAGTCGCTTTCATCGACTGTCCGTTCACCGGAGAAACGCTTGCGGCCGTACCGGCGCTGCGCCCGGACGTGGCGGTAATCCACGCGCAGGAGGCCGACCGCGCCGGCAACGTGCAGCTGTGGGGCATCCCGGGCGTTCAGAAGGAGGCCGTGCTCGCGGCGAAGCGCACACTCGCCACTGTCGAGCGCATCGTTGACGAACTCGAGCCCCGCGCCGGTGGGGTCGTGATCCCGAGCTGGGTCCTCGATGCGGTCGCTTTGGCCCCGGGGGGATCTCGACCCTCCTACAGCCTGGACGTCACCGAGCGTGACAACCCGTTCTACAAGCAGTGGGACGTGATCAGCCGCGACCGCGCGAGCTTCTCGACCTGGATCGACGAGCACGTGCACGCTGCGGTCAGGGCCTGATGAGCGCAGCAACCGCCGAGGAGACGCAGACGGTGGTCGCGGCCCGGCGGCTCGAGCGCGCCCGGAGCGTGTTCATCGGCGTCGGTCGACCGAGCACCGCTGCGATTCTCGCGCGGCTCGTGCACAACCCCGATCTCGTGCTCGTCTACGAGTCGGGAACGATCGGTGCCAAGCCGTTTCATATCCCGCTTTCGATCGGCGACGGCGAGCTCGCCAAGACCGCCGACCTCGTTGTGTCGGTCCCGGAGATGTTCAACTACTGGATCGGCGCCGGTCGCGTCGAGGTCGCGTTCCTCGGAGCCGCCCAGGTGGACCGCTTCGCGAACCTCAACTCGACGGTGATCGGCGACTACGACCACCCGACGACGCGGCTGCCCGGCGCGGGAGGGGCTCCCGAGATCGCCGCGGGATGTAGCGAGGTGGTCGTGATCGCGCCGCACAACGCCCGCACGCTCGTCGAGCGCCTCGACTTCGTCACGACCGTCGGCTACGGCGACGGCCCAGGCTCGCGCGAGCGACTGGGCTTCCGCGGCGGTGGGCCGAGTGCCCTGATCACCGATCTGGGCGTGCTCGAGCCCGATCCACGGACGTGCGAGTTGACGTTGACCGCGACGCTGGAGGGGGTGGCGGTCGAGGAGGTGGTCGCGAAGACCGGCTGGGACCTGAAGGTGTCCGAGCGGCTCGCAACGGTCGAGCCGCCGCGCGAGGACGAGCTGTCGGCGCTGCGGGAGCTCCTCGCACGATGATCGGCGCCTACATCTACGAGGCCGTGCGCACACCGTTTGGGCGCTACGGCGGCGGCCTTGCCGGCGTCAGGCCAGACGACCTCGCCGCGCTGACTCTGCGGGCGATGCTCGACCGTGTCCCCGCTCTCGACCCCGCCGCGATCGACGACGTCATCCTCGGCGACGCAAACGCCGCAGGCGAGGACAACCGCGATGTCGCCCGGATGGCGGTGCTTCTGGCGGGACTCCCGACCTCCGTCGGCGGTGTGACCGTCAACCGGCTCTGCGGGTCGAGCCTCGAGGCTGCAATCCAGGCGAGCCGGGCGATCCTCGCCGGTGATTGCGAGGTGGTCGTCGCGGGTGGCGTCGAGTCGATGAGCCGTGCGCCGTGGATCCTGCCGAAGCCTGAACGGCCATATCCGGCGGCTCACGCAACACTTCACTCCTCGACACTCGGTTGGCGGATGGTCAACCCCCGGATGCCCGAGCAGTGGACGATCTCCCTCGGCGAGAGCGCCGAGAAGCTTGCCGGCACCTACGGGGTTTCGCGGGAGGCCCAGGACGAGTTCGCGCTCCGCAGCCACACGCTGGCGGCGCGCGCGTGGACCGACGGCGTTCTGAGCGAAATCGTTCAGCTGCCGGGCGCCGAGCTCGAGCGCGACGAGTCGATCCGCTCGGACACATCGCTCGAGAAGCTCGCGAGCCTGAAGCCCGCGTTCGCTGAGGGTGGCACCGTGACGGCGGGAAACTCCTCGCCGCTGAACGACGGCGCGAGCATGATCCTCGTCGGCAGCGAGGCGGCCGCTACTACCATCGGGCGCGAACCGATCGCGCGGATCGTCGCGTCAGCCATGCACGCTGTCGACCCCGACGTGTTCGGCATCGCACCGGTCGAGGCCGCGAACCGGGCGCTTCTCAAGGCGGGGCTCGCCTGGTCTGACATTGGGTTCGTCGAGCTGAACGAGGCCTTCGCTTCGCAGTCGCTTGCGTGTCTCGCCGGCTGGCCACAGCTCGATCCGCAGCGAGTCAACGTGCGCGGCGGAGCGATCGCGATCGGCCACCCGCTGGGCGCATCCGGCACGCGGATCCTCGGGCGGCTCGCACTAGAGCTGGCGGCCGGCGGCGAGCGCTACGGGCTAGCAGCGCTCTGCATCGGCGTCGGCCAGGGCCTCGCAGTGATTCTGGAGCGATGACAGGAGGGATGAGCGATGACGAAGCCTGACAGGGCGCAGACCACAGACCCTCCCGCAACCGAGCACCAGGTCTATGAGCCCATCGGTGACACGCCCGGCTGCTACATCCGCGAGACCGCCGACGGTGGCCAGCCGCCGCTCGACTACCCACCGTACAAGTCGACCGCGCTGAGACACCCGAAGCAGCCGCTCGTGTTCCTACCCCAGGCCGTGACCGAGTTGACCGGTCCGCAGCTCGGACCGGCGCGCATCACGGGCGAGCTCGACCACGACCTCACGCGCCAGCACGCCGGCGAGCCGGTCGGCGAGCGGATCACCGTCACCGGGCGCGTCCTCGACACCGAGGGCAAACCACTACGTAACACCCTCGTCGAGATCTGGCAGGCGAACGCCGCCGGCCGCTACCGTCACAAATGGGACCGCTGGCCCGCTCCGCTGGATCCGAACTTCTCCGGTGCCGGCCGCTGCGTGACCGACGACGACGGGCGCTACCGCTTCGTGACGATCAAGCCCGGACCCTACCCCTGGGGCAACCACTACAACGCATGGCGACCCGCGCACATCCACTTCTCGCTGCTCGGCCGCGCGTTTGCCCAGCGGCTTGTCACGCAGATGTACTTCCCGGGTGACCCGCTGTTCCCGTTCGACCCGATCTTCAACTCGGTTCGCGACGCAAACGCGCGGAAGCGGATGGTGTCGCGGTTTTCGATGATCGACAGCGAGCCGGATTGGGCGCTTGCGTTCGAGTGGGACATCTACCTGCGTGGGCCCGGACCCACGCCATTCGAGGACGTCCCATGACCTACTGCACGACGCCGTCGCAGACCGTGGGTCCGTACTTCGCGATCGGCATGCCCTGGCCCGACGGTCCCTACGCGATCCCGAAGGACGCGCCTGGTGCCATAACGTTAAGCGGCTACGTCTACGACGGGGCGGGGCGGGTGGTCCGCGACAACATGATTGAGGTCTGGGGCGCCGACGGCGAGGGCCACTTCGCCGACCTCTGGGGCGTCGGCGGCGGTTCGTCGGTAACCGACTTCCGTGGCTTCGCGCGCTGTGCCGAGGAGGACGGCGACGGACGATTCGAGATCGTGACGCTTAAGCCCGCCGCGATCACGCTGCCCGACGGCGTCGTGCTGGCCCCACATCTCGACGCGAACGTGTTTGCCCGCGGGATGCTGAAGCATGTCGTCACGCGCATCTACTTCGGCGACGAGGCAGCGGCAAATGCCGGCGACCCGATCCTCGCGCAGGTACCACCCGATCGCCGTGACACGCTGATCGCCCGCGCGACTGACGATGGGTACGAACTCGACATCCGGCTACAGGGACCAGGCGAGACCGTTTTCTTCGCGCTCTGATCGGTTGTTCGGCGCGCTTTACGCTCGCGGCGAGGTGGCGCTTGTCGCCGGCGACGATGGCTGGCTTCAGGCGATGCTGGACGTCGAGGCAGCACTGGCGCGAGCATGCGCCGGCGAGGGCCTCATCAGCGCCGACGCGGCCGAGGCAATCGCGGCGGTTGCTGAGGGCGACCGCTTCGACCTCGATCAGATCTCCAAGGACACGGCTGCGAGTGCGACGCCGGTCGTCGCGCTCGTCGCGGCGTTGCGCGCGCTCGTGGGCGAGGAGCATGCGTCAGCCGTGCACTTCGGTGCGACGAGCCAGGACATTCTCGATACCGCTGCGATGCTCGTCGCCAAACGCTCGCTCGCGCCGCTGCTCGACGATGCCAGGGCAGCGGCCCGGGCGAGCGCCTCGCTCGCGCTGGCCAATCGCACGACGCCGATGAGTGGCCGCACCCTCCTCCAGCAGGCGCTGCCGACGAGCTTCGGGCTGCGAGCGGCCGGCTGGCTCGTTGGGATCGATGAGTCCACCGCCCGCCTGGCGCAGGTCGGCGACACGCGGCTCGCGGTACAGATGGGCGGCGCGGTCGGTTCGCGCGAACCTGCGGTCGCGGCGGGTGTGGCGGTCGAACTCGGCCTCGTTGAGCCGACCCTCCCGTGGCAGACGATCCGCGTGCGTATCGCAGAGCTGGCGGGTGCGCTTGGCGCGCTCACAGGTGTCCTCGCCAAGATCGCCCGCGACGTGACCTTGTTGAGCGCCGACGAGGTGGGAGAAGTCTGCGAAGGGAGGACTCCAGGCCGCGGCGGCTCGACAGCGATGGCGCACAAGCAAAACCCTGTCGCCGCAGTTTCGGTGCTGGCGTGCACCACGCGCATCCCGGGCCTCGTCGCGACACTGCTCTGGGCGATGGAGCAGGAGCACGAGCGTGCAGCCGGGACCTGGCAGAGCGAGTGGGGGACACTCGGCGAGCTGCTGACGCTCGCCGGGTCCGCAACGGCTTGGGCGCGTGAGCTGTTGGAGAATCTCGAGGTGGTACCCGAGCGCATGCGGGAGAACCTCGAGCGTCTGGCCGCGGCCGGCGTTGCGCAGGCGCGCGACCCACTTGCGCACCTCGATGGCGCTGATCAGCTGATCGACCGTGCGCTTGAGGCTCACCGCTCGTGAGCGCCGTCGCGCTACACCACGAGCTCACGGGGCTGGCGGTCGGATCGCCGATCCTGCTCGCTCCCTCGCTTGGCAGCACGCTTGCGCTGTGGGACCCGCAACTTGCATCGCTGGAGGCCGAGCACCGCGTGATTCGCTACGACCATCGAGGCCACGGCGCGTCTCCTGTCCCGAGCGGTCCATATTCGATCGGCGATCTCGGGGAAGATGTCCTCGCGCTACTGGACCGGCTCGAGATCCGACGAACGTCGTTCTGTGGGGTCTCGCTCGGCGGGATGGTCGGGCTGTGGCTGGCCGCAAACGCCCCCGAGCGCATCGACAGGCTGATCGTCCTTTGCACGTCCGCCTACGCGCCTCCCGCCTCCGCGTGGTCCGAGCGCGCGGCGTTGGTGCTCGCGGCACGCAGCAGTCAAGCGGTGCCGAACGCGGTGGTGGACAGGTGGTTCACGCCCGACTTCGCTGCGCACAACCCGCAGACGCTCGCGCGGGCGCGCGCGACACTCGACGCGACCCCTCCCGACGGCTACGCCGGCTGCTGCGCTGCCATCGAGCACCTCGACCTGAGAGCCGATCTGAAGCGGATCGCGGCTCCGACGCTCGTCATCTCGGCGGCGGGCGACGCGGCCCTGCCACCGGAACACGGCCGCGCGATCGCGGCGGCGATCCCTGCGGCGCGCTTCGAGTTGATTGCCGGCGCCCATCTTGCAAACGTCGAAGAGGCGCCAACCGTTAACCGCCTCGTGCGCGAGCATCTGGCGCTGAGCGCCGTCACACTCGTTGGTCGTGACGATGGCTGACGATCAGTACGAGCGCGGGATGAAGGTCCGCCGCGAGGTGCTGGGAGATCAGCACGTCGACGCGGCGATAGCTCGTACCGACGAGTTCACCGAGCCGTTCCAGGAATTCATCACCCGCTATGCCTGGGGGGGCGTTTGGGATCGCGACGGACTCGACCGCCGCACGCGCAGCGCGATCACCCTCGCGGTCCTCTGTGCGCTGGGTCGCGAGCATGAGATCGCGATGCATGTTCGCGCCGCCGTTCGCATCGGCCTCGAGCCGTCGGAGATCGCCGAGGTGCTGTTGCACACTGCCGTCTACGCCGGAGTCCCGGCCGCCAACCGTGCCTTCGCAATCGCCGACGAGACGCTGCGCGAGCTCGGGCAGGGACTCTCGGAGGGCGAGCGATGAGCGGGCCGGCGGTCGAGGAGGGCGCCCCCGTGGTCGCCGGTTTCTACGTCCAGTCCCTCGAGCGCGGCCTCACCGTGATCAGCGTGCTCGACGCTCCCGAACCGCTGTCGCTGATCGATG
>Ga0265319_1000014_pt1 | contig 177623 bp, 186 predicted proteins | sample 4824metaG_FD_192443 | JGI IMG/M metagenome (GOLD analysis project Ga0265319, IMG submission 192443) | Rhizosphere microbial communities from Carex aquatilis grown in University of Washington, Seatle, WA, United States - 4-8-24 metaG | ecosystem: Host-associated > Plants > Roots > Rhizosphere >... | reverse complement strand
CGGGGGTGACCACATCCATGATCACCCCGCCCTTCAGCATCTCCGCAAGGCCGGTTTTCAGCCTGAAAGTCGCGCGCTCGGGCATGGGTGCATATTACGTGGCTAGGCAGGGCGGGCGCTGGGGCGTGGGTTGGGGGTACCTCCTCTCTCGCCCATCGTCGTCGGGGAGTCTCAGTGCTGACGCCCGCAGCGCCGCTCTCCTCTGGCGCAAAACGTTCGGAGGCACCCCCAACCCCCGCCACGAAGCCTGGACAGCTAGACACAAAGATCCCCGACGCCGGGGACCACTTCCAGCCGGGCTCGGTGCGGAGACGTCTTGTGCGTCTCCAGCTTCCGAACCTCGGTCCCTTGCCGGCTGATCCCAGCGGAGGCGCCGGGTGGGCGGGGGTGGGTACTGCCTACGAACGTTTTGCGCTGGAGGAGAGCGGCGCAAGCGGCGTCAGCACTTCTACTTCCATTCGACGATGAGCGAGAGAGGAGGTAGTACCCACCCCCGCCTTCGCACCCCTCCGTCTACTTCAGTTTGTAGGCCCGGATCCGGTCTTTGTGGGCCGCTTCGTCACGGGCGTACAGCCCATGTGCCAGGGCCTGGACCAGCGCCATCAGCGCCGTGTTGGAACGGGCGAAGGAAGGGCTGTTGGAGGAGAAGTAGAGCGTCAGCTCGGCGTGCTCTCCCACCTCCGACATCGTCGCGTCGGAGATCGCCAGGGTGCGGGCGCCGCGGTGCAGGGCGAGCTTCATCGCCCGCAGCAGCAGCGGGTGCGCGCGGCCGGCGGAAAGGGTGATGACCAGCGTCTCCTCGTCGATCCGCCCCAGCCGCTGCAGCGACTCGCCGCCGGTGCTGGCGACGATCTCGGCGCGGATGTCGAGCAGGCTGAGGGTGTGGCGCAGGTAGCTGGCGAAGAAGGCCATCTGGTCGACGCCGACGATGACGATGCGCTGCGAGGTGGCCAGCGCCGCGACCGAGGCGTCGACCTGCTCCGGGGTCAGCTTGCGCGCGGTTTCCTCGAGGTTGGAGTAGTCGGCGCTGAGCGAGCCCTCGAGCTCGGAGTGGTCGAACGAGAACAGCGCCCCCCCGTTGGCGGCGCCGTTGGTGGCGATCGTCGCGCGGTACTCCTCGATCGCCGCCTGCTGCAGCTCCGGGTAGCCCTCGAAGCCGAGGGCCTGGGAGAAGCGCACCACCGTCGAGGACGAGGTGCTCGCTCTCCGGGCCAGCTCCTCGGCGGTGAGGAAGGCCGCCTCGTCGAGGTGGTCGACGATGTAGCGGGCGACGTCTTTCTGGGAGCGCGAGAACTCCTCGAAGCGCTCCTGGATGTAGTCGGAAAGGCTTTTTAGCTGGGGGGACTTCGTCGCGGTCTTGGTCACGGCGGTCCATTTCGCCGAACCTCACCCTTTCCCTTCTGGCGATCTGGTTGGATTGAGGCGAGATGACGCTCGAACGGGCCCTGCGCCTGACCAACCGCAACATGATCGCCTTCGACCTGGTGCTCGGCAGCGCCGCGATCGCCGCCCCGGCCGCGACCCTGAGGGCGCTCGGGCACGACGAGCCCTCGCCCGACGCCAGGCACCTCTTCCGCCGCTGCGGGCCGGTCTGGCTCACCTTCGCCGCCGCCCACGCCGTCGCCGCGCGCCGCGGCCGGCCCGGCGACTGGCAGGCGCTGGCCTGGCTGCGCGGGACCGAGATCGCCACCGACGCCCTCTGGGCCTCCTCGCCGGCGCTGAGCCGGCCCGGGGCCAGACTCGGCCTGCGCCTCGCCGGCGCCGCCAACCTGGCGATGGCGGCCGGCTTCGCCTGGATGTCGAGGCGTTGAGATGGGTCAGTTCGACGGCCAGCCCAGCATCCGCTGGAGCCTGCGCGGTCTGACCGAAGAGGGCGACGAGGCCTGGCTGATCCGCGGTATCGCCCGCAAGCTCTACCGCTGCCCGGGCTGCCACGGCGAGATCCCCGTCGGCGAGGAGCACACGGTCGTCCAGTACGTGCGCAAGCTGACCGGCGCCGATCACCACCACTGGCACCGCCGCTGCGCCGAAGAGCTCCTGATTCCCGAGCTCGGCAGCCTGCGACGGGTGCCGGCCTCGGAGTCGAGCCAGTCGAAGCTGGAGGCGCGCGGCCGCCTCAGGCCCGGCCGCCGGCGCGGTTAGCGTGAGCTTCCGCCAACGGCTCCTCTCCACCTACGGGCGCATCGCTCGCACCTACTGGTCGTGGGCACCGGCGATCCTGCTGCTGGCCGTGGTCATCTTCGTCCCGCTCGGGCTGATCGACGCCCTCGCCGCCGAAGTCAGCGTCGAATCCCTCGACCTCAGCAGCGGGATCAAAGTCGCCGCCGCGGTCGCCGCGGTCGGGGCGATCACCGCGACCGGCCTGCTCGGCGAGGTCTTCTTCAGCGGTGCCGTCGCGGTCTCCCTCACCCACCCCGAGCAGGGCCAGGCGCCGCCGCTGCGGGAGATCGCCGGGCGCCTGCGCTACGGGCGCCTGATCGTCGTCGACGTCCTCTACGTCGCCATCGTCGCCGTCGGCCTCCTGCTGGCGGTCGTCCCCGGCGTCCTCGCCTTCGTCTGGCTGGGGCTGGCGGGACCCGCCGTCGAGCTCGAGGAGCGCACCGTGCGCGGCGCCCTGGTCCGCAGCTGGCGCCTGGTGAGGGGGAACTTCCGGCTCGTCTTCATGGTCTTGGTCCCGATCGAGATCGCCGGCGACGCGATCGGCGACGCCGTCGCCGGCCTGGTCCACGGCGCCCTCGGCCACAACCTGCTCGCCAGCTGGCTCGCCGAGTCGCTCTCCAACATCGTCCTCTCGCCGATCTTCGCGATCGCCGCCGTGCTGCTGACGATCGACCTGATCAGGGCCGCCGACAGCGAGGGGCCCAGCCTCAACTCGGCGCTGAGCCGCAACACGCTGCCGGTATGAGCGCCGCATCGAGACCAGAAAACGATCGAAGACAGAAACGAGGAGGACCGCGATGAACGAGCAGAGCGCGCCCAACGTCTACACCGAGGACTGGCAGCGCCAGATCGAGCAGGGCGACTTCGGGCTCAAAGGCTCCCAGCTCGGGCGGGCGGCGGGGGCCAGCCGGATCGGGATCGCCGTCTACGAGCTCGACCCCGGCAAGAGGAACATGCCCTACCACGCTCACTTCGGGGTCGAGGAGGCGATCGTGGTGCTGCGCGGGACGCCGACGCTGCGCACCCCGGCCGGTGAGCGCGAGCTGGCCGCGGGCGAGGTGGTGGCGTTCCCGCCCGGCCGCGCCGGCGCCCACCAGGTGATCAACCGCGGCGCCGAGACGGCGCGCTTCCTGATGCTCAGCTCGAAGGCCAGCGCCGACCTGATCGAGTACCCCGACAGCGGCAAGATCTCGGCCCAGGGCGGCGAGTGGGGCACGCCCGACGCGGTCGCCTACATGCTCTCGACCGCGACCGAAGTCGGTTATTTCGACGGCGAGCCGGGCTGAGCCAGGCGGCGTTCGAGGTTGGCGCGGACGGCGGGCCACTCGTCGTCGATGACGCTGAAGTAGGCGCTGTCGCGGACGCCGACGTCGGGGACGGTCATGTGCTTGCGCAGGATCCCCTCGAACTGGGCCGGGATCGCCGCCATCGCCGCCCGCGAGCGCTCGTTGCGGGCGTCGGTCTTGAGCTCGACCCGGACGCAGCCGAGATCGTCGAAGGCGTGGGCGAGCATCAGCAGCTTCGCCTCGACGTTGACGCCGCAGCCCCAGACGGCGGGGTTGAGCCAGGTCCAGCCGATCTCGACCACGCGGTCGGCCGGGCGGATGTTGAGGTAGCGACTGCTGCCGACGAGGGTGCCGCCGCGGCGCTCGCGGGTCGCGAAGACCCCCTCCCGGCCCGCGGCGGCGGCCTCCAGCGAGGCCTCGAGCCAGCGGTCGAAGTACTCGCGGCTGGAGCCGATGTGGGCCAGCCAGCGCCAGATCCCCGGATCCTGCGCCGCCTGCCAGAGCCCCTCGGCGTGCGCCTCCGTCAGCGGCTCGAGGGCCACCAGCGAGCCCTCGAGCCGGATCGCCAGGTTCTCCACCCGGTCATCTTGAACGAATCCCTCAGCCGGCCCCGTTCATGTTCATCAGGCCGACCAGGCTGCCCTGGGGGTCGGTGAAGAGGCCGATCGTGCCGCTGGGGATGTCCATCGGGCCCATCGTCCGGGTGCCGCCGAGCGACTCCGCCCTGGCCAGGCCGGCCTCGACGTCTTCGACCTGCACGTAGAAGGTGACGTGGCCGTCATCGCCCTCCGGCGCGGAACCGATCCCGCCCGGGATCCCCTCGCCGCCGGTGTCGATCGTCGTGTACGGCATCGCGTCCATATCGGCCAGCTTCCAGTCGAACATCTCCGCGTAGAAGCCCTTCGCTCGCTCGCGATCCCTGGCCGCGACCTCGAACCACATCACCGGATTTCCCATCGTCGTTCCTTTCGTTGCGCTGCTTGTCAGTTCCGCGCGGACCGCGGCACGGCGAACTCGTCCGCGCCCGGGTCCTCGCCGGCGCCCGCCTGCCGCAACCGCTCCAGGTAGTGGCGCCAGCCGTGCTCGTGTTTCTCGGCCGACTCGGCCGTCGGCAGGCCGTGGTGAATCAGCCGCAGGTGAGTGCCGTCGCCCTCGGCGGCGAGCAGGACCTCGACCGTGCTGGCGCCGGGCGGGGTGACGTTGCCCTCGCCCTCCCAGCCCCAGGTGAAGACGACCCGGCGCGGCGGTTCGACCGCGACGTAGGTGCCGGCGGCGACCGACTCGCCGTTGATGTCGCAGCGGAAGCCGCCGCCGGGGCGCGGGTCGAGCTGGGCCGAGCGGCCCATCCACTGGATCATCCGGTCGGGGTCGACGAAGAAGTCGAAGACCGTCTCAGGGCTTGCCGCGATCCGAGCCTCCAGCTCGACCGCGTCCACCGTCTCTGCGTTTGCCACGTTTGTCCCTCCTCTGCTGCTCCAGCTCGGCGGCCAGCTTCAGCCGCTCGAGACGATCGGTCCAGAACTGGTTCATGAAGTCGCGCAGGCTCGCCAGCGCCTCGGGCCGGGCCCGGTAGAAGCGGCTGGTGCCCTGGCGGCGCTCGCGCAGCAGGCCGGCGCCGCGCAGCACGCCCAGGTGCTGGGAGACCGCCGGGCGCGAGATCTCGAAGCTGGCGGCGATCTCGCCGGCGCTGAGCTCGCGCTCGTTGACCATCGCCAGGATCTGGCGCCGACGCGGCGCGGCGATCGCCCGCGCCACCAGGTCCATCTGCTGCGGCTCGGCGTGCTGCGGTTGGGCGGTGTCCGTGCTCATGACCCTATTTAAGCAGAGTCTTACGTAAGTGGATGCCTACCCACCGACCAGCTCGACCGGGTTGCCGTGGTAGCCGACCCGGGCCAGGTGGGTTTCCTCGCCGCCCGGCCAGGTCGTCAAGCGCAGGTCGGCCATCTCCCCCGCCGGCTCCATCCGCAGCCAGGCGAGTGGAGCGCCGGCACTGGCCCGCTCGCCGGCGGCCCAGATCGTCGCCGCCAGCCGCTGGCGCTCGGACTCCTCCAGGTACTGCATCACGATCGAGTGGAAGACGACCGCGGCGATGCCGGGGACCGGCTCGGCGAGCCGGGCCGCGGCCCAGGCGGCGGCGCCGGCGCGGTCGATCTGCACCGGCGTCGCGGCGGCGACGGCGAGGGCGGCGCGCAGGCGGTCGGCGCGCTGGGGCTGGTCGGCCCAGAGGTAGGAGCGCAGCGTCAGCCGTCCCTCCTCGCTGGTGGCGTCGAGTGGCGCCGGGTCGCAGCCGCGGCGCTCGGCGATGTCGATGGGAAGCGATGGGGGTGGCTCGCCGACCAGCTCGAAGGCAACCGTCAGGGGCGAGTCGGGCGGGCCCCAGGCGAACTCCCCAGCCTGGTAGCGGTAGCGGTCCCAGCGCAGGTTGAGGCCGCCGCTGGCGCCGAGCTCGAGCAGCCGCAGCGGCAACCCGGTCCGCGCCGCGATCCCGAGGAAGCCGACCAGCAGCGCCCCGCAGCGGCCGACCTCGTTGGTCTGCACCGGGCGCTCGAGCAGCGGCCGCAACGCGGCGGCGTCGCTCTCCAGCGCGGCCCGGAAGGCCGGCCAGGCGTGCTCGGGGTTGGCCGCGGCCTCGCCGTAGTGACGGGCCAGCTCCGGCAACCGGCCCGCGAGCACGCGGCGGTGGACCGAGCCCATCAGCCGCAGCGCCAGCGCCGAGGGACCGGGGTCGTCCTCGTGGCCGCGCAGCAGCTCCCAGGCCGGCCCGCCTGCCTCTACGTCCGCCGCCGCCCGCCCCAGCAGCCCCGCGTAGAGGCCGGAGCCGAGGATCGCGCACTCGCGCGCCTGGAAGCGCAGCCGTCTGGCGATGATCGCCGGCGCCGATCCGCTCGACTCGGGCCGAGGCTGCATTCTCCGACCGTCGACCTCAACCATCGCTCAACCCTAGCCGCAGATTCCGCGACCTAGACTGGGAGGATGCGTCGCCGACTACTTGTCCCCGCGCTGCTTGCGCTCGCGCTGCTGATCGGGGCCGGCGTCGCCCGCGGCGAACTGAGCCAGAGCGGCGACCTGCGGATCTCCTTCAGCGGTGGCTTCAGCCCACGCTCGCTGCCGCGCGACCGGCTGGCGCCGATCACGGTCCACGTCAAGGGGTCGATCGGGACCACCGACGGCAGCGTGCCACCGTCGCTGCAACGGGTCGAAATCGCGCTCAACTCCAGCGGCCGCCTCTCGACCGTCGGCCTGCCGGCCTGCACCAGTGCCCTGCTGCAGTCGACGACGACCGAAACGGCGCTCGAACGCTGTCACCAGGCCCTGGTCGGGCGCGGCAGCTTCGCCCTCAGCGTCAACTTCCCCAGCGGCTCCCCCGCCCCCGCCAAGGGCACGATGCTGGCCTTCAACGGTCTCTACGACGGCAAGCCGGCGCTGCTGCTCCACTTCTTCGCCACGGTGCCGGTGCGGGTCACCCTGGTCTTCCCGCTGACGATCAGCCGCCGCGGCAAGGGCCAGTTCGGAACCGTGCTGCGGGCCGACATCCCCGCGGTCGGCGGCGGCGTCGGCGCCGTCACCGAGATCGACCTCAAGATCGGCCGCGAATACACCTACAGAGGCCGGCGGCGCAGCTACCTCAGCGCCAGCTGCGCCGCCCCCGCCGGCTTCCCCGGCGCCGTCTTCCCGCTCGCCCGCGGCAGCTTCCACTTCGTCGACGGCCGCACCCTGCAGACGACCCTGACCAGCGACTGCAGCGTGCGCTGAGGAGCGCTCGGTCGCCGGCCAGCCGGGGATCGCGGCGGTAGAGTCGCCGTCAACCGACGAATCCACCCTGGGGGAGAGTCAATGAGAGACCAGTCCAGCACGCTGCTCCGCCGCCTCGCCGCGGCCGGCGCGATCCTGATGGTCGTCGCCGGCGCCGCCGTCTGGTCGGGCTGCGGCAGCAGCGGCACCAGCAGCACCGAACAGAAGGTCAAGCAGGAAGTCGAAGAAGGCACCAAAAAGGTCGAAAAGGGCATCAAGGAAGGCACCGCGGCCGCCCAGAAGGGGCTCGAAGAAGCGAAGAAGGAAATCGAATCGAGCAAGGGCACGGCGAAGCAGGGGCTCGCAGAAGGCACCAAGAAGGCCGAAAAGGGCCTCAAGGAAGGCAAGGCCCAGGCCGAAAAGGGCATCGAAGAAGCGAAGAAGTACGCCGAAGAATACGCGCCCTAAACCCGCGTAATTCGCAGTGGGAGAGCCCGTCGCAGGGAGCCGGTCGCCAGCGCGCCGCCTGATCCGGATCGCGATCTGGGTCGGCGGCGTCGCTCTCCTCGTCTTCGTCCTCGACCTGCTCGGGGTGCCGGCCTCGGACTGGATCCACGACCTCTTCCGCAAGCTCGGCGAGATCCCGCCCTGGGCGATCCTCGCCGGGGTGGCGCTGGAGACGGCGCAGACCTCGCTCGCCGCGCTGGCCTGGTTCGGGATCCTCCGCGCCGCCCTCCCCCGCGCCCGCGTCTCCTACCGCCTCGTCCTCGCCTGCTACGCGGTGGCGGTGGCGCTGAACGGCTTCCTGCCGGCCAACGTCGGCACCTGGGTGATGCTGCTGATGCTCACCGGGCTGATCGCCGGCGCCAGCTTCCCGCTGGTCTTCTCCGGGCTGATCGTCGAGAAGATCCCCTTCTCGATCTTCAACGTCGCCCTCTACCTCTACCTCTTCCTCTCGGTCAGCGGCTCCTTCTCGATCAAGCTCGGCTTCCTCGCCGATCACACCCTGCTGGTGGTGCTGATCGCCGCCGCCGCGATCGTCCTGCTGACCCTGCTGGCGCGGATCTTCTGGCGCCGGCTGGAGGGGCTGCGGACGCAGCTGGTCGCGGGCGGCGCGATCCTGCGCAGCCCGCGGCGAACCCTGACCGACCTCTTCGCGCCGGTGTTCGGCAGCTACCTGGCACGGCTGGCGATCGTCGCCGTCTTCCTCGGCGCCTACGGGATCCCGGTCAGCTTCCACAGCGTCGCCACCGTCACCGCCTCCAACTCGATCTCCAACAGCGTCTCCGCCACCCCGGGCGGGGTCGGCGTCACCCAGGCGATGAACTCGGCGGCGCTCGCCGGCGAAGCCACCGCCTCGACCGCGACCGCCTACTCGATCGGCCAGCAGCTGGTGATCTCCGCCTGGGACGTGGTCTTCGCCGTCATCGTCGTCTCCTGGGTCTTCGGCTGGACCGGCGGCAGGGAGCTGGTCGAGTCCTCCTACCAGGACGCCAAGGTGAAAAGCCGCGAGCTGAAGGACAAACGCAGGCGGCGCGGCGCTAGCTGAGGACGATCAGGAGGATCGTCAGCAGGCCGAGGACGATGCCGGCGGCGACCAGCATCCCGTGCGCCTGGCGCGAGGGCTCGGGGAACTCGCCCGCCCCCAGCGCCCGCTCGACCGCGCCGCGGCGGTGGCTGCCGTAGGCGATCGCGGCGACGCCGTAGAGGGCGAAGCAGACGCCGACCACGTCGTAGGGCCACTGGGCCGAGCTGTGGCTGAGGTCGGGGATGACGCGGCCGACGGCGAGCGCGACGGCCAGCGCCGTCAGCCCGGTCCGCCACCAGGCCAGCTCGGTGCGCTCGGTGGCGAGCCGAGTGCGGCGGGTCGCGTCGGTGGCTTCGTCGAGGTCTCGCGGGCTGCCGGGTGCCATTGGCCTCCATCTTTCCACCGTCGGCGGGGCTGCGCCCCGGTCGTGGGTAGGCTGACGCGATGGGCGCCTTCCGCTACGAGGGACACCGGATCGAGTACGACAGCCACGGCGATGGCGACCGCGTCGTGATCCTGATTCACGGGCTGCTGATGAACCGCCGCATGTTCGAGCGGCTGGCGCCGGCGCTGGCCGAGCGCGGCAACCGAGTCGTCTGCGTCGACCTGCTCGGCCACGGCCGCTCCGACCGTCCGGAGGACCTGAGGCTCTACTCGATGCCGCTGTTCGCCCGCCAGGTGGCGGCGCTGATCGACCACCTCGGGCTCGACGACGCGGTCGTCGGCGGCACCTCGCTCGGCGCCAACGTCAGCCTCGAGCTGGCGGCCCACGACCCCGAGCGGGTGCGGGCGCTGTTCATCGAGATGCCGGTGCTGGACAACGCCCTGCCCGGGGTCGCCGCCACCTTCGCCCCGGTGCTGCTGGGCCTGCGCCTGGCCCGGCCCGCCTTCGAGCTGACCTCGCGCCTCGCCTCGCTCCTCCCCCGCACCAACTTCCTGATCGACATCGGCCTCGACTGGGTGCGCCAGCGCCCGGGCCCGTCCTGCGCCGTGCTCGAGGGGCTGCTGCTCGGCGAGACCGCGCCGCACCGCCAGGAGCGCCGCACGATCTCCCAGCCGGCCCTGATCGTCGGCCACCAGCGCGACCCCCTGCACCCGTTCAGCGACTCCGGCATGCTCGCCGAAGAGCTCGACCAGGCGACCCTGGTCGAGGCGACCTCGATCGTCGAGTGGCGGTTGAAGCCGAAGCGGCTGAACGAAGAGCTGGCGGCGTTCCTCGATGACGTCTGGGCGCCGGCGCTGGCCTCCCGGGCCGCGTCTTAGCAACCGCTCACAAAAAACACACAGGCGCCGCAACCTTGGTCGGCCCCGGTGGTTAGCAAGATCGAACTGTCCAGCCTCGCCTGACCCGTACACGTCCGGCGACGCAATACACACGCAAAGTCAGGGGGAAGCAATGGAGTGTCGACAGCGACAAGAGCATGATGTGCGCGCCAACGCCGGTCGGGGACGCGCGAGGTCGGGGCGACTCGGGTTCGCGGCGCTCGTCGCGGCGAGCATCTGGACGCTGCTGGCGGTCGGTGCCGCGCAGGCGTCCACGATCACCGTCGGCAGCGTCCTGCCCACCAGCTTCAGCTCGGCGAAATTCGGCCAGGTGGAGACGCTCTTCAACACCGCCCTGCCGGAGAAAGGCGCGAACCTGGTCTCGCCGGTGAATGGCGCGATCGTGCGCTGGCGGATGGTCGGCGGCGTCGGCGGACCCTTCTACCTGCGGGTGCTGCGACCGAACGGCTCCGGCGCCTACCAGGCGGTCGGCACCAGCGGCGGTGCGACCCCGTCCGGGCCCGGGCTGCAGACCTTCACCGCCAACATCCCGGTCCACAGCGGCGACCTGATCGGCGTCGATCCGACCGGCGCCAATGACGAAATCGGCATCGCCACCGTCGCCGGCTCCAGCTTCGGCTCGATCTTCCCGCCGCCGCTGGAAGGCGCGACGCTGGCGCCGAGCGCGAGCAAATCGGGAGAAGAGATCGAGCTCAGCGCCGAAGTCCAGCCCGCCCCCGCGATCACCGCCGTCAGCCCACACTTCGGCTCGATCGCCGGCGGCGAGACGGTGGTCATCACCGGCACCAACCTCGGCGGCGCCAGCGCGGTCAAGTTCGGCACCACCCCGGCGACCAGCTTCACCGCCGAATCGGAAACCCAGATCACCGCGGTGGCACCGCCCAACGCCAAGCCCGGCCGGGTCGACGTCGCCGCGACCACCCTCGCCGGTACCAGCCCGACCACGGGTGCGGATCGCTTCGCCTACACCGCCTGCGTCGTCCCCCGGCTCAAGAACAAGAAGCTCCCGGCCGCCAAGACGGCCCTGCGCCGAGCCAACTGCAAGCTCGGTCTGGTCGCCGGCAGGAAGACCAAGTCGGCCACGGTCGTCAAGCAGACCCCCAAGCCCGGCAAGGTGCTGGTCCCGGGGGCGAAGGTGAGCGTGAAGACGCAGGGTTAGCGATCGTCGCGATCTCGAGACCCCGCCCTGGCATCAGCCTCCATAGCGCCGGGGCGGGGGAGGACTCGGACCTTCGACCGACGGCGCGGTCTCTCGGCTCCAACGGCTATTTGCGCGCCGACTCAGATCCGGGCCGCGGGGACCGCGACAGCCTGGCGACAGCCGTCGCCGCCCGGGCCTCCACGGATGGTGGGACCGGGACGGCGGCAATGTCGCGGACATCCTCCTCCTGATCGGTGTCGTCGCCGGCCGCTCGCAGGCTGCTGGCAAGGACGACCAGGGTGATGGTGACGAACACGATCACGAAAAATGCCAGTTCGGTGGAGAGGGAGGACAACGCGAAGGAGATCGCTGCGCCGATGACCAAGCCGACGAGGGCCACCAGCAGCAGGAAAACGGCGGTATGGCGACCCTTACGCATAAGTGCTGCTGTGAATAGGTGAAATCGCCATCATCACCGAGAGGACGCGAAGGTGGTCAGCCAGAACCCCAAGTAGACGGAGACGAGGGCGATCGAGTAGAGCTGGCCAGCGGTATCGCCCAGTTCGCGTTGGTGGATTACCGACTGGCTTCTGAACCTTGCAATGCCAAACGCTTGAGCAGCCGCGATGAGGTCGGCGATCCCGAACAGGGGAATGGCGGCGAACAGGCTGTGGTCGGAGGGCAGTGCGTGGTACCCGGCCGAGTCGAAGACGCCGAAATGACCAAGCGCCCAGATCACCGCCATGATCGCCGCCAGGCCCGCCGCGATGAACTTGACCTTCAAGGCCGTTGTGGCCTGATCGAGTTCGTGTTTGCGACGCCAGCCTTTCACCGTTTTCGAAGCGATTCGCGGTTCAGGAAAGAGGATCAGCGCGAGCGCGGTTCCCGCCACGTACCCGTCTCCCGCGAGGAGGACCAAGTTCCTGTCCTCTGGGAGCACCGGCATGGCGAGCGGAAGGCTCGCATGCTGAAAGACTTCGGCATGAAGCATCAGGTGGGGAGTCGTTTCTTAAACTATCCTGATCATTAAGATAGTTTGGATCCTAATCTGCTCCGCAGATCGCCGTCAAGTCGCGGGCACTAAGCAGCAAAGGGCTCGTCGTATGGGGCGGGCTGGACTCGAACCAGCGACCAAGGGATTATGAGTCCCGTGCTCTGACCAACTGAGCTACCGCCCCGGATGGGGGCGAGCCTAGCGGGCGGTGAGGGCCTCTGTCAGGGCTTGGTGGAAGGCCGGCGGGTCTTCGACCTGGGGGTAGTGGGCGAGGTGGGGGAGCTCGTGGACGGGGGCGCTGGGACGGAGGTCGCGAAGGCCGGCGAGGACGTCGGTGTTGGCGACCGGGTCTTCCAGGCCCCAGGCGAAGCTGAGGGGCTTGGGCCAGTGGGCGAGCGCACCGTGCCAGCGCTCGGCGTGGCGGACGCGTTCGTGGGTGTAGCCGATCAGCCTGTCGGCGATGCGGTTGCCGCCGTTGAACTTCATCAGCGCCCACTGGGCACGGCCCTCCTCGGCGTTCAGCGGGCGGTTGGGTGAGAAGACCGAGCCGAGCTGCTGGCGGAAGAAGCGGCCGGAGGAAACGCGGGCCGCCAGCGGGCCGAGGCGGCTGCGAAGCAGCTTCTGGCCGGGGGTGAGGCTGGCCCGCTCCTGGATCATCGAGCCGTCGAAGAGCAGGGCGCCGACCAGGTCGATCCCCGGCTCGCCGTCGAGGTCGCGGGCCAGCAGCTCGGTCGCCACCGAGGTCCCCATGTCGTGGGCGACCGCGAAGACAGGGCCGCCGCCGTGGCGGCGCACCAGCTCCTCGGCCAGATCGGCCTGCCAGCCGAGGCTGTAGTCGTGCTCGCGCGGCTTGTCGGAGAGGCCGAAGCCGAGGAAGTCGAAGGCGAGGACCGCCCGTCCCGGCTCGAGCTCGAGCAGGGCGCGCCAGTCATAGGAGCAGGTCGGGAAGCCGTGCAGCAGGAGCAGCAGCGGCCCCTCCCCAGGCTGGTGGAAGCAGTGGATGCGCCGCCCGTCGAACTCCTCCGGGTGGCCGCGCCGGCCCCACTCCCGCACCGCGGCCGGCAGGACGGCCGAGCGCACCGCCATCGGCTAGGCGCTGAAGAGCTGAGCGAGCGAGCGGCCGACGTCCGGCGGCTCTTCTTCGCCTTTGGCCGCGGCGGCGGCGCCCTCGGCGAGGGCCTTGGCGGCGTCGGCGATCTGGTGGCCGCGACCGCCGCGGATCAGGCCGGTCTTCTTCGCTTCGGCCAGGTCGGACTCCATCAGGCCGCCGAGCTCGGCGAGGCGGCGCAGGCCGACGACGGCCGCGGTCCCGCGCAGGGCGTGGGCTTCAGCCCGCATCGTCTCGAAATCGGTCGTCTCGGTCGCCAGGCCGGCGGCGATCACGTCGCAGCGGCGCCGCGCCTCCTCGGCGAAGGAGGCGAGCAGCTCCTCTTTCGATGCCGCGTCGCTGTCGGGTGCCGCTTTGTCGCTCATTCCGCTACCACCTTGTCGACGACTTCGTTCATCAGTTCGGTCCCGAGAGCCCCCTCAACCGCGGCGCTGACGACCCCATGGCGGTTGATCGTAAACAGCCAGGGCACGCTGGGGAGGTGAAAAGCACGGACCTGAGGGCGGACGCCCTTGGCGGGATCGTCGTCGTTGTAGATCTGCATGTGGATGAAGGCCGCCTTGTCTCCGCTTTCGTGCTTGACCTGCGCGGCCACGTCGACCACGGGGCCGCAGGACCGACTCTGGCAGAACTGGGGGGTCGCGAACAAGAGCACAATTGGTTTTTTTCCCAAGGCGGCGCCGTAGTCGATCGGCGGCGGTACCTGCCCGGGCCGCGGCACCCGGTGGAAGATGCCGACTTCGGCGATCGGCAGCAGTTTCGCCCGGACTTCGCCGCCTTCCCTGATCACGGCCGCCGGGCGCCAATCGCCGTCGCTGGGGAAGTCGAGTTGGGTCGAGTAGACGACGCCGGCGACTTCGGCGCCCTCTTCCGTCGTGGCGGCGCGGAAGGCGGGCTTGGTCGCCAGGGTTTCGACCGCGGCCGGAAACGGGCCCACCGCGGGCTGGTCCAGCGCCTCTTCTTCGGCTTTGGCGAGCTGCCCCTTGCTGCCGGTCTTCGATTTCGCCCCCCGGTGCGGCGAAGGCACCCTCGAGTAGTAGAGCGCGACTTCGGCGTCGGTGACCGAGGCGCCGTCGCGTTCGTAGACTTCGAACGGGTAGCGGTTCTCACCCGGGTAGAAGACCATCGCCTCCGGCGCGATCACGACTTCGGCCGGGCCGCCCTTGGCCGCTTTCAGCACCTGGCGCAGGGTCCGGCCCTTGGCGCTGGGGAACTCGCCCGGCGGCGGCGCCGGCCGGCTCGGCGCACTCTCGGCCGCGGTCGAGGAGGTCGAGGCGGTCGAGCCCGAACCGCCCCCACAGCCAGGGAGGAGCGCCGCGGCGGCGAGCAGGCAGGGCAGAGCGCAGGCGGCTCGGGTGGCGCGCATCGGCGCCATGTTATTCAGAGATAGGGTGCGCGGCGGCGTCGAAACAGAGGAGAGGGAGATGGCTGAGCGTGCGGCACTGGTAACCGGGGCTTCGAGTGGAATCGGGCTGGCGATCGCCCGCGTGCTGGGCGAAGAGGGCTACGCGCTGACGGTCTCGGCCCGCCGTCCCCAGAAGCTCGAGGAGGCCGCGGCGGGGCTGCGCGACGAGGGCTTCGAGGTCGAGGTGGTCGCCGCCAACATGGCCGAGGAGGACGACGTGGTCGCCGCCTTCGCGGCCCACCGCTCCGCCTACGGGCGCCTCGACGCGCTGGTCAACAACGCCGGCGTCGGGATCGGCGCGCCGATGGAGGAGATCCAGACCAAGCACCTCGACATGCAGCTCGCGGTCAACCTGCGGGCGCTGATCCTCGGCACCCGCGAGGGGCTGCCGCTGCTGCGCCAGGCTGGCGCCGAGCACGGCAAGGCGCTGATCGTCAACACCGCCTCGATCGCCGGCAAAGGCGGCCAGGCCTGGCTCTCGATCTACGCCGCGACCAAGGCCGCGGTGATCAACTTCACCCAGTCGACCCACCGCGAGGCCGGCGGCGCCGGGATCCAGTGCACGGCGCTGGCCCCGGGCTTCGTCGAGACGGCGATGACCGAGTTCGTCCAGGGCCAGATCGCGCCGGAGTCGATGATCCGGCCCGCCGACCTCGGCGAGGCGGTCCGCTTCCTGCTGCGCACCTCGCCCAACTGCCATGTCCCCGAGATCGTCTTCACGCGGCCCGGAGAGGGACTCGATACCCCCTAGCGCCGGCGCGGGCGAGCGCCTGCGCATCCTCGTCGCCGCCTTCGGCGACGCCGGGCACGCCTTCCCGGCGATCGCGCTGGGACGGGCGCTGGCCGGGCGCGGCCACGAGGTCGTCGTCGAGACCTGGGAGGAGCGGCGGGCGGCGGTCGAGGGCGCCGGGCTCGGCTTCGCCGCGGCCGAGGAATACCGGATGTTCCCGCCACCCGAGCCCGACTCGGCCGACGGGCAGCACGCCGCCGAGGCGGCGCGGGCGCTGCTGCCGCTGCTGGAGGAGATGCGCCCCCACGTCGCCGTCAGCGACATCCTCACCCTGGCCCCGGCGCTGGCGGCGGAGCGCGCCGGGGTGCCGCTGGCGACCCTGATCCCCCACATCTACCCGGTGGTCGAGCCGGGGCTGCCATTCTTCGCGATCGGGCTGCGGCCGCCGCGGACGCCGCTCGGGCGCGCCGCCTGGCGGACGGGCCAGCGGGCGCTGAACGTCGGCCTCGAGCACGGCCGCCGCGACCTCAACCTGCAGCGCCAGCGCCTCGGCCTCCCCCCCACCGAGCGCTTCCACGGCGGCATCAGCCCCGACCTCGCCCTCGTCGCCACCTTCCCCCAGCTCGAGTACCCGCGGCGCTGGCCGGCCGGGGTCGCGGTGACCGGACCGATGACCTTCGAGCAGCCGCACCCGCGGATCGAGCTGCCGCCGGGCGAGGCGCCGCTGGTCCTGATCGCCCCCAGCACCGCCCACGACTCCGACAACCACCTGGTCCGCACGGCGCTGCGGGCCTTCGCGCGGGAGCCGGTGCGGGTGATGGCGACGACCAACCGCGTCTTCCCCCAGCGCCCGATCGAGGTCCCCGCCAACGCCGTCCTCGTCGACTGGCTCAGCTACAGCCAGCTAATGCCGGCCGCCTCGCTGGTCGTCTCCCACGGCGGCCACGGCACCGTCGCCCGCGCCCTCGGCGCCGGCACGCCGCTGCTGGTCTGCCCGATCGTCGGCGACATGAGCGAGACCGCGATGCGGGTCGCCTGGGCCGGGGCCGGGCTCTCGCTGCCCTGGCGGCTCTGCCGGCCGCAGCCGCTGCGCTGGGCGGCGCGGCGGCTCCTCGCCGATCCCTCTTTCGCCGCCCGGGCGGAGGAGATAGCCGCCTGGGGGCGCGAGCACGACGGCGCCGAGCGGGGTGCCGAGCTGGTCGAATGGCTTGCCCAGCGCCATGCTGGCCGTGAGACATCCTGACGAGGCCGATTGGAACTCCGGGGGTGGGGCTCGAACCCACAACCTCTCGATTAACAGTCGAGCGCTGCTACCAATTGAGCTACCCCGGACCGTGCTAATCCAGTGAGCTACCCCGGACTAGCGTCTAGAAGGAATTTAGCGGCATCTCAGCAATTCCTGCCTCGACCTCCGCATGGCAGGTGGCACAAAGCAGTACGCACTTGCGAGCCTCCTCTCTTGCCCTTGCCAGTGATCTGCTGTGGCCACTGTGCGCGAGATGGAACCTCTTGGTCGCCGGATCGAGGTGATGAAACTGGAGTGCCTGCTGGCAGCGCGAGTAACCGCAGAGCATGCATTTGCCGCCGGCCTCCTCCACAAGTTTGCGCTTCACAACACGCCTCCTGCGCGCCACCGCTTCTACCCTGCAACGGCCGCAGCGGTAGGAGCCCCGACCCTCGAGGACGAACGGCGCCAACCCGTGGCGCTTGCACGACATCAGAACTTTCTTCGGACCGTCGGTGATGATGCGTCGCCTCCGTCGCTCGCGCTGAATCCCATACCGCTCGATCCAGTAGCGGACCGCGGTGACGCTGCGGTCCAGGCGCTCCGCCATTTCCCGCAGCGATAAGTTTTCCGCGACGAGGCTGGTCAACTGCTCTTCGTCGATCCCGCCTTTCGGCGCATGGCTGTCCCAGCCTGCCGCCCGCAGCCCATGCTTCTTCAGCCAGTAACCGATCGTCGAGGGATGCTTGCCAGTCCGCTCGCCGATCGCCTCCAGCGACATGCCGCGCGCCAGACAATCCTCTAGGAACCGCTTGTCCACGAATGGATCATCGCAAGCGCCGCAGACAGTAAGTTACGTGCGCTGCTCAGCTCTCGACCCGCTGCGTGTGGGCGATCCGTTCGACCAGGGCCGCGCGCTCGCGGCTGAGCGCCGCCCGGCGCTCGTAGTCGCCGCGCTCGCCGGCGGCGGCGATCTCGTCCTCGAGCCGGCGCTGCTCGAGCAGCAGGAAGTTCAGCTCCATCGACTCCCGCGAGGACGGCTGCTCGCGCGAAATCATCACCAGCTCGGCGATCAGGCCGGAGAGCTCCTCGTCCTCGCGCGGCAGGTCCGAGGCGGGGTCGCCGGGGTGCTCGCGCAGCCAGGTGGCGGCGCGCAGGCCGGTCGCCGAGAGGTGGGCGTCGGTGAGCCGGTCGAGGAACTCGGCGCCCTCCTCCGGCAGGGCGATGCACATCGCCAGCAGCGAGCGCTCGCGGCGCTCGCGCGAGGTCAGCTCGGCGGCGCGGCGCGGAGCCCGCGCCGGGGCCTCGCCCCGCGGCGCCGGCGCCCCCTCCGGCCCACCGCTGAGCGGGCGCGCCGCCACCAGCCGCCCCATCACCATCGCCGGCTCGAGGTCGAGCCGCTCCGCCACCCGGCGCACGAGGTCGTCGCGGCTCGCCGTCTCCCCCATCGCCGCCAGCACCGGCGCCACCTCGCCCAGGGCGCGGTCGCGGGCCGCCGGCGAGCCGGCGTCGGTGCGGTCGAGCACCAGCCCGACCTGGAAGGACTCGAGCTCGACCGCCGCCTCGACCAGTGCGCGGAAGCGCTCGGCGCCGCCGGGCGCGGCGATCATCTCGGCCGGGTCCTCGCCGGCCGGCATCGCCGCCACCCGCAGCCGCATCTTGCGCCCGGCGGCGACCCGCTGTGCCCGCAGCATCGCCTCCTGGCCGGCCGAGTCGGCGTCGAGCGCCAGCACCACCTCCTCGACCATCCCCGAGAGCGCCGCCACCTGCTCGCCGGTGATCGCCGTCCCCATCACGCCAACGGCCTCCTCGACTCCCGCCTGGTGCAGGGCGAGGACGTCGGTGTAGCCCTCGACCACGACCGCCCGCGCCGCCTTCGCGATCGCCGCCTTGGCCCGGTCGACGCCGTAGAGCAGCTGGCTCTTGTGGAAGAAATCGGTCTCGGCCGTGTTGACGTACTTGGCGCCCTGGTCGGAGCGCATCGCCCGGCCGCCGAAGCCGAGGGTGCGGCCGCGGCGGTCGCGGATCGGGAACATGATCCGGGCCCGGAAGCGGTCGTACTCGCCGCCGCCGCGGCCCTTCTGGACGAGGCCGACGCCGCGCAGCTCCTCGACCCCGAAGCCGGCCTGCTGGCCGCGGACGAGGATCTTGTCCCAGGCGCTGGGGGCGAAGCCGACGCCGAACGCCCGCAGCACCTCCTCCCCCAGCCCGCGCTCGGCCAAGTACTCGCGCGCCTTGCCCGCCTCCTTGGAATCCCAGAGGTAGCTGGCGTAGTAGCCGGCGGTGCGGTCGAGCAGCTGCTCGAGCCGGCGGCGGTGCGCTCGCCGCGCCTCCGCCCGCGGGTCCTCCTGCTCGCGCTCCAGCTCGACCCCGTAGCGGTCGGCCAGCGTCTCGACCGCCTCGGCGAAGCCGAGCCCGTCCTTCTCCTCGACGAACTTGATCACGTCGCCGCCGACCCCGCAGCCGAAGCAGTGGTAGAGCTTCTCCTGGGCGTCGACCGAGAACGAGGGCGTGCGCTCCTCGTGGAACGGACAGAGGCCGACCCAGCGGGCGCCCTGGCGGCGCAGGTCGGTGTGAGCGGAGATCACCTCGACGATGTCCGCCGCCTGCTTCACCCGTTCGACGCTCTCGGGGGAGATCAGCGCCACTAGAAGCGGGCCTCCTCGGGGACCGTCAGCTCGGTGAACTTGGCGATGCAGAAGCGGTCGGTCATGCCGGCGATGTAGTCGGTGACGCGCTGGCACTCGCTCGCCTCCGGGTCCCAGCTCGGCAGCTCGTCGGGGTGCTCGATGTAGTGGTCGAAGAGACCTTGCATCGCCCCCTGCACCCGCTCGTGCTCGCGGCGGGTGTCCGGCCCCAGGTAGACGCGGTCGAACATGAACTTGCGCAGCCGCAGCATCGCGCCGCCGATCTCCTCGCCCTGGACGATGTCGCCGGCGTCGGCGGAGCGCTCGACGATGTCGCGGACGAGGGTGTCGATCCGCTGCGATCCGGTCGGCCCCAGCAGCTCGATCTCCGCCGCCGGCAGGTCGCCGGGATGGAGGATGCCCGCCCGCAGGGCGTCGTCGATGTCGTGGTTGATGTAGGCGACGCGGTCGACCAGCTTCACGATCCGCCCCTCCAGGGTCGCCGGCTTGGTCGGCCCGGTGTGGTTGAGGATGCCGTCGCGGACCTGCTCGGTCAGGTTGAGCCCGTTGCCGTCGCGCTCCAGCACCTCGACCACCCGCAGCGAGTGCTCGTTGTGCTTGAAGCCGCTGCCGCAGCGCCCCCGCAGAGCGGCGTCGAGGGCCTGCTCGCCGGCGTGGCCGAAGGGCGGGTGGCCGAGGTCGTGGCCGAGCCCGATCGCCTCGGTCAGGTCCTCGTTGAGGCCCAGCGCCCGCGCCACCGTGCGGGCGATCCCGCAGGCCTCGAGCGTGTGGGTGAGACGGGTCCGGTAGTGGTCGCCCTCGGGGGCGACGAAGACCTGAGTCTTGTGCTTGAGGCGGCGGAAGGACTTGGAGTGGACGATGCGGTCGCGGTCGCGCTGGAACGGCGTTCGCAACGGGCTGTCGGCCTCATCGACCGCGCGGCGGGCCGGGTAGGAACGGGTCGCGTCGGCGGCGAGGAACTGCTCCTCCCAGGCGGAGATGCGATCGGCGAAGGCGGCGGTGACTGGCACCGGTCGATCATAAGGAGCGAGGAGGGGTTGCATAGAGGAGCGAGGGCTTGCATAAGCAGCGGGGAGGGACTCGTCGGAGCAACAGCGGGGAGGCTCCGACGAGTCCCTCCCCGCTGCTTCTACGCCGCCGCTCTCAATTGAACGTGCGCATGGTGCTCCAGCGTCTCGTTGACGGCACGCTCAACTTGGCGCAGGGCCAAGGGCTCGGCCGCCGGTGCCGCGGCCAGCGGTTGCGCCAGCGCCTCGACCATGAAGCGGTGCGCTTCCTCGGAAAAGGCGAAAGAGCCCGCTTCGCAGCCGGCGCAGACGACGCCCCCGGCGGCGCCGGAGAAGCCGGCGAGGTGCTCGGCCTCGCCGCAGCGCGCGCAGGAGGCCAGCTCGGGGGCGAACCCCGCCGCCAGCGCCAGCTTCAGGCGGAAGGAGAGCGCCACCTCGAGCCGGGCGGCGTCCTCCTCGCCGGGCTCGTCGAGCAGCGCCAGGTAGCGGCAGAGCAGGTTGTAGGCGGGCAGGTTGGGCTCGGCCGAGTCGAGCAGCCGCAGCACCGCGTCGCAGGCGCGGGCGCCGGCGGTCAGCGCCGGGCCGGAGGAGCGCAGCCGCGGGTAGCCCTCGACGGTGGCGACGTTGGTCACGGTCAGCAGCTCGCCGCGGCCTTCGTGCAGGACCAGGTCGAGGCGGAAGAACGGCTCCAGGCGCCCGCCGAAGCGCGATTTCGGCTTCCGCGCCCCCTTCGCGATCGCCCCGAAGCGCCCCCGCGTCTTCGAGTAGAGGTGGAGGATCCGGTCCGCCTCGCCGTAGCGGATGCTGCGCAGGACGACCGCCTCGGTCTTGACCGTGGTTCCGGGCACGTCAGCAAGGGTCGCCGACGACCCGGACGGTCAGGGACGACGCGCGGCTTTGCGCCGCCGGGGCCGGCGCCGCAGCCGCACCTGGCAGCTCGGGCAGAAGTAGGTCGAGCGGCCGCCGACGACGATGCGGGCGATCTCGCCGCCGCAGCTCGGGCAGGGCTCGCCCTCGCGGGTGTGGACGAGGAACTTCTCCTGCATCGTCCCCTTCTCGCCGCGGCCGTCGCGGTAGTCGTCGATCGAGGAGCCGCCGGCGTCGATCCCAGCTTCGAGCGCGGCGACGACGGCGTCGCGCAGCACCGCCGCGTGCTCGAGCTTGATCGAGCCGGCGGGCGAGAGCGGGTGCAGCCGCGCCCGGTAGAGCGCCTCGTCGGCGTAGATGTTGCCGACCCCGGCCACCCCCGACTGGTCGAGTAGGAACGACTTCAGCGGCGCCGTCCGTCCCGCCGCCATCGCCATCAGCGCCTCAGCCGTGAACTCGGGCGAGAGTGGCTCGACGCCGAGCCGCTCGAAGCGCTCGCCGAGCCGCTCGTCGTCGATCAGGAAGGCCTCGCCGAAGCGGCGCGGATCGGTGAACCAGAGCTCGCGGCCGTCGTCGAGGACGAAGCGGGCGCGCAGGTGGCGGGCCGAGGTCGAGCGCTCGCCCGCGTACAGCCGCCGTCCCTCGGAGGGGTCGAGCACCTCCTCGCCCTCGACCAGGACCAGGTTGCCGGTCATCCGCAGGTGCATGACCAGCGTCTGGCCGCCGTCGAGCACCAGCAGCAGGTACTTGCCGCGGCGCCCGAGTCCCAGGATCGTGCGGCCGCTGACCGCGGCGCCGAGCTCGAGCGGCGGCGTCGGCCGCGACCAGCGCTCGTCGAGCACCTCCAGCAGCTCGATCCGGTGCCCTTCCAGCTCCGGCTCGAGCTGGCGGGCGACGGTCTCGACCTCGGGCAGCTCCGGCACCCGACCGTTCTACCGGATTGCGTTCGCCGCTTGTCCTGCTCAGTCGGACAAAGGGCGAACTCAAACGCCCACAGCGACCGCTCAGTCCTCGTTGGCGCGGGGGTGGGAGCGGAAGTAGACGTCCTTGAGCTGCTCGCCGGAGAGGTGGGTGTACATCTGGGTGGTCGAGATATCGGCGTGGCCGAGCATCTCCTGCACCGCGCGCAGGTCGCAGCCGCCGGCGAGCAGGTGGGTGGCGAAGCTGTGGCGAAGCGTGTGCGGGCTCATCCGGCCGCCGAGGGCGGCGTCGCGGGCGTGGCGCTGGACGATCTTGTAGAGCCCCTGGCGGGTCAGCGGCCCACCGCGGAAGTTGACGAACAGCTTCGGCTCGTGGCGGTCGCCGATCAGCGGCGGCCGGCCGCCGCGCAGGTAGGCGGCGATCGCGGCAATCGCCTGGCGGCCGAGCGGCACCAGCCGCTCCTTCGAGCCCTTGCCACGGGCGCGCAGGAAGCCCTCGCGCATCTCGATGTCGCCGAGCTCGAGCCCAATCGTCTCCGAAGCCCGCAGCCCGCAGGCGTACATCACCTCCAGCAGCGCCCGGTCGCGCAGCGTCGTCGGCTCGCTGCCGCGCGGGGCGGCGAGCAGCTTCTGCACCTCGGCGTAGTTGAGGACATGCGGCAGTTTCTTCGAGCGCCGCGGTGCGCTCAGCGCCGCCGTCGGGTCGTCGCCGATCAGCTCGTCGCGGCGCAGGTGCTTGTAGAAGGAACGCAGGCAGGCGGCCTTGCGGTGGATGGTCGAAGCAGAACAGGCCGGCCGGCCCTCGCCGGTCGCCAGCTCGGCGAGGAAGTCGGCGACGTCGGCGGGACGGGCGCGCAGCGCGTCGGCGCCGTGGGCCGAGAGGTATTCGCCGTACTGCAGCAGGTCGGTGCGGTAGGCGTTGAGGGTGTTGCGAGAGAGTCCGCGCTCGAGCTCCAAGTAGGAGAGGAAGTCGAGGACGAGACCCTCGAAGCGGGCGTCGGCGCCGGGGGCGCCCGGCGTGATCGGCGCCGGGGGCGGCTTGACTGCGATAGCCATGATGCAGGGGTTCTCGTCGGTCGGGCGCAACCCTTGTCACGCAAGAGAGGGACCAGCGAGCCCTGGCCGGCGGGTCCTGTCATGGCGGCATCCCCCACGGTGCTCGGATGCTTCGCATCCTCCGCGCCGCGGGGGACCCCCGCCCCCACGCCACCCGCCGGAGAGGAGCTGACTGAACAGCCCGTTACTCGGTGAGGAGTCGGCCTGCCGCGAGGGGGGCTGCGAAGAAGAGGGGGTCGTCCGCGAGCGCGCGGCCCATGGTTCGGGCGGGGAAGCCCGAGGCGGCGTAGGCGTCCAAGTCGATAGCGGCGCTGCGCAAGTGGTGGCGGTCTCCGCGGGCGACCTCCAATGGCTCGAGCGCTTCCGGGAATCCATCCGGCACGGCGATGTCGACCGGGGCCAGTAGCAGGTCGAGGACGGTGCGGGTGTGGTGGCTGAGGCCGCGGTGGCGGTCGCGGGGGTCGGCGCTGGAGAGGCGGGGGGAGATCAGGGTCGGCAGGCCGAGGGAGAGGGCGGCGTGGGCGCTGTCGAGGGCGGCCATGCCGCCGTGGCCGAGCTCGGTCGCCGAGCCGATGATGCCGGGGCCGGGGCCGACCAGGATCGCCTCCCAGCCAAGCCGGCTCGCGGCGGCGTCGAGGGCGCCGACGGTGCTGAGCGCCTCGTGCTCGCCGCCGTAGGCGGGGGCGGCGGTGACGTGGCCGCAGAGCAGGCCGCGCTGGCGCAGCTCGGCGATGTCGCGCGAGAGCGAACCCGGCAGCGCCCCACCCCCCGTCTGCACGTAGCCGACCCTCAGCCCCGGCCGCGCCCGCGCCGCCGCCCAGGCCGCCGGCGCCAGGTGGCCGTGGAGCGGCAGGACCAGTACCGGGATCCCCCTCGGACCCGGAACTGGTGCGCCTTTTGGTCGCCCAGCGGGCATAAAGCGCAGCGATCGGCTCTCCCCCTCGACCGGCTCGACCGGGTGCTGCAACGAGCTGTAGTTGAGCTTGAAGACGTGCTCCTCGCCCGTCGCCTCTCCCCCGCCCTCGAGACCGCGGCTGAGGTTGACGTGGACGACGTCGAAGCCGCCGGAGCCGAGCCCGAGCCGCACCGCGGCGACGTTGACGACGACCTCGTCGCCCTCGCGCATCTCCCCCAGCAGCATCGTGTCGGCCCAGGCCGGGCGGCGCTCGCCGGCGACCTCGACCAGGAGCGGATCGGCCGAGACGACGACGCCGTGGCGCAGCTCGAGCCGACCGCTCATCGGCAGCGGTGTTCCTTTTCCCCTCTATATCTGGAAAAGGAACACCGCTGTAGAGGATCCGTCATGCGCTGTCCGTCCCCGCGCCGGCGGCCGCGGCGAGGATGCCCTCGCAGACCGCGAGCATCCTGTCGAGGTCGGCGGCGGCGACGTGCTCGTCGGCGGTGTGGACCGCGTCGGGGCCGTTGGCGAGGAGGACGCAGTCGAAGCCCTCCAGCCGCAGCACGTTGGCGTCGCTGCCGCCGCCGATCGCCGCCCGCACCGGCTCCACCCCGGCGCCGCGCAGCGCCGCCTCGGCCAGCGCCAGCGCCGGCGAGGACGGCGGCACTCTGTAACCGCGGAAGAGCTCTTCGATGCGGACGTCGACGTCGCAGCCGTGCTCGCTCGCCCCCCAGGCGCAGGCGTCGGAGATCTGACCGGCGACCTCGGCGGCGCGGTCGGCGTCGAGACTGCGCGCCTCGGCGTGGATGCCACAGTGGCCGGGGACGACGTTGCCGGAGGTGCCGCCGCGGATCAGGCCGACGTTGGCGGTCGTCTCGGCGTCGAGCCGGCCCAGCTCCATGCGAGAGATCGCCGCGGCGGCGGCGGCGATCGCGCTGCTGCCGTCCTCCGGCCGCACCCCGGCGTGGGCCTCGACCCCGACGAAGTCGGCGAGGATCTTCTGCTGGGTCGGCGTCGCCACCACGACCTCGCCGACCGGGCCGGCGTGGTCGAGCACGAAGCCGCGCTCGGCGCGCAGCCGGCCGAGGTCGAAGGCCTTGGCGCCGCGCAGGCCCTGCTCCTCGGCGACGGTCAGCACCAGCTCGATCCCGACCGGCGGCGGCGACGCGGCGGCGCGCGCCACCAGCTCGATGAAGACGGCTACGGCTGCCTTGTTGTCGGCGCCGAGGATCGTCTCGCCGCGGCTGCGGAAGACGCCTTCGTCCTCGACCACCTCGACCCGGCCCCGGTGCGGCACGGTGTCGACGTGGGCGCAGAACATCACCCAGCCCTCGCCCTCCCCCGGCAGCCGCGCCAGCAGGTTGCCGGCGCCCGCCTCGGCCGGCCCGGCGGCGTCGTCCTCGCTGACCTCGAGCCCGAGCGCGCGCAGCTCGGCGGCGATCGTGTCCGCCACCTCGCGCTCCTCCCCGGTCGGGCTCCGCACCTCGCAGAGCCGCACGAAGCGATCGTGGAGACGTGAGCTCGCCGCTGCCACCGCCCCAGGCTATCCGCCGCGGTCCGGCTCAGCCCGAGCGGCGGACGCCGACGTCGCTCTCGGCGACCTCTTCGGCCGGCTCCAGCTCGCCGCCGTCGGCCGGGCGTTCGCCGGCGTGGCCGGCGGCGGCGCCGACGAACTCGCGGAACAGCGGCTCGGGGCGATTGGGGCGGGAGTTGAACTCCGGGTGGTACTGGGAGGCGATGAAGAACGGGTGGTCGGGCAGCTCGATCATCTCGACCAGGCGCTCGTCCGGCGAGGTGCCGCCGCAGACCAGCCCCTCGTCTTCGAGCCGACGCCGCAGCTGGTTGTTGACCTCGTAACGGTGGCGGTGGCGCTTGTAGATGACCGCCTCGCCGAAGATCTCCCGCGCCCTGGTCCCCTCGTGCAGCTTCACCGGGTCGGCGCCGAGCCGCATCGTCCCGCCCATGTCGGAGACCTCCTTCTGCTCGGGCAGCAGGTCGACCACCGGGAACGGCGTCTCCGGGTCGAACTCGGCCGAGTTGGCGCCCTCCATGCCGACCACGGTGCGGGCGAACTCGACCACCGCGATCTGCATCCCGAGGCAGATCCCGAGGTAGGGAATCGAGCGTTCGCGGGCGATCCGGGCGGCCTGGATCTTGCCCTCGATCCCGCGCTCGCCGAAGCCGCCCGGGATCAGGATCCCGTCGCAGCCCTCGAGCTTCTCGGGGTCGAGGTTCTCGGAGTCGACCAGCTCGACCCTGACCTCGACGCCGTGGTGGAAGCCGCCGTGCTCGAGCGCCTCGATCACCGACTTGTAGGCGTCTTCGAGCTGCACGTACTTGCCGACGACGGCGATCCGCACCTCGCCGCTGGCGGAGTCGGCGCGGCGCACCATCGCCTCCCACTCGGCCAGGTCCGGCGATGGCGCCTCGACCCCGAAGTGGTCGAGGACGAGGTCGTCGGCGCCTTCGGCGCGGAAGACCAGCGGCACCTTGTAGATGTTGTCGACGTCGTGGGCGGAGATCACCGCGTCGACCGGAAGGCTGGCGAAGAGGGCGATCTTGCTGCGGATCTCGCGGTCGAGCCGGCCTTCGGAGCGGCAGACCAGGGCGTGCGGCTGGATCCCGATCCGGCGCAGCTCGTTGACCGAGTGCTGGGTCGGCTTCGTCTTCAGTTCGCCGGCGTGGCCGACATAGGGCACCAGGGTGAGGTGGATGAACATCGCCCGTTTCGGGCCGAGGTCGGTGTAGAGCTGGCGGATCGACTCGAGGAAGGGCAGCGACTCGATGTCGCCGACGGTGCCGCCGATCTCGGTGATGACGAAATCGACCGCCTGCGACTCGGCGACGATCAGGATTTTCTGCTTGATCTCGTTGGTGATGTGCGGGATCACCTGCACGGTGGCGCCGAGGTAGTCACCGCGGCGCTCGCGCCGGATCACCGAGTTGTAGACGGACCCCGCGGTCACGTTCGAGGCCCGCGAGGTGTTCTCGTCGGTGAAGCGCTCGTAGTGGCCGAGGTCGAGGTCGGTCTCGGCCCCGTCCTCGGTGACGAAGACCTCGCCGTGCTGGAACGGGCTCATCGTCCCCGGGTCGACGTTGATGTAGGGGTCGAACTTCTGCAGCTGGACCCGGAAGCCGCGGGAGACGAGTAGGCGGCCGATCGAGGCGGCGGCGATGCCCTTGCCGAGGGCCGAGACGACGCCGCCGGTGACGAAAATGAACTTCGTGTCGCCTTTGTTCGTCGGACTCATGCTCTGCCGAGCGAGTCTAGCCAGCGCAGTGGCGGAACCGAGTCGATCGTCGCCGAAATAGACCGCAACTCGCCGTAAACCGTCAGCGCCGCGACCAGCGCGAGGGCGATCAGCCGCCCGTCTTCGCCCAGGACAGTCAGCAGCCAGACCCCGGCGACGGCGCCGATCAGGTTGGAACCGGTGTCGCCGAGCATCGCCTGCTCGCGCAGGGTCAGCCAGGCGCCGACCAAGACCGGCCCGGCGAAGATCCCCAGCAGTTCGATCGGCGCCAGGGTCCAGGCGCCGAGGCAGAGCCCGACGCCGAGCAGCGCCAGCCCCTTCTCCGCCCGCCCCGGGCGCAGGTCGAGCAGGTTGAAGAGGTTGGTGGCGAGGATCAGCAGCGCCACGTCGGCGAGGTAGCGCCACGATTCCAGGCCCTGCCCGGAGACGACGTAGGCGGCCAGCGCCAGCGCCCCGATCGCCTTGATCGCCCCGGTCGAGAGGCTGCCCCCCCGCAGCGCCCGCGCGTGCCCGCGCCAGCCGCGCGGCGAAGACACCGCCTCGCCTTGACCGAGCGCGTCGTCGAGGAAGCCGAGGAAGGCGATCCCCAGCAGGTAGGGCAGCCAGCGGCGCAGCTCGGGATCGAGCAGGTCGAGGTCGACGCGGTCGTTGAGGAAGGCGAGCGGCGCCAGCGCCACCAGCGCAACCGTCGCCAGCACCGCCCCGAGCGGGAAGGCGAGCCGGGCGCCGCGGTAGTTCTCGCGGACCAGGCCAGAGTCGCGCAGCCCCCGCGCCCCCGCCGGCACCAGCAGCGCCGCCAGCGCGATCGCGAGCGGGAAGCCGACCCAGTACACGGCTCAGCCGCCCGGCGCCAGCAGGTCGGGCAGGAGCCGGTCGGCGCTGCTCTTGACGCCGAAGATGCCCTCGGCGCCGAGCAGTGAGAAGACCAGCGCCACCTGGCCGGCGGTCGCCTCGACGTCGTCGACGCTGGCCAGGTCGCTGCCCTGGAAGAAGGAGATCGAGGACGGTTCGGTGCTGGTCGTCTCGACCCCGACCGCCGGCGCCCGGGTGGCGGTGATGCCGCTCAGCAGGGCGGACTCGAACTGGCCCGCGGTGGCGCGCTGGACCGGGCCCATGTCCTGCGGCTGGTCGCGGACGACGATCACCCCGTCGAGAGCGCCGAAGCTGCCGCTGGCGCGCGAGAAGAGCTGGCCGCGGACGACTTCCGGCAGGGTGCCGCCGCGGACGAGCTGGCGGCCGAGGCCGGCGCCGAGCGCGGTCAGCAGGTCGGGTTCGCGCCGCAGCGCGGCGAAGCGCGTCTTCGCGAGGTCGCCGGCGAGGCCGCTGACGTCGACCGGCTCCCGCACCACCCCGACCCCGACCAGCTTCGCCCCGGTCGGCCCCAGCGCGTCCTCGATCGCGCCGGTGTCTTCGCTCGGCAGACCGCCGAGGGCGACGATCGCGATCCGTTTGCCCTCGAGTTCGTCATGGACCAGGACCGGGAAGACGCGTTCGGCGAATTCGTTCGAGTCGCCGAGCTGGTCGCTGAGGTCTTCGGCCCGCGAGCGGGCGTCCTGGAGGTTGCCGACGAGGCTGTGCTCGAGGTTCTTGCGGGTGCTGGTCAGCGCGTCGCCGCCGAACTCGGCGCCGATCAGGATCCCGATCGCCAGCGAGAGGAAGACGGCGATCAGGGAGGTGGCGTGGTAGCGCGCGCTGTAGCCCATCAGCCGCCGAAGGCTAGATGGTCGCCCCGCCGCTGACTAGATGCCAAGCCAGATCCGGATCTTCAGCCAGACCAGCTGGAAGACGTCGTTGAGCGCCGGCGAGGTGATCACGAGGATCGTCAGCAGGACCAGGAAGGCGACCAGGAACAGCACCGCCGGCGCCAGGGTCGAGCTCGGCTGGTAGAGCCGGCTCACCCCCTTCGCGTCGACCAGCTTCTCGCCGATCCGCAGCCGGGTGAGGAAGGTCGAGGACATGCCGCCGCGCTTGCGGTCGAGGAACTCGATCAGGTTGAAGTGGGCGCCGACGCTGACGATCAGCTCCGCCCCCTTCTCGTAGGCCATCAGCATCGCCACGTCCTCGCTGGTGCCGGCGGCGGGGACGACCGCGTGCTTCAGCCCCATCTCGAGCAGGCGCTCGCAGCCGGGGGCGCGGCCGTCGGGGTAGGCGTGGACGAAGAGCTCGGCGCCGCAGGCGAGCGCCTCGTCGCTGGCCGAGTCCATGTCGCCGAAGATCACGTCGGGCTTCAGCCCCGCTTCCAGCAGCCCGTTGGCGCCGCCGTCGACGGCGACGATCAGCGGCCGCATGTCGCGGATGTAGGCGCGCAGCGCCTGCAGGTCGCGGCGGTGGCGATCGCCGCGAACGACGATCAGCACCTGGCGGTCGCGGAAGGAGGCCCGGGTCGGTGGGAACTCGATGCTGTCGGTCAGCAGGTCGGTCTCGCCGCGCACGTGCTCGACCGTGTTCTCGGCGAACTCGGCCAGCGCCTCGTCGATCCGCTCGCGCTGCTGCTCCAGCTGGCGTTCCAGCTCGGGGACGGTGAGCACGCGTCCTTTCAGCACCTCGCGGGCGCCGGCCCTGATCTCGCCGCCGTCGATCCGCACCGTCTCGCCGTCGCGCAGCTGCTCGAAGAGGCCGGCGTCGGGGGCGTCGACGAGGCGGACGCCGGCCCGGGCCAGCATCAGCGGCCCGGCGTTGGGATAGCGCCCGTTCGAGGACTCGGAGGCGTTCAGCACCGCGGCGACCCCGGCGGCGATCAGCTCCTCGGCGGCGATCCGGTCGATGTTGAGGTGGTCGACGACGGCGACGTCGCCTGGGCGCAGGCGCTTGACCAGGTGCTTGGTCCGCTCACCGAGCCGGGCGGTGCCTTCGACCGGCGCGTCCGCGCGCGCCCCGTTGCGACGTCCGAGCAGAGCAGGAAGGCGACGGCGACTGGTGGTTGCCACCCGCTGAGTTTAAGCGGCCGCCAGTAACTCGCGGGCGTGGCGGGTGGCGGCCTCGTCGGAGCTTTCGCCGCCGAGCATGCGGCGGATCTCCTCGACGACGCCCTCGCCTTCGAGGCGCTCGACAGTCGCGAGAGACCGACCCTCTGCCAGCTCCTTCTCGAGCCGGAAGTGGACGTCGGCGAGCGAGGCGACCTGCGGCAGGTGGGTGATGCAGAGGACTTGGCGCCCCTCCCCGAGCGCCTTCAGCCGCTCGCCGACGACCCGCGCCGTGTTGCCGCCGACGCCGGCGTCGATCTCGTCGAAGACCAGGGTGCCGGCGCTCGCCGCCTGGCCGAGCCCGCTCAGCGCCAGCATCACCCGCGAGAGCTCGCCGCCGGAGGCCGCGTCGCGCAGCGGCGCCGGCTCGATGCCGGGGTTGGGGGCGACCCGCAGCTCGACCGTCTCGCGGCCGCTGGCGCCGTAGCCGTCGGGGTGGGGCTCCAGCACCACTTCCAGCCGCGCCCCGGCCATCGCCAGCCGCTCCAGCTCCACCGCGACCCGCTCCTGCAGCGGCTCGGCGGCGGCGGCGCGGCCGGCGCTGAGCCGCCCGCCGAGGCGCTGCCGCCGCGCCTCGGCCTCGGCGAGCGCGGCCTCGGCCTCGGCGCCGCGTTCCCCGGCGCCCTGCAGGCGGGAGATCTCGGCCCGGCAGCGCTCGGCGTGGGCGAGCACCGACTCGACGCTGCCGCCGTGCTTGCGCTCGAGCCGGTCGATCGCCTCCAGCCGCTCCTCCAGCGCCTGCAGCGCCGCCGGATCGGACTCGACCCCCTCGGCGTAGCCGCGCAGCTCGGCGGCGACGTCGCCCAGCTCGACGCCCAGGGCCACCACCCGCTCGGCGATCGCGTCGAGGCCGGGATCGAGCCCGGCGGCGCCCTGCAGCAGCGCTTCGGCCCCGGCCAGCGCCGCCGCGGCGCCGCCACCGTCCTCCTCGGCGCCGGCGAGGCCGGCGTGGGCACCGGCGGCCGCTTCGCTCAATCCCTCGGCATGGCGCAGCCGCTCGCGCTCGGCCCCCAGCGTCGCCCTCTCCTCGGGGTCCGGGGCGACCTCCTCGATCTCGGAGAGCTCGTAGCGGTAGAGGTCGAGGTCACGCTCCCGCGAGCCCTCGCGCTCCCGCAGCTCCTCCAGCTCGGCGCTGAGGCGCACGGCCTCGCGGTGGGCCTCGCGGTACTCGTCGCGCAGCCGCAGATGCTCGGCACCGGCGAAGCCGTCGAGGATCTCGAGCTGGGCCGAGGCGATCGTCAGTCGGCGGTGCTCGTGCTGGCCGAAGAAGGCGAGCAGCCGTCCGCCCAGCAGCCTCAGGTCCGCCGCCGTCGCGGCGCGCCCGGCGACGAAGGCGCCGGTCCGCCCGCCCGCCGAGACGCGCCGGCCGAGCACGACCTCGCCGGCTCCCTCCGGCAGCCGCTCGGCCAGCTCCTCGAACTCAGGTTCCTCGAGCAGACCGGCGGGCAGGTCGAAGACCCCCTCGACCCAGGCCTCCCCCGCCCCCGGCCGGACGATGTTGCCTTTCGCCTTGCCGCCCATCAGCAGGTCCAGCGAGTGCGCCAAGACGGTCTTTCCCGCCCCGGTCTCGCCGGTGATCGCGTTCAGGCCCACCCCCAAGCGCAACTCGGCCCGCTCAATCAGCAGCAGATTCTCGATTCGGAGCTCGCGTAGCACGGAATCTGTGTAGCAATGGAGGCGGACCGACTCGAACAGCTTTGGCGGTAAATGCGGGGAGCGGGGATGGGGTTTCGCTTAACTTTTTTGAGAAGCGGCTCGCCCCGTCCGAGCACCACCGCGCCAAAAAGTACAAGACGCTCCACCCCATCCCCGCTCCCCGCTCCGAGACCACAGCAGCTACTCGACAGAGCCGCCGTCCAAAGCTCCAGCTTCGCGAGGTTGGTTACGAAGAGGTTCTTGTCTCTCGATGCGAACTCGGAGCTCGGAAGCTCCCGAGGGTTCCGGCCGAACCGGCGGGACGGACTCAGCCCGCCGGCTCCGCCGGTCCCCCATCCTGCACGAAATCCCGAGACCGCACCAAGGCGAACCCCAGCGCCGCCCCCACGAACGACAAGATGGCGGCGATCAGGATGATCTCGTTGAAGCCGCTGACGAACGCCACGTCGGCGGCGTGAACCACCTCGGGCCGGATCCGGGCCGGCGCCACCGCGGCGGCGGCGCGCGAGCCGCCGGAGGAGACCAGTTCGCCGAGGCCGCTGGGCGCGTGCGGCAGCAGTTCGGCGAGCTTCGAGTTGACCTGCGACTGGAAGACCGCGCCGAGCCCGGCGACGCCGGTGGCGATCCCGACCTGGCGGAAGGTGGTGTTGATCCCCGACCCCATCCCGGATTTCTCCACCGGCACGACCGCGATCGCCGCCTGGCCGATGCCGGGGTTGGTGATGCCGATCCCGACCCCGGCGACGAGGAAGCCGGCGAGCAGGGTCGTCCAGCCCGAGCTGGGCGAGACGCCGTGCATCAGCAGCAGGCCGACACCGACGACCGCCAGCCCGGCGCCGAGCAGAACTCGGATCGGGATCCTGTTCGAGAGCGCGCCGGAGATCGGCGCGACGACGAAACCGAGCACGGTCAGCGGCAGGAAGCGCAGGCCCGCCTCCAGCGGCGAGAAGTCGAGCACCCCCTGCATGTAGATGGTCAGGTAGAGGAACATCGCGAACATCCCCGCCGAGAGCCCGAAGGCGACGGCGGAGACGCCGTTGAAGGCGGGTTTGCGGAACAGCGCCAGGTCCAGCATCGGGTGCTCGCTGCGGATCTCGATCGCGATGAACGCGGCCAGCAGCACGAAGGCCCCGACCAGACAGCCGACGATCAACCCGCTGCCCCAGCCCTCGGGGTTGCCGCGGATCAGGCCGAAGATCAGCAGGAACAGGGCGAGCGAGAAGGTGACCAGGCCCGGCACGTCGATCGGCTCCGGGTCTTTGGCGAAGACGTTGACGATCTTGCGCTCGGTCAGGACCATCGCCGTGATCCCGATCGGGACGTTGACGAAGAAGATCCACTCCCAGCCGAGGTTCTCGGTGATGATGCCGCCGACCAGCGGCCCGACGGCGACGGCGCCGCCGACCGTCGCCCCCCAGACGCCGAAGGCGGTCGCCCGGTCCTTGCCGTGGAACTCCTGGCCGATCAGCGCCAGCGAGGTCGCGAACATCCCCGCCCCGCCGACGCCCTGCAGGCCGCGGGCGAAGTTGAGCAGGGTCGGGTCGTCGGCGATGCCGCAGAGGAAGGAGGCGAAGGTGAAGATCCCGAAGCCGATCGTGAAGACCCGCCGGCGCCCCAGCCGGTCGCCGAGCGAGCCGGCGGTGAGCAGGAAGGCGGCGAGGGTCAGCGAGTAGGCATCGACGACCCACTGCAGGCTGGAGAGGCTGGCGTGCAGTTCGCGCTGGATGTCGGGCAGGGCGACGTTGACGACGGTGACGTCGAGCAGCAGCATGAACGTCGCGATCGAGACGAGGACGAGGGTCCACCATTTGCGCTCCATACAACCTCCGGTAGGGCTTAACTGGTGCGCGGCAGGCTACTGACCGGCCGACCTCGGCCTGCGGAGCGGCTCTAGACCGCTAGATGACCGAACTTCTCGCGGATGCGCTGGTAGAAGCTGGTTCCCGGCAGCTGGGCGAGGCGGCCGACGGTGTCGGCAAAGCGGACCTCCAGCGAGGCGCCCGGCTCGAGGTCGGCCAGCGGCACCCCGTCGACGGCGACTTCGACCGGCTCGCGGCCGGCCGCGTTGCCGACGTGAAGGACGTCGCCGGGGGCGACGACCAGCGCCCGCGCGGTCAGCGAGTGCGGCGAGATGTAGCTGACCGCGTAGCCCTTCACGCCCCAGGCCAGGATCGGGCCCTGGTTGGCGAGGTTGTAGCCGGTCGAGCCGACCGGGGTCGAGGCGACCAGCCCGTCGCAGCGGACATGGCCGACCTCCTCGCCGGCGATCCGGTAGCTGAGCTCGGCGACGCGGTCGCGCGGGCGGCGGGTCAGGGTGATGTCGTTGAGGCCGACCGCGGCGGCGCCCTCGAGCGCCACCTCCAGGCCCGGCAGCTCGACCGTCTCGATCTCGCCGGCAAGGGCGCGGCGGACCCCCTCCCCCACCTCCTCGCGCTCGACCGCGGCGAGGAAGCCGACGGTGCCGAAGTTGACCCCGAAGACGGGGACGCCGGTGCGGGCGAAGCGCCGCAGCGCGTGCAGGATCGAGCCGTCGCCGCCGAGCACCAGGCAGAGGTCGGGGCGCGCCTCGTCGCCGTCGATGACCTCGACGCCCGTGGCGGCGGCACCGTGCTTGGAGGTCTCGTCGGCGGTGGCGACCAGGCGCCAGCCGGCGTCAGCGGCGGCGGCGACCACCGTCGCGACCGCCTCGGTGGCGGCCGGCGGGTGCGAGTGGGTGATCAGGGCCGCGGTCTTCATCTCTCGTCCTCGGCGGCAAGTATCGCCGCTTCGAGGTCCCCCACCCCGGCGCCGTCGCCCCCGCACCAGACGAAGGTCTCGCGGTTGCCCTTCGGCCCCGGCAGTCCCGAGGAGGCGAAGCCCCGCACCGGCAGGCCCAGTTGCTCGGCGGCCCTGGCCACGCCGAGGATCGCCTCGCGGCGGTCGCCGGCGTCGCGGACGACACCGCGGCCGACCCGCTCGCGGCCGAGCTCGAACTGTGGCTTGACCATCGCCAGCAGCTCGCCACCCGGCAACAGGCAGCGCGCCACCGCCGGCAGCACCTTGGCCAGCGAGATGAAGGAGACGTCGACGGTCGCAAGCGCCGGCGCGAAGGGGAGGTCAGCGGGCTCCATCGCGCGGGCGTTGAGGCGCTCGATCACGGTCACCCGCGGGTCCTGGCGCAGCCGCAGGTCGATCTGTCCGTAGGCGACGTCGGCGGCGATCACGCGGGCGGCGCCGCGCTGCAACATGCAGTCGGTGAAGCCGCCGGTCGAGGCGCCGACGTCGAGGCAGTCGCGGCCGGCGAGGTCGATCCCCAGCGCCTCCAGCGCGTTCTCGAGCTTGACGCCACCGCGGGAGACGTAGCGCGGCCCGGCATCGACGATCAGCGCCGCCTCCGGCTCGACCAGCTGGCTCGGGCGCAGCGCCACCGGCCCGTCGCGGCCGACCCGGACTTCGCCGGCCCGCACCGCTCCCGCCGCCGCCGAGCGCGACGGGAACAGGCCCTGTTGCGCCAAAACCGCGTCTATCCGGGCCTTCTTCACGCTCGCAACGCTACAGCCGAGGCTGCTATCTGACCGTTTATCGGGGTCTTAAACGGGTATGCCACATTTCGTTAACCGGTTTTCCCGGCTCTTCTGCTGTTCTGGAGCAGCGGAATCGGGAGGGAGAGCAAAGCGGCCCCCCCAATGCAGGGTCTCTGTGATCCGTCTCACACACAAATCGCACGTATGTTCGTACGCTGCTCAAGGATTCAAGTGGAGGAGCCGATGAAAGGCGAGATCAAAAGACTTTTTGGTTGAACCCCGCGTCGTAAATATGGCCCCCACCGCTTCCCACGGCGGGCGCCCACGACATCACAGGGTTCACCTACCTCCCACGGATCCACATATATAGAGATACATATCTCTCCTCCCTGTAGTAACCCCAGAAGCGCCCCGCCTCCCCGGCGGGGCGCTTTCTGTTGTGCGGGCTACGGCATTCCTTACCATCGAGCAGATGACGATCCAACGGATGGAGCACGTCAGCGTCGTGGTTGACGACCTCGCGGCCGCAACCGAGTTCTTCGTCGAGCTCGGACTCGAGCTGCAGGGCGAGGGGAAGGTCGAGGGCCGCTGGGTGGACCGCATCGTCGGTCTCGACGGCGTCCGGTCGGAGATCGCGATGCTGCAGACCCCGGATGGCCACGGCCGACTCGAGCTGGTGAAGTTCCACTCGCCGCCAACCCAGGGCGGCGATTCGCACGCGCCGGCCAACACCCCGGGCATCCGCCACATCGCATTCGGCGTCGAGGACATCGACGCCGCCGTCGCCGGCCTGCGAGCTCGCGGCACTGAGCTGGTCGGCGAAGTGGTGCGCTACGAGGACAGCTACCGGCTCTGTTACGTCCGCGGCCCCGAGGGGATCATCATCGAGCTGGCAGAGAAGATCGGCTGACGGGTCCAGTCTCCGCTGCGGGCGATTTGCCGCGGCTCAGGCGTGCCCCAGGGCGCGCCTGACGACCCCCGGATGCCGGCCGACCCGTGGGCCGAGCAGGAGCGCGAAGAGGGTGGTCGCGAGCCATGGGCGCAGATGCGGCCGAATTCGGCGGATGCGGCCGTCCTCCGCCAGCTCGAAGGCCATCGCGTCGCTCATCCGCAACGGGCCGACCTTGCAGTCTCCGATGAGAACCCGAGCGGCGCTGTCGCCGACCTCATCGCTCCAGCGCAGGTCTCGCAGGGTCGAGTAGACGGCGCCGAGCAGCACCCGCAGGTCGTCGCGACCGCGGAACACCATCCTGCCCGAAAGCGGCGAGACCAGCTCCGCGTCGGGGGCGATCGACTCCATCAGCGCATCGAGGTCGTTCGCCTCCGACGCTGCCCGGTATCTCGCAATCGCGTCGTCCATGCCGCCATCGTCCCACAGCGCCGCCCAAGCCCCCGAATCATGGGCGGCCGCGGCGAGCGACGCTCCCTCGCGGATCTCACTGGGCGAACGCCGCGCCCCGGGTATCCTCGGCCCCGATGGCAGCCACGCCGGCAGAGCCGCTTGAGGGCCGCTGCGCCTGCGGCGCCGTCCGGTTCGAGCTGACGGCGCCGTTCGAGTCCGCCCGCTACTGCCACTGCCACCACTGCCAGCGGCGGACCGGGACTTCCTGCTCGGCGAACGCGCGGGTCGCCCGCGACGGGTTCGAGATCCTCAGCGGCGCCGAGCTGATCGACTCCTGGCAGCCGGAGGGCGGGCAGGAGAAGTTCTACTGCCGCTCCTGCGGCGGCCATCTCTACAGCAGCGCCCAGGACGCCGACCACGTCTTCATCCGCCTCGGCGCGATCGAGGGCGACCCGGGCATCCGACCCGAATACCGGCAGTGGCTCTCCTCCGCGGTGCCCTGGGAGAAGATCCCCGACGACGGGCTGCCGCGCTTCGACGGGCCCGGCCACCCCTGAACGGGGGACGACGGTTCAGCTGAGGCGTTCGACGATCAGCGACGCGGCCACGGGGTGGGTTCCACCGGCCAGGGGCGTAATCGTCAAGGCGGGGGAATTTCCGGCCGGGTTGACAACCGAAAGGACCGACCCAGCGGGAGCCGTGACCAGGGACTCGCCGCTGATCTCGCTGGTGCCGGTCGCCCGGCCGGCGACGGTGCGCGCGAGTTCGCTCCCATTGAGTGAGAGATCGAGTTGGCCCGCCTCGGTGACCGAGACGGAGAACGAGACACGGTAGGTTCCGGCTTCAGAGAGCTGGAAGGCCGAGGCGCTGACCCTGCCGATGCCGGCCGTGCCGGGACCGTCCTGCGGAAAGTCGACCGGGAATCCAGGCGCCACGGGTGCGGCGTTATCCGGCGGCATCAGGGCAAAGAACTCGGCGTAGGTCGAAGTGCCAACCGGCCCAGGGGGCCCGGGTGGACCGGCTCCTCCAGGCGGTCCCGGCGGCCCGGCGGGCCCCTCTGCGGCGCTCGAGGCTTCCCCGCAGATCGCCTGGGTCGCGGCGGCGCGCTGAGTCATGGTGCCACTGGGCTTGAAGCGAAAAGCACCGTAGACATTGGCGCGACAATGGGCCAGTGCCGGAGTGGAACCAGACGAGATGAGACCCGAGGTGGCGGCGTAGGCGCTGCTGCCGAGGGCCAGGGAGAGCGCGGCAAACGCCACGACCATTGCGGGCGAAGGGCGGCGCAGGCGTGGGAGGCTCACGCCGTCAGGCTACTTCACTCGGCCGCTCGTCCTCTGTGATCACTCCAGGGACCCGGCGGACTCTCATCCATCAATAGGGTCTCGAAAATGAGCCGGACCGCCGTCATCACCGGGGCCTCGAGCGGGATCGGGGCGGCGACGGCGCGGGCGCTGGCGGCGGACGGGTTCGAGGTCGTGCTGGGGGCGCGGCGGCTGGAGCGGCTCGAGGCGCTGGTGGCCGAGATCGGCGGGCGGGCGATCGCGCTCGACGTGACCGAGCCGGGGTCGGTGCGGGAGCTCGTCGCCGCGGTGCCGAACTGCGACGTGCTCGTGAACAACGCCGGCGGGGCGCTGGGGCTGGAACCGCTCGGCGAGGCCGACGAGGAGAAGTGGCGGCGGATGTACGAGACCAACGTGCTGGGGACGATGCGGATGACGCGGGCGCTGCTGCCGGCCCTGGTCGCCTCCGGCGACGGCCACGTGGTCGGGGTCACCAGCATCGCCGCCTTCGAGACCTACCCCGGCGGCGGCGGCTACACCGCCGCCAAGCACGCGCAGCGGGCGTTGCTGCGGACGCTGCGGCTGGAGCTGCTGGGCGAGCCGGTGCGGGTGACCGAGATCCTGCCGGGGATGGTCGAGACCGAGTTCTCGCTGGTCCGCTTCGGCGGCGACGAGGCGGCGGCCGCGGAGGTCTACCGCGAGATGACCCCGCTGCGGGCCGAGGACGTCGCCGAGTGCATCCGCTGGGCAACCGCCCAGCCCGCCCACGTCAACGTCGACGAGATCCTCGTCCGCCCCCGCGACCAGGCGACCGCGACCAGGGTCCACCGCCGCGCCAAGTGACCGCCGTCCTCCCCGACCTGCTGCCGCCGGGGCTGCGGGTGGCCTTCTGCGGCACCGCCGCCGGGACCGCCTCGGCCCGGGCCAGGGCCTACTACGCCGGCCCCGGCAACGCCTTCTGGGCGGCGCTGCACGAGACCGGGCTGACGCCGGAGCTGCTGGCGCCGGCCGAATTCGCACGGCTGCCCGAGTTCGGGATCGGCCTGACCGACATCTGCAAGGTCCTGCACGGCTCCGACGCCGAGGTGGGGACGGTCGAGTTCGATGTCGACGGCCTGCGCGAGCGGGTGGCGGCGGCGGAACCAGCCCACCTCGCCTTCAACGGCAAGAACGCCGCCCGCGGCGCGCTCGAACGCGACGTCGAGTTCGGGCCCCAGGAAGAGCAGTTGGGGGGCGCCGCGGTCTGGGTCCTGCCCTCGACCTCGGGCGCGGCGCGGCGCTACTGGGACATCGGCCCCTGGCGTCAGCTGGCCGCGGCGGTCGCCGCTTGACATCGTCTGGCGCCGACGCCAAGCTGCCGCGGGTGCGAAGGCGGGCAACGCGAGCTCTGATCGCCCTGGTGCTGGCGGTGCCGTTGATCGGCACCGCGCCGGCGCGTGCCTTCGTCTACTGGGGCGGCGGGCAAAGTCCCACGATCGGCCGCGCCGACAACGACGGGAGCCACGTCGAAGGCGCCTTCATCCACACCGGATCGGATCCCTTCGCCGTCGCCGTCGATTCCTCGCACATCTACTGGGCAAACCAGGGCGACAACTCGATCGGGCGAGCCAACATCGACGGCACCGAAGTCAACAACAGCTTCATCACCGGCATCAGCGAGCCGTCGGGGGTGGCGGTAAACAGCACCTCGATCTATTGGTCCAGCTTCGCGGGCGACATCGGCCGCGCCGCCATCGACGGCTCACACAAGGAACCGAACCTGATCCCGACGGAGGCCTGCGGAATCGCCCTGGACAGCGGTCACGTCTATTGGGGGAGCCTTTTCCTCAGCACCAACTACATCGGGCGGGCCCCGCTCAGCGGCACTCCTCCCAACTACGAATTCGTCGCCATCCCAGGGGTGTCGGCACCCTGCGGCGTCGCCGTCAATGCCGCCAACATCTTCTGGGCGAACTATGGGCTGGGTGGGGGGACCGAGATCGGGCGAGCCGGTGCGGTCAGCGGCATGTTCCCCGACCCGAGCGCGATCGGAGACGCCGCCGGTCCTTGTGGAGTGGCCGTCGACTCGAGCCACCTCTACTGGGCGAACTCGAAAAACGGAACGATTGGTCGCGCCAATACCGACACCACCAACGACGACGAGAGCTTCATCGCGACCGGCGGCAGCGAAATATGTGGCGTCGCCGTCGACAGCCTGAGCTCACCACTGCCGGCACCGGCTCCCACGCCCAAGCCGACCCCCACCCCGCCCTCCAACTCCTTCAGCTTCGGCAAGCTAAAGCGGAACTTGAAACGGGGTACGGCGACGATCGGCGTCACCGTCGCAGGCCCCGGCACGCTCGCCGCGGGCGGCAAGGGAGTCGTCAAGACGTCGGTCAGGGCGACCGGCGCCGGCGCGGTCAAGCTGACGCTGAAGGCCGCCGGGGCGGCGAAGCGGGAACTGAGCGAAACCGGCAAGGCGAAGATCGGCGTCAGCTTCACCTTCTCTCCCAGCGGCGGTACCCCGCTCAGCAAGGCGAAATCGGTCGTGCTGAAGGAGAAGCTGACCTAGTCGGCTCAGGCCGCGTTCGCCGGGTCCTCGCCCGGCCAGCGGCCGGTGAGGCGGGCGACGCCGCCGCGGGCGCCGTGGTCGGCGACGCCCTTGGCGAGGCGGAAGATCGCTCCCTCGAGGGCCAGCGCCGCGGCCAGCTTCAGCAGCCGCACGTCGCGCTGGTCGGGCTGCGGCGGCTCCTCGGCGTCGATCGCCGACCAGATCCCCTCGAAGGCCCGCTTGGCGAGAAGGCCGGCGACGATCCCGGTGCCGATGCCGAGCGGGGCGAAGAGCAGCTTCATGCGGATGAAGCTACCCGTGGCCTCAGCCGGCAAACTGACCGGGTCCACATATCCGACCTGTTACGATATATCGCGTTAGTACTTGATAGAACACAAGATCGAAGGGAATTTCCGATGCACCACAGACACGAATCAAGGCATTCCGGCCCCCGTCACCGGCAGGAGTTCGCGCGCAGCCGCGGCCCTCGCTACGGTCGCGGGCGCGGCGGCCCGCGGGCGCGCCGGGGCGACGTCAGGGCGGCGGTGCTCGCGCTCCTGGCCGAGCAGCCGATGCACGGCTACGAGATGATCAAGGAGATCGAGGAGCGCACCCAGGGGGCCTGGACCCCGAGCGCCGGCTCGATCTACCCGACCCTGCAGATGCTCGAGGACGAGGGGCTGATCCGCGGCGAGGAGAGCGACGGCAAGCGCCGCTTCACCCTGACCGAGGCCGGCGTCGCCGAGCAGGGGGAGAAAGCCGGCGAGCAGACCCCCTGGGACGCCGTCCGCGCCGACGCCGCGCCGGAGCAGATCAAGCTGCGCGACTCGGTCGGCAAGCTCCACCACGCGATCGGGCAGGTCTTCCACGCCGCCGACGAGGGCCAGCAGCAGCGGGTCCGCGAGCTGCTGGAGGAGACCCGGCGCCGGATCTACGCGATCCTCGCCGAGGAGGGCTGAGCCTCCTCCTAACCGCCGAGCCACTCCCGCACGCGGGCGGGCCCGGCCAGCGCCGAGAGGTCGCCGCGGTCGCGCATCGCCTCGGCAGCGGCGGCCATCGCCTCGACCGCGACCCAGGCGAGGGCGCCGCCGACACTGATCCGCTGGGCGCCGGCGGCGGCGATCTCGGGGACCGAGAGGCCGCTGTGGGCGAGCACGTTGACGGGCCGCGAGACCGCCTCGCAGACGGCGGCGATCTCGGCGGCGTCGCGCAGGCCGGGCGCGTAGAGGACGTCGGCGCCCACCTCCTCGTAGGCGCGCAGGCGGGCGATCGTGTCGTCGAGGTCGGGATTGCCGCGGATCTGGTTCTCGGCCCGGGCGGTGAGCGTGAAGGGAAAATCGAGCGCCGCGGCGGCCTCGGCCGCGGCGGCGACCCGCTCGGCGGCGCGACCGACGTCGTAGATCCCCAGCTCGGGGTCGTAGTCCTCGATCGAGCCGCCGACGGCGCCGGCCGCGGCCGTCCGCTCGATCGCCCGCGCCGCATCCTCGGGCTCGGGCCCGTAGCCGTTCTCGAGGTCGACCGAGACCGGCAGCTCGGTCGCCAGGCTGAGGGCGCGGGCATGGTCGAAGACCCGCTGCGGCGGCGCCCCGCCGTCGAGCTTGCCGAAGGTGAAGGCGAGGGCCGAGCTGCTGGTCGCCAGCGCCTCGAAGCCGAGGCGCTCCAGCACCCGGGCCGAGCCCGGGTCCCAGGGATTCGGGATCAGGAACGGCTCGCCTCGTGCAGCTTCCGGAAGCGCGCCGCCTTCTCTGCCTGGGTGCTCGCCACGCGCTCACCATAGCCCCGGCCCGGGGCGGCCGTCGGCGCCTCGCGTGACCGGCCGCGCTGGGCGGCCGGTCACGATAAGCCCGTTCCCCCGAACGAGCCACATAGAGATACGCATCCCTCCTCCCTGTGGTGGTCCCCAGAAGCGAGGCCAACGGCCTGACGACTCCTGCCATCACCGGAGGGACTGGCGCAGGCTATTCGATTGCGCCGATTGAATCAATCGTCAAAATTCGTTATCTCAGAAGCGGCTGCGCCGAGGGCATCGCGGCCAGCACCCGCTCCGCCACCGACTCGCCGCTGAGCCCCACCTCGGCCCGCAGCAGCCCCGGCTTGCCGTGGGTGACGTAGCGGTCGGGCAGGCCGATCCGCAGCACCCGAGCCCGCTCCCCCGGCCCCGCGGCGAAGGCGTCCTCGAGGTGATCGAGCACCGCCGAGCCGAAGCCGCCGGGCAGCACGTTCTCCTCGATCGTCACCACCAGGTCGTGCTCGCGGGCCAGCCGCGCCACCAGCTCGGCGTCGAGCGGCTTCGCGAAGCGGGCGTCGGCGACGGTCGGCTCGAGGCCGTGGCCGGCGAGGATCGCCGCCGCCTCGCGGGCGACGGTGACGCCGTAGCCGTAGCCGAGCAGCGCCACCCGCTCGCCCTCCACGAGGATCTCGCCGCGGCCGATCGGCAGCAGCTCCGGCTGCGCCGGCAGCGCCGCCCCCGCGGCCTCGCCGCGCGGGTAGCGCAGCGCGGCCGGGCCCTGATGGGCGATCGCCGTGTGCAGCATGTGGACCAGCATCGCCTCGTCGCGCGGCGCCATCACGACGACGTTGGGGATCGGCAGGAAGTAGGAGACGTCGAAGGCGCCGTGGTGGGTGGGGCCGTCGTCGCCGACCAGGCCGGCCCGGTCCATCGCGAAGGTGACGTCGAGCTGCTGCAGGCAGACGTCGTGGATGATCTGGTCGTAGGCGCGCTGGAGGAAGGTCGAGTAGATCGCGCAGACCGGCTTTGCCCCCTGCAGCGCCAGCCCCGAGGCGAGCAGGACCGCGTTCTGCTCGGCGATGCCGACGTCGTAGTACTGCTCGGGGCGCTCGTCGGCGAGCTTCTGCAGCCCGGTCCCCCCCGCCATCGCCGCGGTGATCCCGATCACCCGCTCGTCGCGCTCGGCCTCGGCGACGATCGCCTCGGCGAAGACCTGGGTGTACTGCGGCGGCGCCCCGGCGGCCGGCGGGCGCTCGAGTCGCTCGATCCCCTCCGGCGAGTCGGTTTCGGTCACCGGCACCGGCTTCGGCGCCGGCTTGCCGTTGACGATCGAGTTCGGCTTCGCCGCGTGCCATTTCTCCATCGACTCGAGGCCGCCCTCTTCGGCCGGGGCGAAGCCCTTGCCCTTGACGGTGTGGATGTGGACGACGACCGGGCGCTCGGCGGCGAAGGCCTCCTTCAGCGCCTCGCGCAGCGCCCCCACGTCGTGGCCGTCGATCACCCCCATGTAGGCGAGGTCGAGCTCCTCGAAGAAGAGGCCCGGCGCCCAGTAGGCCTTGATCGCCGACTTGATCTCCGGCCCCAGCCGCTCGATCCGCCGGCCGAGACCGAGCGGCAGCCTGGTCAGCCGGTCCTCGACCCCCTCGCGGGCGTGGTAGAGGCGGCGGTTGAGGCGGATCCGGTTGAAGTAGCGCGAGAGGGCGCCGACGTTGGGCGAGATCGACATCCCGTTGTCGTTGAGGACGATCACCAGCGGCGTCTGCAGGCCGCCGGCGGCGAGCATCGCCTCGTAAGCGACGCCGCCGGTGAGGGCGCCGTCGCCGATCACCGCCGCGACCCGGCCGTCCTCGCCGATCCCCTTGCGCATCGCCTCCTTCAGCCCGACCGCGTAGCCGATCGAGGTCGAGGCGTGGCCGGCGCCCATGATGTCGTGCTCGGACTCGGCGATCGAGCAGAACGGGGCCAGGCCCTCGTACTGGCGGATCGTCGGCAGCTGCTCGCGGCGGCCGGTGAGGATCTTGTGCGGGTAGGACTGGTGGCCGACGTCCCAGAGCACCTTGTCGCGGGGCGAGTCGAGCAGGCTGTGGAGGGCGACGGCGAGCTCGCAGGTGCCGAGGTTGGCGCCGAAGTGGCCGCCGATCTCGCCGATCGTGTCGATGATGTAGGTGCGCATCTCCTGCGCCACCTGCTGCAGCTGCTCGTCGTCGAGCTCGTGTAGGTCGGCGGGGCCGTCGATCGCGGCCAGCAACGGCTCGGCGGTGTCGTCTTCGTGGCCCTGGGTTGGGGGCGTTTCGCTCATTCGTTCCTCGTGAAGATGTAGTCGGCCACGCGCCTCAGGTCGTCCGTCTCGCCGCTGACCCCGGCCAGCGCTGCGCTCGCCTTGGCGTGGGACTCGGCGGCCAGCTCGCGCGCCCGCTCGAGGCCGAAAAGGCTGACGTAGGTGAGTTTGCCATGTCTCTCGTCGCTTCCATGGGGCTTGCCGAGCCGCTCGTCGCTCTCGGTCACGTCGAGGATGTCGTCGACGATCTGGAAGAGAACGCCCAGCTCGTCGGCGAAACGGCGGTAGGGAATTGTCTCAGGTTCGCCGAGGCCGGTGAGGGTGAGGACGACGCCGACGCTGGCGGCGATCAGGCGGCCGGTCTTCAGCGCGTGCAGGGCGCGCAGGCCGGCGGCGTCGTCCTCGGCGCCGATCACGTCGACGTACTGGCCGCCGACCATGCCGTCGACCCCAATCGCCGCCGCCAGCTCTCCGAGGCCCGCCAGCACCAAGCCCGGCTCGCCGGCCTGCTCGCAGAAAACCCGAACCGCCTCGGCGGAGAGACCGTCGCCGGCGAGGATCGCGACGTCCTCGCCGAACCTGACATGGGAGGTGGGCTTGCCGCGGCGCAGCTCGTCATCGTCCATCGCCGGCAGGTCGTCGTGGATCAACGAGTAGGTGTGAATCAGCTCGAATGCGCAGGCGGCCGGCAGGAAATGCCTCGGCTCGGCGCCGAGGGCTCGTGCCGTGGCGAGGGCCAGCACCGGCCGGACTCGCTTGCCGCCGGCCAGCAGCGAGTACCGCATCGCCTCCCCCAGCCCCGCGGTCGCGGGGGTGGTCGAGAAGCGGAGGCGCTCGAGGGCGGCGTCGACCAGGGAGCGCAGGTCCTCGGGATACGTCGACGCCGGGGCGGCGCTCACTCGGCGCTCGCTGCTTCGCGGGCCTGGCGGTTCGCCTCCTCGACCGCCTCGGCGGAGAGCTCGGCGGCCTCGGCCGCCAGCGCGGCGGCGCGCTCGTCGCTCGCCCCCTCCCCCTCGAGCTCGGCGGCGATCGCGCGCAGGCGCTCGGCGATCTGGCGCAGGCGGCTGCCGCCGTCGGCGGCGCTCACGGCGCCGGCTCCCGCTCGCGGGCGATCGCGCCGAGCACGCCGTTGATGAAGCCGGGAGCGTCGGCGCCGCAGTACTCCTTGGCCAGCTCGACCGCCTCGTCGATCGCGACCTCGACCGGGACCTCGGTGTGCTCGATCTCGTACAGCGCCACCCGCATCACGTTCAGATCCAGGGGCGCGATCCGGTCCACCGTCCAGCCCTTGGCGTGGGCGGCGATCTCGTCGTCGAGCTCTTCGCGGTGGGCGTCGACGCCGGCGGCGAGCTCACGCGTGAGCGGCCGCGAGCCGGCGATCAGCTCCTCCAGCGGGCGCCCGGTGACGTCGCGCTGGTAGCTGGCGAAGACGGCGTCGCGGCGTTGGTCGGACCTGCGCATCGGCCTATTCTCGCGTTTTCGGCGGCCGGCGACTCAGCGCACGATCTCGACCAGCAGCACCCAGGCGTTGGCGACGGCGCCGGTGACGGCGAGGACCATCCCCGCGACGATCCAGTAGAGGCCGCCACCGCTCTCGGCGAGGATGCTGGCGCCGCCGACGATCAGCGGCGCCGTCCCCCCGAGCCGTATCCCCCAGCGGGTCACGAGCCCGTAGCGGGGTTCCCCGTCGATCGATTTGTGGCTGTAGGGAAGGGCGACGATCGTGGCGAGGAGGAAGAGGCCGAGGCCCAGCATCTCGGCGCCGAGCGCCGAGTGGCCCTGCCCGGGGATCAGGCCGACCACCGAGAAGACCAGCACGCCGAGCAGCAGCAGCAGCGTCTCCAGCGCCCGCTCCGGCAGGCCGTCGTATTTGAGGATCCGCTCGAGGTTGATCGAGACGGCGACGAAGACCAGGCCGGCGAGAGCGGCCGAGGCGCCGGCGGCGGCGACGAAGAGCTCGCTCCACTCGGAGGGGTCGTAGGCGACCACGCTAGGCGCGCGAGACGTACTCGCCCTTGCGGGTGTCGACGCGGATCGTCTCCCCCTCCTCGATGAACAGCGGCACCTGGACGACGACGCCGGACTCCAGCGTCGCCGGCTTGCTGCCGCCGCCGGAGGCGGTGTCGCCCTTGAGGCCGGGGTCGGTCTGGGTGACTTTCATATCGATCGCGCTGGGGACCTGGACGTCGCTCGGCTTCTCGTCGACGAAGAGGACCTCGACGTCGGCGTTGGGCAGCACCCACCGCATCGCCTCGCCGAGCGCCTCGAGCGGGATCTCGATCTGCTCGTAGTCGCGGCTGTCCATGAAGACGGCGGCGTCGCCGGAGTCGTAGAGGAACTGCATCTTGCGCGACTCGGTCCGCACCGGCCGGAACTTCTCGCCGGCGCGGAAGGTTTTGTCGAGCACCGAGCCGTCCTCGATCTTGCGCAGCTTGGTCCGCACGAACGCCCCGCCCTTGCCCGGCTTGACGTGCTGGAACTCGATGATCTTGTAGATCTTGCCGTCGATTTCGACGTGCGATCCGTTTTTGAATTGATTCGTGGAGATAGTCATCTGAGATTTGGGCCCTCGGCTGGAGTTGGCTGGCGGCGAATCCTAAAGCGCCGCTTCGGCACGGCGGATCTCACGTTCCGCCGGACCCCGTCGTTGAACAGGGGATGAACCGCGAGGACACCGAGTTCAGCGTCGGCGGCGACCGCTGCGCCGCCTGGCTCTACCGGGCGGCGGGCGGCGGCGCGGCGCCGATCGTGGTGATGGCGCACGGGCTCTCGGGAACGCGGCGCGACGGGCTGGGGCCGTTCGCGGCGCGCTTCGCGGCGGCGGGGATCGCGGCGCTCGTCTTCGACCACCGCGGCTTCGGCGACAGCGGCGGCGAGCCGGACCGCTTCGAGCCCGGCCGCCAGCTCGGGGACTGGCGGGCGGCAATCGCCCACGCCCGCTCGCTGCCGGGGGTCGACCCGGGGCGGGTGGCGACCTTCGGCTCCTCGATGGGGGGCGGCAACGCTCTCGCGGCGGCCGCGGCCGACCCCGGGATCGCGGCCGCGGTCAGCCAGGTCCCCTTCCTCGACCTCGTCCGCCAGGCGCACCGCTCCTCGCCGACGGTCTCCGCCCGGGTGCTGGCGGCGGCGCTGCGCGGCCACCACCTGCCCGCGGTCGGCCAGCCGCACGAGGCGGCCCTGATCAACGCGCCCGGTGGCGAGGAGGGGTGGCGGCGGGTGGTCGCCGGCGGCGAGGACTCGCGCTGGCGCAACCGCGTCTCCTCGCGCTGGCTGCTCGGCCGCCCCTTCAACCCAGGCCGCCACGCCGCCCGCCTGCACTGCCCCTGGCTGGTCTGCGTCGGCGAGGCCGACCGGGTGGCGCGGCCGGGGCCGGCGATCGCGGCGGCGCGGCGGGCGCCGCTGGGCGAGCTGCGCACCTATCCCGGCGTCGACCACTTCGACGTCTACGCCGGCCCGGCGCACGAGGCGCTGGTCGCCGACCAGCTCGCCTTCCTGCGCCGGCAGCTACTGGCTGGCTGAGCCGGCGTCCGCCTGTTCGGCGCCGGTGCTGGTGGTCAGGTCCCTGGCGGCGCCGCCGGTCAGCACGCGGCGGACCAGGCGCGGGGCGACGATGCGCAGGACCGCGGCGGCGGCGTAGGGGCGCGGCACGTAGCGCTCCGGCTTGCCGCCGGGGCCGGCCTCGTAGATCGCCTCGGCGACCTTCTCCGGCTTGGAGACGATCCAGCGGGTCAGCGCTTTCTGGCGCAGCTCGGTCGCCGGGAAGCCCTCGGTGGCGACGAAGCCGGGCAGGACCACGCCGACGTGAACACCGTGGGGCAGCTCCTCGGCATAGAGGGCGTCGGTCCAGCCGATCAGGGCGAACTTGGAGGCCGAGTAGGCGCCGGTGCGGGCGCGGGCGACGCGGCCGGCGGTGCTGGCGACGTTGACGATCGCGCTCGGAGCGGAGGCCCGCAGCAGCGGCAGCAGCGCCTCGGTGAGGCGGACGACGGCGTCGAAGTTGAGCTCCATGTGACGCTTGACGTTGGCGTAGCCGCTCTCGCCGAACTCGCCGCGCCAGGAGGCGCCGGCGTTGTTGACGAGGAGGTCGAGGCGGCCGCCGTGCTCGGCCTCGACGTGGGCGCGGACGCGCTCGGGCGCATCGGCGGCGGTGAGGTCGACGGCGACGTAGGTCGCCCTGCAGGGCAGCGACTCGGCCAGCTCCTGGAGCAGCTGCTCGCGGCGGGCGACCAGGACCAGCTCGGCGCCGGGCTCGCGGGCGAGCCGGCGCGCGGTCGCCGCGCCGATCCCCGTCGATGCCCCGGTCACCACCGCCACGCTCATCGCCCAACCGTATTGCAAGGATTGAGCGCGATGCCGGAACCCTCGCAATCGCGCTCCTCGCGACTGAGCACGGCCCGCCGCGAGGACGAGCGGGTGACGCCGCTGGAGCTCTTCTTCGACCTCGTCTTCGTGCTCGCGATCACCCAGTGCACGGCGCTGATGTCCCACCACCCGACCTGGGCGGGGCTGGCGCAGGGGCTGCTGGTGCTGGGGGTGCTCTGGTGGGGCTGGGTCGGCTATTCCTGGCTGACCAGCGTGATCGACCCCGAGGAGGGCCTGGTGCGGCTGGCGATGTTCGCGGCGATGGCGGCGCTGCTGATCGTCTCGCTCTGCGTCCCCGAGGCCTTCGGCCGGCTCGCCCTCACCTTCGCGCTCGCCTACGGCGTCTTCCGCCTCGCCCACATCGCCCTCTTCATGCTCGCCAGCCGCGACGACGCGGCGCTGCGGCGCTCGATCGTCGGCTTCACCGTCAGCGCCACGCTCGGCATCTCCTTGCTGGTCGTCGCCTCGCTCTTCGACGGCCTCGCCCAGGCCGCGCTCTGGGCGCTCGCCCTCTTCCTCGACATGGCCGGTCCCTATTTCGCCGGCTCGGACGGCTGGAAGCTGGAGCCCGGTCACTTCGCCGAGCGCCACGGGCTGATCGTGATCATCGCCCTCGGCGAGTCGATCGTCGCGATCGGCGCCGCCGCCGCCGGCTCTCTCAGCCTCGGCATCGGCACCGCCGCCGTGCTCGGCGTCGTCCTCGCGGCGGCGCTGTGGTGGGCCTACTTCGACGTCGTCGCCCTGGTCTCGGCCCGGCGCCTGGCGCTGACCGAGCCGGGTCGGACGCGCAACGAGATGGCCCGCGACTCCTACTCCTACATCCACCTGGCGATCGTCGCCGGGATCGTCCTCGCTGCGCTGGGGCTGAAGACGACGATCGGCCACTTCGACGCCCACCTGCACACCGTCGCCGCCTTCGCCCTGCTGGGCGGCGTCGCCGTCTACCTGCTGGGCCTGGTCGGCTTCCGCTACCGCCACGTCCACACGATCCAGCGCCAGCGACTGGGGCTGGCGATCGCGCTGCTGATCCTGGTGCCGGTGGCGACCGAGCTGCCGGCGCTGGCCAGCCTGGCGGTCGTCGACGCCCTGATCTGGGCGCTGATCGCCTACGACACCCGCAGCTACGGCGAGGGGCGGGACCGGGTGCGCCACCACGACGCGATCCGACATACTCCGACCTCTTGAGCTCGACCCCGACCCTCCTCGACCAGCTCCTGCGCGCCGGCGCCCCCTCCGGCTACGAGGGCCCGGCCGCCGCCGTCTGGCGGGATGCCGCCTCCTTCGCCGAGCTCTCGGTCGACGGGCTCGGCTCCTCGATCGCCCGCGTCGGCGAGGCGAAGCCGCTGCTGGCGGTGGTCGGTCACATCGACGAGATCGGGCTGATCGTCACCCACGTCGACGAGAAGGGCTTCCTCTGGTTCGCCCCGGTCGGCGGCTGGGACCCGCAGATCCTGGTCGGCCAGCGGGTCGAGGTCCGCGGCAAGGACGGGCCGGTGCCCGGCGTCGTCGGCCGCAAGCCGATCCACCTGCTCGACCCCGACCAGCGCAAGAAGGTCGTCGAGCTGAAATCGCTGCACATCGACGTCGGCGCCGGGGACCGCGAGCAGGCCGAGGCGCTGGTCCGGGTCGGCGACCCGGTCGTGATCGCCGCCGAGCCGATGGCGGTCGCCGGGGAGCGGCTGGTCTCGCGGGCGATGGACAACCGCCTCGGCGCTTACGTGGCGCTGGAGAGCCTGCGCCGCTGCCACGAGGGCAAGGGCCCCGGCGGCTCCTTCGCCGCGGTCGCCGCGGTGCAGGAGGAGATCGGCCTGTTCGGCGCCCGCACCGCCGCCTTCGAGGTCCGGCCCGACATCGCCGTCGCCGTCGACGTCACCCACGCCACCGACGCTCCCGGGGTCGACGAGAAGGAGATCGGCAGCCACCCGCTCGGCTCCGGCCCGGCGATCGGCCGCGGCTCCACCCTCTCCCCCAAGGTCTTCGAGCTGCTGGTCGAGACCGCCGAGGCGGAGGGCATCGAGCACTCGATCAGCGCCAGCGGCCGCGGCACCAGCACCGACGCCGACGTGCTGCAGATCTCCCGCTCGGGCATCCCCACCGGCCTCGTCTCGATCCCCCTCCGCTACATGCACTCGCCGGTCGAGATGGTCGACCTGCGCGACGTCGAGGCGACGGTCGAACTGCTCTCGGCTTTTGCCTCCCGGCTCAGCGCCGACGTCGACCTCAGCCGCTAGGGCTCAGTTGTCGCAATAGACGGTGTCGCGGCCGCCGGCCTTGGCGGCGTAGAGCGCGGCGTCGGCGCGGGCGATCAGGTCGTCGGTGTCGACCCGGTCGGCTTCGGCGATGGCGACGCCGATGCTGATCGTCACCGGCACCCCGACCGGGCGGCAGTCGCGGACGGCCTGGCGCAGGCGCTCGGAGATCCCGATCGCGTCCTCGCGGGTGGCGCCGGGGAGGACGACGAGGATCTCCTCGCCGCCGATCCGGTAGATCGAGTCGCCGGCCCGCAGCACCGCCCGCATCGTGTAGGCGACCTCCTGCAGGACGGTGTCGCCGGCGGCGTGGCCGAGCTGGTCGTTGACGCGCTTGAAGTGGTCGAGGTCGCAGAGCAGCAGCGCGTGCGAGAGGCCCTCGTCGAGGTTGCAGGGCTGGCCGTCGATCTCACTCAGCCGCTGCTCGAGCGCGTTGCGGTTGAAGAGGCCGGTGAGCGGGTCGAGGGTCGAGCGGCGGCGGTGGGCGCGGTCGGACTCGACCAGGGCGCCGGAGAGGATCACGGTGCTGAGGATCAGCGCCACATCGGCGATCAGCGCCTGGCTGTGGGCCTGCGCCGCGGCGGGGTCGGGCAGGACGGCGCTGGCGAGAAAGAGGACGAGGATGAAGGCGGTGCCGAGGACCATCCCGCGCGGCTCGAAGCGGACCCCGAGGGTGACCGCGGGCAGCGCCAGCCAGACCAGCACCGGGCTGGTGTCGCCGCCGGTGACGAGGACCGCGGCGGCGAGCAGGACCGGCAGCAGCGCCCAGGCGCCGGCGACCCAGACCGCCGGGTGGCGGCTGGCGCGCATGAAGCGGTCGGCGACGGCGAAGCCGGCGAAGCCGAGCGCCATCGGCGCCAGCCACCACCAGCCGACCTCGGAGCCGCCGCAGGCGAGGGCGACGGCGAGGATCGCGAAGCAGGCGGCGCGGTAGCGGCGCACCCGCATCTCCATGTCGAGCAGGCGCTCGCGGCGGGCTTCGCTGTGGATCGAGAAGAGGGTGTCGGTCGAGCGACGGCCGCGGTTGCGGCGCCGGCGCTCGCCGGGGAAGTCGAAGCTGGTGGTCGCCGCAGTCCAGTTCACGACCGGCGCATCGACTCGCCGCCATGGCGGCTTGAATCTGCACGAAGTTGGTCAAGTAATACTTGGTAACCGCGTGCCTGGGGGGCGGTTCACTCGACCAGCTGCAGCTGCTTCGGCAGGCCGCTGAGGTTGCGCGGGCCGTCGGCGGTGACGACGACCAGGTCCTCGATCCTCACCCCCAGCTCGCCCGGCAGGTAGACGCCGGGCTCGACCGTGACGACTTCGCCCGGCGCCAGCACGTCGTCGGAGCGCAGCGAGAGCCGCGGGCCCTCGTGGACCTCGAGCCCGACCCCGTGGCCGAGGCCGTGGCCGAAGCGCTCGCCGTGGCCGCCGTCGGCGATCAGCTCGCGGGCGACCGCGTCGACCTGCTCGCCGACGGCGCCGGCCGCGATCGCCGCCAGCGCCGCCTGCTGCGCCGCCAGGACCAGCTCGTAGACCTCGCGCCCGCGCTCGCCGGGGTCGCCGGTGGCGTAGGTGCGGGTGCCGTCGGAGCAGTAGCCGTCGAGCTTGGCGCCCATGTCGAAGACGACCAGCTCGCCGCGGCCGATCTCGCGCTCGCCGGGCTCGGCGTGCGGCAGCGCCCCGTTGGGGCCGGCGGCGACGATCGCCGGAAAGGAGGGGTCGCCGCCGAGCTCGCGGATCCGCGCTTCGGCGGCGCGGGCGACCTCGCGCTCGCTGCGCCCGGCGAGGCCGCGCTCGAGGCTCCAGCGCCAGACCTCGTCGGCCAGCTCCGAGGCGGCGGCGATCGTCGCCAGCTCGCCCTCGTCCTTGACCCGCCGCAGCCGCTCGACCAGGCCGCCGGCGGGCACCGCCTCGGTGCCATCGGCGAGCTTCTCCTTCAGTTTCCCGAAGCTGCGGACGGCGAGGTGGTCGTCCTCGAAGCCGACCCTGCCCTCGAGCCGCTCGGCGATGCTCTGCAGCCAGTCGCCGGAGACCGTGATCGGCTCCCAGCCCTCGACCTCGGCGGCGGCGCGCTCGGTGTAGCGGAAGTCGGTGAGGAAGAGGCGCAAGCCGGGTCCGCAGACGCAGGCCCCGTTGGTGCCGGTGAAGCCGGTCAGGTAGCGGACGTTGGTGAGGTCGGTGACCAGCAGCCGGTCGAGCTCGCGCTCGCCGAGCAGGACCTCGAGCCGGTCGCCGCGGCCGCGCATCAGGCGCCGGCGCCGAGCTCGCGGGCGAGCAGGCCGAGCGCCTCGCGGTAGCCGTCCGGCCCCTTGCCGGAGATCTTCGCCAGCACCAGGCCGTCGAAGACCGAGTCGCGGCGCCAGCCCTCGCGCGACTCGACGTCGGAGAGGTGGACCTCGACCGCGGGCAGGCCCGAGACGTCGAGCGCGTCGGCGATCGCGCGGCTGTAGTGAGTCCAGGCGCCGGCGTTGACCAGGGCGGCGTCGGCGAGGTCGGGCAGGCGGTGCAGGTACTCGACGAACTCGCCCTCGTGGTTGGTCTGGAAGAAGAGCGGTTCCAGCTCCGCCGCGTGCGCCCAGGCGGCGATCCGCTGCTCCAGCTCGCTCAGCGCGAGGCCGCCGTAGACGCCGGCGTCGCGGCGCTCGAGCACGTCGAAGTTGACCCCGTGCAGGACGGCGACGCGGTTGCTGACGACGGTCATCCGAGCAGCTCCTCCACGGCCTCGCGGACCTTAGCGGGGTCGACCAGCTGGCCGATCCGGGGCTGCCCGGGCTCAGCGAGGAGGACGAAGCCGACGCCGGCGGCGGTCCGCTTCTTGTCGCGCGACAGCGCCGCCAGGGCGAGCTCGAGGTCGATCGGAGCGTCGAGGCGCACCGGCAGGGCGTGGCGGGCGAGGATCGCCTCGACCTCGTCGCGCAGGGCGGGGGCGCCGGAGAGGCGCAGCGCCGCCAGCAGGCCGAGGCCGACCGCCTCGCCGTGGCGATAGGCGGTGTAGCCGGTCGCCGCCTCGATCGCGTGGCCGACCGTGTGGCCGAGGTTGAGGACGGCGCGGCGGCCGTCGTCGCGCTCGTCGGCGGCGACGACTTCGCACTTGTAGCGGGCGCAGGCGAAGACGACGTCGTCGAGGCCGTCTGGGTCGATCTCCCCCAGCGTCCGCACCCGCTCCCACAGCGCTCCCCCCGCCAGCAGGCCGGTCTTCAGCACCTCGACGAAGCCGGCCGCCAGCTCCTCGCGCGGCAACGTCCGCAGCGCCGTCGTGTCGGCGATCACCGCCGCCGGCAGCTGGTAGGCGCCGGCGTAGTTCTTGCCCTCGGGCAGGTCGACGCCGGTCTTGCCGCCGAGCGCCGAGTCGACCTGGGCGACCAGGGTCGTCGGCACCTGCACCACCGGCACCCCGCGCTGGTAGAGGTGAGCGCAGAAGCCGGCGAGGTCGCCGACCACGCCGCCGCCGAGCGCGACCAGATGGTTGTCGCGGGTCATCCCGGCGCGGGCCAGCTCGCGCAGCACCCGCTCGGCCTCGGCCATCGTCTTCGAGCCCTCGCCGGGGGCGACCTCGACCCGCCCCGCCAGCGGCCCCAGGCGCTCGCCGTAGAGCGCCGCGACGGCGCGGTCGGAGACGCAGAAGCGGCGGCCCTCGAGCGGCCACCACTCGGCGCCGAGCAGGCCGCGGCCGACCAGCACCGGGTACTCGCCGGAGCGGCTCGGCGCCCACAGCAGCCGGGTCCCGGCCGGCAGCTCGGCCAGCGCCCGCAGCGCCGGCAGGGCGCGGGAGACGACGGCGCGGTCGCCCATCGGCAGCACCGCGTCGGCAAGCTGCTCGTAGAGCGGCAGCCGCTGCGCCAGCAGCCGCTCGACGTCGTCGGCGCTGCGGGCCAGGGGGCGGTCGCTATGGGCGATCCGGCGCCAGGCCTCCTGCGGGTCGACCTGGAGCCAGACGACGGTGTGGCGGCCGAGCGCCGCCCGCACCCGCTCGCTGAGGACGCTGCCGCCGCCGAGCGCGATCGCGCCGCCGTCGGCGCCCTCCAGCAGCGAGCCGACGACCTCGGCCTCGCGGGCGCGGAAGGCCTCCTCGCCGTCGCGCTCGAAGGCGGCGGCGATCGGCATCCCCAGCTCGCGTTCCATCAGGGTGTCGATCTCCACCGTGTCCAGGCGCGCCTCGCGGGCGGCCTCCAGCGCCGTGCTCTTGCCGGCGCCCATGAAGCCGATGAAGACGAGCGCCGGCCGGCTCACGGGCTCAGCGCCGCCAGTCGATGCGCTGCTTGTAGGCGGCGAGAGCGGCGAGGACGTCGTCGATGTGGTCGCCGCCGAACTTCTCGCGGTAGCAGCGGGCGAGGGTGAGGCAGACCATCGCCTCGGCGACGACGGCGGCGGCGGGGACCACGGTCGAGTCGGTGCGCTCGCGCAGCGCCTGCGCCGGCCGGTGGGTCTCGGTGTCGACCGAGCGCAGCGGCTTGGTCAGGGTCGAGATCGGCTTGATCGCGGCGCGGACGCTGAGCGGCTGGCCGTTGGTCATCCCGCCCTCGAGGCCACCGGCGTGGTTGGTTTCGCGGAAGTAGCCGTCCTTCTCCGACCAGAAGATCTCGTCGTGGGCCTCGGAGCCGGGGCGGCCGGCGACGTCCCAGGCTTCGCCGATCGAGACCCCCTTGACCGACTGGATCGAGGCGACGGCGCCGGCGAGGCGGCCGTCGAGGCGGTCTTCCCAGGAGATGTGCGAGCCGAGCCCAGGAACGAGGCCGAAGGCGAGCACCTCGAAGCTGCCGCCGAGACTCTCGTTGGCCTTACGCAGGCGGTTGATCTCGGCGACCATCGCGGCGCTCGCCTCGGGATCGAGGCAGCGGACCGGGTCCTCGTCGACGCCGTCGAAGTCGGCCGGCTCCAGGCCAGCCCGCTCGGCCGCCCTGACCGAGGCGATCTGGATGACGTGGCTGCGGACGTCGACGCCGAGGGCGGTGAGGAAGCCGCGGGCGAGCGAGCCGGCGGCGACGCGGGCCGCGGTCTCGCGGGCGCTGGCCCGCTCGAGCACGTTGCGGATGTCGCTGTGGTCGTATTTCCAGGCGCCGACGAGATCGGCGTGGCCGGGCCGCGGCAGGTGCACCTCTTCGGGCTCGAACCCCGCCACCGGCCAGGGGTTCATCCGCTCCTCCCAGTTGGCGTAGTCGCGGTTGGCGACGAGGACGGCGATCGGGCTGCCTAGCGTGCGGCCGTGGCGGACGCCGGAGCGGATCTCGACCGTGTCGGTCTCGATCCGCATCCGGCCGCCGCGGCCGTGACCGAGCTGGCGCCGGGCCATGTCGCGGTCGAGCGCCTCGCGGTCGAGCTCGAGGCCGGCCGGCATGCCCTCGACAATGGCGGTCAGGCCGGGCCCGTGCGACTCGCCGGCGGTGGTGAAGCGGAAGGCGCTCATCAGGGCGCCAAGGCTATCGGCGCGACGCTCGATGAGTTAATCCGCCTATAGCCGGGTTAACTCATCGAGCGTCGCTGGCGCGGGCGGCGGCGCGCATCGCCTCGAGCGGGGGCTCGCGGCCGGTCCAGATCCGCAGCGAGAGCGCGCCCTGCTGGACCAGCACCTCGAGGCCGTCGACGATGGCGGCGCCGGCGGCCGCGGCGGCGGCCAGGAGCGGCGAGGGCTCCGCCCCGTAGACCATGTCGACGACCGTCTGCTCGGAGCCGAAGCCGCCGCGGTCCAGCGGCAGCTCGGCAAAGGGATCTTCGCCGCGCAGGCCGGCGGCGCTGGTGTTGACGATCAGCCCGTAGTCCGCCTGCTCGGGCGTGGCAACCGGGGCGCCGCCCAGCTCGGTGCAGAGCTCCCGTGCCCGCTCGGCGGTGCGGTTCCAGACCTCGACCGCCGCCCCCTCGCGCACGAGCGCCCAGACGACGGCGCGGGCGGCGCCGCCGGCGCCCAGGACCAGCGCTCGCTGCCGGCCCGGCGCCGCCGGCAGCGCCGCCAGCAGCCCGTCGGCGTCGGTGTTGTGGGCGCGGACTTCGCCGTCGGCGAAGACCAGGGTGTTGGCGGCGCCGATCTCGCGCGCGACCTCGCTCGGCGCGTCCGCCAGGGCCAGCGCCGCCCGCTTGTGGGGGACGGTGACGTTGGCGCCGGCGAAGCCCTCGCCCGCCATCTCCCGCAGCCGCTCCTCGAAGTCCTCCGGGGCGACGTCGATCGCCTCGTAGCGCCACTCCTCCCCCAGCCCCAGCGCCGCCAGGGCCGCGTTCTGCATCGCCGGCGAGCGCGAGTGGGAGACCGGGTGGCCGATCACCGCCAGTCGCCTCGGCGCGCTCTGCGCTGCCGCGCTCAAGCTATTCCCCGCAGGTGCTGGGCGCGTTGCCGCCGGCCGCTTCGCGGGCCGAGTTGTACTTTTCGACGTCGGCCTCGAATTCGGTTTCGGTCTTGGCGAAGGTCAGTTCGTCGCACGAGTTCGGGTTGTTGACGTAGAAGAGGTAATCGGTCTTGGCCGGGTGGGCGGCGGCCTCGATCGCCGCCAGGCCGGGGCTGTTGATCGGCCCCGGCGGCAGGCCGGCGTGGGTGCGGGTGTTGTACGGCGAGTCGGTTTCCAGCTGCGACTCGGTCAGCGGCTCTTCGTAGTTGCCGGTGGCGAAGCGGATCGTCGCGTCGATCCCCAGCGGCATCCCTTCGTGCAGGCGGTTGTAGATCACCGAGGCGACCAGCTTGCGCTGCTTCGCCACCCCCGCCTCGCGCTCGACCATCGAGGCGATCGTCAGCACGTCGAAGGTGGTCAGGTTCTTGGAGCGGGCGTACTTCATGTCGACGCCCTTGATCCGCCGCTTGAAGTCTTCGAGCTGGAGCTGGACGAGGTTGGCGACCGGGGCGCCCGGCTTGAATTCGAAGGTGTCGGGGAAGAGGAAGCCCTCGAGATCCTTGGCGCCCTTGCCGCCGTACTTGGCCGGATTCAGGTACCTGGAGTGGACGGTCGCCTTTATGTAGCTGCCCCTGAGGCCGTCTTCGGCGACCAGCTTCGCCGCCTGCGAGCGGGCGTAGCCCTCGGGGATCGTCACCGTGGTCACGCTCGGCTTCGCGGTTTCGCGCGACCTGGTCAGGGCGTCGATCGCGGCGCTGTAGCTCATGCCGTGGGCGAGCGTGTAGTGGCCGGGGTAGAGCGAGGAGCGCTTGCCGTCGAGGGTGACGCGGACCTGGAACAGGGTCGAGCTGTCGATCACGCCCTTTTCCCCGAGCAGGTCGCCGACTTCGCTGACGCTGGCGCCCTTCGGGATCGTCACCTCGACCCGGCCGGAGCCGTCGCCGTGGAAGGGCTGGAAGAGCGCGAACAGGAACCAGAGCACGAACAGCGCCGCGATCGCGGCGAAGATCCGGAAGGGGTGGCGGCGCAGGGCGCCGAGCGGGCCGGAGCCGCCCCGCCGCGGCGGGCGCGGGCCGCCGCCAGCGCCGCCGGCGCCTCCGCGGTCGGCGGCCAGCGCCGGGTCGCCCTCGTCCGGGAGGTCCCAGCTGCGCGCGGTCGAGGCGGCCTCTCCGGGCTCCGCGTCGGGAGCCGCGGGGGGCCGCGGCTCGGCTCCCTGCGGCGTCGGAGCGGGAGCCGGCGCGTCGGCGGGCTCGTCCCAGAACTCCTGCTCGGGGGTGCGCGGTGGTGGTGGCGGTGCGGGCGGCGGAGCGTCCGGCGCGGGCGGCGGCGGGGGCGGCGCGGCGGCCTCCTTGCCGGCCCGCTTCGCCTCGCGCTGGCGGCGCTTCTCCTCGCGCTCGCGGCGGCGCTGCTCGCGCTCCTGGGCGGCGGGGTCGTTGGGGTCGGCGAAGGGGTCGCCCCCGGGCCAGTCGTCGCTCACGACTCCTCCTCTTGATTTGGGATACGGGCGGCGAGGTAGGTCTCGAGCAGGTGGGCGGCGGCGAGCGAGTCGGGGGCGGCGCTGGCGCCGGCACGGCGGCTGGCGTCGGCCATCCGCGTCGTCAGCCGCTCGTCGTAGGTCTCGACCGGGACCGAGAGCATCGCCTCCAGTTCGGCGCCGAAGCTGCGGGCCAGGCCGGCCTGGCTGCCCTCCTCGCCGCTGAGGTGCAGCGGCAGCCCGATCACGACCCGCTCGACCTCGCGCTCGGCGACGATCGCGGCGACCAGCTTCGCCTCCGGCGGCTCGATCACCGGCAGCGGCGTCGCCAGGGTCCCGGTCGGGTCGGAGATCGCGGCGCCGATGCGGGCGGTGCCGTGGTCGAGGGCGAGCACGCGCACGGCTAGCCGAGCTCCCGCTCGATCGCGGCACGGGCGGCGCCCAGCGCCTCGTCGAGCTTGGCCGGGTCGCGGCCGCCGGCCTGGGCCATGTCGTCGCGGCCGCCGCCGCCGCCGCCGACCACCGCGGCCGCCTCGCGGACCAGCGCCGCCGCCGAGAGGCCGCGCCCGACCGCCCCCTCCGAGACCAGCGAGACCAGCGCCACCTTGTCGCCGTCGCCGGCGCCGAGGACCAGCGCGGTGGCGCCGTCGAGCATCGACTGCACCCGGTTGGCGACCTCGAGCAGCTGCTTCTGGTCGGCCAGCTCGGAGGCCGCGACCAGGACCTTGACCTCGCCCGACGCGGTCGCCGCGGCGGCCAGTCGCTTCGCCTCCTCGCCGAGCAGCTGGCGCTGCGCCTGCTCGGCGCCGGCGCCGGCCTCGCGCAGGCGCTCGGCGGCGCGGCGGGCCCCGGCGAGCGGGTCCTGCGGGGTGCCGAGCAGCTCGCCGGCCTCGCGCAGCTGGGCCTCGCGCCGGCGGAACCAGTCGATCGCGGCGGGGCCGGTGATCGCCTCGACCCGGCGCACGTTGGCGGCGCTGGAGCCCTCGGAGGCGATCTTGAAGATGCCGACCTCGGCGGTGTTGGCGACGTGGGTGCCGCCGCAGAGCTCGCGCGAGACGCCGTCGACCTCGACCACCCGCACCCACTCGCCGTATTTCTCCCCGAACAGGGCCATCGCGCCGAGCTTCTCGGCCTCGGCCCGCTCCATCTCCAGCCAGCGCACCGGCCGGCTCGCCTTGACCCACTCGTTGACGCGATCCTCGACCTCGCCCAGCTCCTCGGGGCTGAGCCCCTGGCCGTGGGTGAAGTCGAAGCGCAGCTTGTCGGGGCGCACCGCCGAGCCGGCCTGGCGCACGTGGGTGCCGAGCCGCTCGCGCAGCGCCGCGTGCAGGAGGTGGGTCGCGGTGTGGTTGCGCATCGTCGCGTGGCGCGTCTCACGGTCTACTTCAGCCTCGATTGCGACTCCCGGCTCGATCGCCGTGCCGGTCGGCTCGATCGCCAGCGCCTGGTCGTCCCCGAGGCGGTAGACGTCGACCACCCGCGCCTCCTCGCCGCCCCAGCGCAGCACCCCGGAGTCGGCGACCTGGCCGCCGCCCTCGGCGTAGAAGGGGCTCTGCTCGAGCTTGACCAGGGCGTGGCCGTCGTCGGCCTCGACGGCGGCGAGGCCGGTGCTCGCGCGCAGCGTCTCGTAGCCAACGAAGCGGGTCGGCGGCGCCGCCGCGGCGAAGGCGACCACCCGCTCGTGCGTGTCCTCGGAGCCGTGGGCGGTGGCGGCGCCGCTGCGGGCGCGCTGGCGCTGCTCCTCCATCAGCTCCTCGAAGCCGTCGTCGTCGACCGCCAGGCCCTGCTCGGCCAGCAGCTCCCTGGTCAGGTCGTAGGGGAAGCCGTAGGTGTCGTGCAGCTTGAAGGCAGCGGCGGCGTCGATCCAGGAGGTCTGCGACTCCTGCGCCGCGGCGATCAACCGCTCCAGCAGCTCGGTGCCGCGCTCGAGGGTGCGGCCGAAGCTCTCCTCCTCGTCGCCGACCCAGCGGGCGATCGTCTCGCGCTCGGCGACCAGCTCCGGATAGGCGCTCCCCATGAGCTCGATCGTGCGCTCGGCGAAGCGGCCGAGCCAGGGCGCTTCGAGGCCGAGCGTGCGCCCCTGCTGGATCGCCCGCCGCATGATCCGCCGCAGGATGTAGCCGCGGTCCTCGTTGGAGGGGACGACGCCGTCGGCGAGCAGGAAGGCGGCGCCGCGCGAGTGGTCGGCGACGATCCGCATCGCCCGGGTGACCGCGCCGCCCTCGTCGTAGCGGCGGCCGGAGAGCTCCTCGGCGAGGTCGACCAGCGGCCGCACGTGGTCAGTCTCGAAGACCGAAGGCACGTCCTGGAGGATCGCCGCCATCCGGTCCAGGCCCATGCCGGTGTCGATGTTGCGCATCGGCAGCTCGGCGAGGCTGCCGTCGGCGCCGAGGTCGTAGCTCATGAAGACGTGGTTCCAGAACTCGAGGAAGCGGTCGCTGTCGTCGCCGGGGCGCTCGCCCTCGGCGCCGAACTCGGGACCGCGGTCGAGGTAGAGCTCCGAGCAGGGGCCGCAGGGACCGCTCGGCCCGGCCTGCCAGAAGTTGTCCTCGCGCCCGAGCTGGACGATCCGCTCGTCGGGGACCCCAATGCCGCCCCAGAGCGCGATCGCCTCCTCGTCGGGGCCGAGCCCGAGCTCCTCGTCGCCGCCGAAGACGGTGACCCAGATCCGCTCCGGGTCCATCCCGAAGCCCTGGGTCGAGAGCTCCCAGCCCCAGGGGATCGACTCCGCCTTGAAGTAGTCGCCGAAGCTCCAGTTGCCGAGCATCTCGAAGAAGGTGAGGTGGCGGGCGGTGTTGCCGACCTCCTCGATGTCGGTGGTGCGGAAGCATTTCTGGACGTCGGTGAGGCGCGGCGCCGGCGGCCGCTCCCGCCCGAGGAAGTAGGGCTTGAACGGCTGCATGCCGGCGGTGGTCAGCAGCACCGAGGGGTCGAGCACCGGCGGCACCAGCGAGGCCGAGGGCACCACCCTGTGGCCGCGCTGCTCGAAGAAGGACAGGTAGGTGGCGCGGATCTCCTCGGCCTTCATGTGAGCAAGCCTAAATATTTGCGAGGGGGAATGAGTGCGCGGTACGGCGGCCGCTCAGGCCGCGGCGACGATGGTGCCGTGGCCGACGACCGTCTCGCCCTCCAGCAGGACCGCGGTCTGGCCCGGCGAGGCGCCCGTGAACTCCTCCCCCAGCTCCAGCTCCAGCTCCAGCGCCGGGTGGCGGCCGGCGCCGGCGGCGCCGATCGAGGCCGGCAGGGCGCGCGAGTGGTAGCGCAGGCGGACCCCGTCGACGCGGGCGCCGTCGCGGTGCAGGACGGCGTCGCGGATGCTGACGTGGCGGGTTTCGACCTCGGCCCGGGTGCCGACCGTGACCGTGTTGGCGGCGGCGTCGGTGGCGAGCACGTAGAGCGGCTCGGGGGCGGAGACGCCGATCCCGCGGCGCTGGCCGACGGTGAAGTTGTGGTGGCCGCGGTGGCGGCCGACGGTGCGGCCGGCGCGGTCGAGGACGGCGCCCTCGCGGTCGCCGAGGCCGCCGTGGCGGCGCAGGAAGCCGCGCTTGCCCTGGCCGGCGAGGAAGCAGAGGTCCTGGCTCTCGGCCTTGCGGGCGACCGGCAGCTCGTGGCGGGCGGCGATCTCCCGCACCTCGGCCTTGGTCAGCTCGGTCAGCGGGAAGCCGAGGCGGCCGAGCAGCTGCGGCGGCAGCGCCGCCAGCATGTAGCTCTGGTCCTTGGCGGCGTCGGCGGCGGCGGCGAGCAGCAGCCCGTCGGCGTCCTCGACGATGCGGGCGTAGTGGCCGGTGACGAGGCGGCCGGCGCCGAGCCGCTCGGCGAGGTCGACCATCGCCGCGATCCGCACCTCGCCGTTGCAGAGGACGCAGGGGTTGGGGGTGCGCCCGGCGGCGTAGCCGGCGACGAAGCGAGCGACGACGCGGCGGCGGAATTCCTGCTCGAGGTCGAGCGTGAAGTGCGGGATGCCGAGCGAGTGGGCGAGGCCGCGGGCGCCCAGCACCGCCTCCGGGGAGCAGCAGGCCTTGGCGCCGTCGGTCTCGGGGTCGGCCCAGAGCTTGACCGTGACCGCGACCACGTCGGCGCCGCGCTCGCGTTCGAGCAGCGCCGCGACGGCGCTGTCGACGCCGCCGGACATCGCGACCGCGACCCGCTCGCCGACGGCGGGCGCAAGTGGCTGGGAAGAGGCGGCGGCGACCGAGAGGGCGCGGTGCAGGGCGTCGGTCGCGAGCACCGCCGCGTGGCGCTTGGCCGGGGTGAGGCCGCCGATCGCGGCGTCGACGTCGTCGGTGCTCAATCCGGCCGCGTCGAGCACCGGCGCGCCCTCGACGATCTCCGCCACCGCTGCCGTCGCCGCCCGGGTCGAGCCGCAGCCCTCGGCGTCGAAGCTGACGGCGGCGACACGGCCGTCCTCGATCGCCAGCGAGACCCGCGAGAGATCGCCACAGCCGGCGCCGCCGGCGGCGCCGGTGAAAGCCCCCGCCGGTGCCGGCCCGCGCCGGGTCTCGTCGGCGATGTAGTGCTCGAACAGCTCGCGCGTCATACGGAGGAGGGTAGCCGGGCGCAGGGCGCCCTCTCGCTATGCCGGGATTTTCGCCGGCCCACAGGAGGACTGACGTAGAGGGATTCCTATTCCCATTTATCTCCTGTAGGCCTGGCGAGGGAGGGCGCGAGGCGGATGGCGAGCGCCGGACCAAGCGAGGCAAGGACGCAGGGAGCCCGAATAGCAGCGCTATCGGGCGACCGAGGACACAGCCTCGCGCAGTGTCCGCCGCCGCCAGCCGCCCGCCCCGCCCGACCGAGCCAGGCCAGCCAAAAGAGGCTCCAGCCCGCCGTTGCCGCCTCTGGCTTTGATCCCTTCAAGTGAAGGTGGGTGCCTGCTCCCGGCCCCAAGGGGACGGATGACTTCGGCTCCCGCGCCGTTTGTGTTGGGTCAAACGGTGAGACGGCTCTCGCACGGGCTCGAGCCTCGCCGCAACGGTAGCACCGCGGGCGCCGCCGCAGCCCCGGCCCGGGCCGGGCTCAGAACTCGTCCGTGTCGAGGTTGGAGAGGTGCATCTCCGCCTCGCTCCAGCGGTCCGGCGGCACCCGCAGGGAGATGTCGCCGTGGCCGAAGCGGTCGAGCGGCCAGTCGGCGGTGAGAGCCGCCTCGATCCCGGCCTCGACCAGCGCCTGGTGCCAGGCCCGCGCCGTGCGCAGGTCGGCGAAGTCGCGCACCACCTCCCAGCGGTCGTAGCTGGGGTCGTCGACGTGGACCGGCGTCTGGCCGGGTCCGGGAGCCGGGCGCCACGAGCGTGGAAGCCAGTCCCGGAGGCCCATCTCAGTGCCCGGCCAACCCCGGCTTGTGGACGGCGATCCCGAGCTCGCGCAGCTGCAGATCCTCGACCGGCGCCGGCGCCCCGGTCAGCAGGTCGAAGCCGGAGGCGGTCTTGGGGAAGGCGATTACGTCGCGGATCGTCTCGGCGCCGCAGAGGCGCTGGACGATGCGGTCGACGCCGTAGGCGATGCCGCCGTGCGGCGGCGCCCCGTAGCGCAGCGCCTCGAGCAGGAAGCCGAAGCGGGCCGCGGCGGTCTCGGCGTCGATCCCGAGCGCGGCGAAGACCTGCTGCTGGACCTCGGCCCGGTTGATGCGGATCGAGCCGCCGCCCAGCTCCTGGCCGTTCCAGACGACGTCGTAGGCCTGGGCCCGCGCCGCCCCCGGGTTCTCGGGGTCGAACTCGCCGCTCGGCGCCGTGAACGGATGGTGCAGCGCGTCCCAGCGGCGCTCGCCGGCGTTCCACTCCATCAGCGGCCAGTCGACGACCCAGAGCAGCCTGTGGTCGTTCTCGTCGATCAGGCCGAAGCGCTCGGCGAGGTCGATCCGCATCTGGCCGAGCACGGCGTCGGTGACCGGGCGCCCGTCGGCGACCAGCAGCAGCAGGTCGCCCTGCTCGGCGCCGAGGCGGCGGTTGAGCTCAGCCAGCTCGGCCGGGCTGAGGAACTTGGCGGTCGGCGAGCGCCAGCCCTCGCCCTCGCGGAAGGCCCAGACCAGGCCCTTGGCGCCGAGCTCCTGGGCGCGCGAGATCAGGCCGTCGAGCTCGGAGCGCGGCAGCTCGCGGCGGCCGGCGTTGAGGCCGCGGATCGAGCCGCCGCTCTCGAGTACCGAGCGGAAGACCTTGAACTCGGTCTCCCCCAGCGCCTCCCCGAGGTCGACCAGCTCGAGGCCGAAGCGCAGGTCGGGCCGGTCGGTGCCGAAGCGGTCCATCGCCTCGTCGTAGCCCATCCGCTGCATCGGCAACTCGATCTCGGGGCCGCCGACCCGCTCGAAGACGTGCGCCAGCAGCCGTTCGTTGACGGCGATCACGTCCTCGCCGTCGACGAACGACATCTCGACGTCGAGCTGGGTGAACTCAGGCTGGCGGTCGGCCCGCGTCGCCTCGTCGCGGAAGCAGCGCGCCACCTGGTAGTAGCGCTCGATCCCGGCCACCATCAGCAGCTGCTTGAACAGCTGCGGCGACTGCGGCAGCGCGTAGAAGGAGCCGGCCTGGAGGCGGCTGGGGACGAGGAAGTCGCGGGCGCCCTCCGGCGTCGAGCGGGTCAGCACCGGCGTCTCGACGTCGACGAAGCCCTCGCCGTCGAGGAACTCGCGCATCGCCGCGACCACGCGGTGGCGCAGCATCAGCGCCTCGCGCATCTGCTCGCGGCGCAGGTCGAGATAGCGGTAGCGCAGCCGCGCGTCCTCGCCGACCTCGCCGGAGAAGCCCTCGACCTGGAACGGCGGCGTCTCGGCGTCGGCCAGCAACTCGGCGGCGGTCACCTTCAGCTCGACCTCGCCGGTCGGCAGCTCCGGGTTGACGGTCTCCTCCGAGCGCCGCACCACGGTCCCGGCCGCGCTCAGCACGTCCTCGGCCCGCAGCTTGTGGGCCAGCTCGATTAGCTGGGCGCCCGAGGTGTCGGGATTGAAGACGAGCTGGACGATCCCGGTGCGGTCGCGGAGGTCGATGAAGATCAGGCCGCCGTGGTCGCGGCGGCGGTGGACCCAGCCGGCGACCCGCACCTCGGCGTCGACCCGGTCGCCCAGCACCTGCCCGCACCAGCTGTCGCGGTAGCCGTTCGGGCGCAGCGACGGCGCCTCGCTCATGCCTCTCCTCCAGTCATCTCGTCGACAAGGTTGGCGGCGTCGGCGACGCGCTGCTCGCCGCTGCGCATGTCGCGCAGCTGGGCCGAGCCGTCGGCCTCGAGGATGAGGACGCGGCGGGCGCCGATCCGGTCGGCGTGTTTGAGCTGGCCCTTGAGGCCGCGGCCAGCGAGGTCGGCCTCGGCCGAGAGGCCGGCGTGGCGCAGCTCGGTCACCAGCGCCACCGCCCGCTGCCGCTGGCCCTCGTCGGCGATCGCGACGAAGGCGTCGCGCCCGGCCGGCTCCTCCTCCTCGCCGAGCGCCAGCAGGATCCGCTCGATCCCGGCCGCCCAGCCAACCGCCGGCGTCGGCGGCCCGCCGAGCTGCTCGATCAGGCCGTCGTAGCGGCCGCCGCCGCCGATCTCCGACTGCGCCCCGAGCGCCTCGCAGACGAAGGAGAAGATCGTCCGCGTGTAGTAGTCGATGCCTCGGACCAGGGTCGGGTCGACGGCGTAGGCGATGCCGGCGGCGTCGAGCAGCTCCCGCACCGCGGCGAAGTGCTCGGCGTCCTCGCCGGCCAGCGAGTCGACGATCGTCGGTGCGCTCGCCATCACCCAGCGCGTCCCCTCGTGGTCGGAGTCGAAGGCGCGCAGCGGGTTGAGGTCGATCCGCTCGCGCACGTCCTCGGAGAGCTCGCCCGCATGCGCGTGCAGGTGCGCCTTCAGCTCCTCCAGGTAGGCGCGGCGGGCGTCGAGCGAGCCGAGGCTGCCGAGTCGCAGCTCCACCCCCGGCACGCCGAGCTCGGCGAGCAGGTCGGAGAGCAGCATGATCGCCTCGGCGTCGGCCAGCGGCGAGTCGGTGCCGATGCACTCGAGGCCGAGCTGGTGGAACTGGCGGTAGCGCCCGGCCTGGGGGCGCTCGTGACGGAAGAAGGGGCCGAGGTAGGAGAGCTTGACCGGCGGCGCCAGTTTGTGCATCCCGTGCTCGAGGTAGGCGCGGCAGATCGGCGCCGTCCCCTCCGGCCGCAGGGTGAGGCTGCGCCCGCCCTTGTCCTCGAAGCTGAACATCTCCTTGCGGACGATGTCGGTCGACTTGCCGACCCCGCGTTCGAACAGCTCGGTGTCCTCGAAGACCGGGGTGGCGATCGGCTCGTAGCCGGCGCGGGCGAAGATCGCCGCGGCGGTGCGCTCGATCCGGGCCCGGGCCCGGGCCGGCCCGGGCAGCACGTCGAAGGTCCCGCGCGGCGCCTGGTACTTGCTGGCCATGGCGGCGACCCTACCGGCGGCCGCTAGGCGGCCAGCGAGACGAGGAAGGGGTTGGAGGCGCGCTCGGCGCCGAGCGTCGTCGTCCCCATGTGGCCGGGGTAGACGGCGGTCTCGTCGGGGTGGGATTCGAGCAGGCCGGCGATCGAGGCCAGCAGGGTCGGGCCGTCGCCGCCGGGCAGATCGACGCGCCCGACCGAGCCCTGGAAGAGGACGTCGCCGGAGAAGATCGCGTCCTCGCCGCGGACCGAGTAGGTGACGTGGCCGGGACTGTGGCCGGGGGTGAAGATGACGTCGAGCTCGAGCCCGGCCAGCTCCAGGGTCTCGCCGCCGGCGACGGTCTCGTCGGCGTCGTAGCTCTCGAACGGACCGAAGCCCTCGTAGGGGACGAAGCTCATGATGTCGGCCAGCACCGGCACCTCCAGCCGCGGGCAGTAGACCGGCGCCCCGCTCACCCGCGCCACCGGCGCCACCGCGCCGACGTGGTCGAAGTGGGTGTGGGTGAGCAGGATCGCCTCGACCTCGGCGCCGATCGCGGCGACGGCGGCGAGGATCCGCTCCGCCTCTTCGCCGGGGTCGACGACGAGGACCCGGTCGGCGCCCTCGCGGCGCACCAGGAAGCAGTTCTCGGCGATCGGGCCGACGGTCAGCATCTCGACCTCGAGCGCCATCAGTCCCCCTGTCGGATCCGCGCCCGCTCGCGCCGCCGCCACAGCGTCATGTCGATGAAGTAGCCGGCGGGGATGTAGAAGGCGAGCATGAAGGCGGCCAGCGCCAGCGCCACCAGCGGCGGCCGTTTGAAGATCGCCAGCAAGAGGACGCCGAAGACGACGGCGGCGAAGATGCCGCGGATCGCCGAGCCGCGCCAGGTCGGCGGCAGGTCGGCGCGCTGGGCCGGCTTGCGGTTGGCGCGGGCGCGCGCCTGGGCCTCGGCGCGGCTGCGGGGACGGGCGGAGCGGCGCTTGGCGTCGATGCTGCCGCCCTGGGTGCCGCGGCGCTTGCGGTTGCGCTTCTTCTTGGTCTGGGCCATCGCCTGAATTTAGTCGTTCGCGGCGGCCAGCCGCCGCTCGATCAGATGCAGTGCCGGCTCGAAGCCGCGGATCGGGACGTCCGCCGGGTAGCCGACAAGGGCCGCCGCCGGGGCGAGGCCGACCAGCTCCGCCTCCAGCGGCCGGGCGCCGAGCGGCGCCGCCAGCTCGCGCACCCGCCCAACCACCGCCGCCAGCGGCACCGCCAGCGGGTCGTGGACGTTGGTCGAGACCTGGGCGCGGCCGCTGGAGAGCCGCAGCCCGATCGCCCGCACTCCCGGCAGCCCGCCCCCCGCCTCGCGCAGGCCGGCGGCGACGGCGCGGGCGAGCTCGACGTCGCCGCTGTCGAGCTCGAGGTTGAAGGCGACCAGCGGCGGCCGCGCGGTGACCAGGGTGGCGCCGCCGCGCCGGTGCGGCAGCGGCGGCCCGAAGTCCGGCCGCAGCTCGCCCGACTCCATCCGCAGCCAGAGCTCGGCGAGGCCGCCGTTGCGGAAGTAGGCGCGCTCGGCGCGGGTCGGGTCGCGGGCCAGCTCGCCATAGAGGAAGACCGGCAGGCCGAGGCCGCCGAGCTGCGCCGCCACGGCGACCGCCTCGGTGCGGGCGGCGGCGCGCTCATCGGGACCGAGCCAGACCAGCGGGCAGACGTCGAGGGCGCCGATCGCCGGGTGGGCGCCGGCGTAGGTGTCCATGTCGATCGTCTCCAGCGCCTCCTCGGCGCCGGCGAGCAGCCCTTCCAGCAGCGAGCCGGCGCCGCCGGCGAGGGTGAAGACGGTGCGGCCGTGGTCGCCGTCGGTGTGGCGGTCGAGCAGGGTGGCGCCGCGGGCGAAGGCCGCCTCCAGGCGCGCCAGGCGCGTCTCGTCGCGCCCCTCGGAGACGTTTGGCACGGCGAGCAGCGGCGGCATCGCCCCAGGCTAGCCCGCCGCGGGGCTCAGATCAGCAGCTCGCCGCCGCTGACGATCGTCTCGCCGTCGATCTCGACCGTCGGTTCGAGGATCACGCAGTCGAGGTGGACCGGGACCTGGACGGTGCCGCCGATCGCCGCCGAGGCGCCGAAGGCGACGTGGGCGGTGCCGAGGATCTTCTCGTCCTCGAGGATGTTGCCGGTCAGGATCGCCTCTTCGTTGGTGCCGATCCCGAGCTCGGCGACGTTGGTGCCGTCCTCGCCGTGCGCGGTCAGCAGCTCCATCAGGGCGGCGCCGTCGATGCCGGTGGCGTCGGTCAGATGGCCGCCGCGGACGGTCAGCGTCACCGGCGCCTCCAGCAGGCCGACGCCGGCGATCGAGCCGTCGACGACCAGCGTGCCCTCGCCGGTGCCCTCGACCGGGGCGATGAAGCCCTCGCCGCAGGGCAGGTTGCCGAAGGCGCCGCGGTTGCCGAGTTCGCCGGCGTCGACGATCGAGAGCCGGTCCTCGAGCCCGAGCCGCAGGTCGCTGCCACGGGCGCAGGTGATCCGCGCCTCGGCGCCGCCGTTGAGCTTGTCGCTGAGCGCCCACCCGCGCCGGCGCACCTGCTCGAGGTCGCTGGTCATCAGCCGCGTCAGCATCTCCTCGGTCACCCCCGGCAGGGTGCCGATGCGCACCCCGGCCTCGCTGGCGCGCTTGCGAGCGGCGGTGTGGGAGAGCGACTGGATCGTCGGCGCCAGCACCACGTCGGCGGCCGCCATCGCCGCGGCGACCGCGTCCGGCGGCTCGGCGGCGGCGGAGTCGCGCTCGGAGATCACCGCCAGGGTCGCGTCGGCGCCTTCGCCCTGGGCCTCGATCCGCATCAGCGCGCCGATCTCTTCGGTCACCGGGTTGCAGACGACCAGCACCTCCTCGCCAGGCGAGACGCTCATGCACTCGCGCACGACCGTCCGCACCGCCATGTCCAGCTCCGCGCTCACGCCCCGCACCCTAACTTGCTCAGTCGTCGTCGTGGCGGTGGCGCCAGGACCACACCTCGAACCAGACCAGCCCGACCAGCAGCGAGCCGAAGGCGATCAACGGCGGCAGCCAGCCACGCCGTTGCGAAAGCGCCAACACGACCACCACAAGGGCGTCGGCGAGCAGCAGCAAAGCCACCAGCAGCGGCCGCATCCCAGCCCACCCCGAACCCGAACTTTGACTCCCTTTGCCCACCGCTACCATCCCCGTCCCCGCCGGAGTAGCTCAGCTGGTTAGAGCAGCGGAATCATAATCCGCGTGTCGGGGGTTCGAGTCCCTCCTCCGGCATAGTTTCTTCCCTGGAAATTAGCATATTTTGTAAGTGCCGAAACGCACTACCAACAAAATGTGTCCCAAATATGTCCCGAACTTTTGTTACAAAGTGCAGCGCATCTGCTCGCGACCGCCACGCCGCCTTCACTCTGACAAGCGTGCATCGAGCCCGTAGTAACTATGAGCCGGACCGGGTTTGACGGAGGTCTCCGTCAAACCCGGTCCGGCTCACCTGGGAGGGGTTCATCAGCCACACCAGGGCGGCAAGGGAGTGGTCCGTCGTGCAGATCGAGACGGTGCGCCGCCCGAAAACCTCGTGGAAGAACAGGCGGCTGGCGTGGGCGAGCCGGGAATTGGTGGTGACGAGAATTGCCCCGGAGCTTTCAATTCGCCTGCGCACTTCGCCGCCGCGGATCCGGTAGATCGCGGTCAGCGAGTCGAGGTCGCGCATCATGGTCTCGCGGCGCCCGTAGTGGACGGCTTCCCTCGAGCACCTTCGTCGCCTATCATCGGTTGCGGATCGAGCGCGACTCCCTCGGCGGGCGAGACCGTTCTCCAACTACACCGACGGCAGCTGCAGACGCTGCCTGAGCCGATCCACTCCTCTACCGTCCAGTAACCCAAAGCCGTAACAGCTACTGTTCATTTACCGGTCGTTGGGTTCTCACCCTCTCTTCCTCGCGCCCGGATAGCAATCAGAGACGGCTTGAGGAGGCGGCCTTGGCCGCCGCAAAGGGCTCGCAGCACGAGGCGCATGACCGTAGGAGCAGGACACTCAACGCCCTGGCGGTCGCGGTCACCCCGGGAGCTGCGAGCATCGCCTGTGCGGCCGTGGCGATCCTTGTCGGATCGGGGGTCCTACTCGGCTGGGCCACTGGCATCGAGTCACTGAAGTCGATCTCACCGAGCTTCTCACAGATGAAAGCGAACACGGCGCTGTGTTTCATCCTCGCCGGCATCTCGCTTTTGCTTCTGCGTAATCCTTTACACAAACACTGGAGTACGTTGGGCAAGGGGCTCGCAGGGATCATTTCCCTGCTCGCCCTCTTGACGCTGTTCGAGTACATCGCCGGATCGAACCTTGGGATCGATGAGCTTCTGTTTCGCGATCCCAACTCCGCGGCCGCCTTCTCTCCAGGTCGCATGGGGGCCAACAGCGCCTTCGGGTTCACGCTCGTGGGCTTCGCGCTGCTTGCGCTGGACACCGAACGACGAGGCATCCGCCCGACCCAGGTGGCGGCCATCGTCGTCAGCGTGATGGCCTTCGTGGCAATTCTCGGGTACGCCTACGGAGCCTCGACCCTCGATACCAGCTTCATCACCAAGACCGTGACTCCGATGTCGCTCTACACTGCGCTCACGCTCCCCGTCTTGGCGGCAGGCCTGATGTTGGCAAGACCCGACAAAGGCATGATGGTGCTGATCAGGAGCAAGGGGCCAGGGGGGCATCTGCTTCGCCGCTTCCTGTTGCCCGTCGTCCTTGTCCCCCCTCTGGTCGGATATGTGCGACTGAAAGGCCAGGAAGACGGCCTCTATGGACTCGTCGAGGGCCTGGCTATCTACGCGACCACGCTGGTCGTCGTATTCGGCGGACTGGTCTGGTTGACGGCGCGCTCACTTCAACGCGAGCGCAACCGCGGCGACAAGGAGCGCTCTGACCTCGAGGCTCAGCTTCGCCAGGCCCAAAAGATGGAGGCGATCGGACGTCTTGCCGGCGGCGTCGCCCACGACTTCAACAACCTGCTGACGGTGATCACCGGCTACACCGATATTCAGCTGGGCGAACTGGAGCCGGGTGACCCGCGTCGCGAAGGCATCTCACAGATCAAGGCAGCCACTGATAGGGCGACGGCATTGACGGCGCAGCTTCTTGCCTTCAGCCGCCACCAGATCCTCGAGCCCCGGGCTTTCGATCTGAACGTCGCGGTGGCTGAGATCGCGCCGATGCTGAAGCGGGTGATCGGCGAGAACATCGACTTCACCACCAAACTCGATCCCGACTTGCACCGCGTCTGGGCAGACCCCAACCAGATCCACCAGGCCATCCTCAACCTCGCCGTCAATGCCCGCGACGCGATGCCCAAGGGAGGGCGGCTGACCCTGGAGACCGACAACGTCGAGCTCGACCAAACCTACGTCGTGGCTCACCCAGCGATAGCCGTCGAGCCCGGGGACTACGCGATGCTCTCGGTCACCGATTCCGGGGTCGGAATCGAGGCCAAAACCCTGGCACGGATCTTCGACCCTTTCTTCACGACTAAGGGACCGGCCGAGGGGACCGGCCTCGGCCTCTCGACCGTTTACGGGATTGCCACCCAGAGCGGCGGCGGCGTCTGGGCTTATTCGGAGCCTGGTCATGGCACCTCATTCAAGATCTACCTCCCCCGGGTGGATGTTGCCGACGGCACGACCGAGCCTGAGGAGACCCCCTCGGTTGAGCCAGAGACGGAGGCGACCGAGACTGTGCTGTTGGTCGAGGACGAGCAGGCCGTACGGGTTCTAACGCACCGGATCCTCGACTCCTCCGGATACACCGTCCTCGACGCGGCTAACGGCGGCGAGGCGATCGCCCTATGCGAGAGCCATGAAGGGCTGATCGACCTGCTTCTTACCGACATGGTGATGCCAGGAATTAGCGGCATCGACCTCAGCCAGGAGCTACGGGTGCAACGGCCCGCCTTGAAGGTGCTAGTGATGTCCGGCTATAGCGAGCTGGCAATCGACGATCAAGAACGCGATACCAACGTGGCCTTCCTGCAAAAGCCCTTCAGCGCCAACTCGCTGAGGCTGAAGGTGGGAGAGGTTCTTAGGGATGGATGAACATGGCCGACTCATCAGTCATCACGACTTCATCTTGCTGGTTTAGGGCAATCGTTCTCAGGCGACGCTGATCGAGCGGATACTCGATCTCGGCGACATCGAGTTGAGGTCGTACGTGCTGGAACCCTGGGCGAAGCAAAGGACCCAGCTATGCCGCTCGGTGCTATGCAATCGAGCGAACTCGCTCGGGATCTGCTGCTCGCCCACCGGGTGCTGCACGACGCCCTGACCGGCCTGCCGAACAGGATGCTCTTTCTCAGATCAAACGTAGCCTTGCCCTTCTGCTATTTGCTTGCGCCAGAAAGAAGGATTGCGCTGGCTAGAGCGCTTCGTCTAGCGGCCGCTGGCTGCTTGGCAGCTCCTGTGCGAAAGCTACTTCGGCAGCAACCAGCTCCAGCGGTTGAAGAGATGCTTGTACTGCGATCAGGCCCGCTCCCGCTCACGCATCGTGAACTCGATACTTCGCTCATCAGCCGCATAGAAGCAGCGAATAGAAAAGCGCCGAAATCGCGAGGGGCGGGTTTACATCGCCGTCGTGATGCCAACCCCGCCGGCGAAGCGTGACCCGTGAAGAAGATTTGTCCTCACAAATGCAAAAGAGTGTATTTCCATCAGCGATCACTCTTCCACCGAGGACCTGGTGGAGCCCAGTTTCATCCCACCCTGGTACAGGGTCACGGATTCGAACATGTCGACCGCGCGGTAGTTCTGGATCACCACGAGGTCAGGGCCTTCGTTGTTCGACTGGCAAAGGTCCTGATCTACACCGGCAGCATGATGCTCAAACGCTCAGGGATGCCCTCGACACCGGCGCCGAGGCCGTCGTCCTCAAGCCCGGGGGGCTCGGCGCACTTGTCGACGCCCTACGTGCGGTGGCGCGCGGCGAGCGCCACGTCGACCCGGCGATCGCCGAGATTCTCCAGACGACGGGCGATGCGCCTCGCCTGCTGACCAAGCGCGAGCGGGAAGTCTTCGCCCTGCTCGCCCAGGGCCAGAGCGGCGAGGAGATCGCCTCCGAGCTCTCCCTCTGGGCGGAGACCGTGCGAACCCACGTGCGCAACGCGATGGCAAAGCTGCAGGCGAGGACGCGCACCGAGGCAGTCGTCAGAGCCTTGGCAACGGGCGAGATCGAGCGGTGATACCGCCCTGATACTCGAAGGCAGGCGGAACTGCTCCTTGACGGAGTGACGGTGGGTGGAGTCAACCCCCCAACAAGTCGCTCGGTCAGCAGAAGAGCGCGAAGGAGCAGTCATGCACGCCGATCCCCCCTCTCCCCACATTGTCCGCAGCTTCGGCTCGCTGATCGCCGCCGAGTCCGAGACCGGGATCACGATCTCCACCGGCTCCGAGCTGGGCCGCGGCGACGTCCGCAGCGGCAAGGTCCTGATCGCCAACACCGGCTCCAGCGCCGGCAGCTTCAGGCTCTTCGAGAGCGACGCCTCCAACGACTTCCCCGCCGGCGAGCTGACGCTGGCGATCGAAGACGTCACCGCGGAGGACTTCCCCACCCGCTACGTCGGCGAGATCGGCAACCTGCCGCCGGGCGGCATCGACCTCGGCAGCTTCCCGCCCCAGCAGTCGCGCCGCTTCCGCTTCCTCGTCATCCTCGACCTCAACTCGCGCAGCGGCGGTCAGGGCAGGAGCGCCGGCGCCACCTACGAGTGGAGCCTCGTCACGGCCGGCTCGCTCCGCGATTGACCCCGCCGCTCAGGCGGAGTCGGGCGCCAGGTAGCGGTAGCCGAAGCCCGCGCACCGTCTCGATCGCCTCGGCGTCGCCGAGCTTGCGCCGCAGGCGACCGACGTAGAGCTTGACCTGCTCGGGCCGGACGAGCGGGTCGCGCCAGGCCATCTCGATCAGCTGATCGGCGCTCAGCACCTGACCCGCGTGCCGGACGAAGGACGAGAGCAGCCGGAACTCCAGCGGCGTTAGACGCAGCTCCTCGCCGCGCCGGCGGGCCCGCCGCAGCAGCGCCTCGACCCGCGCCCGCAGCTCCTGGTCGGGCAGGTTGAGGTCGAGGATCACCAGGTCCGGGCGCGCGGCGAAGAGCAGCCGCAGCCCGGCGGCGGCGTCGCCGGCAGCCAGCACGGTGTGGCCCCAGCCGGCGAGCACGCTCTGGACCAGCTCGCAGAGGATCGGGTCGTCGTCGATGACGAGGACCTTGTCGCCGCGGATAGATCGATTCGACGCAACCTGGAGGCTCATCGTCCGCCCTCAGGGATAGACCGAGCGCAGCCGCGCCGCCTCGGCGACGCGGGCGATGGCGACCGCCTGGCCGGCCTCGCGCCAACCGACCCCGTAGCGCTCGGCGGCAAGCGCGATTCGCTCGATCGCCGCCTCGAGATGGCCGCGCAACCGACTGCCGACCTCGTTGGCATCCCAGGAGTAGCGCTGCTGGTCCTGGGCCCACTCGAAATAGCTGACGGTGACGCCGCCGGCGTTGGCGAGCAGGTCGGGGACGATCGGGATGCCGCGGGCGGCGAGGATCGCGTCGGCCTCCGGCGTGGTCGGGCCGTTGGCGGCCTCGACGAGCAGGCGGCAGTCGATCCGCCCGGCGTTCTCGGCCGTGATCTGACACTCCAGGGCGGCCGGGACCAGGACCTCGCAGGGGGTCTCCAACATACCGCCGGCGCTGGTCGCGGTCCCGCCGGGGAAGCCACGCAGGAAGCGATTCTCGGCGATCCACCCCAGCGCGGCGTCGACATCGATGCCGTCCGGGTTGACGATGCCGCCGGTGACGTCGCAGATCGCCACCACCCTGGCGCCGCGATCGAACATCTCCTTGGCGATCGTGCCGCCGACGTTGCCGAACCCCTGGATCGCGATGCGGGCGCTCGGCACCCCGATGCCGAGCCGATCCATCATCGCCTCAGCGCAGATCGTCGCCCCCAGTCCGGTGGCGGCCTTGCGCCCCTCGGTGCCGCCGAGCACCAGCGGCTTGCCGGTGACGATCCCCGGCGTCGGGTGCCCGACGTGCTGGGAGTAGGTGTCCATGAACCAGGACATCTCCCGCTCCCCGGTCGCCATGTCGGGGGCCGGGATGTCCTGGTCGGGACCGATCACCGGCACCAGCTCGCTGGCGAAGCGACGCGTGATTCGCTCCATCTCGGCCGCCGAGAGCCGGTTGGGATCGCAGCGGACGCCGCCCTTGGCGCCGCCGAAGGGGAGGCCGAGCAGGGCGCACTTGAGGCTCATCCAGAGCGCCAGCGCCGCGCACTCGCCAAGCGAGACCCCGGGCGCGTAGCGGACGCCGCCCTTGGTCGGCCCAAGCGCCGAGGTGTGCTGGACGCGGTAGCCGGTGAAGCTCTCGATCTCGCCGCTGTCGCGGCGGATCGGGAAGTTGGCGACGATCGCCCGGCGTGGCTCCAGCAGGCGGGCGCGAGCATCGGGATTGAGATCGAGCAGGTCGGCGGCGCGGTTGAACTGGGTCACCGCCACCCGCCAGAGCTCAGAGCGCCACTCGTTGCCGGGCGAGACCTCGTGGGCCTCGCCGGCGAGGACGCTGTCCCAGCCGCCGCTGCCACGACGCTCGACTCCGCCCGGCGGGCTGTCGATCGACTCAGCCACGGAGCGAGACCGCCTCGTCGAGATTGTCGAGCAGCAGGTCGACAAGCGCGGGGTCGAAGTGCGTGCCGCGGCCCTCGCGAATGATCGCGATCGCCTCCTCCAGCGGCATCGCCGGTCGGTAGCTGCGGTCGCTGAGCAGGGCGTCGAAGACGTCGGCGACGGCGACGATCCGCGCCTCAAGCGGGATCTCCTCGCTCCGCAACCCCTGTGGGTAGCCGTCGCCATCCCAACGCTCGTGGTGGCTCAGCGCGATCGTCGCCGCCAGCTGCAGCAGGTCGCCCGTGGAGCCGGCGAGGATCTCGTGGCCGGCGGTCGTGTGGCGCTCCATCTCGGTCCGCTCCGCCGCCGTCAGCGGGCCGGCCTTGCGCAGGATCGCGTCGGGGGTCGCGACCTTGCCTACGTCGTGCATCGGCGCCGCCGCCCGCAGCAGCAGCACCCGCTCGCGCTCCAGCCCGCAGCGCTCCCCCAGTAACGCCGCCACCGTCGCCATCCGGTTGACGTGCTCGCCGGTGCCGGCGTCGTGGCGCTCGATCGCCTTTGAGAGGCGGTCGACGGTCTCCTGGCGTGAGGCCCGCAGCTCCTCGATCGCCCGCCGCTGGGCCTCGTTCAGCTCCTCGCGCAGGCGTTCGGCCTCGCCTTTCGCAGTCAGATCGGCGGCGATCCCGAAGATGCCGGTGATCTCATCGGTCTCGTCGCGGATCGGGAACTTGACGGTGAGAAACGTGCGCCTGGCCTCGCCGGCCAGCAGCACTTCCTCTTCTTCGAAGGTCTCTCCCCGCTCCAGCACCCGCGCGTCCGCCGCGGACGCGTCGGCGGCCTCTTCGAGGTCCAGTAGGTCCTCGGCCCGGCGACCGATCATCCCCCCCGGTGGCACCTCCATGATCTCGTGCATGGCTCGGTTCGCAATCCGATAACGACGGTCTCGATCCTTGCTGAAGATCGGCACCGGCGCCCGTTCCACCAGCAGCTGCATCCGCTGCTCGAGCGTGCGGCTGCGGGCCTCCTGGGCCAGCTCGAGGTGGCAGCGGCGGACCGCGTTCATGGCCGCGATCAGGAGCTGACCCGGCCAGAACGGCTTCACCAGGTAGCCGTGGGCCCCGAAGTCGAAGGCCTGTTCGGCGATCGCCGGCGAATCCTCGCCGGTGACCAGCACCACCGCCGTGGTCGGATGCTCGGCGACGATCTCCTCAGCCAGGACCAGGCCCGACTCACCCGGCATCTCGATGTCGCAGAGCGCCAGGTCGAAGTCTGCCGCGGCGAGTGCGGCGCGAGCCTCGCCGACACTGCCGGCGAAGTGGCACTCGTAGCGATCGCCCAGGGTGCGGTCGATCAGGCGCAGGATGTCCGGTCGGTCGTCGGTCGCCAGAACCCGGCCTCTGGCTGGCGCGTCCACCTCGCCTAACTCTTTCCGCGATCGGCGCCAGGACGGTCGAGCAAAGCTCGAATGACCCGCAACAGCTCGCTGGCGCTGAACGGCTTCTCGATGAAGGCGCTGCCGTTCTGCTCGGCCAGGGCTTCCGGCGCCAGCACCTCGTGGCTGTAGCCGGACATGAAGACAACGGTGAGCTTCGGTCGCAGCGCTTTTGCCCGATCGACCAGCTCGGTGCCGAGCATCTCGGGCATGATCACGTCGGTCAGCAGCAGGTCGATCGCCTGTCCGGGGCGGCCGCAGACCTCGAGCGCCTCCTCGCCGCCACCGGTGGCGATCACCGAGTAGCCGTTCTTGGTCAGGATCCGCTCGGCCATCCGCCGCACGTCGGGCTCATCCTCGACCACCAGAATCACCTCGCCGTCGCCCCCGGGCCGTGGATCAGCATGTGACTCGCTCTCGACGGCCTCGCCCTGGCTGGCCGGGAGGTGGACCTTCACCGTAGTGCCCATGCCGGGCTCGGAGTAGACGTCGATCCGGCCGCCAACACCGGTGACGATTCCATAGACGGTGGCCAGGCCGAGCCCGGTACCGTCCTCCTTGGTGGTGAAGAAGGGCTCGAAGACGCGCTCGACCGTCTCCGCGTCCATGCCCACTCCGGTGTCGCTCACCTTCAGCCGCACGTAGGCCCCGGGCTCGGTGTCGGGATGCATGTAGGCGTACTCCTCGTCGAGGTCGGCCGGTTCCACCTCGACCACCAGGCGGCCACCGTCGGGCATCGCGTCGCGCGCATTGACGGCGAGGTTGACCAGGACCTGCTCGAGCTGGCCCGGGTCCATTTCGACCGGCAGCCGCTCCTCGCCGAAGTGCGTCTGCAGCTCGACCCGCTCGCCGAGCGCCCGCCGCAGCAGGTTCTCGAGGTCGGCGACGACATCGCGCAGGTAGAGCACTTCCGGCTTGACGACCTCGCGGCGGCTGAAGATCAGCAGCTGCCGAGTCAGCGTCGCCGCCCGTTCGGCGGCGCGGCGGATTTCCTCGACGTCGTCGTGCGTCGGAGAGCCGGCGGGAAGCTCGTCGGCGACGAACTCGGCGTAGTTGAGGATGACGCCGAGGATGTTGTTGAAGTCGTGGGCGATCCCGCCGGCGAGCTGGCCGACGCTCTCAAGCCGGCGGGCGCGATCGAGCTGACGCTGCATCAGTTCCTCGCGCTCACCCTCCGCGCGCTCGCTGACGTCGCGTACGGCGGCCATCGCCAGCCTGCCATCGTCGGTCTCGATCGAGGAGAGCGAGATCTCGGCCGGGAACTCGCTGCCGTCCCGCCGCCGCCCGTACAGCGTCAGGCCGGCGCCCATCGGCCGCGTCCGCGGCTCGGCGAAGTAATCGGCGCGGTGACCGGGATGGGTGTCGCGGAAGCGCTCCGGGACGAGCACCTCGACGGAGCGCCCGAGCAGATCCTCGCGCGGGTAGCCGAAGAGCGCCTCGGTCTGACTGTTGACGAGGACTATCTGACCTCTGTCATCAATTCCGACGAAAGCGTCGGGTGCCGCCTCGAGCAGCTGCTCGAAGGTGGAGCTCGTGGTTCGGGACGTGGCTCCGTCTCCCTTCAATAACCGGCACACCGCCTGCGGCGGTTGCTCAGCTATCCGAATGTACATCCTTTGAGTGCCTTAAAGGGAACAGATCGTTTCGCCGATGGTTCGTTACCGTCGCCGCGTGGGCGACGCCACGCATTCTGCGAAGCTGCTCGTCGATCAGCGGTTTGACGTTCGAGGGGAGCCCACGGTCCGCAGCTTCGAGCCGACGACGGTCAGCAGCGGATGCTGAGCGCCGACCTTGTCGACAGATGACCTTTTCCGAGCTCGTGCCGCAGCCGGCCACCAACACCAGGTGGCAGCTCCAACGACGCAGGTCAGAACAGCTTTGACGCCGATACGCGACTGATACCTCGAGGCCAACGGAACGGCTCCGAGCGGGGCGCAGTGTGGGTGGGGCAAGCAATCCACTCCCAAGGAGGAGCCCCACATGCACTACCTGTCCCAGCATCCCAAGCGAGCGCTCATCGCCCTGGCGACCGCGCTCGTCGCCTCGGTGGCGGCGATCGGCTCAGGAGCCGACTTCAGCTCCCACAGCGCCAATCCGGCCAACACGTTCAGCTCCGGCACCCTGGTCCAGTCGAACTCGAAGAACGGGGTGGCGATCGTCACCGGTTCCAACCTCAAGCCGGGCGACTCGCGCAGCGGCGAAGTCACGATCACCAACACCGGTTCGCTCGCCGGCACCTTCAAGCTGATGGAAGCAAACGCCGCCAACAGCTTCGGCGCCGGCGACATGACGGTGATGATCGAAGACGTCAGCGGTGCCAAACCGGTCAGCGTCTACAGCGGTGAAATCGGCAAGGTGCCGGCGGCCGGCATCGGGCTCGGCAGCTTCGCCGCCGGCGAAGCCCGCACCTACCGCTTCACCGCCACGTTCGCCAAGGAAGCCCCCAACAGCGACCAGGGCAAGGCCGCCAGGGCGGACTACGAATGGGACGCGGTCCCCACCGCATGACCCTCCTGAAGGCAACGCGGACGGCGGTCGTCGCTCTGGCGGCCGTCGTCTGCATCGCCCTCGGCGTGGCCACGTTGGCGCCGGCGGCGCTCGGCCTCCAGCACTACGTGATCGTCGGCGGCTCGATGGGAGGGACGATCGACCGCGGCTCGGTCGTCTTCGACCGCGAAGTCCCGGTCGCCAGCCTGCGGGTCGGCGACGTCATCACCTACAGCCCCCCGGCGAGCGCCGGCGCCGCCGACTCGACCGGACTCGTCACCCACCGAATCCACTCGATTCGCGAGGTCAACGGCAAGCGCGTCTTCCGCACCAAGGGCGATGCCAACCGGGCTCCGGACCCCTGGACCTTCACCCTCGACCAGCCGCGACAGGCCGAGGTCGTCGCCCACGTCCCCTACCTCGGCTACGCGCTGGCGGCGCTGCAGATCCGCTGGGTGCGGATGCTGGCGATCGGCCTGCCGGCGCTGGCGATCGCCGTCGCGGTCCTTGCCGGCCTCCTCCGCGACGCCCGCGCCGAGCGCCGCCAGGAAGAAGCGGCGCTGACCGGCGCCGCCGAGCTGGGCTGATCGATGAGGCCGGGACGCCGAGATCGCGGGGGCAGGACGGCAGGCTGGCTCCCCCTTTCCTGCCTGCTGCTTGCCCTCGCGGTCTCGGCGACCGGCCTCTCCGGCGCCAACTTCTCGACCGCCACCAGCAACCGCGGCGGCGAACTCGCCGCCGCGGCCGATTGGGTGCCGCCGCTGGTCTCCCTGGCCGAACCGGAAACGGCGATCCGCGGCAGCGTCCAGCTGGTCGCCAGCGCCTCGGACCCTTACGGCTCCGGGGTCGCCTCGGTGCGGATCGAACGCTCGCCCGCCGCCGCCAACAGCTGGACGGCGATCTGCACCGCGACCGCCGCGCCCTACGCCTGCACGCTCGACACCACCGCGCTCGCCAACGGCTCCTACGACCTGCGCGCGGTCGCCACCGACCGCGCCGGCTTCGTCTCCACCGACCTCGTCCCCGAAGTCGAAGTCGACAACAAACCCCCGAGCGCGACCATGCTCGACCCCGGATCGCCGCTCTCCGGGACCGTCACCCTCGCCGCCGAAGCCAGCGACGCCGACTCCGGGGTGGCGGCGGTGACGATCCAACGCTCGCCTACCGGCAAATCGACCTGGAGCGAAGTCTGCACCGCCACCGTGCCGCCCTACTCCTGCCGCTTCGACACCCACACCGTCGCCGAAGGCAGCTACGACTTCCGCGCGCTCGCGACCGACAATGCCGGCAACTCCGCCGCCTCCGCCACGGTCGCCAACCGGCGCATCGACAACACGGTCAGCTCGGTCTCGCTCGAAGACCCCGGCGCCTACCTGCGCGGCAGCGTCAACCTGCTCGCCAACGCCTCCTCGACCGCCGGCGTGGCGGCGGTGACGATCCAGCGCTCGCCCGCCGGCAAGTCGACCTGGACCGAAATCTGCCGCGACACCACGTCCCCCTACGGCTGCGCCTGGAACACGACCGCCGTCGCCGACGGCTCCTATGACCTGCGCGCGGTGCTCACCACCGGCAGCGGCAGCGTGCTCAACTCCACCGTGGTCGCTGCCCGCCAGGTCGACAACACGCCCGTGCACGGGCTCGACGTGCAGGCCGCAAACCACAGCGGCGGCACCGCCGGCCGGATCGAAGCCGGCGACAGCATCTCCTTCACCTACAGCGACCTGATGAGCCCCGGCTCGATCCTGCCCGGCTGGAGCGGCGCCACCCCGGCGCCGATCTACCTGCGGGTGCGGGACGGCAACCTGCTCGGGAGCGGCAGCTCCGGCGACACCCTGCAGTTCTCCAGCGACGCCGCCGGCAACAGCCAACTCCGCCTCGGCAGCGTCAACCTCCACGCCAACGTCGTCAAGAGCAACAAGACCTCGACCTTCGCCGCCAGTGTCGCCATCGCCACCCAGCTCGTCGGCGGCGCCAACGTCAGCGTCGTCACGGTCACCGTCGGCGCGCTGGCCTCGGGCTCGCCGCCGACGACTGCGGTCGCGGCGCAGATGGTCTGGACGCCGGCGGCGACGGCCACTGACCTCAGCGGCAACCCCTGCTCGGTGACGCCGGTCAGCGAGAGCGGCACCCTCGACCGCGACTTCTGACGTCAGCCGATACCGCACTGATACGCGAAGGCGGGCGAAATTGCTCCCTGGCTGGACGACGCTGGGTGAAGCCAATCCCAACCTGTCGCTCAGCGCATCTGAGCGCGAAGGAGCAACCATGCGCCCCGACCTTCCCACCCCTCGCAACGTCCGCAGCGCCGGTGCCCTCGTCACCGCGAACTTCCACGACGGGGTGGGGATCTTCACCGGATACGACCTCCGTCCCGGGGACATCCGCAGCGGCACGGTGATGATCGCCAACGTGGGTTCCGTTGCCGGCAGCTTCAGACTTTCCGAGGCCGCCGCCTCCAACACCTTTGCCCCCGGCGAGCTGACCCTGAGGATCGACGACGTCACCAGCGGAGATCCCGCCACCGTCTTCGTCGGAGATATCGGCAGCCTGCCCTCCAACGGCATCGACCTCGGCTGCTTCGAGCCACGACAGTCGCACAGGTTCCGCTTTCTCACCATGCTCGACCTCAACTCGCACAGTGCCGGCCGGGGCCTGGGGGCCGGTGCCGCCTACGAGTGGGATTTCGCACCCGGCGAACCAGCGGCCGAGGTCAGCATCGCGACTTACCGGGCTGGACGATGAACCCCACCAACGTCTGCCCAAGCACCCCTAGCGCAACGGCAAGTACCGGTAACCGAAACCGCGCATCGTCTCGATCGCCTCGGCGTCTCCGAGCTTGCGCCGCAGGCGACTGACGTAGAGCTTGACCTGATCCGGCTGGACAAGCGGATCGCGCCAGGCCAGCTCGATCAGCTGGTCGGAGCTGAGAACCTGGCCGGGGTGGCGGACGAACGCCACCAGCAGGCGGAACTCGAGCGGCGTCAGCCGCAGCTCCTCCCCCCCGCGCGTGACCAGTCGCTGCTCATGGTCGACGGTCAGGCGCCGATCCGCGTAGATCTGGCCGAACCGCTCCATTTCCTCCGGCTTCGCCCCGCCGGCCCGGCGCAGCAGCGCCTCGACCCGCGCCGGCAGCTCCTCGTTGCCGAACGGCTTGGTCAGGTAGTCGTCGGCGCCACCGCGCAGGGCGCGCACCTTGTCGAGCTCCTGCCCCTTCGCGGTCAGCATCAGGACCGGCACCTCCCCCAACTCACGGATTCGCCCCAGGAGCTGCCAGCCGTCCATGCTCGGCAGGCCGATGTCGAGCACGACGAGGTCGGGTCGTTCCGCGTAGAGGAGGCGCAGGCCCTCGGCGCCGTCGGCGGCGACGAGGACGGTGTGCTTCCAGCCCTCGAGCACCCGCTTGACCAGTTCGCAGAGGACGGGGTCGTCGTCGATCACCAGCACCTTCGCGCCTTCGAAACCCGCACCCGCCGCGATCACGACCCGCCCTCCAGGATGCGCTCGACCTCACCCGGCAACGTCATCGGATCGAACGGCTTGGCGATCACCCCAGCGGCGCCCAGCGCGTGCAGGCGCCGGCGATCCGCAGCCTGCAATTTGGCGGTGAGGAAGATGACGGGAACGTCGGCGCAGAGCGACCCGCGCAGGCGCTCCAGCGTCGTCGGCCCGTCGATGCCCGGCATCATCACGTCGAGCACGACCACGTCGAAGACGGCGCCGTCTTCGACGATCTCGACTGCCTCCCCTCCCCCCGCGGCGCTCACCACCTCCCAGCCGCCGACCCGTTCCAGGCTGAGCCGCGCGATCTCGCGGATCGCGTCGTCGTCGTCGACCAGCAGGAGACGACCGCTCATCGGCGGTCCGCCGTTCCAACCTCGGCGGGCGCGAGCGGCAGGACGAAGCGAAGGGTCGTGCCCTCGCCCTCGACGCTCTCGGCCCAGATCCGGCCGCCATGCTGCTCGACGATGCTGCGGGCGATCGCCAGGCCGAGGCCGGTGCCGCCCCTCTCGCGCGCGTCGGAGGCGTCGACCTGGCTGAAGCGCTCGAAGATCGACTCCAGCTGGTCCGCGGGAATCCCCCGACCGCCGTCGCGAACCGAGAACACGCAGCGATCGCGGTCGCGCTCGACGCCGATGCTGACCGTCGCGCCGCGCTCGGAGAACTTGATCGCGTTGCCGATCAGGTTGGTGATGACCTGCACGACGCGGTCGGAGTCCGCGGCGACGGTGAGGCTCTCTACCTCGGCGCCGATCGCGACCCCCGCCTCCTCGGCGACCGGGGCGAGGAGCTGGAGCGACTGCTCGACGAGCTCGGCCGCGGCAACCGGCGCCAGCTCGACGCCGGCTCGCCCGGAGTCGATCCGCTCGATGTCGAGGATGTCGTTGATCAGGCGGACGAGCCGGTCCGTGCTGGAGACGGCGGTGGCGATCATCTGAGCCGCCTCCTCGGGCAGCTCGCCCATCACCCCTCCCTCCAGCAGCCCCAGCGAGCCGCGGATCGAGGTGAGGGGCGTGCGCAGCTCATGCCCGACCACGGACACGAACTCGTCTTTGATCCGCTCGGCCTCTTTGCGCGCGGTGACGTCGGCCAGCATCCCGATCGCGAAGCGCGGCGCGCCGGACTCCTCGCGCAGGATCGAGACCGTCAGCGCTCCCCACAGGATCGTGCCGTCTTTGCGCACGCAGCGCGGCTCGCGGGCGATCGAATCCTCGCCAGCCGCCACCGCGGCCCCCATCTCGGCCAGCTCGGCAAGGTCGTCACGGTGGGTGATCAGCGAGAAGTCGGCACCGCGAAGCTCCTCAGGCGAGTACCCGGTCATCCGCGCGAAGGCGTCGTTGACCTCGACGATGCGGGGCTCGCCGTCGACGAATGCGCTGAAGGCGATCCCGATCCCGGCGTTGTCGAAAATCCCGTGGAAGCGGCGCTCGCTCTCCTTCAGCGCCTCCTCGGAGCGAACTCGCTCGCTGACGTCCTGTCCGATCGAGATCAGGATGCGCTCGCCGTCGAGCCGGGCTTCGGTGACCACGATCTCCGCCGGGAAGACCGACCCGTCGCCACGGCGACCGCTGAACTTGAGGCGCTCGCCGATCACCGGGCCGGGAGCGCCATCAACGCCAACCATCGGCGCCATCTGCGACCAGGCGATGCCGTCGAAGAGGGTGTCGACGCACTTGCCCTCGAGGCTGCCGGGCGCGGCCCCGAAGTACATCTCGGCCGCCGGGTTGACCCAGATGATCATGCCCCCCTCGTTGAAGCTGACGATCCCCTCGGCGACGTTCTCGACGATCGTCTGCACTCTGCCCTGGAGCTGGATCAGCTCCACCTGGGCGAAGTACTGCCGAGCGGCCACGAGACCGGCGAGGGCGAGGGCGAAGATCAGCAGGCTGAGGTCGGGGAAGAACTGGTCCTGCCACTGAGTGCCGAGCAGGACGCCGAAGCCGACGACCATCGCCAGCAGCGGCAACCGGCTGGCCCGCAGGCTCGACTCGGCCCGCGCCTGCACCTGTCCGCGGGGGTCGCCGCGGACCGTCCACCGCTGCCTTGCCGCCGCGAGAATGAAGGGAGCGGCGCTCAGCACGTAGAGCGTGTCGACGGGGTCACCTGGGGAATAGGTGCCGTGCAGCTGGGCCGCACCATAGATCGTGTCGGCCGAGATCAGCATCAGCAGGCCCGCCACGACCCAGCGCAGAGGCAGCCGCAGCGCCTCCGGACCGCCTCGAACCATGACCAGGGCGAGAGCGCCGAGCAGCAGCACGTCTCCAATCGGATAGGCGATCGAGACGGCGGCCTCCAAAAAGGTGAGGCCGCCGCCTTCGGTCACGATCGGGCCGAGGAGGAAATACCAGACGGCGGCGCCACCCCCGACGACGATCGTCGCGCAGTCGAGCGCGATCCGCAGTCGCTGCGATCGCGTCGCCGCCGCGCTCGGCACCCGCGTCAGCGCCAACAGCAGCAGTGGATAGAACGAGAGGAAGAAGAGATCCGCCACCGAGGGGAAGGCGGGGTGGTTCAGGACGATGTCGTAGACGGCGAGGATCAGGTCGCCGATGAGCTCGGCCGACCAGCCCAACATCACGAGGAGCCAGAAGTTCCGCAGCCACGGCGTCTCCGCGCAGCGACGGGAGGCACGCCAGGTCGAGCAGACGACCAGTGCGTCGATCGGCGCGAGGAAGAGGATCTGGAGCTTCTGCGGATCGCCCGGGATCCAGCTCAGAGCCAACCAGCTGGCATAGACGGCGAGGAAGGCCGCCAGGATTGCGAGTTCGGGACGAGACCGGATCCAGTTGCGAAGATCTACTGGTTCCATATCGTCCAGTTCCATCGGTGAATGCATGTTACGCCCGACCTGGGCTTCCTCTGACGTCAGAGTGACTACTGTGTTCGGAGCGACCGTCACGGTTCCACACACTCCAACAGGACCACGCATGAACGGATCACAAACCGAAACGATCCGAGCGGCTTTTGCCGATATCTGGGCGCGGAGCCTCCCCTTGATCAACCAGCGCGTCGCCGCCGCCGAGCAAGCGGCGATCGAGATGGAGAAGCCATCGCCGGACTTCGATCGGATCGAACTCGGACGCGCCGAGGCGCACAAGCTCGCGGGTGTGCTCGGCACCTTTGGACTGAGCCGGGGCACCACGCTGGCGGAGGATCTGGAGGAGTGCTTCGGAGGCGGACGTGCCAGCGATGCGAGAGAACCGGCGCGGATCGCCAAGGAACTACGGTCCATTGTGGAAGAGGCCAAAGTCGCGCCCACCGACCGATCTCCATAAGCAGTCTGCCCTATATGAAAAAGCACGAGAAGCTGCTTTCAGCCGACTGTCTCTCGTCTTGTATCAACCTTGAGAATCACTCAGCCGTCGAGCGTGTTGGCGAAGTACGTAATCGTGAGTGCAATCCCACCTTTGGGCATCTGTGACTTCAACTCGGCAAGGATCCACGTTTTCAGGAGTGACGTCCGCGAGCGCAAAGGCTGCGAGGACTCGATGACGGAGTTGTCTGCAGCGTAGTTTCATCCCGGCCACTTACGAGCGGCGAGGCGTACACATAAGTCCCACTCGGATGTACCTCGTCGGAGAGCTATCGCCCAATCTCAAGAGATCGGCCTAAGCCCCGGATCCGAGCAATGGGCCTGTCCCGACCCAGAGCGCGCTGGGAACGCCAGAGCTGTTGCATGGCATGCTCCCACCCGGTGCGCGCTGCCCTCGGTTTTGGCTCGGGGCCGAACGCTCGATGAGCGTCCTCAATGCCGTGCTGTTGGCGGTAGCCCTCGATCCCCCGCACCGCCCGATCCCAGATCTGGCGCTTGGCCGGATCCTCCGGCCTCTCCCCCAGCTCCTTGACGACATATGGCGGCGGTGAGACGTGAGCCGCCGCCACCGCCAGCCGCAGCCGCTCCGAGAGCGCCTCCTCGACCGCGACAAGCTCGGCCTGGGCGCCTCGCAGCTCCTGCGGTCCTCCCAATTCCCCGAGACGGTGCCGGTCCTCGGTCAGGCCGGCGCGCAGCCGCTGCTGCTCCTCGTGCAGCTCCTCGCTGTGGGCGGGGCCACGGTCGAGCGGCCCGGCGATCTCCTGCTCGACCCTGCGCAGGTTCTGCGCTTGCCAGGCGATCCGCTGCTCCAGCGCCGGGCGATCCAGCTCAGAGCAGCGCTGCTCCAGCTCGCCGCGACGGGCGAGAAGCTCTGCGGTGGAAAGCGGCGCCAGCGCCGAGCGCCAGGCGATGTCGTGGGCGGCGAGCTGAGCGCGGTCGCGCTCCATCGCTTCGGCGATGTGGGCTAAGCCCTCGCGCAGGTGCGGCGAGCGCGGGGCGATCTCCTCGCGCTGGACCTGCAGCTCCGGCGTCGCGTAGATGAAGGTCTCCTCGCGGCTGCGCGAGGCGGCGACGTAGAGCTCCTGCTTGTCCATCGAGGGATCGGCCATTACGAAGGCGCGATCGACGGTCGTGCCCTGGGCGCAGTAGGTGGTGATCGCGTAGGCGTGCTGGAGAGCGGGGGCCTCGCCGTATGGGTTGGTGCGGGCCAGGTAGGCGGCGCCGACCTCGACGCTTCGGGACTGGTCGACGCCTTCGAGGAGGACGGTTCGCTTCTCGGGGTGAACCTCGGCGACCCGCCAGCGCTCGCGGTTGTAGATGTCGGCGCGGCGGTCGTTGACGCGGGTGATCACAAGGTCCCCGGCGGCGAAGCGGGCCTCCCCCACCTCGATCTCCGCGGCGCCGAGGCCCCCGGCCTCCCGCCTCAATGCGCGGGCCAGCTCGTTCAACCGCGCGACCTCGGCGTTTCGCTTCGCCACCATCACCGCGTCCTCCCCGCGCTCGAAGGCCTGGTGCCAGTCGGCGACCATCGCCTCGCGGCGGGCCTCGGCGTCGGGGGCGATCACCACCCGCTCCTCGGAGCGGTAGAGCCCAAGTGCCTCCCTCCCCTCCCCCTCGCGGATGCGCTTGGCCGCCTCGCGGTCGGTCTCGTGGTTGTGGCGGATCACCTGATCGAGGCGGATCGGCTCACCGCGCTCGGCCAGCGCTCGGAACAGGCCCCCGGCCTCGATCTCGCCCAGCTGCTCGGGGTCACCGACCAGGACCAGCTTCGCCTCGGCGCGCTCGGCGTGGTCGAGCAGCCGCGCCAGGGTCGCGGAGTCGACCATGCCCGCCTCATCGACCAGCAGCACCGACCCCCGCGCCAGCCCCTCGCCGCCGTCGCGCTCGGCCCGATCAAGCTCGACGAGCAGGGCGGCGATGCTGGTCGCCGGCAATCCATCGGAGCGCAGGACGTTGGCCGCGCGCCAGGTGGGGGCGCATGCCCGGAGCGGGCTCCCCGCCTGCGCCCAGCCTTCGGCGGCGGCCACGATCGCAAAGCTCTTGCCGCTGCCCGCCTCGCCGATCACGACCGCGAGGCCCTCGCGGTCGGTGAGCAGGCGCCAGACCATCTGACGCTGATCGGCCTTCAGGGTCGGGCGGGCGGCGATCACCCGCGCGGCGACCTGCTCGCCGGCAGGGCTCGGCCCCTGCGCCCGCATCCTCTCCGCCGCGGCCAATGCCTCGCGCTCAAGCTCCCAGATGCGCCGCGTCGTGAACCGCTCCCCCTTCGGCCCCGCCCCGATCGGGATCACCTCCTCGCAGGCAAGGAAGGCGTCGGCAAGGCGCTCCACCTCCGCCCCCGGCGCCCCCTCCCGCAAGGTGTCGGCAACCGCCTGGATCGCCTCTCGCCTGTCGAAGTGAGAAGCCCCCGCCGTGACCGCACGGCCTACCTGCTCATAGGAGGCCGCGCGGTCAAAGGCGGGGGCGTCCAGCGCCAACCTCGGCTGCGCCTCGGCGTCGAAGGTGCGCTCGATCGCCTCCCGGTCAAGGCCGATCTCCTGCGCTCGGCGCCGCCAGCGCTCCAGCAGCTCGCCGCGGGAGACCTCCTCCTTGCTGGTGCGGGTGGCGAGGGTGGCGACCTGCATCGAGCGCGCCGAGGCATCCGGCCCCGCCGCCTCGAGGATCTGCCGGCGGCGGGTGGAGAACTCGCGCAGGTGCTCGTCTGCAAAGCCCTCGATCTCGGCGATGCCCTTGCGGACCTCTTGCCAGCGCACGCCGAGGCGGCGGCTCAGCTCGTGGCGCAGGTGGGCCTCGTAGATGTAGGAGGCGGTTTTGGCGTGGTCGTAGATCGCCGGGTGGTGCAGGCGGGTCCAGCGCCCGTCCGGGCCGCGGGTGGCGTTGGCGATCAGGACGTGGGTGTGGAGCTGGGGGTCGCCGGCCCGCGAGGAGCGATGGACGTAGGCGGCGGCGAGGAAGCCGTTGCCATGTACGAACTCCCGCCCGCCGGCGCCGCGGCGGGTCCAGCACGCCTGGCGCTGCAGATAGGCGAGGGCGGCTTCAACCGAGGCATGGTGGGCGGCGCTGGCCTCGACGGCAGCGACCGGGCCGCCGAGGCCCCAGAGCAGCGAGACCGACTTCGGCGCCGAGAAGGTGAGATCGAAGCCCGGAACCGAGCCCCTGCCGGGCACGCCCTGGCGGCCCAGCAGCGGCTCGCCGTCGCGCGGGTCGGCGCCGATCAGCATCGCGGTGAGCTGTGCAGCGCCGACCTCGGCCTCTAGGCCAAGCTCTTCGGCGCCGTCCCCCAGCCACTGGCCGGGGACCTCGCCCTCGCCGCAGTAGTAGTCCTCGGCGCCTTCGGCGACCTTCTCCAGGTAGTAGCGCTCCTGTCCGATGCCGAGCTTGCCGATCGAGAGCATCACCCCATACGTCCGATCGGGAGGGCGAGTGCCCCCGGAGATTCACTTCAAGTGATAGGGCGTGAGGGGGTTGCAGTTCGCTGTTGGGAGGAGGTCGGGGACCGCTGGGAGGGGGACCGGGCCTGTTGGCGAGCTTGCGGTTGCTGTCGGTCTGGCTGGCGGCTCGGCGAGGATGGTCCTCGAGGCTCTGATCTTTCTTCTGGCTTGATGTCGTTGGCGAATGGCTGCGGTGTCATTGGCGAATAGGCTGCGGCTCGATGCCGAGCGACCCCAAGCAGAAGGCCCGCGCCGAGGTCCGCCGCGCTCAGTCGCAGTTCGAGCAGACCGGGAGCAAGCACGAGGAAGCCCGCCAGGCCCGGCGCGAGAGCTTCGAGCGAGCGCGCAAGGCGGGCATGACGCTGCGCGAGATCGGCGAGGCGGCCGGCCTGCACTGGTCACGCGTTGGAGAAATCCTCAAGAGGAAATAGCAGTTTTGTCGGTACCCCCCGACAAGGATGCTACGCTCGCAGGCGATCCCATAAAGAAGCGGCTCCCGGCGGTGTGTGACCACCAACCGGGAGCCTGACCACAAGGAGGCGTAGCTCCTCATGGCTGACGAGAACCCTACGGGGCACGGGCCGCTCGACCCGGCTTCCCCCGCCGCTGAAGACAGACGTACGGAGAGTGCCGTCCTGGCGTTCCTCCTCACCGAATACCCGAGCAAGCTCACGGTCCCCGAGCTGTCCCTGGCGCTCAATACCGACCCCGGTGCCTTCTCCAGCGCGGACGCGGTGGAGCGGGCGGTGCGCGAGCTGGTCGGGGCGGGGCTCCTGCACTGCCAGGGCGGCTTCGTCTTGCCGACCCGGGCGGCGCTTTACTTCTCGCGCCTGGGGCTGGCCTGATGGACGCCTCTCGACAGATCGCCAGGGAGTTCGGGCTGAACATCGTCCGCTGCCGCAAGCTCGCCAACCTCTCTCAGGAAGAGCTGGGCTTTCGCGCCTCGCTGCATCGGACCGAGATCGGGCAGCTGGAGGGCGGCACCCGCCTGGCCCGCATCGACACCGTGATCAAGCTCGCCGGGGCGCTCTCGGTCCCGCCCGGCGATCTGCTCAAGGGGATGGCCTGGGCTCCCGGCCGCCAGCAGCTCGGCTGCTTCAAGGTGCGAGTGGAGGAGGAGGCGAGCTGAGGCCGGCCCGTCAGGCGATCGCGGCTCAGGAAATCATCAAGAAGGCGGGGCGTTTGGGCACTTGCGCTGATGTGCGTAGTGAGCGCCTATGCCCGAGAGCCCAATTCTCACCGAGCCCCTGCTGGATGCCAACGACGCTGCGCGGCTGCTGAAGGTGCCGCGCAGCACGCTGTATGAGCTGGTGCGCTCGCGGGGGCTGCCGCATGTGAAGGTCGGACGCGGGTTGCGGTTCACCCGAGCGGACCTCGGCGCCTGGATTGCCGAAAACAGCTACGGCCGCGGGGCGGGCCGATAGATCAGAGGACGACCAACTCGCGCTCGGGCTTCTCTGCGGACCCGAACTCGAAGCCGAGGACCGCGCGGGCGCCGAACGCATCGCCGAGCTTCTTGAGGGTCTGGGCGCTGGTGGCATGCTGGCCGCTCTCGATGCGCGATATCGCCGAGGCGGTCGTACCCATCCGAGCCGCCAGCTCCGCCTGGGTCAAGCCCAAAGCGCCGCGGCGCATGACGACGATCCGCGCCAATTCCTCGTAAGGCCTGAGGCGCTCGTACTCGGCTTGGAACTGGCGGATTTTGAGGGAGTCACTGATCTGGTCGGAAACGGTTGCGCCGACCGGACTGATCTGCTCGCCCATCGCTCTGACTACGCAGCGTCGGACCGGATGAAGCCAACCCGCACGCCAAAAGGCTCAGCTAGCGCCGAGAGCGTGGCGTAGGTGGGGTTCGCATCGCCGGTCTCGATCCGGCTGATCTCGCTCTGCGGGATTCCCGACTTCTTGGCGAGCTGTTTCTGGGTCAGCTTCTGCTCGCGACGAAGAGTCATCAACTCGCTGGCGATCGAGAACTCGCGGCGCAGCTCGCGAAGCTCAGCCTCTGCGGCCGGGCCTTCGGCTCGGGCCTCAGACTCGATGTCCTCGATCAGTTTGCTGAAGTCGTTGCTCATCTCGCTCTCCTGACGGTCATCAGGAGATTATGGGCTATATCCCATATCAAGTCAAGGCCGCTGTTTCTTCGCTCGTTACTGCGAGCGCCATTTGCGCAGCCGCTGTCTCGCCACCTCAATCTCGCGCTGCTGGCGACGCCCCTTCGGGTCCTCCCCCTTGTCGTAGCCGTGAAGGAGCAGGATTCGGTGGTCGCCGTATGCGTGACAGAAGACTCGCAGGCTGATCCGCTCGACCCTCTTGATCTTGCGGCCCTTCTGCGTGGCCTCGTAGCTGCGCTTCCGCATAAGGCGAAACTCGAAGACTCCGGCGCCGAGCTGCTTCCCCCACGCCTTCTCATCACAGACCGAGATCCCCTGGCCTTGGAGAACCTGCTCCATTGCGACGCCGATCGCATGTCGCTTGGCCGGCGCCAGTTCCTTGATCCACCGCAGGCAGGGCTTGTCGCCATCGTCTTCCGCGAAGAAGTCGAGCTGGTACGGGCGCGGAACCACGAGAGTCAGCCGCCCGCACGAAGCACCGCGGGTGGAGGCGCCGAAGCCTCCTTCAGCGCCGCGGACAGCTTTTCGGCGGCGTCGACCTGGGGGACGTGGTGGACGTAGATCATCGTTGTTGAGATGTCAGCGTGGCCCATGTACGCCTTCACGTCAGAGAGGGGGAAGACCTGGACGGCGAGGGTACCGAAGCTGTGGCGAAGGTCGTGGAAGCGGATGTGGCCGATGCCGGCCGCCTCCAGGGCCGCGTAGAAGCGCCGTCGTAGGGCCGAGTCCTCGACGTAATCGCCCGTGGCGTTGACGAACACGAGGTCGTCGGGCTCGGTCCAAGATGGACGGCGGCTGAGTTCGTCCAGGGCACGGGCAACCTGGTCGGTCATCGGCACGCTGCGCACGCGGCCGGACTTCGGCGCGTCCTCGTGGCGCAGGACGTAGGAGTGGCGGATGCGGATAAGCCGCTTCTCGAAGTCGAGGTCGCGCCAGCGCAGACTGCGCAGCTCGCCGAGACGCAGCCCGGCGAAGGCCGCGGTGAGGAAGATCGCGGCGTCCTGCTCGTCCTGGGCGCGCAGCGTCGCCTGCCACTCCGGCCCGGTCGGGTACTTCGGCGGTTTGCGGTGGCGCCCCTCGCGTGCGGCGCGCGCCAGCGCCTCCACCTCGGCGGCGGAAAGCACGTCGAAGTCCCCGGAGCGCCGGACCGGCTGGCGCTCGGCGCCGGCCACGGCGTTGGCCGCCAGGCCGTAGGTGCGCTGCGCCCGTTTGAGGATGCTGTGCATGACGCCGAGGTACTTGTTGATCGTCCGCGCCGAAAGCTCCTCGCCATTCAGCATCCCGCCACCGGCAACCAGGCTCACACGCCAGGCGTCGATCTGGGGCGTCGTGATCTCCTCGAGCCTGGCCTCGCCGAACTCGGGGAGCAGGCGCTTCTCAACGATCCAACGGTAGTCCTTGATCGTCGCCGGACGGCGCTTGCGATCGAACTCGACGTAGCGCAGCCACTCTCGTGCCGCCTCCTCGAAGGTGATCGTCGCAACACGACGCTGGCGGCCGACGATCCGGCTCGTCCTGGCATCGACGAGGATCGCGTCCAGCTCGCGCTGGGCTCCCTGTCTGGTCATGTAGCCCTCGCCGGGCCGGCCCCGCTTGCTCCAGACACGACCGAGGACGACCTGATGCTGGCCCTCGCCATCGCGCCACTTCGCCATCCAGCGGTCACCGGACTTGCGCGCCATGCGGAAGACATGGCCGCTGATCGGCGCTTCGCGGTGGTGAATCGGCGACAAACTCATCCTTGGGTATTATCGCGCGGATCGGCCAAAATGTGTCCCGAAAAATGTCCCCAACTAGGCACAACTGACCCCAACTCGACTGAACTAGCCAGACAGAACTCCCTGCAAATCAACATATTCCTCCTCCAAAGAAGTCGATCATAATCCGCGTGTCGGGGGTTCGAGTCCCTCCTCCGGCACTCCTCCGACCAAAGAACCCAGCCGTTCCAGCACCTCCCGCAGCTACGATGATGGCATGCAGTGGGGGTCTGGCTGTGGGAGCCGCGTGGTCCGCACCCTGGTGGCTTGCTGGGTCGCCTTCGTGGGCCTGATCGTGGTGCTGCCAGCGACCGGGACCGCGGCGAGCTGGGACACGACGCGCCTGCCCGGGCCGGCGGAAAAGGTGTTCCTGCTCGGGGTCTCCTGCCCGTCGCAGGAGCTGTGCGTGGCGGTCGGCACCGACAACCTGATCGCTTCCACCACCGACCCGAGCGGCGGAGCCTCCGCCTGGCACTACGTCTACGCGGGGGAAGGGCCCTGGCCCGACACCGACAACTGGCCGATCGAATTCATCTCCGGGCGCCAGATTCAGGGCATCTCCTGCCCCACCAGCGGCCTCTGCGTCGCCGTCACCGACCAGGGCTTCATCTACGCGTCCACCGACCCCACCGGATCGGCCGCGGCCTGGCAGGCGGTTCAAGTCGACGATGGGAAGGGTCGCAACACGCACCTCTTCGGCGTCTCCTGTCCGACCACCGGCCTCTGCGTCGCGGTCTCGGGAAAGCGAACGGACAACGGCAAGATCTTCACCACCAACGATCCGACCGGTCCCGCCAGCGCCTGGAGCGAATTCGAACTGGGCGGAGAATTCGAATTCCGCTCCGTTTCATGTCCTTCCGCCTCGCTGTGCGCGGCAGTCGACAACAAGGGGCGAATCGTGGCCTCGACCGATCCTACCGGCGGCCCGACGGCCTGGCACCTGGTCGGCTCGCCCGGAGGCGGAGGCGCGCTGAGCTCGGTCACCTGTCTCTCCGCTCCGTTTTGCCTCAGCGGCAATCAGAGCGGCAACCTGCTGACCTCGACCGATCCCACGGCGGGCGCCGGCAGCTGGAACGAGGTGAACGGCGGCGGCTCGGTTCAGATCACCGGCGTCACCTGCGCCGCGACCAGCCAGTGCCTCGCGGTCGACGACAACGGCGACGTCATCACCTCGACCGATCCGACCGGCGGCGCTGGCGCCTGGCGCTTCGCCAACGTCCAGGCCTTCACCAGCCAGGAAGGGAACGGCCTTTTCGCAGCCTCCTGCCCCTCGTCCTCCCTCTGCGCGCTCGTGGGCTCGCGCGGGACCATCCTCACCAGCGAAGACCCCTTTGTCGCCGACAATCCCTCCGCGACCCGATCCGCGTCGCACGCTCGGCGTCGAGTCCGGCGGCCCCGGGCGCGCATCGCGACCCTGGAGGCTCCCAGCGAAAGGCAGCTCGAACACCACCGGGGCAAGGTCTACGTCCGCTTCTACGCCCGCGCGGAGACCCGTGGCTTCCTCTGCCGACTGGATCGCCATCACTTCCGTCCCTGCCATTCCCCGACGCATTACCACGTTGGCGACGGCGAGCACGTCTTCCGGGTGCGGGCAATCGGCTACTCCGGGCTGAGGGGACCGGTGGCCTCCGAACGGTTCACGGTCGGCCCCGTCTGCGAAGTGCGAAGGCACAAGATCAGGCCGTGCCCGCATGGGCAATCTCCCGTGCGCTTTCACCCAGCCTGGTCTGTGAGGTCTGGCGGTCCCACTCGACGATGACCTATTCGACCGGATCTGATCCGGGAATCCATGGCCCGAGGCGACGACCGGGGCGCGGAAGCGATATGACCTGCCCGTGACCGACGACGCCAGCACTGAAAACTTCGCCAGCTACGCTGCGGCTCGTGGGCTGACGCTCGAGCCCGACGCCCGCCTGCCGCGGACGACGCCGCTGCTGGCCGAGGGGGAGCTGCGCAGCGTCGAGGCGGTGGCGAGCGGCTGGCTCTCGACCTACGTCGAAGCGCAGCTGGCGCTGATCACGCGCGACGAGGTGACCACCGACGCACAGGGGGTCGAGACCAAGGGCGAGGCGCACTTCACGGTCGCGATCACCCACGTGCCGAAGGCGAAGCGGTTCGTGCCCTGGCTGCTCTGCCAGCGGGTCGAGGACGCCCACCTGCTGGGCCGTGCCGCCGACGCGCTGATCCATGGCAACGATCGCGTCCACTTCGAGAGCGCCGAGCTCGAGCAGCGCTACCGGATCTTCGCCTCGCCCAAGCGCGACGACACCTGGCTGCACGAGCTCTTCTCCCCCAGCTTCATCGTCTTCCTGCTCGAACGGGCGTCGAAGGGACTCGCCTTCGAGTACGTCGAAGGCACGCTCTGCGTCAGCCTGGTCGGCCGCCAGACGCTGACCGAGGACCTCGACCTGCTGCGCGATGCCACGGTCGAACTGGTCGCCCGGATCCGGTCCGAGATCCGCGAGGCGCTCGGCCCCGCCAAGGGCCGCTCGGCCCCCACTCCCCCGGGCTTCCCGCCGGCGGCGGCCTGACCGCGCCCGGCGGTGGGCTCAGGCCTCCAGCAGCAGCGTCACCGGGCCGTCGTTGACCAGCGCCACCCCCATGCAGGCGCCGAAGACGCCCTTCGCCGCCCCCAGTCGCTCGCAGAAGCGGTCGTAGAGCGGCTCGGCGTCCTCGGGCCGGGCCGCCTCGGTGTAACTGGGGCGATTGCCGCGGCGGGCGTCGCCATAGAGCGTGAACTGGCTGACGCAGAGCGCCTCGCGCGCGCCCAGCGGCTCGTTCATCCGCCCCTCGGCGTCGTCGAAGACCCGCAGCGCCCGCACCTTCTCGGCGAGCCGGTCCGCCTGCTCCTCGCCATCGTCGACGCCGACCCCGAGCAGCACCAGCAGCCCTGGCCCGATCTGCGCCACCCGCTCGCCCTCGACGTCGACCGCCGCCTGGCTGACCCGCTGGACCAGCGCCCTCACGCGCCGCGTTCCAGCTCCTCGACCAGCGAGGAGGCGTCGTAGGCGCCGAAGTGGCGGGCGCCGTTGACGAAGAAGGTCGGGGTGCCGGTGGCGCCGCTGGCCGCGGCTGAGGCGAGGTCGTGCTCGACCCGGGGGCGGTGGGCGCCGGAGTCGAGCTCGGTCGCGATCCGCTCGGCGTCGAGGCCGAGGTCGGTGGCGACCGCGAGCATCGTCTCGCGCGAGAGCTTGGGCTGGGCCTGGAAGAGGGCGTCGTGGTACTCCCAGAAGGCGCCCTGGGCGGCGGCGGCCTCGCTCGCCTCGGCCGCCAGCGGCGCCAGCGGGTGGCGCTCGGGGATCGGCAGGTGGCGGAAGGCGAACAGCAGGCGCTCGCCGAGGCGCTCGTGGACGCGGCGCAGCACCGACTGGGCGCCGAGGCAGAAGGGGCACTGGAAGTCGCCGTACATGACCAGCTGCAGCGGCCGCCCCAACTCGCCGCGCAGGTGGTCGGTCTGGTCGAGCGGCGGTGTCAGCGTGTCGTCCACCCGGCAGGATGTTATGCGCACATGAACCACGTCGAGTCGATCCTGGTGCTGATGCTGGCGGCGGCGCTGCTGGTCCGCCTCGCCGACTACGGCAACGTGCCGGCGCCGATCGTGCTCGTGCTCGGCGGCCTCGCGATCGCCTTCGTCCCCGGGCTGCCCACCTTCGACCTCGACCCCGACGTGATCTTCCTCGTCTTCCTGCCGCCGCTGGTCTTCTCCGCCGGCTGGCGCACCTCGCCGCGCGAGCTGCGGACGGTGATGCGGCCGCTGGCGCTGCTCGCGATCGGGCTCGTCTTCCTCACCGCGGCGGTCGTCGCCGTCGTCGCCCACGCGCTCGTCCCCGGCCTCGGCTGGCCCGAGGCGGCGGTGCTCGGCGCCGTCCTGGCGCCGACCGACGCCGTCGCCGCCGTCGCCGTCTTCCGCCGCATCGGCGGCCCCGAGCGGGTGCGGCTGCTGGTCGAAGGCGAGTCGATGATCAACGACGGCACGGCGCTGGTGATCTACCGGATCGCCATCGGGATCGCCACCGGCGGCGCCTTCTCGCTCGGCGGCGCGGCGCTCGAATTCGTCGCCGTCTCGGCCGGCGGCATCGCCGTCGGCCTCGCCGTCGGCGTGCTCTCGATCCTCGTCATCCGCCGCCAGGCTGACACCAGCCTGGTCGTCGTCCTCACCCTGCTGACCGCCTACGGTGCCTACATCGGCGCCGAGGAGCTGCACGTCTCCGGCATCCTCGCCGCCGTCGTCGCCGGCCTCTACGGCGGTTACCAGTCGCCGCGGGCGGTCGACGCCGACACCCGGCTCAGCTCCGTCGCCTTCTGGAACACGCTGATCTTCGCCCTCGAGATGACGATCTTCGTCCTGCTCGGGGTGCAGCTGCCGGGGATCGTCGAAGCGCTCGAAGCCAGCTCCTCCGGGGTCGCCGACCTGCTCGGGCCGGTCGCGGCGATCGCCGCCGCCTCGATCCTCACCCGCCTCGCCTTCGTCTTCGCGATGCGCTCGGACGCCGGCGAGACGGCGGGCGAACGCTTCGCGGTCGGCTGGAGCGGGATGCGCGGCGCCGTCTCGCTGGCGGCGGCGCTGGCGGTCCCGCTCGGCGTCGCCGAGCGCCCCCAGGTCATCTTCCTCACCTTCGCCCTGATCCTGGTGACCCTGGTCGGCCAGGGCCTCTCGCTGCCGTTCGCGATCCGCAAGCTGCGGCTCGAGGAGCCGCGCCGCTGGAGCGACGAAGAGGCGGTGGCGCGGATGGAGGCGGCGCAGGCGGCGCTGGACCGGATCGACCAGATCGAGGGCGAGGAACGGGCCAGCGAGTCGCAGCTGCAGCGCCTGCGCGACCTCTACCGCGGCCGCTTCCGGATGTGCCAGGCGGTGCTCGGCGGCGAGGACCAGGAGAGCGCCGCCCGCGAGCAGCGGCTCGCCGACTACGGTGGCCTGCGGCGCGAGCTGATCGGCGTCGAGCGCGAGATCCTGCTCGAACTGCGCGGTGGCGAACGCCTGCGCAACGCGACGATGCGCCAGATCGAGCGCGACCTCGACCTCGAGGAGGCGCGGATCCGCTCCTGAGGCGCGCAGGTCATTCCTGTCGCATGGCGGTAGAAATGACCTGCGCGCCGCTCAGGCGAAGAACGCGCGCGCCCGCTCGGCGACCAGCGCCGGCATCTCGTCGGCGATGAAGTGGCCGCAGCCGGGGACGAGCTCGAGCTGCATGTCGTCGGCGTGGCGCTGGTAGCCGGCGAGCAGGTGCGGGCGCAGTGCCTGGTCGTCGCTGCCGAAGAGGAGCCGGGTCGGCACGGTCAGCCGCTGGCCCCGGTAGCGGCCGCGGGCGATCGGCAGCAGCTCGCGCAGGTTGAAGACCCGGTACATCTGCACCGCCGCCCGTGCCCGCGCCGGCTCGGTGAAGCGCGCCGAGAAGATCTCCAGCGTGCGCTCGTCCCAGGCCTCGCGCACGGTCGAGCCCCCGACCAGCACTTTCGGCACGAACCTGCCGCTGCGGTGGAGCCGGTAGCCGAGCCCCGGCGTCAGGATCATCCACTGGTACCAGAAGCGCCAGGCCTCGGGCACGGCCGCGCGCGGATTGGTCCAGGGGGTGAGGATGTTGAGCGCCAGGTAGCGCTGGAAGCGCTGCGGCGCCCGCAGGCAGAGCAGGAAGCCGAGCCAGCCGCCCCAGTCGTGGCCGACCAGCTTCACCCGCTCGAGCCCGAGCTGGTCGAGGACGGCGAGCACGTCGGTCGCCAGGTTCTCCTTCTCGTAACCGTCGCGGGGAGCGTCGGACCAGCCGAAGCCGCGCAGGTCGAGCGCCAGCACCCGGTGACGGTCGGCGAGCGCCGGCATCAGGTGGCGCCACTCGTACCAGTGCTGGGGCCAGCCGTGCAGGCAGAGGACGACGTCGTCCCCCGCCCCGGCTTCGGCGAGGTGGAAGTCGAGGCCACGCACCCGCACGGTGCGGTGGCTGACGCCGTCGACCTGCGGGATCTCGCTCACGCCAGGAGGCTACCCGCCGGTCCGCTCAGTGCAGCGCGGTGGCGGCCGCCTGACGGAAGTCGTCGAGCATCGCGCCCATCGTCTCGACGTCGCAGGCGACCATTTCCGGCCACGGCTTGTCGGGATGCTCGTGCAGGGTCTTGAGGCCGTTGCCGCTGATCACCGCGACGACGGTCTCCTCGGCGCCGATCTTGCCCTCGGCGGCGAGCCGGGCGGTGGCGGCGACCGTGGTGCCGCCGGCGGGCTCGGTGAGGATGCCCTCGGTCGCCCCCAGCAGGTCGATCGCGGCGAAGATCTCCTCGTCGGTCGGGGTCGCGGCGGAGCCGCCGCGGCTGCGGACGGCGTCGAGGACGAGGGCGCCGTCGCCGGGGGCGCCGATCGCCAGCGAGTGCGCCGCCGTCTCCGGTTTCTGCGGCTCGATCTCGCCGCCGCCGAGGATCGCGGTGGCGATCGGGCTGCAGCCGCCGGCCTGGGCGATGTTGATCTTGGCCGCCGCGGTCTCGGCCAGCCCCACCGTCTCCAGCTCGTTCAGGCCCTTGTGGACACGCGAGGAGAGGGTGCCGCCGGCGGCCGGGATCACGAAGTGGTCCGGCGCGGTCCAGCCGAGCTGCTCGACGACCTCGTAGGCCATCGTCTTCGCCCCCTCGGCGTAGAACGGACGCAGGGTGATGTTGGCGAACTGGATGCCGCTGGCGAGCGAGAGCTCGCGGCAGGCGCGGTTGGCCTGGTCGTAGTTGCCGTCGAGCTGGCAGACCGCGGCGCCCAGCGCCCGGCAGGCCTTCGCCTTGCCCTTCTCCATGTTGCCCGGGTAGAAGACGTAGGCGGCCGCCCCGGCCTTGGCGGCGAGGGCGGCGACGGCGGTGCCGACGTTGCCGGTCGAGACGCAACCGACCTCGTCCTTGCCGAGCTCGAGCAGGCGGGCGATCGCCATCCCGACGACCCGGTCCTTGTAGGAGAGGGTCGGGCGGTTGGTCGAGTCGTCCTTGAGGTAGAGGTTCTTGAGGCCGAGCTCGGCGCCGAGCCGGTCGGCGCGGATCAGCGGCGTCTGGCCGGCGAACTCGCCGACCTTCGACTGCGCCGTGCGCGAGACGATCGGCAGCAGCTCCTCGAAGCGCCAGATGTTGTTGGGACGGTCGCCGAGGTCGCGGGCGGCGATCAGCGCCGTCGCCCGCTCGTAGTCGTAGTCGATGTCGAGACCCTCGCCGCAGGCCGGGCACTTGAAGGCGGTGTCCAGCAGCGGCGTGCGGTAGCCGCAGTCGCGGCAGACGAGTTCGGTGGCGCAGGAGCTGGTTCGTGGCCCGGCGGGCCCTCCCAGATGCGGATCTACCGCGTCGCTCATGACTCCTCCTTTGCCGCCGCGGAGCGGGTCACCCGGGCCCTGGGCTCCTCCGGCGCTCGTCCTTTGTTCGCGTGGGTATAACACATACGGTGCAAACGCTCAACGCATTCTGCGTAAATATTCGGTGATCGGCCGCCCTCGCCGCCGGGTCCGAGGGAGATGCCATGTGAATCGCGTCACTGCAAGGTAGCGAAAGCGGCGGCTCTCGGCAGAGTTGGGAAACTTACTGTCTGTAGAGTTCCTGTCTTCAGACCCCAAGAATTCGCAAATCCCGTGAGCCCCCAGGAGCGCTTCGCCGCCAATCTCCGCCACGCCCGCACAAAAGCCGGCATCTCCCAGGAAGAGCTGGGCTACCGCTGTGAGCTGCACCGAACCGAGATCTCCCTGCTCGAGCGGGCGGGCCGCGAGCCGCGCCTGAGCACGATCGTCAAGCTCGCCGGCTCGCTCGAAACGACGGTCGCCGAGCTCGCGGAGGGCATCGGCTGGCTGCCCGAGAAGCACCGCTTCGACGTCAAGCGCGCACCCGCGACCGGCGCCTGAGCAAACGATGAAGTGAGGCGGGGCGCGCCGGCCGGGCCGGCCTCCCAGAACGCGTCGTCGACGCTGTCCTGACTCTGACTGGTCCTCCTTTGCCACCTCAAGGCGGTTCCTGTCGCGAGAGCCCCGCCTCCTTCACCGATTTGATCGCCCGGCAGGTGCATTCATAACAGACCCCTCTGTAACAATCAACTGTCTTTGCTTAATAAGGACGTCTGTCACAGCTAGCGCTCTACGGGGCAGCGGGCGTACCGGCGAAGTCGACCGGGATCGCCGCCGCATCGGGCCACTCCCCGACCAGATCGGGGCTGAAGCGGCCGCCGCTGTCGAGCAGCAACTGCTCGGCGATGTGCGGCGCAAACGGAGCGAGGGCGCGGGTCAGCAGGGCCAGTGCCGCGACCTGCGCCTCGGCGTCGGCGCGGTCGAGCTGGCCGCGCCGCTCGACGACCCGCTTCTCGAAATCCTGAATCCGCTCGAAGAGCCGGGTCAGGTTGCGGATCGCCTTGTGCATCTGCAGCTGCTCGGCGTCCTCGGTGATCCGGGCGAGGCCGTTCTCGCACCATTTGCGCAGGCGGTCGCGCATGAACTCGGTGTCCGCCGCCGCCTCCTCGTCGTGCGGGGTCTCCTCCAGCAGCGCCAGGCGGTCGTGCGAGTAGGTCCAGAGATTGCGCAGGAAGCGGTTGGCGAAGCGCAGGGCGCCGTCGCTCCAGTTCAGCGTCTTCGCCGGGCCGGCGGCGTAGAGGATCGCCAGCCGCACCGTGTCCGCCCCGTATTGCTCGACCAGCTCGTCGGGGTCGACGACGTTGCCGAGGTGCTTGCTCATCTTGCGGCCGTCGGCGATCACCATCTCGTGGAAGAGGCAGCCGGCGAAGGGCTCGCCGTCGGCGAGGAAGGAGAGCGGGCCGATGTCGCGCAGGGCCTTGGTCACGACCCTCTGGTCGAAGACGAAGCCGCCGCTGTCGCCGCCGGCGACCAGGCGCTCGGCCGGCAGCCACTCGCGCAGCTCAGGGTGGCTGAACATCTCCCGCTCGCGCCCCTCGGGCGGCACCGCGGCCGGGATCCAGAGCCAGAGCGCGTCGAAGTGGCAGTCGAGCGTGTCGGTCTCGCGCTTGGCGGCGGCGCCGCAGCGCGGGCAGGGGACGTCGACGAAGTCGGGGCGCTCGGCCAGGGGATTCCCTTCGCCGGAGGGCAGGATGTCGCGCGGCAGCACCACCGGCAGCTCGGCCGCCGGCACCGGCACCGCGCCGCACTCGCCGCAATGGACGATCGGGATCGGCGTGCCCCAGGAGCGCTGGCGCGAGATCGAGAAGTCGTTGGCGCGGTAGCGCTTCGCCGCGCGGGCACCGACGACCGGGGGCGCCTCCTCCTCCCCCACCTCGCCCGACTCGCCGACGCGCTCGATCCGGCGACCGATCTCGGCGTCGGCCTCGTCGACGGCGGGGATGCCGAGCGCCGCGGTCGGGCCGAAGCGGGCGTCGACGAGCGGCGAGACCAGGACCGGCAGCTGCTCGCCCGTCGGCCCGGCGATCGAGGCGCCGGTGTCGACCACCGGCACCGAGCGGGCGTCGCGGGCGCTGCGCTCCCAACCGCCCGAGCGCAGCTTCTCCAGCTCCTCCCTCACCTCCGGGCCGTCCGCCCAGACCTCGAGATCGGGGTGACGGGGCGATAGCAGGACGAAGCTGGCCAGCGCCACGGCGTCGGCGTGAGGGCTGAAGACGGTGAGCCCGCCGCGGGCCTCGCCGCCGTCGAGATCCAGCTCGACCCCGTCGCTGCGGCCAAGGATGTAGCGCTGGGTGGCGAGCGAGAGGTCGTCCCAGTTGCGCAGCTCGCCGGTGTTGCGGTCGTTCTCCTCCAGGTAGGGGGTGATCTCGAGGAACCAGGTCGGGCGCCGGATCAGCCGCACCTCGTTGTGGCAGCGCCAGCAGCGGCCGTCCTCGACCTGGATCGAGGCCAGCGTCGTCTGGCAGGTGTCGCACCAGTCGACCGTTGCGTCCTCGCGATAGATCAGCCCCGCCTCGAGCAGGGTCAGGAACAGCCACTGCGACCAGCGGTACTGGCTCTCGTCGGAGCTGTAGAAGGCGCGGTCGTAGTCGAAGGAGAAGCCGAGCCGCCGCATCTGGCCGAGCATCCGCTCGCCGCAGCTCTCGACCCAGTCGGCGGGCGGGATCTGGCGCTCGATCGCCGCCAGCTCGGCCGGCAGGCCGAAGGCGTCGAAGCCGAAGCCGAACAGGACCGCGTCGCCGCGGGCGCGGCGGAAGCGCGCGTAGGCGTCGCCGATCGAGTAGTCGCGGACGTGGCCCATGTGCAGGTTGCCGGAGGTGAACGGGCTCGAGGGCTTGACGTAGACGCGCGCCTGGCCCTCGCCCGGCCGCGGTGCCTCGAAGTCGCCCCGCTGCTCCCAGGCGTCCTGGCGCTCGGCCTCGATCCGCCCCGCCTCGTAAGTTGGCTTCTGTCCGCTCATTTCACACTCAAGGCTAACTTAGCGTTAGGCTCGCGGCGTCATCCAAGAGACGACCCCGGGGTGCTGGTAACACCACCGGGGCCTGGCCGAGACCTAAAGGGAGGTCCCAACTTGGGGGAGATTAGAGAAACGGCCGCGGTTGCAGTGGATAGCTGCTATCCGGACGCGATCGCGCGCGCCCGCGAAGCCGCCGACAGGGCGAGCGATCCGGTCATGGCGGCGGTCGAGATGGCGATCACGCTGGCGGAGCGGAATCCGGAGGGCGCCCGCATGGCTCTGTGGCGCCTGCAGGCCGACTGGGAGACGCTGAAAGAGCTCGAGCGGGGGCTCGGCAGCGAGCCCACCTGGGCGGCGCTGCGAATCGGCGCGGTGATCCAGCTGGCTCGTGCCGAGCTGGCCTCACCCGCCCCGCAGCTGCGCCGGCTCCTGCCGGAGATACTCGCGTGGCTCAGCGACGCCAAGCCGGAGCGGGTGAGCCCCTAACGGGGCCCAATCACTGTGCGAAGGTCCAGAGCTTGTTGCCGAGGAAGTTGAACGGCATCGCGACGGCAACGGCGATCGCCTGCGCGGTCAGTTCGCCGGCGACCTCGCCGCGCAGCAGCGCCTCCAGCACGACCAGGTTCAGCCCCAGCGAGGCGAGGCTGACGGCGAAGAAACGGGCCGCCTGAAAGCCGGCCGGGCCGTCGCCGGGGGCGAAGGTCCAGTAGCGATTCCAGAGGAAGTTGTTGCTGACGGCGACGGCGAAGGCGCCGATCGCGGCGATCGTGTGCTGGACCCCAAGGCTGCTGACGAGGACGGCGAAGACGGCGAGGTTGATCAGGTAGCCGGAGCCGCCGACCAGCGCGAACTTGAGCAGCTGCACCCAGTTGGCGGGCTGCCGCGCCGCAGCGCCGAGGCGGTAGGCGAGCTCGCTGGGGCCGCTCATTCGCCCGCTTCCGGATGGGACGGGGTCGTCCGCGCTGCGGCGCCGAGGCCGGCGCGGCTGGCAGGCGGGCCGTCGATCACCACGGCGGCGCTGCCGAAGCCGGTGGGCACCGCGCTGAGGATGTGGAAGGGAATCTGCACCGGGCGTTTCGAGACGTAGCGGGTCAGGGTGAGGCGGTCGAGCCGGAATCGCTGCACGGGTCGAAAGGAGGGCGGCAGGTTAGCGGCCGGCTCGGCGACGAGGGGCTTGCTGACGACGTCCACCTCGCTCACCCGCTCCTGCCCGCCGTACATCCGCAGCGCGTGATCGCGAAGGTACCAGCGCACCGGATCGGCGGCCAGCCTCCAGGTGACGATGGCGCGCGGTACCCGCGCCGGCCCGAGTTCCTTGGTGAGGGTGCGGAAGTCCGGCCGCTGCAGGTTCGGGGTCTGGGTGACGTGGACGTCGAAGGCGAGCCAGTAGGCGCAGAGGGCGACGGCGAGCAGCAGCCCGAGCCGGCGGGCGCCGGCGACGGCGAAGCCAAGCGCCACCGCCGCCAGCAAGGGGACCAGCGCCGGCAGCAGGTTGCGCTCGACCACGTAGTCCTTGCCGGCCAGGGCGGCGATGGCGGTCAGCGCCGCCACCCCCAGCCCCAGTACCAGCCCGAGGCCGGCGCGCCGCCGCTCGTGGCGGCTGCCACGGATCAGGATCAGAGCCAGGGCGGCGCCGATCAGCAGCGCCGGGATCAGCGCGTAGCGCTCGCGCGGCGGCTCCGCGATCACGTGTCCGGTTTCGCCGATCAGGAAGCTGACGCCCGTCTCCCAGAAGCGCAGCGAGAGAGGGCTGTTTTCGATCCAGCCGATGTGGGTGGGATTGGTCTGGGCGCTCAGCAGCGGCAGCAGCGCCAGCCCGACCGCGAAGACGGCGCCGAGCGCCGGCAGCAGGACGCGCCAGCGCGATCTCAGCGCCACCAGCAGCCAGGCCGCCTCGATCGCGACCGGGAAGACGGCGAAGTAGTGGCTGCAGAGGGCGAGGGCCGAAGCCAGCGCCCAGAAGCCGAGGTCGCGGCCGCGGCGAGTGTCCAGCGCCCGCACGAAGAAGTACATCGAGAGCGCCCCGAAGAAGACCAGCGGCGCGTAGGAGCGGGCCTCCTGCGAATACCAGATCAGCATCGGGTTGACAGCGACCAGCGCGGCAAGCAGGAGGCCGGCGCGCCGGCTCGCCAGCTGGCGGCCGATCAGGTAGCCGACCGGCACCGTCGCCGCCCCGAACAGGGCCGAGAGCGAGCGCAGTCCGAATTCGCTGCTGCCGAAAGCCTTCGCCCAGCCCCAGGCGAGCACGTAGTAGAGCGGCGGGTTGGACTCGCTCGCCTTGACCTCGTGCAGCATCTGGCCGAAGCTGCCGGGGATCACCCGCATCGCCGTGATCACCTCGTCGTGGTGGTAGCTCTGCAGACCGAGGCTGGCGAAGCGGACGGCGACCCCGAGCGCGGTCAGGCCGGCGAGCCCCCAGAGGGCGAGCGAGCGGGCCGAGACCGCGGGCTTATCCCCGGCCTCGACCGGGCGGATGGCGGCGACGGGGGCCGCGGGAGTGTTCACAAAGCTGGAGATTCGACAGGTTGGCTCAACGGGCCTTCAAGCGCGGCTAAGCCGGAGATAAAGGCCGCGGGGGACGGACTCAGGGCGCGCAGCGGCTCTTCGGCATCTGCCGTTGCGGTCCGAACGATGGTGGCACAGCGCCGGCACCCGCGCCCCAGCGGGGGTTGGGACGGCGGCCGAGCCGGAAGGAGAGCGTGGCGCCGCGGGCGAGCGCGCAGTAGGTCGTCCAGGGCTGGTCGAGGGCATGGCCGTCGAGGCGCAGCGAGCGGATGTAGCCGCCGTGGCCGGCGCCGAGGATCAGCGCCCGGCGGCCGTGCGGGAGGCGGATTTCGGCGCGGCGGAAGAGCGGGCTGGAGATCGCCAGCAGCCCCACCCCCGGCACTGCCGGGTAGAGGCCGAGGGCGCCGAACGCGTACCAGGCCGAGAGCGTGCCGAGGTCGTCGTTGCCGGGGTAGCCGTCGGGGGCGGTGGAGTACAGGGAGAGACCGCGGCGCACCGCCTCCTGGGTGCGGAAGGGCTGGCGCAGCCAGTCGTAGAGCCAGGGAGTCGCCAGGGTCGGCTCGTTGCCGAGCAGGGCGTGGTCGGTATGGGTGCCGCCGGGGCCGGCGTTGAGCGCGCGCAGGAAGTGGCGCAACCGCGCCGTCGCCCGCGCCCGGCCGCCCATCTTGCGGAACAGCCCGGCCGGGTCCTGGGGGACCATCCAGGTGTACTGGGCGGAGTCGCCCTCGACGAAGCCGCCGCCGTCGAGGTTGTTGTACGGCTGCGGGAAGCCGCCGTCGGCGTAGCGCGGCTCGATCATCCCGCTCGCCGGTTCGTAGAGCCGCCGCCACTGGCCGGAGCTGCGGATGAACTGGCGGTAGGTCGAGCGCTGGCCCAGCTGGCGGGCGGCGAACTGGGCGATCGCGAAGTCGTCGACGTCGTACTCGAGCGAGGTCGCCGCCGAGCCCCAGACGGCTTCCGGACTGCCGTAGATCGAGTTGGCGTTGCGGGTGTTGGTGTCGAGGTCGAAGGGGACGTAGCCGAGCGCCAGATAGGCGCTCAGCCCCTGGCGCTCGACGTATTCGCCGTTGGCGCTGTGGCAGGGTTCGCTCGCGCCCTTGACCATCGCCGCCAGCGCCGCTTCGCGATTGAAGCCGGTGGCGCCGAAGGCCGCCGCCGAGGCGAGGATCGGGTCGGCCGAGTCGCCGACCATGGTCATGCTCTGGCCGTTGGCGTAGGGCCAGCGCGGCAGGCAGCCGCTCTGCTCGGCGTCGGCGAGCAGCGAGCGCATCATCCCGTTGGCCCGCCGCGGTGCCAGCAGCGCCAGCAGCTGCACCTCGCTGCGGTAGATGTCCCAGCCGGAGAAGTCGGCGTACTGGGTGTAGCCGCGGGCGCGGTGGACCTGGCCGTCCATCCCCGGGTAGGCGCCGCCGACGTCGCTGAAGGTGCGCGGCGCCAGGAAGGCGTGGTAGAGCGCGGTGTAGAAGGTATCGAGGTGGCGGCGCGAGCCGCCGCTGACCCGGACCCGGCCCAGGGCGGCGTTCCAGGCGCCGCGCGCCCGCGCCGCGACGGCGCCGAAGCCGAGCCCGCCCTCTTCCGCCGCGAGGTTGGCGCGGGCGTCGGCGACGCTGACGAAGGAGACGCCGACCCGGGCCAGCACCGTGCGGTTGCCGCTGGTGTCGAAGCTGGCGTAGGCGCCGGCGTCGGCCGTCGTCGCCGGGTTGGCGGGCGGCGCCTGGGTCTGACTGGCGCCGAGCGAGCCGGGTTCGAGCCGATTGCCGTCCCAGGTTCCGAAGGAGTCGAAGCGGCGGTCGAAGACGGCGGCGAAGTAGACCCGGTAGCGCGGCCGCTGCCCGCAGAAGAGGCCGCTGGAGGCGCTGCCGTCGATTTCGTCCGCGGCGGGATTGACCTGGACTTCGGCGAGGTCGTCGGGCTGGGCGCTGCCGCCGGCGTCGATCAGGACGCTCGCGTGCGGGTTGGCGGGAAAGGTGAAGCGGGCGATGCCGGCGCGGGTGCTCGCCGTGAGCTCGGTCTCGATCGCGCCGCCGTGGACCGGGTTGAGGCGAACCGCGTAGTAACCGGGATGGGCGCGCTCGCTGGCATGGGAGAAGCCAGGCTGGAACTCGCCGTCGAGGCCGGATCCGGCGGCGGCCGGGGAGGTTTCGAGCGGCTCGGTCGTCGGCAGGAAGGGGAAGTCGCCGTAGATCGCGCAGCCGGCGCCGCTGAGGTGGGTGAGGCTGAAGCCCTTGAGGTGGGAGTCGCGGTAGTCGTAGCCGCCGCCCCCGTGGACGTCGGCGGGCGTCGTGTCGGGGCTCCACTGGACCATCCCGAAGGGCACCGTCGCGCCGGGGAAGTTGTGGCCGCCACCGAAGGTCCCCGGCCCCGGCCGGGTGCCGGCGAAGGGGTCGACGCGGCTGGCGAGGTCGCTGGCGCCGGCGGCAGGCGCGAGCGCCGCCAGCCCCAGCAGCGCTGCCAGGATCGTCGTGCCTGCTCTGTGGGTGGATTTCCGGGGCTTACGCGTAATGTTCCCGCTCCGATGCGGGGGTGGACTGCAATCTTGACGGCGCTGGCGGCGACCGCCTGCGCGCTCGCCCTGGCGATCGCCTTCGGCGGTCACAGGGAATCGAAACCCGTGCCGGGCGGCGTCGAAGCGGTCTTCGGCCAGCCGACCGTCGCGATCGTCTCCCCCCGCAACGGCGCCCGCCAGACCAGCCGCGCCGTGGTGGTCAAGGTCGACGTCGCCAACTTCGAGCTGGCGCCGCGCCAGTTCGGCGGCGAACCGCAGCTCGGCGAGGGCAACCTCCGCTTCAGCCTCAACCGCGTCCCCGACTGCGTCGACCCGGCCAAACTGCAGAAAGCGATCGACAGCTCGATCGGCAACGGCCGCCTCGTCGGCGCCTCCTTCGACTACCCCCGCTACTCCGGCCCCAACGGCGTCCTCGCCGAGCGGGTCGGCAGCGCCGGCAGCTACTCGCCGGCGACCCAGCCGGAGATCTACTACCACGGCCTCGTCCCCGGCTTCTACCGCCTCGTCGTCGCCCTGGCCCAGAACAACGGCGCCGCCACCCTCTTCCACGCCGTCACCAACTTCCAGATCCTGCAGCCTCCGGGCCACACCCCCAAAGTCTGCGCGCCGGGCAAGGTGCCGAGCGCGAAGGCGGCGGCGAGGCTCGAATAGGACGGGCGGTTGGGAGGGGTCGGGTGCCCCTCTACCTTCGCTGGGATTTTCGCCGTTAACGCACTCTCTCTCGCCGAGAGCTCCAGTGCCCGTCAGCGAGAGACGGGCAGTTAACGGCGAAAATCCCAGCGCAGTGGGAGGGACACCCTGCTCCCTTTGACCCACCCCTGGACTCAATACTTCACTTTGTATAGTGAAACGTAGTGCGTACTTATCGTCGCTTGATGGGCTACCTGCGCCCCTACCGGCTCCAGCTGTGGGGCTCGATGGCGTTCGCCTGGGCGGCGATCGGGATGACGGTGCTGATCCCGCTGCTGACCGGCCACGCCGTCAACGCGATCAAGGACGGTGACAAGTCCGCCCTGCTGCCACTGGCGCTGGCGATCGTCGGCGCCAGCATCCTGCGGCTGGGCCTGACCGTGGTCCGGCGGCTGGTCGCCGGCAAGGTCTCGCTGGCGGTCGAATTCGATCTGCGCCAGACCTTCTACGCCCACCTGCAGCGACTCGACCTCGGCTTCTTCGACGGCCAGCAGACCGGCCAGCTGATGTCGCGGGCGACCGTCGACCTGCAGGCGATCCGCTTCTTCCTCGGCTACGGCCTGATCTTCATCACCCAGAGCCTGCTGACGATCGTGCTGGCGAGCGCGGTGATGATCGCGCTCAACCCGCTGCTGGCGCTGATCGCGCTGACCCCGGCGCCGTTCGTGGTCTACGCCGCCTCGCGCTACAACCGCGTCTCGCGGCCGGCGCTGCAGGAGGTCCAGCAGCGGATCGCCGAGCTGACCGCGGAGGCCGAGGAGAACGTCTCCGGGATCCGCATCGTCAAGGCCTTCGCCCGCGAGGAGTACCAGCTGCACCGCTTCCAGCGCTCCGTCGCCCGGGTCTTCGACCAGAGCATCTACTCGACCCGGCTGCAGGCCTTCTTCTCGCCGCTGATCGGGCTGCTGCCCCAGTTCGGGATCGCCCTGGTGCTGCTGGTCGGCGGCCGCGAGGTGATCGACGGCTCGCTCAGCCTCGGCAGCTTCAGCGCCTTCTACCTCTACGTCGGCATGCTCGCCGGGCCGATGCGGATGCTCGGCGTGGCGATGGGGATGTCGCAGCGGGCGATCGCCGCCGGCAACCGCATGTTCGAGATCATCGACCGCGAACCGGCGATCCAGAGCCCGCCCGGCGCGCCGGCGCTGCCGGCCGGCGGCGGCGCCGTCGAGCTGCGCGGGGTGACGCTGCGCTACGACGGCTCAGCGCCGGCCCTGAGCGACGTCGACCTCCACGTCGAGGCCGGGCGGACGGTGGCGCTGGTCGGTCCCTCGGGCGCCGGCAAGACCAGCCTGGTGGCGCTGATCGCCCGCCTCTACGACCCCAGCGAGGGAACCGTCGAAGTCGACGGCGCCGACGTCCGCGAGGTCGAGGTCGACTCGCTGCGCTCCGAGGTCGCCTTCGTCGCCGACGACAGCTTCCTCTTCACCGCCAGCGTCGCCGAGAACATCGCCTACGCGCACCAGGACGCGAGCCGGGAAGAGATCGAAGCGGCGGCCCGGCGCGCCCAGGCCGACGGCTTCATCCGCGAGCTGCCCGACGGCTACGACACCCGCGTCGGCGAGCGTGGGCTGACCCTCTCTGGCGGCCAGCGGCAGCGAATCGCGATCGCCCGCGCCCTGCTCGCCGACCCGCGCATCCTGATCCTCGACGACGCCACCTCCTCGGTCGACGCGACGACGGAGGAGGCGATCAAGTCCGGGCTGCGCGAGGTGATGACGGGACGGACCACCTTCGTCATCGCCCACCGGCTCTCGACCGTCGCCCTCGCCGACGAGGTCGTCGTCCTCGACGGCGGCCGCATCGTCGACCGCGGCAGTCACCGCGAGCTGCTCGAGGGCTGCGGCTTCTACCGCGAGATCGCCGAGCACGGGCTCGCCGACTCGGTCTTCCTCCAGCGCGACCTCGAGAGCCGCGAGGAGATGGCGCGACTGTGAACGAGAACGAGAACCGCTTCGGCAACGTCTTCCAGCTCTTCGCCGCGCTCTGGCGCCTGCTCCGCGGCGAGGACCAGCGCGGCCGCAAGGTGCGCTGGATGATCCGCCTGCTGCGGCCCTACCGCGGCCGCATGATCCTGATGTTCGTCGCCCTCCTGATCGAGACCGGCGCCGGTCTGGCTCCGCCCTACCTGGCCGGACGCGCGATCGACGCCGGGATCATCACCGGCGACCTCAGCGCCCTCGACCTCACCGTCGCCGCCTTCGTCGCCGCCGCCCTGCTCTACGCCCTCGGCACCTACGCCGAGACCTACCTGGTCGGCTGGGTCGGCACCCGCGCCCTGCAGGACCTGCGCGAGCGGCTCTTCTCCCACATCCAGTCGATGTCGATCGGGTTCTTCACCCGGCGCAGCCCGGGGGTGCTGATCTCGCGCATGACCAACGACGTCGAGGCGCTCAACCAGCTGGTCACCAGCGGCGTGGTGACGATGTTCTCGGCGACCCTGACCCTGGTCGGCGTGGTCGTGATCCTGCTGCTGCTGGACGTCAAGCTGGCCCTGATCACCTTCCTCACCTTCCCGCTGCTGGCGATCGCCAGCCTCGTCTTCCGGATCGTCTCGGCCGGCGCCTACCGCGCCACCCGCGAGCGAATCGCCGCCGTCACCGCCTACCTGCAGGAGACGCTGAGCGGGGTGCGGGTGGTGCGCAGCTTCGGCCAGGAGCCGCGCCACGTCGAGGTGATGACCGACCTCAACGAGCAGAACCGCGCCGTGAACATGAAGACGGTCTACCTCAACGCCTCCTACTTCCCGGCGGTCGAACTGCTGGCGGCGATCGGCACCGCGGTGATCCTGCTCTACGGCGGCAGCCAGGCGATCGACGGCGCGATCAAGGTCGGCGTCATCGTCTCCTTCGTCGCCTACCTGGCGACCTTCTTCGAACCGATCCAGGAACTCTCCCAGCTCTACACGACCTACCAGCAGGGGATGGCGGCGCTCGACAAGATCTTCGACCTGCTGGAGACGCCGCCGGACATGGTCGACGCCCCCGGCGCAATCGACCCCGGCACGCTGCGGGGCGAGATCGCGATGGAGGGCGTCTGGTTCTCCTACGACGACGGGGCGGTCGTACCCTCAGCCGAGCCGGATGATTCTTGGGCGATGCGCGGCATCGACCTGCACGTGCCGCCGGGCCAGACCCTGGCCCTGGTCGGCGCCACCGGCGCCGGCAAGTCGACCTTCGCCAAGCTGGTCGCCCGCTTCTACGACCCGCAGGCGGGACGGGTGCTGGTCGACGGCCACGACCTCCGCGGCGTCCAGCAGCGGGCGCTGCGGCGCCAGCTCGGGATCGTCCCCCAGGAGGGCTTCCTCTTCTCCGGCAGCGTCCGCGAGAACGTCGCCTTCGGCCGCCCCGAGGCCAGCCTCGAGGAGATCGAGGCGGCGCTGGCGACCGTCGGCGCATCCGAGTTCGTCGCCGCCCTGCCGCAGGGGATCGAGACCGAGGTCGGCGAGCGCGGCGTCCAGCTCTCCGCCGGCCAGCGCCAGCTGGTCGCCTTCGCCCGCGCCCTGCTCGCCGAGCCGCGAATCCTGATCCTCGACGAGGCGACCTCCAACGTCGACGTCCGCACTGAGAAGACGATCGAGAAAGGCCTGGAGCGGCTGCTGCGGGGCCGCACCGCGATCGTCATCGCCCACCGCCTCTCGACGATCCGCCGCGCCGGCAAGATCGTCGTGCTCGAGGGGGGCAGGATCGCCGAGCAGGGGACGCATGAGGAGCTGATCGCGGCCAAAGGGGCGTACGCGAAGCTGTACGGGGCCTGGGCGGAGTCGGCGGCGGCGTAGGGACGGGGACGTGCCCCGGGACGCCTCAGGGACGGGGCCCCGGCGTAAGAGGGAGCCGGTGCCGCTCTGGTCGAATTCCGTCGCACGCGCTTCGCGCTTAGCTCCGATGTTGGAGCGCGGCTTCGCCGCGCAGGAGACAGATTGCATATCGCGCTTCGCGACACGACGACCGAGCCACGCAGACTCTCCCAGGGTTCGCCTCCGGCGCACACTCACGGAAGAGAAGCGTGGGGGTTCCTACCTGTGGAAGTGGGCTCCGTGCCTGAGAGGCTGAGTGAATCTCGAGAGCGTTGCGTGGGGAGGGATGCCGACCTCCTTCGCCGGAATGTCGCGAAGCGGCGGAAATGCAATCCGGTGAATGCGCGGCCGTAGGCCGCGCTCCAACATCGGAGCTAAGGCCGAAGGCCGTGCGACGGAATTCCGCCGAAGGAGGTCGGCATCCCTCCTCGCTCAACCCCCGAACTAACCCGGCCCGATCCCCCCGGATCCACCACCGCTGGTCCCCCCGGTCCCCCCGCCTTCCGGAGCCGCTTCTTCGGCGACCCCGCCACCCGCGCCGCCGGTTTCCGGCGTCACTTCTTCCGGCGCCACTTCTTCGACTTCCGCTTCTTCGCTCGCTTCCGGCGCCACTTCGGTGCCGCCTGCTTCGGCTTCTGCCCCGGCGCCGGCGCCGGGGGTCGGCGCCCGCGGGCCTTCGCTGCACTGTTCGAAGCCGTATTCGCCGGCCACCGACTCGAATTCTTCGAGCGCCGGCGCCGCCTTGGTCGCCGCTTCGCCGAGCGCTTCGGTGTCTTCGCGTTCGGTCGCCAGCTTCGTCTCGCCCTCGATCGTCGAGAGTTCGTCGGCGGCGGCGATCAGTTCGTCGTAGCCGGCCGTTTCGGTCGGCGTGCCAAGGGCCTTCAGCTTCGTCACCATGCCGACGTAGAGGTCGGATACCTGGGTGATCTGACTCGAGACTCCGGCTTCGGTCTCGCCGACCGAGCCGACCGCGGCGTTGACCTCGGCGCAGATCGAGTCGCCCTCGGCGATCAGTTCGGCTTTGGTCAGCGTCGGCGTCGTCGCGGTTGCCTGGGTCGAGGCGGTCGAGTCGCTGCCGCCGCCACCGCAGCCGGCGACGAGCAGCGCGCACAGCACCGCGAGAGGGATGGCGATCGTGAGGAGCTTCCTAGGGGCTCTCAAGCTGCGGCCCAGGGACTCGAACCCCGACTACCTCGTCCAGAGCGAGGCGTGCTGCCATTACACCAGGCCGCAAGGCACACTTCTCCCCGCAGGATACCCGGCGACTGCGGCGTCAAGCGCTCAGGCGCCGATCGCCGCGAGGTCGCTGTCAGGGTCGGCGATCTGCTCGCGAGCAGCGGAAACGTCGACTTTGCCGGCGAGCAGGCGCCGCGCCTCGGCCAGGTCTTCGGAGCGCTCGACGCTGAGCGCGCCGGCGACGCGGCCGTCCTTCAGGTACCAGACCGAGAACTCGCCGGCCTCGCGATCGCCGCGCCAGATCTCCTCCTCCCAGTCCTGCGCCGGCCCGACGTACTCGAGGCTGGCCCAGTCGGCGAGGTCGCTGAAGAAGTAGGGCACGACCTCGTAGTCGCGGTCCTCGCCGAGCATGTTGCGGGCGGCGTGCATCCCCTGCTGCATCGCCACGTCCCAGTGCTCGACGTGGATGCGGCGGCCGTGGATGACGCTCTCATAGGAGGCGCAGTCGCCGGCGGCGTAGATGCCCGCGGCCGAGGTCCGCAGCTTCGAGTCGCAGACGATCGCGCCATCGACCTCGATCCCGGCCCGCTGCGCCAGCATCGCGTCGGGGCGGACGCCGGCGCCGACGACGACGGCGTCGCACTCGATCGTCAGCCCGCTCTTGGCGATCACCGCCGCGACCCGGCCGTCGCCCTCGAAGGCGTCGAGCTCCTCGCCGCCGTGAAAGCTCACTCCGTGGGACTCGATCGTGTCCTGGAACCAGCGACCGGCGTCCTCGCCGAACGTCCGTGACAGCGCCACCTCCTCCATGGCCAGGATCGTGCACTTCGTCGCCTTCGCGGTCAGCGAGGCGGCGACCTCGGTGCCGATGTAGCTGCCGCCGACCAGGACCACGTGCTCGGCGGCCTCGGCCTCGGCCCGGATCGCGTCGGAGTTGCCGAAGGCGCGCAGGTAGTGGATGCCCTCGTTCTCGGCGCCCTCGACGCGGAGGATGTTGACGTTGGCGCCGGTGGCGATCAGCGCCTGGCCGAAGGCGACCTCCTCCCCGCCCTGGATCTTCGCCGTCCGCGCCCCGGCGTCGAGCCCGAGCACGTTGCGGCCGCTCAGCAGCTCGACCGCGTTCTCCTCGTACCAAGAGGCCGGTTTGACATGGGCGTCGGCGCGCTCGGCCTCCCCGCGCAGGTACTCCTTCGAGAGCGGCGGCCGTTCGTAGGGCGGCTCCGGCTCGCGGCCGACCAGCAGCACCGATCCCTCGGCGCCGCGCTTGCGCAGCTCGGCGGCGCAGCTGGCCGCGGCCAGGCCGCCGCCGATGAGAAGAAAGTCGACCTCGCGATCAGCCACTGCCGTTGCCGTTGCCTTCCGGTCCGAAGAGCGCCTTGAGGTCGTCCTCCTTACCCGGATCCAGCACGGCCAGAACCTCGTCGCCCTCCTCGAGCACGGTGTCGGCGCTGGGCACGAAGCCCTTGCCGGCGCGCAGGACCGAGATCAGCAGGCTGCCGTCGGGCATCTGCAGGTCGCCGACCCGGCGCCCGGTCACGCCCGAGTCCTTGCCCAGCAGCATCTCGATGATCTCCAGCTGCTCCTCCTGCAGGTCGAGCAGGTGGACCAGGCCGTACTCGGGCACCTCGTGCTCGAGCAGGCGCAGGATCAGGTCGGTGGCCGAGACCGAGGGCTTGATCCCGAGCAGGTCGAAGTGCTGGCGGTTGCGGGGGTTGTTGACGCGGGCGATGATCTGGTCGACCAGGTACTTCTCCTTGGCGACCTGGCAGATCAGCATGTTGTCCTCGTCGTCGCCGGTGAGCGCGATCACCATGTCGGCGCGCTGGATCCCGGCCCGCTCCAGCACCCAGAGCTCGGAGGCGTCGCCGTAGGAGACGTTGTGCTCGAGCTCCTGCTCGACCGTCAGGTAGCGGCGGCGGTTGCTCTCGATCAGCGTCACCTCGTGTTCCTTCTCGAGCAGCTCGCGGGCCAGGTTCCAGCCGACCTTGCCCGCTCCGACGACGATGATGTACATCCGCTCCGGTCCCTTCCTAGGCGGCTTCCGCGGCGCCGTCGGGCGGCGAGCCGCCCTCGGCCCCGCTGCGAACGGCGCCCTCCAGCATCTCGATCGCGACGCTGGTCGGGCAGACGGTGTGCAGTCCCTGGCGCTGGTACCACTCGGCCCGCAGCGGGTCCAGGACCCGCGCGATCACGGTCGGCACCTGGTAGCGCTTCTGCGCGATCTGGGCGATGATCACGTTGGTGTTGTCGCCGTCGGTGGAGGCGATGAAGGCGTCGGCCCGCTCGATCCCGGCGGCCTCCAGCGCCTCGGTCTCCAGCCCGGCGCCGACCGTGAAGTGCCCGCCGAGGTCCTCCCAGCTCTTCTCCAGCCCGACCTCGAGCCGAGCGTGCGACTCGGGGTCCTCGTCCAAGCACGAAACTTCATGCCCCTCGCGCAGCATCGCCCGCGCCACCGAGGAGCCGACACGTCCGCAACCGACGATCAGGATGAACACGGTGCGGATACTAGTCAGCACGGGCGGGGGTGAGGCTCGACCACGCTTAGCCCTCCGCTGGCTCAGCCACCGTTTCGGGCGGAGCGGTAAGCAGCACCCGGCACGGCGCCTTTTTGAGCACATGCTCGGTCGCCGCCCCGATCTCCTCCGGCTTGGCCGCACCGATCCCCCCCATCCGGGCACCGCCGCGGATCTTCGTCGGCGGCTCGCCGCCGATCACGATCGCCTCCGAGCCGCTGCGCCGGGCCGCCTCGACGATCCCCGCCCCGATCTTGCGGGCGCGGATCACCTCGGTGCTGACGTCGACGTCCTCGTACTCCTCGCCGACCTCGCGGGCCCGAGCCAGCGCCCGCTGCGCTTCCGCCTCGCGCTCGGCCGGCAACTCGGCGTCGAGCGGCAGCGTCAGCGGCACCTCGATCACGTAGACGAGGTCGAGCCGGGCCTCGCCGTCGTCGCCGTCGGACTGCTCCTGCTCGGCGGCGGCGAGGCGGCCGGCGGTGGCGACGATGTCGTCGTCGAGCTTGGTGCCGAAGACCGGCACGAGGATGTTGCGGAAGGCGACCTCGGGCACCTGCTTGGTCAGCGCGCGCTCCGGCACCGAGACCCGCCTGGTCAGCGTCGTCCCCTCGAAGACCTTGCGGTAGACGACGTAGAAGGTGAGGCCGAAGGCCATCCAGCCGAGACCGACCCAGCGGGCGGTCGTGTGGAAGGCGAGGACGCTGAGAAAGGCGAGGGCGCTGACCAGCGCCGCGAGGATCGCCGGCAACGGCAGCTCGGCTGATCCCCAGCGGATCCCGAAGGGGATCCGGAACGGCCGCTCCCGATCCGGGTCCTTGACCCGCAGGCGGATGATCGAGAGGTGGGCGATCGTGATCGCCAGGGTGGCGCCGAAGGCGTAGATCCCGGCCAGCAGCTTGACGTTGGTCGGGATCACCAGGCCGAGGGCGATCACGCCGCAGATCGTGATCGCGACGTAGGGGGTCGCCTGGCGCTTCTCCAGCTTGCCGAGCCAGCTGGGGATCTGGCGGTTGATCGCCAGCGTGTAGATGTGGCGGGAGACGCCGAGCATCGAGGTGTTGGCGGCCCAGCAGAGGACCGGGACGGCGATCAGCATCACCATCCAGCGCATCGTTTCCGCCACCCAGTGCGGGTGGAAGGAGGAGACGACGCCCAGCACCGGGTCCTTGAGGTAGGTGCTGCCGAGCGCCGTTTCGGGCCCGTGCGGGCCGGCGACGACCGGCACCGCCATCAGCGCGATCGCCGCCATCCCGGCGTAGACGAGCGGCACCGCGATCGCCCCCAGCGAGGCGATCCGGCGCAGGTCGCGGCGGCCGACGTTGACGTCCGGCGCCAGGTCGGAGGCGGCCTCGATCCCGGCGTAGGCGAGCATCGCGACGACGGCGGCGTAGACGATGTCCTTGAAGTCTGGTTTCGAGAAGAGGTCGAGCTGGGCGGTGAGGCGGTCGGGGTGCAGGACGACCAGCAGGCCGACGACGATCACCGCCAGCTGCAGGCCGAGGTCGGCGAGCGCCAGCAGGCCCAGCGAGCGCTGGCGGCCACGGCCGGTGACGCCGCGGATGTTGAGCGCGCAGGCGCCGGCGATGACGGTGGCGGCGACGGCGATCTCGAGGCCGGGACGGTCGAAGCTGGTGGAGATCGGCTCCAGGTAGTGGGGCACCGAGATCGCCGCCAGGGCGATCACGATCAGGTAGTCGATCAGGATCGCCCAGCCGGCGACGAAGGCGATCAGCTCGTTGAAGGCGTGGCGGGCGAAGGTCGAGGAGCCGCCGCGCTCGCGGAACATCGCCCCGCCCTCGACGTAGCTGAGCGTGGTCAGGCCGAACAGCAGCCCGGAGGCGAGGAAGATCAGCGGGGTCAGTCCGAGGCCGCGCTCGGCGACGACGCCGAGCGCGAAGTAGATCGAGAAGCCGACCGCCGAGTAGGCGGCGGCGAACAGCCAGGGGACGCCGAGGCCGCGCCCCAGCCGGTCATGCTCCTTACGCGGGGCCTCGCCGCCGTCCCGCGGCGCCTCCGGAGCGCTCACCGGCCCATCCTCGATCCGACCCAGAGCCGGCCGGCGCCGACGGCGACGAAGGCGAGACCCATCAGCACCCCGACCGAGGCCGGGCCGCCGCCATGGGCGAGGGTGACGACGAGGACGACGAGGCCGATCGCGACGAAGACCAGCGAGAACACCATCACCGCGACCCGGTACGCCATCAGCCGACCTCGACCAGCGCCTCGGTCGGCACCGGCGCCGGTTTCTCGCCCGGTTCGGAGACGACGATGACGCGGCAGGGGCGCTCGCCGAGCACCGTCTGCAGGGTCTTGTCGTATAGCGGCACGCCGCCGCGGTAGCGCAGCCCGACGACGATCGCCGCCGCCTTGATCAGCTCCGCCTCCTCGGAGAGCGAGTAGCCCGCCTGGCCGGGGCGGACGCGGGCGACGTGGCCGGTGACGCGCTGGCCGCCGATCAGCCTCGCCTCCTCGATCTTGCCCTGCGCCGCGGCTTCCTCGTCGGGCAGCTCGGCGTTCAGCGGCAGGTGCGTCGGCACCGTCAGCATCGAGTGGACGTGGATGCCGCGGCGGCGCTTGGAGGCGAGCTTGACCGCGGTTGCGACCATCTCCGGCGAGAACGTTTCGTCGTCCTCGAAGCCGACCAGGACGCTGCGGTACTCGACCTCCTCGACCCCCAGCGGCTCCGGCAGCACCACCTTCACGGTCTCGGTCAGCGGCAGCCTCTGGTTGCGGCGGTAGAGGACGTAGACGACGATCCCGATCGCCATCCAGGCGCTGCCGACCAAGAGCGTGCGCGGGTTCAGCGCCATCACCACGATCCAGGCGGCGAAGGTGCCGAGGCCGCCGAGCACCGCCGTCAGCGGCAGGTCGAAGCCGAAGGCGCGGACGTTCAGCGGCGGCTTCCAGGTGCGCTCGACGTCGGCCTGCTTTCGCCGCAGCTGGATCACCGCGACGTGGGCGATCGTGAACGAGAGCATCGCCCCGAACGAGTACAGCGTCGCCAGGAAGTCGGTCTTGCCCGGCAGCAGGGTGATGATCGCGATCGCGGCGAAGATCAGGATCGCGATGTAGGGGGTGCGGTACTTCGGGTGGACCTGGCGCAGCCCCTCCGGCAGCTGCCGGTGCTGGCCCATCGAGTAGGTGAGGCGGGAGACGCCGATCAGGCCGGCGTTGGTCGCGATCAGCAGGATCACCGCCGCCAGCACACCGACGTAGTAGCGGAGGATTTCGGTCGGTCCGGAGGAGAGGCCGAGGTTCTCGACGATGCCGAGGATCGGGTCGTCGGCGAACTTCGAGCCGAGCGCGGTCGCGTAGTGCCCGGCGGCGTCCTTGACCACCGGCATCGCCGAGAGGGCGACGATCGGGATCAGCAGGTAGAGGCCGAGCACCGCGGCGACGACGAGGCCGACGCTGCGGGGGATCGTCCGCGCCGCGTCCTTGGCCTCCTCGGCCATGTTGGAGATCGTCTCGATCCCGGTGTAGGCGATCATCCCGACCGCGATCCCGAGCGCGAAGTCGCTCCAGCTCGGGGCGACGCCGAGGTGGACGTTGTCGACCAGGACCTGGGGGCTGAAGACGAGCACGAGGCCGATCCCGACCAGCACCACCTGGGTCGCGAGGTCGGCGATGGCGAGGACCAGGTTCAGTTTCGCCGACTCCTCGGTGCCGCGGATGTTGAGCAGGGCGAGGGCGACGATGAGGACGGCGCCGCCGACGACGTCGCCGGGGCTGTTGCCGAGCCAGGGCCAGAAGACGGCCAGGTAGTGGGGCACGAAGAAGGCCGAGATCGCGACCGTGATCGTGTAGTTGAGCATCTGCCCCCAGGCGGCGATGAAGCTGACAAACTCGTTGAAGGCGTGGCGGGCGAAGCTGGAGGAGCCGCCGGCCTCCGGGTACATCACCGTCGCCTCGGCGTAGGTGGCGGCGGTGGCGGCGAAGATCAGGCCGGAGATGACGAAGGCGACCGGGGTCAGCCCGAGGGCGAAGGCGGCGGTAACGCCGAGCGCGTAATAGATCGAGGAGCCGACGTTGCCGTAGGCAGCGGAGAACAGGGCGCCGACGCCGTGGACACGGCTCAGCGATTCGTCTCTGGGGATGCGCTGGGCCATCGTTCAGTGCCGGGAGCCGGTCGCTCAGACCGAATATACGGACGTCGCCGGTGCCCGCCGCAGGTGGGCGCGGCCCAACTGGCGCGGCGAGGCGCAGCCGCAGAGGGCGAGGGTGAGCTCGAGCTCGTCCTGGAGCAGCTCCAGCACCCGCCGGGCGCCGGCCTCGCCGGCCGCCGCCAGCCCCCAGAGCGGGGGCCGGCCGACCAGGACCGCGTCGGCGCCGAGGGCGAGGGCGATCGCGACGTCGACGCCGCGGCGGATGCCGCCGTCGACGAGCAGGGCGGCGCGGCCGGCGAGCGCGTCGGCGACCTCCGGCAGCGCCTCGGCGCTGGCCAGGGCGCGATCGAGCTGGCGGCCACCGTGGTTGGAGACGACGACCGCGGCGGCGCCGTGCTCGAGCGCGAGCTCGGCGTCCTCGGCCGTCAGCACCCCCTTGACCAGGACCGGCAGCTCGCACTCGGCGGCGAGGTCGCCGAGATCCTCCCAGCCCAGCGAGGGCGTCATCAGCGCGAAGGTCTCCTCGATCGTCAGCGCCCGCTCGACCCCGAGCGCGGCGGCGATGCTGGGCACCCCCAACTCCGCGGGGATCTTGAAACCGGTGCGCAGGTCGCGCTCGCGGTTGCCGCCGCGGGGAGCGTCGACGGTGACGACGATCGCCTCGAAGCCGGACTCGACCGCCTCCTCCATCAGGGCGCGGGTGATCGCCCCGTCGCGGAAGCAGTAGAGCTGGAACCAGCGCCGCCCCGACGGCGCCGCGGCAGCGACCTCTCCCGGCCGCGCCGTCGCCAGGGTCGAGAGGCACATCGCGGTGCCGGCGGCGGCCGCCGCCCGCGCCATCGCCAGCTCGCCCTCTGGGTGGGCCAGACGCTGATAGGCGACCGGCGCGACCAGCACCGGCATCGAGAGCGGCCCGCCCAGCAGCTCGGTCGCCGTCGTCACCTCCCCGAGGCCGGCCAGCACCCGCGGCCGCAACCGCCAGCGCCGCCAGGCCTCCTCGTTCTCACGCAGCGTCAGCTCGTCACCGGCGCCGCCGGCGAAGTACCCGAGCGGGCCGGCTTCCAGCTTCCCGGCCGCGCTGCGCTCGGCGTCGGCGACATTGATCCAGCCGTTCGGCACGCGCGCGACCCTAAATCAATCCCCGCCGCACGCAGCTTGCGGTGTGCCTTTTCCCCGCTATGTGAGGAAAAGGCACACCGCAGCGTGGGGTGCCGGGCAGCCATGACCAGGCGAACGAGCGCCTTCCGGATCGTCCCCCGCGCTCACTTCTCGAGCTCGCCGTCGATCGGGAGGGGCCGGGTGCCCCTGCAGCGCGCGGCGTCCTGATTTTCGCCGCAGCGCTCTCATCGAGAGACGCGCCGTTAGCGGCGAAAATCCCAGCAAGCGAAAGGGGCACCAGGCCCCTCCCGCCCACGCTGGTCAGCTCTTAGAACTTGACAATCGGGATGATCAGGATCGCGACGATGTTCGCCACCTTGATCATCGGGTTGATCGCCGGCCCCGCCGTGTCCTTGTAGGGATCGCCGACGGTGTCGCCGGTCACCGAGGCTTCGTGCGCCGGCGAGCCTTTGCCACCGTGGGCGCCGTCCTCGATCAGCTTCTTCGCGTTGTCCCAGGCGCCGCCGCCGGCGGTCATGCTGATCGCGGCGAAGAGGCCGACGACGATGACGCCGATCAGCAGGCCGCCGAGCGCGTCGACGCTGAGCAGGCCGACGATCACCGGCACCACGATCGGGATCAGCGCCGGCAGGATCATCTCCTTCTGCGCCGCCGCGGTGACGATCGCGACGGTTTTCCCGTACTCGGGCTTTTCCGTCCCCTCCATGATTCCCGGGTGCTCGCGGAACTGCTCGCGGACCTGTTCGACCACCTGGCCGCCGGCGCGACCGACCGCCTCGATCGCCAGGGCGGCGAAGAGGTAGACCATCATGCCGCCGATGATCAGCCCGATCAGGACGTCCGGGCTGGTCAGGTGGAAGAGCCCGTTGAGGTCGTACCCGGCGGGCGCTTCGTCGGCTAATTCGCTGCGGAAGGCGGCGAACAGCACCAGCGCCGCCAGCGCCGCGGAGCCGATCGCGTAGCCCTTGGTCACCGCCTTGGTCGTGTTGCCGACCGCGTCGAGCGGGTCGGTGACGTTGCGCACGTCCTCCGGCAGGTCCGCCATCTCGGCGATGCCGCCGGCGTTGTCGGTGATCGGCCCGAAGGCATCGAGGGCGACGATCAGGCCGCAGAGCGAGAGCTGGGCGACGACGGCGATGCCGATGCCGTAGATGCCGGCGAGCTCGTTGGCGCCGAGGATCGCCAGGGCGAGCACCAGCGCCGGCGCGGCGGTCGACTGGAAGCCCTGGGCAAGCCCCTGGATGATGTTCGTCGCGTGCCCGGTCTCGGAGGCCTGGGCGATCGTCTTCACCGGCCGGAAGCGGGTCGACGTATAATATTCGGTAATCCCGAACAGCAGCGCGGTGACGGCGACGCCGATCACCGCGCAGAGCCAGAGGTCGGTGACGCTGACGGCCTTGGCCGCGGTGCTGGCGAAGCCGAGCCGCAGCGGATCGCTCATCAGCCACTCGGTGATCGGGTAGAAGGCCGCGATCGAGATGATCCCGGAGATCAGCAGGCCGGTATAGAGCGCGCCCTCGACCTTGTCGGTCTTGGTCCGCACGCAGAGCGCGCCGATGATCGAGGCGATGATCGCGATGCCGCCGAGCACCAGCGGGTAGATCGCGACCTCACGGGCGTAGTCGGAGGTGAAGGTGAGGACGCCGAGCAGCATCACCGCGACCGAGGTGACCGCGTAGGTCTCGAACAGGTCGGCGGCCATGCCGGCGCAGTCGCCGACGTTGTCGCCGACGTTGTCGGCGATCACGGCCGGGTTGCGGGGATCGTCCTCGGGGATCCCCGCCTCGACCTTGCCGACCAGGTCGGCGCCGACGTCGGCGGCCTTGGTGAAGATGCCGCCGCCGAGGCGGGCGAAGACGGAGATCAGCGAGCCGCCGAAGCCGAGGCCGATCAGCGCGTCGACGGCCTCCTTGTCGGTGCTGCCGGTGATGATCAGGACGCCGTAGTAGCCGGCGACGCCGAGCAGCGCCAGGCCGACCACCAGCAGGCCGGTGACCGAGCCGCCTTTGAAGGCGACGTCGAGCGCCGGCGGCACGCCGCCGCGGGCGGCCTCGGCGACGCGGGAGTTGGCCCGCACGGAGACGTTCATGCCGATGAAGCCGGTCGCTCCGGAGAGGGTGGCGCCGATCACGAAGCCGATCGCGGTCTTGTAGTCCTGCAGGACCAGCAGCACGATCGCCAGCGGCACGGCGACCGCGGCGATGATCGTGTACTGGCGGCTGAGATAGGCCTGCGCGCCTTCCTGAACCGCGCCCGAGATTTCGCGCATGCGGTCGTTGCCCGCCGGCTTCGCGAGCAGGCGCTGGGTGATGATGAGTCCGTAGACGACGGCGGCGGCGGCGCAGACGAGCGCGACGACTACCCCGTATTCGGTCAAGAAGCTGGTCAAGTTTCGTTCCTCCGGTGGATTTAGCGGCGCGGGAGTCTATAGACGCCGGCGGCGCAAACGCCTTCAGACCGCCCTAGGCCGGCCCTGCGGGTGCCTCGGCGCCGGCGTAGGTGCGCCTCGTCTCGGCCACCGCGTCGCGGTAGATGTCCTCGATCGAGAGCCCGGCGTCGAGCGCCTCGCGCGCCCGCTCGGCGCCGTTTCGCCGCGGTGGCGCCAGCTCGATGCCGAGCAGCGCCCGCGCCGGCTCGGCCCAGGTCAGGACCGACTCCAGCAGCTGCCGCGTCTCCACCTCGGCGCCGCGGCGGAAGTCGACCATGCGGCCGCCGGCGCCGTGGCGGATCGCCCGCCAGAGGTTCTCCTCGATCTCGCGGTCGGCCAGCGGCGCCCCGGCCCCTTCGTAGCCGCGCTCGTCGTAGTCGAGCGCGGTCTGGGCGATGCAGGCGGCGATCAGGCCGGCCAGGGCGAAGGACTCGTCTCCCCTGGTCTGGGCGTCGCAGATCCGCACCTCGACGGTGCCGAAGTGGTGATGGGGGCGCACGCTCCACCAGAGCTGGGTCGACTCGACGATCGAGCCCACCCGCTCCAGGGTCGAGATGAACTCGGCGTAACGGTCCCAGTCGTAGAACTGCGAGGGCACGCCACAGCGCGGGAAGGTGCGGGTGAAGATCTCGGTCCGCACCGTGTGCAGGCCGCTGTCGCGGCGGTCGAGGAAGGGCGAGTTGGCGGAGACCGCGAGCAGCAGCGGCAGCAGCTCGCGCATCCAGTCGCAGACGGCGATCGCCCGGTCGGCGCCGCGCACACCCATGTGCAGGTGCAGGCTCCAGGTGTTGTTGCGCTGGGCGACCCAGCCGAGTTCGTGCCGCAGCCGGTTGTAGTGCGGGGTGTCGATGATCCGCTGGTCGAGGTAGTTGGCCCAGGGGTGGGTGCCGGTCGCGCCCAGCGCCAGCCCCATCCCACCGACCAGCTCGAACAGCCGCGCCCGCCGCAGCCGCTGGCGCTCGATCGCCTCGGCGAAGCTCTGCGAACGCCCGGAGCGGATCTCGACCTCGGCCGCGATCAGCTCGCCGGCCGCCGAGTCGGCCAAAATCTCATCCTCTTGGCAAGCCGCGTAGACGTCCTCGAAGCGGTGCTCGAGCTCCAGCGTGGCTGGGTCGAGGATCGCGAACTCCTCCTCGAGGCCGACGGTGAAGTCGGTCGAGGACTCGAAGCGCTCGCGCACGAGGTCGAGATCGAGGGACAAGTTCAGAGCTCCGGGAGCGCTACGCCAGGTAGAAGTAGAGCGCGTAGAGCAGGTCGACGGCGGGGCTGGAGGTGTGGACCGTCACCTCCGGCGGCACCTGCAGCAGCTGCTCGGAGTAGTTGAAGATGATCTTGACGCCGGCCTTGACGAGGCGGTCGGCGACCTCCTGGGCGGCGGCGGCGGGGACGGCGAGGACGCCGACGACGATCTCCTCCTCGGCGACCACCGCCGGCAGCTCGGCGATGTCGCGCACCCGCAGCTCGCCGATCTCGCGGCCGACCACCGTCGGGTCGACGTCGAAGACGGCGACGACCTGGAAGCCGTGGTCGGCGAAGATCGCCGAGCTGGCGATCGCCTGGCCGAGGTTGCCGGCGCCGAAGAGGGCGATGTTGTGCTGGCCCGAGGTGCGAAGGATCTTGCGGATCTCCGAGACCAGCGAGTCGACGTTGTAGCCGACGCCGCGCTTGCCGAACTTGCCGAAGCCGGAGAGGTCGCGGCGGATCTGGGTCGGGTTGATGTGGGTGTACTCGGAGAGCTCCTGCGAGGAGATCGTCTCCCGGCCCATCTTGCGCGCCTGGGTCAGCACCTGCAGGTAGCGCGAGAGCCGCGCGGCGACGCCCAGCGAGAGGCGCTCACCTTCGACCGGGAACCCGCCCGCGGGCTCGAAGTCCTCGATCACATCGACCATGCTCCCACAGTATCGAGCCTGGCCCTGAGCCCGGCTTCGTCGAGCACCAGCTCCGAGGCGACGACGCCGTCGACCTCGACCACGGGGATCTTCTCGAGGTGGCGGCGCAGCAGCAGCTCGTCGCTCTCGATGTCGATCTCATGCAGCTCGAAGCGATAGCCCTGCCCGTGCAGGGCGACGATCGCCGCGATCGCCTCCTCGCAGAGGTGGCACCCCGGCCGCGAGTAGACGACGACCTCGGTCACGCGGCCGCGGGGGTCTCGCCGCTGGCGAAGGCGTCGTAGCCGAGGTAGTCGGGATAGGGGATGCGGGGAGCGAAGCGGGCGGCGGAGCCGATCATCGCGGCGTTGTCGGTGCAGAGCTTGCGCTCGACCAGCTTCAGCCGCACGCCGCGCTCCTCGCAGAGCCGGGAGACCGCCTCGCGCAGCGGCCCGTTGGCGGCGACGCCGCCGCCGAGCGCAACCGCCTCCCAGCCGCCTCGCTGCAGGGCGCGGCCGAGTTTCGCCGTCAGCTGGGCGACGACCGCTGCCTGGAAGCAGGCGGCGAGGTCGGCGCGGCGGGCGGCCACTCCCTCCTCCCCCAGTTCGCGGCAGCGGTAGACGAGCGCCGTCTTGAGGCCGCTGAAGCTGAAGTCGAGGCCGGGGTCGCGGGCCATCGCGACCGGCATCTCGAACGCCTCCGGGTCGCCCTCGGCGGCCAGCCGCTCCAGCGCCGGGCCGCCCGGGTAGCCGAGCCCGAGCAGGCGCGCCGACTTGTCGAAGGCCTCGCCGGCGGCGTCGTCGAGGGTCTGCCCCAACAGCTCGTAGCCAGTGTGGTCGGGCACACCCGCGAGCAGCGTGTGGCCGCCGCTGGCGACCAGGCAGAGGAAGGGGGGCTCGAGCGGCTCCGGCTCGAGGAAGTTGGCGGCGACGTGCCCCTGCAGGTGGTCGCAGGGAATCAGCGGCAGCCGCCGTGCGGCGGCGATCGCCTTGGCGGTGCTGATCCCGACCAGGAGGGCGCCGATCAGGCCGGGGCCGGCGGTCGCCGCCACCGCCTCGACGTCGTCGAGGCCGGCACCCGCTTCGACCAGGGCGGCCTCGACCACCGGCGCGGTCAGCTCGAGGTGGTGGCGCGAGGCGACCTCGGGGACGACGCCGCCGAAGACGGCGTGGGCGTCGGCCTGCGAGGAGATCACGTTGGCGAGGATGCGGGGGCCGTCGAGGACGGCGGCGCAGGTGTCGTCGCAGGAGGTCTCGATCGCGAGGATCAGTCCAGCCACATGATCAGCGCGTCCTCGCCGTTGTCGTGGTAGTAGCGGGGACGGACGCCGGCCGGGCGGAAGCCGAAGCGTTCGTACATGGCGATCGCGCCGTGGTTCGAGACCCGCACCTCGAGCGTGAACGGCAGCACGCCGCCGGCCTCCTCGAAGAGCCGCCCCAGCATCCGCCCGGCGACGCCGGCGCGGCGACGCTCGGGGGCGACGGCGATGTTCATCAGGTGCCAGACCTGGTCGTAGCGGGAGCAGATCACGTAGCCGTGCAGCTCGTCGCCGACGCTGGCGGCGAGGCAGATGCCGGACGGCTTCGAGAGCTCGAGCACGAACATCGCCAGCGACCACGGCGTCGGGAAGGAGCGGCGCTCGACCGCGATCACCGCCGGCAGGTCGCTGTAGGCGAGCCTGCGCACCCGGACCTCCGTGCTCACCTCACTCGGCTTTCTGGAAAGAATCTCGCTCACGCCACCGCTCCGCGTCTGGAGGTCTGAGGTAAATCGGGTCGAGCCGGCCCTCTCCAGCCCCGGCGGCCGCGAGGGCACAGATGTGCCGCGCGGCGACCCGGTGCACGGGGTCGGCATCGTCCGCGATCTGGACGCCATGCCGGTCCAATTCGTGTCGAAATCGTACCGCCCCCGAACCGGCGGCCGCCGGCGGCGCCGGCAGCGCCGCGACCCGCTCGGCGAGATCGTCGGGCGGGCAGACCAGCGGCTCCCAGAGGCGAGCGCCGTCCGGCCCGTAGAGCGCCGCGAAGACCTCGCCGCGGCGGGCGTCGAGCAGCGCCAGGCGCGCGCCCGCGGCGCCAGCCTCGGCCAGCGCCAGCCCGATCGCGTCGAGCGTGCAGACGCCGCTGACCGGCAACCCGAGGCTGGTGGACAGGCCGCGGGCGGTGGCGATCCCGATCCGCAGCCCGACGAAGGACCCCGGGCCGAGGCCGACCGCGATCCGCTCGACCCGCCGCCAGCCGCCGGCGGCGGTTGCGGCCGCCTCGACCTCGCCCAGCAGCGCGGTCGAGTGACGGGGGCGGCCGCCGGGGGCGGGGCCCAGCAGCGACTCGTGCAGCGCCTCGCCGTCGCGCCAGGCGCAGGCGGCGGTGTCGGCGGTCGCGGTGTCGAAGCCGACGAGCGCCAGCGGAACGCCGCTTCTAGCCCTTGACCCTGAAGACCACGGAGCCGATCTTCTTGCCTTCGACCCACCAGGTCACCCGGTGCTCGCCGACTTTGGTCGAGGTGATCTTGTTCACGTAGAGCGTCCCCTGGGTCGCCGGCTGCTTGTGGGCGCAGAGGTTCTTGCCTTCCGGGAAGCGGACGCAGACGCTGTAGGTGACGTCGGCATTGAGGCTCTTGAAGAAGGCACCCTTCTTGCTGCCCGCGGGACAGACGTGGGCGGGCTTGGCGTTGCGGGAGATCCCGCAGCCGACGTAGTGCTTGTACGCCGCCGCCCCGGCCGTCGCGGGGGCCGCGCTCGCCAGCAGCCCCGTCGCCACTAAAACGGCCGCAAGCGCTCTGAGTCCCTTCATCTGGTCCTTCCTTCGTGGATCGGGTTCGAGCGCCGATGCTACAAGTTGCGCTCGCTGTCCCCTAACACGCCAGCGGCGCCGGGGCTGCGGCCAAACAGCGGCTTCACCACTCGATCTCGACCCGGCGCCGCTCCGCGCCGGCGTGGCTGAGGCGGACCTCCAGCGCCGGCCGCCCCAGCCGCCCCGCCCCGGCCGCCGGCCACTCGACGAAGGCGACCCCGTCGGGCCCGAGGTAGTCGTCGAGCAGCGCTGGGTCCTCGCCCTCGAGGCTCTGCAGCCGGTAGAGGTCGAGGTGGGAGATCGGCAGCCGGCCGCCGTCGTAGCGCTGGCCGATCGTGAAGGTCGGCGAGGTGATCGGGCCGGCGACGCCGAGCGCCCGGCAGGCGCCGCGGATCAGCGTCGTCTTGCCGGCGCCGACCTCGCCGCTGAGGACGACGACGTCGCCGGGCCCGAGGCGCGCCGCGATGCGGGCTCCGAGCGCTTCGGTCTCGGCGGCGGACCCGCTCTCGATCCGCTCCACGTCAGCCGAAGAAGTCGAGCTGGTCGGCGGCGGGCGGCGGCGGCTCGACCCCGGCTTCGGCGGCGGCGAGCTCCTCGGCGCTCGGCGGCGGCGCCGCCGCCGGCCCCTCGAGCAGGCCGCGGATGATCCCGAAGTCGGCCCGCAGCGTCTCCTTCATCGCCGGCGTCCGCAGCGCCGCCGCCGGGTGCAGCAGCGGCAGCAGGAAGACGGTGCGGCCGCCGAGCTCGTGCACCTGCGGCGTGCCGCGGACCTTGGTGATCCCGACCGGGCTGCCGCTGAGCAGCTTGGTGGCGAAGTTGCCGAGCGTGCAGACGACCTTCGGCTCGATCAGCCGCACCTGCTCGAACAGGTAGGGCTGGCAGGCCTCGATCTCGGTTGGCTGGGGGTCGCGGTTGCCGGGCGGGCGCGACTTCAGCACGTTGGCGATGAAGACCTGCTCGCGCGAGAGCTCGATCTCTTCCAGCAGCTGGTTCAGCAGCTGGCCGGCGCGGCCGACGAAGGGCAGTCCCTGGCGGTCCTCTTCGGCTCCCGGCGCCTCGCCGACGAACATCAGCTCGGCATCGGCGTTGCCGGCGCCGAAGACGGTCTTGGTCCGGGTCTCGTGCAGGGGGCATTTGGTGCAGGCCGAGACCTCCTTATAGAGCTCGACCAGCCGCTCGCGCCGCGCCTCCGCGCTCGCCGTCATCCCGTCCCCTTCTTGGGAGCCGGCCTGACGCTCTCCCCCGCCGCCCGCTTCTTGCGCGACTCGGCGATCCGGTCCACCCGCGCCGCTTCGCGCTCGCGCCGCCGCGATTCGTCGGAGCGCACCGCCGCCCCCCGCGGCTGGCGCCCCGGCGGCGAGACGCCCGACATCAACCGCCGCGCCCGCGCCTGCCCGCACTCGGGACAGGCCGGCGCGCTCGCCCCGGCCGCCACCAGCTCCTCGAACCGCGCCCCGCACCCCTCGCACTCGAACTCGTAGATCGGCATCGGCGCAATCGTACGACGACGAGGAGTGCATTTCCGGCCGTAGCACCCGGAAATGCACTCCTCGTCGATTCCTTAGGGCAGCGGCTCCCAGTCCCAGGCCTTCTGTGAAGTCAGGCTCTCCTGGTCGAGGTAGCGGCGGAAGTAGTCGAGCTCGGCCGGCTCGACGCTGTAGACGTGGTCGGGCTCGGGGAAGTGGCGGCTGCGGACCTCCTCGCCGTAGCGCTGGACCGCGGCGACCATCGTCCCGTGGACGTCGGCGTAGCGCTTGACGAACTTCGCCATGTGGCCGGTGGTGATCCCGAGCAGGTCGTGGAAGACGAGCACCTGGCCCGAGGTCGCGGGGCCGGCGCCGATCCCGATCGAGGGGATGTCCAGCTTGGCGACGATCGCTTCGGTGATCGCCGCCGGGACCGCCTCGAAGACGATCGCGAAGCAGCCAACCGACTGCAGCGCCAGCGCGTCCTCGCAGAGCACGATCGCGTCCTTGGCGGTCTTGCCCTGGGTCTTGTAGCCGCCGAGCGCGTTGGCCGTCTGCGGGGTCAGGCCCACGTGCCCCATCACCGGGATCCCCGAGCGGACGATCGCCCGCGCCCGCTCGACCGAGATCCCCCCGGCCTCCAGCTTCACCGCCTGACAGCCGGTCTCCTTGACCAGGCGCTGAGCGCTGGTGACGGCGAGCTCGTTGCTGGCCTCGTAGCTGCCCATCGGCAGGTCGCCGATCATCAGCGGCGTCCTCAGGCCGCGACGGACGGCTTTGCCGAGGACGATCATCTCGTCCATCGAGACCGGCTCGGTCCCGGGATACCCGAGAACCACCATCGCCGCGGTGTCGCCGACGAGCACGATGTCCACGCCCGCTTCCTCGACGACCGTCGCCGAGGGGTAGTCGTAGGCGGTGACCATCACGATCGGTTCGCCGTTGGCCTTCATCTCGGCCAGGCGCGGCAGGTTGACCGGGGCGCGGTCGGAGGACGGGGGCGCGGTGTGGGAGCGGCCGCCGGCGCTCATGAGAGCAGCACCTCGGGGTGGCTGTCGACGGCGACGGCGCGGTTCTCCTCGTCGACGTGGACGACGACCGGCGAGTAGCGCTCGAGGTCGCTCTCGTCGTAGGCGCCGAAGGAGGCGACGATGATCTTGTGGCCGGGCGCGGTCAGGTGGGCGGCGGCGCCGTTGACCTGCATCGTCCGCGAGCCGGGCTCGCCGTCGATCACGTAGGTGACGAAGCGCGAGCCGTTGTCGATGTCCCAGACGTGGACCTGCTCGTTGGTGATCAGGTCGGCCTGGGCCATCAGCTCGGTGTCGATCGTGATGCTGCCGATGTAGTCGACGTCGCAGTCGCTGACCGTCGCCCGGTGGATCTTCGACTTCAGCATCTGTCTCTGCATGGGCTCTCCCCTCGCGTGTTCTCGGTGGTCAAGGCTGGATCAAGACGTTGTCGATCAGGCGGGCGCCGCCGACCCGGGCCGCGACCGCGACCAGGACGGCGCGGCCGTCGAGCTCGCCGACCGGGGTCAGCAGCTCGGCGTCGCGGGCCTCCAGGTACTCGGGCTCGATGCCGGCGCGGCCCAGCTCGGCGCGGGCGGCGGCGAGCCCGGCCGCCAGCGACTGAGTGCGGGCGGTGCGCTCGGCGACGCCCAGCGCCCGCGAGAGCGCCGCGGCCCGCTCGCGCTCGGCTCCCTCGAGGTAGGCGTTGCGCGAGCTCAGCGCCAGGCCGTCGGCCTCGCGCACGGTCGGCAGCACCTCGATCCGCAGCGGGAAGTCGAGGTCGCGGGCCATGCGGCGGATCACCGCCGCCTGCTGGGCGTCCTTCTGGCCGAAGTAGGCGACGTCGGGGCCGACCGCGTTGAAGAGCTTGGCGACGACGGTGGTGACGCCGCGGAAGTGGCCGGGGCCGCGGCGGCCGGGGTCGCCGTCGAGGACTGCGGTCAGCTCGCCGCCGACCTCGACCCGGGTCGAGAAGCCTTCCGGGTAGACCTCCGCGACCGAGGGCGCGTAGACGATGTCGACACCCGCCTCGGCGGCCAGGCGCAGGTCGCGCTCCTCGTCGCGCGGGTAGCGGTCGAGGTCCTCGCCGGGGCCGAACTGAGTCGGGTTGACGAACAGGCTCATCACCACCAGGTCGCACTCGGCGCGGGCGGCGCGCAGCAGCGAGAGATGGCCCTCGTGCAAGTAGCCCATCGTCGGCACCAGGCCGATCGACAGACCCTGGCGCCGCGGCCCGGCGAGGGCCGCGCGCAGCTCGGACTTGGCGCGGAGCACGCTCGCGCCTGCGGTCCTGGTGGGGGAGTTGCCCGGGGAGAGGTTCAGATTCATCAGGTCCATGCCCTTCGGGTCACGGCCATCTATCTCTCCCGAGTATAGGCACCTCCGCGAGCCTTCCTCGAAGCGCCTAAGAGCTCGGTACCGAAAGTGATCTGAATCGCCACCGGCTGCGCAAGGACCCGGCAAGACCACCCACGAGTCAGGGAGCAGACCCGATGAGCAAGATTCTCGATCAGACCAACCTCGACGACGTCGTCCGCCAGGCGGCAGACGACGCGGCCGAAACCCTCGCCGACGGCGACACCCGCCTCGGCTTTCTGAAGAAGGCCGGCCTCGCCGGCGGCGCCGTGGTCGGCAGCAGTGCCCTGCTCGGCGCCCTCAGCCCCGCCGGCGCACTGGCCAAGGGCGGCAAGGGTCGCCCACCCGCGAGCTTCGGCAAGGGCGACGTCGGCATCCTCAACTTCGCCCTCACCCTCGAGTACCTCGAGGCGGCCTTCTACAACGAGGCGAGCGCCAACCAGAAGAAGTCGAAGTTCATCAAGGACAAGCAGACCCAGGTCTTCCTCGAGACCACCACCAGCGACGAGAACGCCCATGTCGCCTTCCTCAAGAAGGCGCTCGGCGGCAAGGCGACCTCGGCCCCCAAGGTCGCCTTCGGCGGCACCACCTCGAGCGAGTCCTCCTTCGTGAAGACGGCCGTCGCCCTGGAGAACACCGGCGTCCACGCCTACTCCGGCCAGGCGCTGAACATCGTCAACCCGGCCTACGTCGCCGCGGCGATCTCGATCCTCACGATCGAGGCCCGGCACGCCTCCGTGGCCGGCCTGATCCTCACCGGCAAGCCGAGCGGGATCACCCCCGACGGCGCCTTCGACACGCCGTTCACCGCGGCCGAAGTCCTCAAGGCAGTGGCAGCAACCGGCTTCCTCAAGTAGGCCGACCACCTCGACCCAAGGAGACAGCATGCCCAACATCGGACCAATGGAGATACTCGTAGTCCTGATCATCGCCCTCGTCGTCTTCGGGCCCAAACGCCTGCCCGAGCTGGGCAAGTCGCTCGGCAAGGGCATCCACGAGTTCAAAGGCACGATCAGCGGCGAGAGCAGCCATGAGGACGCCCCGACCGCGGTGGCCCCACCGGCCGCCGTCCCGGTCGCCGTAGCCCCCGCAGCACCCGTGGCCGAGCCCGTCGTCGCCGAGAAGCGGGCCTGAGGTGGGGACGATGCGCCGCGTCAAGCCGATCTCCCATGAAGACCAGCTGAGCCTCGTCGACCATCTCGACGAGCTGCGCGCGCGCATCGTCATCTCCCTCGCGGTCTTTGGCGTCGCGCTCGCCCTCTGCTTCTGGCAGAACCATCTGCTGCTGGAACTGGCGAGCGCGCCGCTGCCCGCCGCCCACCACAAGCTGATCACCTTCGGGATCAGCGAGCCGTTCACGACCACGGTCACGGTCTCGGCCTACGGGGCGATCGTGCTCTCGCTGCCGATCATCCTTTACCAGTTCTACGCCTACCTGCTGCCGGCCTTCAGCAAGCAGCAGCAGAAGTCGATCCTTCCCCTGCTCCTGCTGATCCCGGTCCTCTTCGTCGCCGGCATCCTCTTCGGCTACTTCGTCGTGTTGCCGGCCGCGACCAAGTTCCTGCTCAACTTCAACGACTCGCAGTTCAACGTGCAGGTGAGGGCGAAGGAATATTACGGTTTCTTCGCCCAGACGCTGCTCGCCTGCGGGGTCGTCTTCCAGGTCCCCGTCGGCATCCTCGCGGTGGTCAGGCTGGGCATCGTCAAGGTGCGCCAGCTGACCGAGAACCGGCGCTACGCCTACCTCGGCTGCGCGATCGTCGCCGCGGCGCTGCCCGGCGTCGACCCGGTCTCGATGCTGTTGGAGACGGCGCCGCTGATCGCCCTCTACGAGCTCAGCATCGTCCTCGCCCGGGCCTTCGGCGAGCCCATGCAGGCGCCGCTCACCGCGGCGGACGAGATTGGCTGAACTCGATCCGGCGCAGCGGCTTCGCCGGCGCCCCGGCGGCGATCGTCGCCGGCGGCAGGTCGCGGGTGACGACCGAGTTGGCGCCGACGACGCAGCGGGCGCCGATCGTGACGCCGCTGGTGACGACGCAGTTGGCGCCGAACCAGCAGTTGGCGCCGATCTCGACCGGGCCCTTGGAGCTGAAGCCCTGCCAGGTGATCGGGGTGTCCGGGTCGTCGAAGCGGTGATCGGCGTCGCCGACGAAGCAGCCGTTGGCGAACATCGTGTGGTCGCCGATCGTGACCCGCTCGTAGGCGGCGATCATCACGTTGCGGTTGAGGAAGCAGCCGGCGCCGATCTCGATCCGCGCCGCCGGCCCCAGGGTCAGCCAGCAACCCGGCTCGAGCAGCGTGCCCTCGCCGATCGTCAGCCGCCCTTCCTCCAGCGCCTCCAGCAGCTCGCCCTCGACCGGGTAGCGGACGAAGAAACCGCCGCGGGCAGCGTGGCGGTCGATCCGGCGCCGCCGCAGCCAGCGGTGGTTGCGCTCGTACCAGCGCCGCTTCGCCCACCACAGCCTCCAACCCGTCAGCTCGGCCACCTCCCTAGCTTTCCAGAGCCCGCGGCAGTAGGGTCGGCGGCCGGATGACCCCTGACGGCAACCTGCGCGGCGGCATCGACCTCGGCGGCACCAAGATCCAGACCGTGGTCGTCGACGCCGGCGGCGAGGTCCTCGGCCAGGCGCGGCGGCCGACGCCGACCAGCGGCGGCCCCGCGGACGTCGCCGCGGCGATGGCCGAGGCGCTGCAGGAGGCTGCCGAGGGGGCGAAGGTCGAGGCCAGGGCCCTGGAGGGCATCGGGGTCGGCTCGCCCGGCGACGCCGACGAGAAGACCGGCGTCGTCTCCGGCGCCCGCAACCTGCCCGGCTGGGAGGGCAGCTTCCCGCTGGCCGAAAACCTGAAGCAGGCGCTGGGGACCGAGGTCCGGGTCGGCAACGACGTCCAGGTCGCGACCGAGGCCGAGTTCCACCTCGGCGCCGGCCGCGAGTTCCAGAGCCTGATCGGCGTCTTCTGGGGCACCGGCGTCGGCGGCGGCCTGGTCCTCGACGGCAAGCCCTGGCTCGGCCGCGGCGCCGCCGGCGAGATCGGCCACATGGTCGTCAAGCGCGGCGGCGCCAAGTGCCCCTGCGGGCGCAAGGGCTGCATGGAGGCCTACGCCGGCCGCTCGGCGATGGAAGCCGAGGCACGGCGCCAACATGAGGAGGGGGTCAAGACCGACCTCTTCAAGCTGATGGAGAAGCACGAGAAACCGCGCCTGACCAGCGGCATCTGGGAGCGGGCGATCGACGCCAACGACCACCTCGCCGAGGACCTGATCCACCGCGCGATCGAGGCGTTGGGGACCGGGATCGCCTCGGCGGTCAACCTGCTCGACCCCGAGGCGGTGATCATCGGCGGCGGCCTCGGCATCCGCTTCGGCGAGCGCTACATGGAGCCGCTGACAAAAGAGATGGGCAAACACCTCTTCGTCGACGAGCGCCCGCCGGCGGTCCGGGTCGCCTCGCTGGGCGATCTCGGCGGAGCGATCGGCGCCTCGCTTCTCTTCGCTCGATAGAGCGGCCTGCCGGTTGCCCGGAAGGTTTGGGTGGGGAGGAGTTGGGTGTCCCTTTCGCTTGCTGGGATTTTCGCCGTTAACGACGTAGCTCTCGCTGACGAGCACCGCGAAAATCAGGACGCCGCGCGCTGCAGGGACACCCAACTCCTCCCAACGAAAGCTGACCCAGCTCCCAAAGGTAGGCAGCTTCCGTGGAGGGGAAAGCTTCCAAGGGACGGAAGCTCGCGAAGCAGGGATGCGGACCGATTGGAGGGTCGGGTGCCCGTCGTACGAGCGGCGTCCTGATTTTCGCAGCGGAGATCTTGGCGAGAGACGCGTGGTTAACGGCGAAAATCCCAGCGAAGGTAGACGGGCACCCGACCCTCCCCAACGACCCGTGGAGCCTGAGCTAGACCCGTCCCGAAGCCGAGCGCTGCTGGCGGGCGACGGCGTCGACGATCACCGCCAGCGGCAGGACGCCGCCGGTGACCATGAACTTGACCGCGGAGGAGAGCGCCAGCAGGTCCATCCCGTTGGAGATCGAGCCGATCACCAGGGCGCCCATCAGCGCCGTCCAGACCGAGCCGCGGCCGCCGAAGAGGCTGGTCCCGGCGATCACCGGGCCGGCGATCGCCAGCAGCAGCAGTTCGTTGCCGCCGGAGTTCTGGTTGACGGCGAGCAGCCGCGAGGCGGCCATTCGGGAGAGAAGGCCGGGCAGGGGTTAAGCGGAACCCCTGCCCGGCCTTCTCAGGCCGCCAACGCCTCGCGGCGACGGCCGCCGCGCTTCGGCTTGGCCACGACGACCAAATCGGCGAGAAAGCGGCCGGTGTAGGAGCTGGCGACGGCGGCGACCTCCTCGGGGGTGCCGGTGGCGACGATCTCGCCCCCCTCTTCGCCGCCCTCGGGACCGAGGTCGACCAGCCAGTCGGCGGTCTTGATCACGTCGAGGTTGTGCTCGATCACGACCACGCTGTTGCCGGCGTCGACCAGGCGGCCGAGCACCTCGAGCAGGCGCTGGACGTCGGCGAAGTGGAGGCCGGTGGTCGGCTCGTCGAGGATGTAGAGGGTGTCGCCGGTGGCGACTTTGGAGAGCTCGGTGGCGAGCTTGATCCGCTGCGCCTCGCCACCGGAGAGCGTCGTCGCCGGCTGGCCGAGGCGGATGTAGTCGAGGCCGACGTCGTGCAGGGTGCGCAGGCGGCGGGCGATCTTCGGCACGTTCTCGAAGAACTCGACCCCCTCCTCGACCGACATCTCCAGCACGTCGGCGATGCTCTTGCCCTTGAAGCGGACCTCGAGCGTCTCGCGGTTGTAGCGCTTGCCGTGGCACTGTTCGCAGGGGACGTAGACGTCGGGCAGGAAGTGCATCTCGATCTTGATCTGGCCGTCGCCTTTGCAGACCTCGCAGCGGCCGCCCTTGACGTTGAAGCTGAAGCGGCCCGGCTTGTAGCCGCGCGCCCGCGCCTCCTGGGTCTGGGTGAAGAGCTGGCGGATGTGGTCGAAGACGCCGGTGTAGGTGGCCGGGTTGGAGCGCGGCGTGCGGCCGATCGGCGACTGGTCGATGTTGATGATCTTGTCGATCTGACTGAGCCCGTCGATGCCGTCGTGGGCGCCGGGCCGCAGCTTCGCCTGGTGCAACCGGTTGGCGACCGCGTGGTGCAGGGTCTCGTTGACCAGGGTCGACTTGCCCGAGCCGGAGACGCCGGTGACGCAGCAGAGGACGCCGAGTGGGATCGCCACGCTGACGTCCTTGAGGTTGTGTTCGCGGGCACCGCGCACCCGCAGCGCCCCGCGTGGCGCTCGCCGCTCCTCCGGCACCTCGATCCGGCGCTTGCCGGAGAGGTACTGGCCGGTCAGCGAGGCGGCGTTCCTGGCGACCTGGGCGGGGGTGCCGGCGGCGATCACGTGGCCGCCGTGTTCGCCGGCGCCGGGGCCGAGGTCGACGAGGTGGTCGGCGGCCATCATCGTCCCCTCGTCGTGCTCGACGACGATCACCGTGTTGCCGAGGTCGCGGAGGCGGTCGAGGGTCCCGATCAGCTTCTCGTTGTCGCGCTGGTGGAGGCCGATCGAGGGCTCGTCGAGCACGTACATGACGCCGACCAGGTGCGAGCCGATCTGGGTCGCGAGGCGGATCCGCTGCGCCTCGCCGCCGGAGAGCGAGCGGGCCGAGCGGGCCAGCGAGAGGTAGCCGATGCCGACGTTGTCGAGGAAGGAGAGGCGCTCGGTGATCTCGCGCACGATCAGCCGCGCGATCGCCCGCTCGGTCTCGGTCATCTCCAGGGACTCGATCCACTCCCGCGCCGCTCGCGCCGAGAGGGCGCTGTACTCGGCGATGCTGAGGCCGCCGACCTTGACCGCGAGGGTCTCCGGCCGCAACCGGGCGCCCTCGCACTGGGGGCAGGGCTGCTCGGCCATGTAGCCCTCGATCCGCTCGCGGTTGGTCTCCGAGTCGGTCTCTTCGTAGCGCCGCTGCAGCTGGTTGACGATCCCCTCGAAGCGGACCCTGTAGGAGCGGCGGCGGCCGAAGCGGTTGGTGTAGGTGACCTGGTGGCGCTCCTCGCCGGTGCCGTAGAGGAAGATCTCTTTGTCGGTTTTCTTCAGCTTCGCCCAGGGCCTGTCGGCATCGACCCCGTAGTCGTCGGCGACCGCGGCGATCAGCCGTCGCCAGTAGGCGGTGACGCCGCGGTTCCAGGGCTGCAGGGCGCCCTCGGCCAGCGAGAGGGTCGGATCGGGGACGACCAGCTCGGGGTCGATCACCCGCTGGAAGCCGAGCCCGTGGCAGCGCTCGCAGGCGCCGTGGGGCGAGTTGAAGGAGAAGATCCGCGGCTCCAGCTCGGGGATCGAGGTACCGCAGTTGAGGCAGGCGAACTGCTCGGAGAAGAGCAGCGGCGCGGCCTTCTGATCGTCGACCATCTCGACTTCGATCAGGCCGGCGGCGAGGCCGGCGGCGGCCTCGACCGACTCCGAGAGCCGCCGCCGCAGGTCCGGTTTCATCACCAGCCGGTCGACCACCACCGAGATGTCATGTTTGTACTTCTTGTCGAGGACGATCTCCTCGTCGAGCCGGCGCAGCTCGCCGTTGACCTTGACCCGCGAGTAGCCCTCGAGCCGCATCTGCTCCATCAACTTGCCGTACTCGCCTTTGCGGCCGCGCACGACCGGCGCCATCACCATGAATTTGGCCCCCTCCTCGAGAGTCATCAGGCGATCGACGATCTGCTCCTGGGTTTGGCCGGTGATCTCCTCGCCGCACTCGGGGCAGTGTGGGACCCCGATCCGGGCCCAGAGCAGCCGCAGGTAGTCGTAGATCTCGGTCACCGTGCCGACCGTCGAGCGCGGGTTGCGCGAGGTCGTCTTCTGGTCGATCGAGATCGCCGGCGAGAGCCCCTCGATCGAGTCGACGTCGGGCTTCTCCATGAGGCCAAGGAACTGGCGCGCGTAGGCCGAGAGCGACTCGACGTAGCGGCGCTGCCCCTCGGCGTAGATCGTGTCGAAGGCGAGGCTCGACTTGCCGGAGCCGGAGAGCCCGGTGATCACGATCAGCGCGTCGCGCGGCAGCTCGAGGTCGACGTCCTTGAGGTTGTGCTCACGGGCGCCGGAGATGACGATTCGGTCAGAGGCAGGCACTGCAACCGATTCTACGCAGGCGAACAGATGTTCCCTTCCGATGCAACTGCGATGCGCGGGGGGAGAGCCTCGCACCCGAACGCACTTTGTCCCGGTATGCGGGAAGAAATGCGTTCGCATCAGAGGCTGGCACGCCTGGCAGACCGTCAGCACGGCATCGTCTCGGCTCGGCAGCTGAACGTTTTGGGCTATTCCAGAAGCGCAATCGGTCGAGCCACGAGGGCGGGTCGCCTGCACCGGATCCACCGCGGTGTCTACGCGGTCGGTCACAGCGAGCTGTCCCAGCACGGGCGTTGCCTCGCCGCGGTGGCGGCCTGCGGTCCCAACGCGCTCCTCAGTCACGCCGCGGCCGCATGGCTGTGGGGCCTCGCCTCCAGTTGCCCGACGCTCGTGGACGTGACCGTCTCCAGCCGCGGCCACCGGCGCTCTGGGATTCGCCTGCATCACGCCCCGGGACTGGCGGCGGCCGACAGGGCGAAATACGAGGGGGTTCCGGTCACGGCCGTTCACCGCCTCCTGCTCGACCTGGCCGCGACCGGCTCGGCATCGCAGCTCGACCACGCGATCGAGCGGGCCGAGCGACGCGGCCTGCTCGACCTCGGGGAGATCGACGCGATGCTTCGTCGCCGGGGTGGCTACGGAATCGCACCTCTGGAAAAGGCGCTCGACCTCTACCGCGATCCGGCATTCAGCCGCGCCAAATCGGAGCTGCTCTTCCTCGACCTGGTCAGGGAAGCGGGGCTGCCCCGACCCGCTCTGAACACCTACGTCGCCGGACATGAGATCGACGCCTACTGGGAAGCGGAGCGGTTCGCGGTGGAAGTCGACGGCTGGGACACGCACCGGACCCGGGCCGCCTTCGAGAGCGATCCCCTGCGCCAGGAGGACCTGAAGCTCGCCGGCATCGACTCGATCCGGGTCACGGCGCGGCGGATCGAACGCGAACCCAAGCGGGTCGGCGAGCGGCTGACGCGCCTCCTCGCCCGGCGCCGGGCGGAGCTCAGCCGATAGCCGCAGAGAGGCGGCGGCGGTACTCGCGGGCGCTGGGATCGGCGGGGTCGCCTTCGCTGAGGATGCCGACGATCGCCTGGCGCAGGAGGTCGCGGGCCGCGTCGCGGTCGAGGGCGACGGCGCCGTTCGCCGCCAGGGCGCGGTCGAGGTCCTCCAGCGTTCCCAGCAGACCGTCCAGCGCCGCCGCGCGCTGGCCGCGGTCGCGGGCGGCGAAGGCCTCCTCGCCAACCCCGGCCTGAGAGAGGCGGACGCGGGCGGCGATACCGGCGGCGGCGAAGTCCTCGGCGTGGGCCTCGACCGCCTCCAGCGCCTCGGCCTCCGCCCCGCGCTCGAGCCGGGCGCGGCCGAGGGCGACGGCGATGTCGGCCCGGCGCGGCTCAAGTTCAGCCGCCTCGCGCAGCGAGAGCTCGTCGCCCTTCGCCAGCAGCTGGTCGGCGCGCGAGGGCAGCAGCGCGTCGAAGAAGCGCTCGACCTCGGCCTTCGGCACGGCGCCGACGAACTCGTCGACGACCGCGCCGTCGCGGAAGGCCTTGACCGCGGGAATCCCCTGGACGCCGTGGCGGCCGGCCAGCGCTTGGTTGGAGTCGACGTCGACCTTGGCCAGCAGCACCCTGCCGCCGCGGCTCGCCTCGGCCGCCTCCAGGGCCGGGCTCAGCGCCTTGCAGGGCCCGCACCACTCGGCCCAGAAGTCGACCACCACCGGCGTCTGCTTCGAGAGCTCGACCACGTCGCGGTCGAAGGTCGCTTCGGTCACGTCGATCGCCATACCTCGCCCCCCAGCCCCTACGCCCCGGCGGTCATCCCGTCGAGGTCGCGGCGCAGCTCCTTCAGCTCGTCGCGGATCCGGCCCGCCTCCTCGAAGCGGAGGTCGTCGGCGGCGGCGAGCATCTCCTCCTCGAGGGCGACGATCGTCTTCTCCAGCTCCTCGGGGCTGGCGAAGTCCTCGCTGCGCTTGCGACGCCGTTTGCGCGGCGCCCGGTCCTCCATCGCCAGGAACTCGGCCATCTCCGAGATCCCCTTGCGGACCGTCGCCGGGGTGATCCCGTGCTCCTCGTTGTAGGCGAGCTGGATCGCCCGGCGGCGGTCGGTCTCGCGCATCGCCGCCCGCATCGCGTCGGTCTCCCTGTCGGCGTACATGAGGACGCGGCCGTTGACGTTGCGCGCCGCCCGCCCGATCGTCTGCACGAGGCTGGTCTCGCCGCGCAGGAAGCCCTCCTTGTCGGCGTCGAGGATCGCCACCAGCGAGACCTCGGGCAGGTCGAGCCCCTCGCGCAGCAGGTTGACGCCGACCAGCACGTCGTACTCGCCCAGCCGCAGGTCGCGGACGATCTGGATCCGCTCCAGGGTGTCGACCTCGGAGTGCAGGTAGCGAACCTTGAGCCCGTACTCGAGCAGGTAGGCGGTCAGGTCCTCGGCCATCTTCTTGGTCAGGGTCGTGACCAGGGTGCGGTCGCCGGACTCGGCGACGGCCCGAACTTCGTTCATCAGGTCGTCGATCTGGTTCCTCGTCTCGCGCACCTCGATGAAGGGATCGATGATCCCGGTCGGGCGGACGATCTGCTCGACCGTGCGCGTCGACTCCGCTTTCTCGAACGGCCCCGGCGTCGCCGAGACCATGATCAGCTGCTTCACCCGCTCGAGGAACTCGTCGAACTTGAGTGGTCGGTTGTCGATCGCCGAGGGCAGGCGGAAGCCGTAGTCGATCAGGGTCTGCTTGCGCGAGCGGTCCCCCTCGTACATGCCGCCGATCTGCGGGATCGTCTGGTGCGACTCGTCGACGAAGACGACGAAGTCGTCGGGGAAGTAGTCGATCAGCGTGTGCGGCGGACTGCCGGCGGGGCGGCCGTCGAGGATCCGCGAGTAGTTCTCGATCCCCGAGGTGAAGCCGAGCTCCTTGATCATCTCGATGTCGTAGGCGGTGCGCTGGCGCAGCCGGTGCGCCTCCAGCTGCTTGCCCTCGGCCTCGAGCTCGGCCGTGCGCGATTCGAGTTCGGCGCGGATTTCCTCGACCGCGCGCTCGACCGTCTCGTCTTTGGTCACGTAGTGGGAGGCGGGCCAGACCGAGACGTGGTCGATCGTGTCCAGCACCTCGCCGGTGAGCGGGTCGAAGTGCTGAATCCCCTCGATCTCGTCCCCGAAGAGGGAGATCCGGTAGGCCGACTCGGCATAGGAGGGCATGATCTCCAGCACCTCGCCGCGGACCCGGAAGCTGCCGCGCCCCAGCACCTGGTCGTTGCGCTGGTACTGGATTTTCACCAGCTTGCGCAGGACCTCGTCGCGGTCGATCTCGGCCCCGACCTTGAACAGCTGCATTTTCTCGTTGTAGACCTGGGGCGAGCCGATCCCGTAGATGCAGGAGACCGAGGCGACGATGATCACGTCGCGGCGGGCGAACAGCGCCGCCGTCGCCGCGTGGCGGAGGCGGTCGATCTCGTCGTTGATCGAGGAGTCCTTCTCGATGTAGAGGTCCTGGGCGGGGACGTAAGCCTCGGGCTGGTAGTAGTCGTAGTAGGAGACGAAGTACTCGACCGCGTTGTCGGGGAAGAACTCGCGGAACTCGTTGCAGAGCTGCGCCGCCAGGGTCTTGTTGTGGGCGATCACCAGCGAGGGCCGCTGGACCGCGGCGATCGTCGCCGCCATCGTGAACGTCTTGCCGGTCCCGGTCGCCCCCAGCAGGGTCTGGAACCGCTCCCCCTGCCCCAGCCCCTCGGCCAGCCCGGCGATCGCCTTCGGCTGGTCGGCGGTCGGCGTGTAGGCGGGGTTGAGCCTGAACTCGGGCATGCCCTTACGTTAGCCGTCGCCGAAGTCGCGCCCGGCCGGGCTGGCCGTCCCGCTCCGCGCGGCCGGGAACACCGACGCGCAGGCCGCTCCTAGGAAAGGGCGCGGACCAGCAGCTGGCGGCTGCTGACCTGGTTGACGCCGGAGTTCAATCCGGTCCGGCCGAAGACGAGCTTGAAGGTGTGCACGCCAGGCGTCGTGAAGACCGGCGTCCACTGCGCCAGCGCGGCGGTGGCGGTGCCAGTGGTGCTGTTCGGCAGGCTGTAGCGCGTTTCAGGGGTCACGGACGCGCTCGACATCACGGTCACCGCGCTGCCGCTGTCCTCGAGCACGCAGGCGCTGAGACTGTTGCCGCCAACCGTCTGGAACTGGACGGTGGCGAGGAATTCGACGAAGCCGCTGGCCGGGACGGTGACGGTCACCGAGGGTCCGGACACGGCGCTGGCCACGCTGCATGATTCCTGGTTGAAAAGAGTCTGCGCGCCCGCTGACCCGGAGCCGGAGCCCCGCAGGCTGGGGGCCGCGTAGGTGCCGGCCAACTGTCCGCCGGGAACCGTTTCGGAGCCCTTCACATAGGTGGAGGCGGCGGAGCCGCCCAGCTGTTCGGAGTTGGTCGCCTGGGCGGCGGCGTCGGCACTGGTCGCGTGCGTAGCGCTGTCGGCGCTGGTCGCGTGGGTGGCGCTGTCGGCAGCGGTCGCGTGGGCGGCACTGGTCGCGCTCGGCACCGTCCCCAGCGTCCCCGCGTTGACGTCGGCGCCGGTCAGCGAGCCGTCGATGACGTTGGAGCCGTCGACCGAGTTGGGGGCGAGCTTGGGATGGGTGACCGCTCCCGCCCTGATCGATTTGGTCACGACCGAATTCTTCGGCGCCGTCTTGTTGGTGGCGGCGTAAGCGGTGCCGGTCAGGGCGATGAAGACTGCGATCAAGCCCATGTGATGCTGACGCACGTAGGCGCCGACTCGCGATAGCAGCCGCTTCCCGCCCCTCATCGGTGAGACTCTAAGCGCCGGGCCGTCGCGGCGCAATGGGAACTGGGCAGCCGCCGCACGACGGAAGCTGCGAGGATCGGCCCCAGATGACCTGGTCCCGACGAGTCCTAGCCGCCTTCTTCACCTTCACCGGGGCGATGCACTTCCGGGCGCCGCGCGCCTACGAGGCGATGATGCCGCCCTACATCCCCCGCCACAAGGAGGCGGTCGCGGTCAGCGGCGTCGCCGAGATCGTCGGCGGGGTCGCGGTGCTGCACCCGGCGACGCGGCGCTTCGGGCGCTGGTGGCTGCTGGCGCTGCTGCTCGCGGTCTTCCCCGCCAATCTCCATATGGCGATGAACCCGGAGCAGGTCGGCGGGTTCCTCACGAAAAAGTTCCCGCGCTGGGCACTCTGGGCGCGGCTGCCGCTGCAGCCGCTGGCGATGCTCTGGGTCTGGCGCGCGACCCGCGACTGAGCGGCGCGCTCGACTGGCCGATCCGGAACCGCGGGCCCAGCGGCTGGAAGCGGCCGCTACGGCAGCAGTTCTTCGAGCAGGCTGCCGGCGGGGCCGAGGAAGGTTTCCAGGTCGCCCAGCGCCGAGCGGGCGTCCTTGACCAGTTCGATCGCCTGGTCGAGCGGGATCCGTTCGACCGTGTCCCGCAGCGGGCCGGCGATCAGCGGGCTCAGGGCGCCGGCCCTTTCGGCGTCGTCGACGGCGCGGACGAGGCCGGCCCGGATCGCCTTCGCCAGCTCGGCTTCGCCGATCCCGTAGCGCTCGGCGAAGGCTTCGCGCGAGGCGGTCGTCGCCAGCGCCCGGGCCAGGGTCTCGCGGCTGACGCCGAGCTGGCAGGCGGCGCCGTCGAGGGCGGAGAGCGAGAACTGCTCGGCGATTTCCTGCAGCCCCTGGGGGTTGCGCCAGGGCCGGTGCTTGCAGGGGTTCTGGGTCTGCTCCGGCGTGTAGGAGGAGCCGCCCGCCGCCAGGTAGACGCCGACCAGAGCCAGTGCCGCGACGATCGCGCCGACGACGACGACCCGCCCCCGCGCGACCGCGCTCACAGCTCCACCCCGCGCCGGCGCGAGAGCCCGATCGGGATCAGCGCCAGCAGGCCGAGCAGCGCCGCCAGCTCGAACGAGGGGCTGAAGGCATGGGTGGCGCCGCGGTCGAGCTGGTCCTGGAGTTCGCCCCGCAGCTGCTCGACCTGGGCGCGGGCGTGGGGGTCCGAGGGCAGCGGTTCGAACGCCGGGCCCAGGGTCGGCACCTTGCCCTTCTCGCCTTCCAGCCGCTCGGCGATTTTCTGCGCCAGGTCGATCTTGATCAGCGGTTCGACCCTGGAGTCGAGGATCACCGCGGTGCCGGCTTCGATCGCGTCTTCGCGCTGCTGGGCGATGTCGTGGGTGAAGATCGGGGTCAGCGCCAGCAGCCCGATGACGACGCCGGCGTGGCGGGCGGAGATCGTCCAGCCGCCGTGGATCGCCTGCGGGGCGCGGCCGCCGAGCGCGGTCTCGGTCAGCGCCGAGAGCACCAGCGAGAGCCCGACCCCGATCAGCAGCTGCGGCGGCAGGGTCAGCGCCACCTCGGCCCGCGGCAGCAGCGCCAGGCCGCCGAGGCCGCCGGAGACGAGGATCGCGCCGGCGGCGGCGCGGGCGCGGGCGCTGGGGACGTGCGGCCCGAGGCGGCTGCCGAGCAGGGCCGCCAGCGGCATCGCGGTGACGACGATCGCGGCCCCGATCGGCGACAGCCGCCAGCCTTCGATCAGCAGCAGCACCAGTAGGAACAGCGCCGCCGCGATCGCCGCCGAGACCATCGCCAGGGCGAGGTTGGCGGCCAGGTGGGGGCGGCCGGTGCGGCGCAGCTCCGGCTCGACGATCCCGGTCGCCGCCTCGTGCTTGGCGACGGCGAGGATCGGCACCGCGGCGGCGAGCGCGACCGGCACCTGGAGCAGGAAGATCGACTGCCAGGAGACGAGCTCGGTGAGGATGCCGCCGACCGCCGGCCCCAGTGCCGCCCCGGTCGCACCGGCGCTGGCCCAGACCGCGGTGGCGCGGCGCTCGGAGCCGACCGTCGCCGGCAGCAGCTCCAGCGCCGCGGTGACCGCGGCGGCGCCGCCCAGCGCCTGCACACAGCGGGCCAGGATCAGGGTCGTGAGGTTGTCGGCGAGGCCGCAGGCGAGGCCGGCACCGGCGAAGATCGCGAGGCCGACGGCGGCGGCGCGGCCGGGACCGACCCGCCGCGCCAGCAGCGCCGCCGGCACCGCCGCCAGCGCCATCACCAGGTTGAACGAGACGAGCACCCAGGTGACCCCGGCGACGCTGGTGTCGAGGTCGCGGTAGATCTCCGGCAGCGCCAGGACGACGACCGAGGAGTCGGCCAGGACCAGGCCGACGGCGAGCGCCAGGGCGGAGACGCGAGGGCGCGGCGCCGGCATCAGTAGCCCAGCTCCGACCCGTACTTTTCGCGGTAGGCGCGCTGCTTTTCGAGCACCTCGGCAACGTAGCCGCGGGTCTCGCCGAAGGGGATGTCGTCGATCTGCAGGCCGGCTCCCCCCCACTTGTCGACGTTGGCCGGGCCGGCGTTGTAGGCGGCGAGGGCGGCGATCTCGTCGCCGTCGTAGCGTTCGAGCAGTTCGTGCAGGAGGAAGGTGCCGTAGCGGATGTTGATTTCCGGATCGGAGAGGTCTTCCAGCCTGAACGAGGTGCCGCCGCTGAGCCGCTCGATTTCCCTCGCCGCCGCCGGCGTTATCTGCATCAGCCCGCGGGCCCCGGCGCCGGAGGTCTGGTCGCCGCGGAAGCGCGACTCCGAGTAGATCACCGCCGCGATCAGCGCCGCGTCGACGTGCTTTTCGCGCGCCTGCTGGCGGATGATGTCCTCGTGCTGGAGCGGCAGCGTCAGCTCCTCCAGGGCGCGGTCGAAGGCGCCGCTCGCGACCAGCACCCCCGCGACCAAGCCGACCAGCGCGGCCGCAACTCCAAGCGCCAGCCAGCGCCGGCGGCGCCGAATCTTCCGCTTCATCGCCTCAGCTTCGCGAGCAGCGCGGACAGCGCCTCCTCCAGCTCCGCGACCGAGCCGTCGTTGGCGATGACGTGCTCGGCCCGGGCGGCCTTCTCGTCCTGGGTCAGCTGCCGGGCCTCGCGCTCGTCGACCAGGGCGTGGCCGCGTGCGGCCGCCCGCTGCCGGCGCACAGCGTCATCGGTGGCGATCGAGACAGTGGTGTCGAAGACCTTCTCCATCTCGGTCTCGAACAGCAGCGGCACCTCGATCACGGCGACCTCGGTGCCCGCCGGCAGCGCGACGAGCCAACCGCCGATGCGCTCGCCAACCAGCGGGTGGATCTGCTGCTCGAGCCAGGTCAGCTGCTCGGGGTCGGCGAAGACGACCTCGCCGATGCGCCCGCGGTCGACCTCACCCCCCGGCGCGATCTCCGGCCCCCAGCGCTCGACCAAGCGGCCGCGCAGCGGTTCCGAATCGAGCAGTTCGTGGACGACGGCGTCGCTGGAGAGCGTCGCCGCGCCCAGGCGCCCAAAAGCAGCCAGCGCCTCGGACTTCCCGGCCGCGATACCGCCGGTGAGGCCGATCGTCAGCGGCATCGGCCGGCTAGGAGTCGGCGAGTGCCTCGGGGTCCGGCGCCGGCTCCGCCTCGTCGGCGACCGGCTCCGCAACGGCCTCGGGAGCCTCCTCGACCACGGGCTCCTCCGCTACCGGCTCCTCGTCCTGCGGCTCCTCGGAGACCGCCTCGGCCGGAACCGTGTCCTCAGCGGATTCATCCGCGGGTGGCGTGGAGGATGGCTCCTCGCCCGCAGCTTGCGAGGACGAGGAGTCGTCCTCCACGACAGGACCCGCGGGCTGATCGCTCAGTCCCTCGGCCTCCGCCGCCGCCTCTTCGAGCTGCTCGCCCAGCCCCTGCATCGGCATGTTCTGCCCCTCGACCCGCTTGATGCTCAGCGACAACCGCCGCCGCTCTTCGTCGATCTCGAGGATCTTCACGTTCAGCTTGGTGCCGGGCTCGACCACTTCGCTCGGGTTCTCGACATGGTGGTCGGCGAGCTCGGAGATGTGGACCAGGCCCTCGACCCCGGGGAGGATTTCGACGAAGGCGCCGAAGGCGACGACCTTGGTCACCGCGCCCTCGAGCACGTCCCCTGGGCGGTGGGTGCTGATCACCCGCTGCCAGGGGTCCTCCTGGGTCTGCTTGAGGCCAAGCGAGATGCGCTGGCGATCACGGTCGATGTCGAGCACTTTGATCCGCACCGTGTCGCCGATCGCGACGACTTCGGTGGGATGGTTGACGTGGCTCCAGGAGAGCTCGGAGATGTGGATCAGGCCGTCGATCCCGTCGAGGTCGACGAAGGCGCCGAAGTCGACGATGTTGGAGATCTTGCCTTCGACCACCTGGCCCGGCTCGAGCCGGCCGAGGATCTGCTCGCGGACCTCCTTGCGCTCCTCCTCGAGCACGGCGCGGCGCGAGAGGACGACGTTGTTGCGGGAGCGGTTGAGCTCGATCACTTTGCACTCGAGCGTCTGGCCCATGAACTCGTCGAGGTTGTGGACGCGGCGGATGTCGACCAGCGAGGCGGGCAGGAAGCCGCGCACCCCGAGGTCGAGGATGAGGCCGCCCTTGACGACCTCGATCACGCTGCCTTCGACCGGTTCGCCAGAGTCGGCGGCGACCTCGATCCGGCGCCAGGCCTTCTCGAAGCGGGCCCGCTTCTTCGACAGCACCAGGCGGCCCTCGGCGTCCTCTTTGGTGAGGACGAGCGCGTCGACCTCCTCCCCCAGCTCGACCTCTTCGGCCGGGTCTACCGACTTGCGGATCGAGAGCTCGTTGGAGGGGATGACGCCCTCGGCCTTGTAGCCAATGTCGACCAGGACCTCGTCCTTGTCGATCCGCACGACCTTGCCGTTGACGACGTCGCCCTCGTCGAAGGAGACCATCGTCGCCGCGTAGTTGGGGACGATCTTGCCGTCGATCTGCAGCAGCAGGCCGTTCGAGCCCTCGACGGGCGTGGCGCTGGGCGCAGGGGTCATGGTCTCGGTCGCGGACACGGCGGCGAATAATGGCAGAATCGTGCTCGATGCCGGTTAGAGCGACCAAGCGCGGCGAGGAGCGCACCCCCCTCGACGGCCGCCACGACGTGCTGATCTGCGGCGCCAGCTTCGCCGGGCTGGCGATCGCCCGCGAGCTCGCTGGCGGCGGCGCCGACGTGCTGATCGTCGACCGCTACGAGATCGGCGAGCGCCAGACCTCGGCCTGCGGGATCCCGACCGAGTGGCTGCGGCAGCTCGGGCTGATGGACAGCGAGCGCCAGCGCTTCGACACCCTGGTCGTGCACACCCCCCACGGCGACGCCCGCTACAGGCTGCCCTGGGCCTTCTCCACCTTCGACTACCGCGAGCTCTGCCAGCTGCTCTGGCGCGACTGCGACGCCCGCTTCGAGACGGCGAAGGTGAACGGCCGCGCGGCGGCGGCCAACGGCGGCGGTGAGATCGCCGTCGAGACCGACCGCGGCACGATCTCGGCGCCGCTGGTCGTCGATGCGCTCGGCTGGCGCCGCATCCTGGCGGCCGGCGACGGCTACCAACCGCCCGAGGCGCCGCTCTCGCGCGGGCTCGAGGTGCACCCGGGGGGTAGCGGCGAGGACCTCGAGGTCTGGATCGACCGCCGCTACGTCCCCGCCGGCTACGGCTGGTCGTTCCCCGCTCGCGACGAGCTGAGGATCGGGGTCGGCTCCTTCGACCCCCGCTTCCACGTCAAGGACACCACGGTCCTGCTCACCGAGGACCTCGGCCAGAAGCCGAGCGAGTACCAGGGCAACTGGATCCCCCACAAGCTGCGGCGAGCGACCGAGGGCGGCGTCTTCTTCGCCGGCGACTCCGCCGGCCACTGCCTGCCGCTCAGCGCCGAGGGGATCAGGACCGCGCTCTACTTCGGCATCGCCCTCGGCCGCGAGCTGCGCGGCGTCCTCGCCGGCTGGCAGAGCCGCGAGGCGGCCGCCGTCCGCTACGCCGAGTTCCACTGCTCGCACGAGTGGAAGTTCCGCTGGATGCTGCGAGCGCAGAAGCTGGTGCCGAGGGTGCCGCCGCGGCTGCTCGGCCCGGCGATCCGCCTGATGGGCACGAAGCGCTTCGTCGACTGGTCCTTCCGCCACTACCTCGACATCGCCCCGCCCGAGTTCGCCGCCTCAGCGCACGACCAGCGCGGTCCCGGCCAAGAGCAGGACGACGCCGCCGACGCGCTGAGGGCCGAGCGGGACCTGGTCGAGGCCGAACAGGCATAGGCGGTCGACCACCACCCCGAGCTACTTCGCCTCGAGCCAGTCCTGGCCGACGCCGACGTCGACCTCGAGCGGCGGATCGAGCGGGTAGGCGGCGCACATCTCGCGCCGCACCAGCTCGGTCGCCGCCTCCATCTCCCCCGGCGGCCCCTCGAACAGCAGCTCGTCGTGGATCTGCAGGACCAGGCGGGTCTCCCCGCCGGCCTCGCGCAGCGCCCGCTGGCAGCGCACCATCGCGACCTTGATGATGTCGGCGGCGGTCCCCTGGATCACCGTGTTGACGGCCAGCCGCTCGCCCAGCCGGCGGGTGTTGGGGTTACTCGAGCGCAGCTCCGGGATCGCCCGGCGGCGGCCCATCAGGGTGGTCACGAAGCCCTCCTCCTGGGCCTTCTCCACCACCCGCTCGCGGAAGGCGCGCACCGCCGGGAAGCGCTCGAGGTAGCGGGCGACGAATTCCTCGCCCTCCTTGCGCGGGATGTTGAGCCGGTCGGCGAGGCCGAACCCGGTCAGCCCGTAGACGATGCCGAAGTTGACCATCTTCGCCTTCGAGCGCTGGCCGACGTCGACCTCCTCGCGGGAGATCTCGAAGACCTCGGCGGCGGTGGCGGCGTGGACGTCTTCTTCGGCCCGGAAGACGTCTTTGAGCACGGTCTCGTCGGCGACGTGGGCGAGCACCCGCAGCTCGACCTGGCTGTAGTCGGCGGAGAGCAGGCGGGCGCCGGGCTCGGCGACGAAGCAGGCGCGGACGGGGCGGCCGATCTCGGTCCGGATCGGGATGTTCTGCAGGTTCGGGTTGGTGCTGGAGAGGCGGCCGGTGGTCGTCGCCGCCTGGTTGAAGGTGGTGTGGACGCGGCCGGTCCCGGGGTCGATCAGGTCGGGCAGCGAGTCGAGGTAGGTGTTCTTCAGCTTGGTCAGCTCGCGCCAGGACTCGATCTTCTCGACGATCGGGTGCTCGTCGCGGATCTGGGCGAGGACGCGGGCGTCGGTCGAGAAGCCGGTTTTGCCCCGGCGCTTGCGGGTCAGCTCGAGCTTCTCGAAGAGGACGCGGCCGACCTGCTGCGGCGAGCCGATCGTGAATTCCTCCTCGGCCAGCTCGAAGATCTCCCGCTCCAGGGTCTCGATCCGCTCGCCGAAGCCGGCGCCGACCGCGGCCAGGCGCTCGGCGTCGAGCTTCAGCCCCTCGCGCTCCATCGCCGCCAGCACCGCGACCAGCGGCAGCTCGACCTCTCCCAGCAGGCTCTCCAGCCCCAGCTCCTCGAGCCGCGGCCGCTGGGCTGCGGCGAGGGCGGCGACGAGGCGGGCTTCCTCGGGCGGGTCGAGCCCGGCCTCGACCTCCTCGCCCAGCGCCAGCTGGCCGTCCTCCTCGCCGGCCTTCGCGGCGGCGGCGCCCTCGGCGAGGCCGATGCCGGCGTCCGCCGCCAGCTCGACCAAGTCGTAGGTGCGCCGCTGCGGCTCCAGCAGGTAGGCGGCGATCATCGTGTCGTGGTCGAGCGTCAGCTCGACCCCCTCGCGGGCGGCGGCGGCGAGCAGGCCGTGGCGGCCGCCGCCGAGCGACTTGAGGTCGTGGCCGGCGATCGGCTTGCCCGCCAGGGCGACCGCGAGCTCGTCGTGGGAGGAGGAGCCGACGACGGTGCGCTCGGCGTCCGCCGCCGCCCAGCGACCGTCGCCGAGGGCGAGCGCCACCGGCCCCGCGGGGATGTCCTCGAGGCCGCCCTCGACGGCCTCGATCCGCAGCTCGGTCTCGACCGCCCGGCCCGGCACCGCGTCCCCCTCCGGCAGCGCCTCCTCGAGCCGTTCCATCACCGCCCGCAGCTCGAACTCGCGCATGAACTCGCGCAGGGTGCCGCGGTCGGGCTCGCTCGCCATCGCCGCCGCCAGGTCGACCCCGGTCTCGATCTCGTACTGCAGCGTCGCCAGCTGCTTCGACATGCGGGCGTCGTCGGCGTGGTCGGTCAGGTTCTGCTTGCGTTTGGCGCCGGAGATCTCCTCGACGTTGGCCAGCACCTGCTCCAGCGAGCCGAACCGCTGCAGCAGCTGCGAGGCGGTTTTCTCGCCGATCCCGGGGACGCCGGGGATGTTGTCGGAGGTGTCGCCGCGCAGGCCCATCAGGTCGGTGACCAACTCCGGTGGCACCCCGTAGCGCTCGCGCACGGCGTCGGCGTCGTAGACCTTGGTCTCGGTGATCCCGCGCGAGGTGCTCATCACCCGCACCCCCTCGCCGACCAGCTGGTAGGCGTCGCGGTCGCCGGTCACGACCATCACCGGGATCCCCTGCTCGCGCGCCTGGCGTACCAGCGAGGCGATCACGTCGTCGGCCTCGTAGCCCTCGACCCTGACGTTGGTGTAGCCGAAGGCCTCGACCAGCGGCATCAGGTGCGGCCACTGCTCACGCAGCAGATCGGGGCGCGGTTTGCGCTGGGCCTTGTAGAGGTCGTAGGTGACCTCGCGCCCGGACATCCCCGCGTCCCAGGCGACGATCACCCCGGCCGGATGGTGCTCGGTGATGATTTTGACAAGCATCGAGGCGAGCCCGTAGATCGCGTTGGTCGGCCGCCCGTCGCTGGTTCCGATCGACTCCGGCAGTGCGAAGAAGGCCCGGTAGGCGAGCGAGTTGCCGTCGATCAGGAAGAGCTCGGGGGCGTCGGCGGCCATCGGCGCCAACTCTAGGGGGCGAGCTGGCGAGACGCCGCTGATCCGGGCCGAGCCGCGAGCGCCGCGGCGACGTCGACCGCAACCAGGTCCGGCTCCCCGTTGATCTGCGCTTCGCTGAAACGGCGCACCTCGAAACCGCGCCGGCGCAGGTCGAGGTCGCGGGCGTGATCGTCCTGAAAGGCGATGCGGCCGCGGTGGTAGTCCCAGCTATCGGCCTCGACCACGAGCCGGGCGGCACGCCAGAGGAAGTCGACCGTCCAGCGGCCGATCTTCACATTGACCTCCGGCACCGGGATGTGGTGGCACCGGCAGAGCGTCAGGAAGTCCCGCTCGAGGTCGCTGCGACTGCCGTCCCTCTCGACGCCGGGCCCAAGCGGGAGCTTCATGATCTCCGCCTGCCGAATCGCCCGCCGCACCTCCCAGGCAGGGGAGACGGCCCGCAGGTCCGCGATCGTGCGGGCAACCGTGGTGACCGGGATGCCGCGGCGCCGGGTCGTCATCTCGGATCGCAGCGATCGCGGGCGATGGAGGCGGATGCCGACCCGCAGCGCCCGGCCGCTCTGCCCAAGCACGGAAACGTGAACGACCCCGCCGTGGGGCCGCAGCAGTCCCCAGAGAACAGCGGCACTGCGGTGACTCAGGACCGCACCGGCACCGCTGGCGAGCACCGCTGCCATCCAGCGCCCCTCCTGAGAGAGCGCTGGGTGTCCGACCGCATAGACCCCGCGATGAATACGGTGGAGCCGGCCCGCCCTGACCCGCCTGGCGACGCCACTTTCGTCGACGCCGGAGGCGCGAAGCTGCCGCGCCGAGACGACCCCATGTTGACCCGCCGCAACTTCGGCGACCCTCGCGTCGGTTGAGGCGACTTTCTGGTGCATACCGACAGAAAGTCGCCTCAGCCAGCAAACCTCCCCAGGGTGGAGAGGCCGTTGCGCCTATTTGCGGGAACGGGCCGAGGCACGGAATCTGATTCGATAGCCGCGATGGCCGTCAGCGCGCAATACAGCGTCACGATCCGGGTCGAGCTCGACGCGCGGCAGGAGCCGCTGGGCAAATTGACCGCGGCGATCGCCGAGGCGGGCGGGCAGCTGCAGGGGGTCGACCTGGTGCCGGGTGCCGGGCCGGAGGGCAAACGGGTGCGCGAGTTCACGATCGACGCCGCCGACCGCGAGCACTGGGAGCGGATCCTGCGGGCGATCGGCTCGACCCGCGGCGCCCGCGTGCTCGACTACGTCGACCGCACGATGCAGATGCACCGCGGCGGCAAGATCGACATGCACAACAAGTACCCGGTGAAGACGCGCGACGACCTCTCGATGGCCTACACGCCCGGCGTCGCCAGGGTCTGCATGGACATCCACCACGACCGCGCCAAGGCCTTCGAGTACACGATCAAGAAAAACACCGTCGCCGTCGTCTCCGACGGCAGCGCCGTGCTCGGGCTCGGCAACATCGGCCCCGAGGCGGCGATGCCGGTGATGGAGGGCAAGTGCATGCTGTTCAAAGAGTTCGCCGGCGTCGACGCCTTCCCAATCTGCCTCGACACCCAGGACGCCGACGAGATCGTCCGCGCGGTCGAGCTGATGGCGCCGACCTTCGGCGGCGTCAACCTCGAGGACATCTCCGCCCCGCGCTGCTTCGAGATCGAGGACCGGCTGAAGGAGTCGCTCGACATCCCCGTCTTCCACGACGACCAGCACGGCACCGCGGTGGTGACGATGGCGGCCCTGTTCAACGCGCTGAAGATCGTCGGCAAGCCGATCGAGGAGCTGCGGGTGCTGATGGTTGGCCTCGGCGCCGCCGGGGTAGCGGTGACGAAGATGATGCTCGCCTCCGGGGTCACCCACATCGTCGGCTGCGACCGCCAGGGGGCGCTCTCGACCGCGCGCGAGGACTACGAGTCCGGCGAGATGAACTCGACCAAGCGCTGGTACGCGGAGAACTCCAACCCGGAGCGGCTGAGCGGCCAGCCGGACGAGGTGATCGAGGGGATGGACCTCTTCATCGGCCTCTCCGGGCCGGGGATCATCGAGGCGGAGTCGCTGGCGAAGATGAACGACGACGCGATCGTCTTCGCGATGGCCAACCCGACCCCCGAGGTGATGCCCGAGGACGCCGCCCCCTACGTGCGGATCATGGCCACCGGCCGCTCCGACTACCCGAACCAGATCAACAACGTGCTCGCCTTCCCCGGCATCTTCCGCGGCGCCCTCGACGCCGGCGCCCCCAGCATCACCGAGGAGATGAAGCTCGCCGCCGCCAAGGGAATCGCGATGGCGGTGTCGGAGGCCGACCTCGCCGAGGACTACATCATCCCCAGCGTCTTCAACCGCGACGTCGCCCCGAAGGTCGCCGAAGCGGTGGTCGAGGAGGCCAAGCGCGACGGCATCGCCCGGCTCAACGAGGAGACCGGGACCTTCGCCACCGTCGACCCGGGCTAGCGCCGTGAAGGTCCTCGTCACCGGCGCCAGCGGCCTGATCGGCTCGGCCCTGTGCGACGCGCTGCTGGCCCGCGGCGACGAGGTGGTGGGGCTGAGCCGCGACCCCGAGCGCGCCCGCAACGGCCGCCCCGGGATCGCCTGGCACGCCTGGCAGCCGACCCTGGAGCGGCCGCCGGCCGCGGCCTTCGAGGGGGTCGACGGGGTCGTCAACCTGGTCGGCGAGACGATCGCCCAGCGCTGGACCGACGCCGCCAAGGAGAAGATCGTCGAGACCCGCCGCACCGCCACCCACAACCTGGTGGGAGCGATCTCCGGGCTGGAGCGGCGGCCGGCGGTGCTGGTCAGCCAGTCGGCGGTCGGCTACTACGGCGACCGCGGCGATGCCGTCCTCGACGAGTCGAGCCCGCCGGGCGGCGAGAGCTTCGACTCGGAGGTGACGCAGGAGTGGGAGCGGGCCGCGCGCGAGATCGAGCCGGCAGGCGTGCGGCTGGCGATCGTCCGCACCGGCCAGGTCCTCGACGCCGGCGGCGGCATGCTCGCCGAGCTGCTGCCGCCGTTCAAGCTCGGCCTCGGCGGGCCGCTGGCCGGCGGCGGCCAGTACGTCTCCTGGATCCACGCCGCCGACGAGGTCGGGATCCTGCTCTGGGCGCTCGGCGAGGAGCGGGTCAGCGGCGTCGTCAACGCGACCGCGCCCAACCCGGTGACCAACCGCGAGCTCTCGAAGGCGCTGGGCCGGGCGCTGGGACGCCCGGCGCTGGTCCCGGTCCCCGGCTTCGTCCTCGACCTCAAATTCGGCGGCGAGTTCGGGAAGGTGCTGAGGGGCGGGCAGCGGGTGGCGCCGAAGCGGACGCTGGAGCTGGGGTACGAGTTCGAGCACCCGGACCTGGACGAGGCGCTGCAAAGCCTGCTCTAGCCGGAGGGCGATTCCAGGGCTTCGCGGACCTCGTCGCGGATCGAGCTGGAGCCCGCTTCGGCGATCGCGTGGAGCACTCGTTGCATCGCGATGGTGCCGGAGCTTGCTTTGACGTAGGCGATGCCGGCTTCTTCGACGATCGGCCGGGCGAAGCGGTTTGCCGGGCCCGGTGCTTCGAGGTAGGCGACCGCGGCGGAGTCCTCGGTCGCGCGGCGGGCGTTGGCGCCGATCGTGGCGAGGCTAAGTCGCCCGCCCCGCCGGGCCACGGCGAGGCAGAGGGCGCTGACGCGGAGGTCCCCGGCGCGTCCCTGCCGCCGCGCCAGCTCGTGCCGCGTCCCGGCGCACAGCGGCGCGCCCACGTAGACCCGGACGGTGGCGCCGCTCGACACCCCGTCGTCACCGCAGCCGCTCGCCGCGGCAGCCAGCGCCGCCAGCGCCAGCAGCATCCCCCACCGTCTAGCCAAAGAAGACCTCGGCCTCGGCGTAGAGGGACTCGGGGACGGTCTTCAGCTCGGCGGTCGCCTCGATCAGCCGCACCAGCTCGATTTCGGTCCCGCGCAGGGCGGTCATCGTGCCCCAGCGGCCGGCGTTGGCGGCGTCGATGGCGTGCAGCCCGAAGCGGGTCGCCAGCACCCGGTCGAAGGCGGTCGGGGTGCCGCCGCGCTGGACGTGGCCGAGCACGGTCGCCCGCGTCTCTTTGCCGGTGCGGCGCTCGATCTCGCCCTCCAGCCAGTGCCCGACCCCGCCCAGCCGCACGTGGCCGAAGGCGTCGTGCCGCTCCTCCCCGGCGTCGGGCACGCCGCCGAGCGGCCGCGCCCCCTCGGCGACGACGATGATCGGCGCGAAGTGGCTGGCGAAGCGGCTGCCGACCAGCTCGCAGACCCGCTCGACGTCGAACTCGCGCTCGGGGATCAGGATCACGTTGGCGCCGCCGGCGAGGCCGGCGTGGAAGGCGATCCAGCCGGCGTTGCGGCCCATCACCTCGACGATCAGCACCCGGTGGTGGCTGTCGGCGGTGGTGTGGAGGCGGTCGATCGCCTCCATCGCGATGTTGACCGCGGTGTCGAAGCCGAAGGTGTAGTCGGTGGCGCCAAGGTCGTTGTCGATCGTCTTCGGCACCCCGATCACCGCCACCCCGTGCTCCTCGTGCAGGCGCGAGGCGGCGCCGAGCGTGTCCTCGCCGCCGATCGCGATCAGGCCGTCGACCCCGGCCGCCGCCAGGTTGGCCGCGATCCGGGCCGGGCCGTCGTCGGCGGCGAAGGGGTTGGTGCGCGAGGATCCGAGGATGGTGCCGCCGCGGGGCAGGATGCCGCGCACCTCGGGCACCCCGAGCGGGCCGCCGTCCCCCTCCAGCGGGCCGCGCCAGCCGTCGCGGTAGCCGACGAACTCGTGGCCGTAGTTGCCGGCGCCCTTGCGGACGATCGCCCTGATCACCGCGTTGAGGCCGGGGCAGTCGCCGCCGCCGGTGAGCACTCCGATCCGCATCGATTCAGCTTAGAGTGACCAAACGATGGCCGATTCACCCGACCTCGAGGCCGTGACCCGGGTCCAACGGCAGACCTGGTCGGAGGGCGACTTCTCGATGGTCGCGAGCCTGGTCAACAAGGTCGCCGAAGATCTCGCCGAGGCGCTGGAGATAGTCCCCGACGAGCGCGTCCTCGACGTCGCCTGCGGCAGCGGCAACGGCGCGATCGCCGCCGCCCGCCGCGCCTGGGGCAACACGGTCGGCGTCGACTTCGTCCCCGCCCTGCTCGAGCGCGGCCGCGAGCGCGCGGCGGCGGAGCGGCTGGCGATCGAGTTCGTCGAGGCCGACGCCCAGGAGCTGCCCTTCGAGGACGCCTCCTTCGACGTCGCGATCTCGATCTTCGGCGCCATGTTCGCCCCCGACCAGGAGCGCACCGCGGCGGAGCTGCTGCGCGTGGTCAGGCCGGGCGGCCGGATCGGGATGGCGAACTGGACCCCCGACGGCGGCATCGGCGGCCTCTTCCTGACGATCGCCAAGCACCTCGGCGGGCCGCCGGCCGGCGTCGCGCCGCCGGTGCTCTGGGGGGTCGAGGAGCATCTGCGCGGGCTCTTCGGCGACGGCGTCTCCGAGCTGCGGGTCGAGCCGCGCCGCTCGCGCCAGACCTTCCGCTCGGTCGACCACTACCTCGAGTTCTTCCGCGCCTACTTCGGCCCGGTCAAGACCGCCTTCGAGCGGGTCGGCCCCGCGGGCGAGGCGGCGCTGGCCGCCGACCTGCGCGTCTTCCTCGCCGAGGCGAACACGGCGGGAGAGCGAGCGCTGGTGCTCGAGCCCGAGTACCTGCAGGTGATCGCGACCCGCGCCTGAGGCGAGCCGCGGCGGCTCGCCGAAAGGCCCGCTAGGAGCTCGACTGGCCCGACTGCGGGCCGAAGACGCGGATCACCGCGCCGACCAAGAGGATGCCGAAGAAGACGAGCCCGGCGACGCCGCCGCCCTGGCCGAGCCAGCCGTAGACGGTCACCATCGCGGCGAGCGCCAGAAAGAGGGTCACGACCATTCCCATTGCGGCGCTGATCCTACTTGGCGAGGGCGACGCGCGTCTCGCTGAGGAAGGCGGCGACGGCGTCGGCGGCCCCGCCCGGCGAGCCGGCGTCGGCGGCGGCGCGGACGAGGCGGCTGCCGATGATGACGCCGTCGGCGATCCGGCCCACCTCGGCCGCCTGCTCGGCGCTGCCGATCCCGAAGCCGACAGCGACCGGGGTGTGGGCGTCGGCCTTAGTCGCGGCGACGAGATCGGCCAGCGCCGCCGGCACCTCGGCCCGCTCGCCGGTGGTGCCGACGGTGGAGACGACGTAGACGAAGCCGCGGGCGGCGGCGCAGATCCGCGCTCGCCGCTCGGCCGGCGTCGTCGGCGCGACCAATGGCACCAGGGCCAAGCCGGCGCCGGCGAAGGCCTCGCGCACCTCCTCGGCCTCGCCCAGCGGCAGGTCTGGAACGATCGCCCCGCTGGCGCCCGCCGCGGCGGCAAAACGGGCGAACTCGGAGGCGCCGCCGTGGGCGAGGACCATGTTGGCGTAGACCATCAGCACCACCGGGACCCGGTCGGAGACGACGCGGCAGACCTCGAGCGCGGTGGCGAAGGTGGCGCCCGCCGCCAGCGCCGCGGTGGCGGCGGCATGGATCGTCGGCCCGTCGGCCAGCGGGTCGGAGAAGGGAACCCCGAGCTCGATCAGATCGGCCCCGGAATCCGCGTAGGCCACCGCCACCGCCAACGACGTCTCCCGGTCGGGGAAGCCGGCCATCATGTAGGGCATCAACGCCGCCCGGCCCTGCTCGCGCGCGGCCGCGAAGGCCGCGGCGATCCGCTCCTCACCCACCGGTCTGCTCCACGACCTCGGCCAGGTCCTTGTCCCCCCGCCCCGACAGGCAGAGCACGTCGAAGCCAGCCGGCGCCGGATTTCGCAGCAGCCAGGCGATCGCGTGCGAGGACTCGAGCGCCGGGATGATCCCCTCCAGCCGCGAGAGCTCGGCGAAGGCCGCCAGCGCTTCGCCGTCGCCGACGCTGACGTAGCTGGCGCGGCCCGTGTCGCGCAGGTGGGCGTGCTCGGGGCCGACGCCGGGGTAGTCGAGCCCGGCCGAGACCGAGTGGGCCTCGAGGATCTGGCCCTCCTCGTCGGCGATCACGGCCGAGAGCGAGCCGTGCAGCACGCCGGTGCTGCCGGCGCCCAGCGAGGCGCCGTGGCGGCCGCTGCCGAGCCCCTCCCCCGCCGCCTCGACCCCGATCAGCGCCACCTCGGCGTCGCCGATGAAGGGGGCGAAGATGCCGATCGCGTTGGAGCCGCCGCCGACGCAGGCGATCACCCGCCCCGGCAGCGCACCCTCGGCCGCCAGCGCCTGCTCGCGCGCCTCCTCGCCGATCACCCGCTGCAGGTCGCGGACCAGCGCCGGGTAGGGCGCCGGCCCGACCGCGGAGCCGATCACGTAGTGGGTGCCGGCGACGTTGGCGACCCAGTCGCGGATCGCGGCGCTGACCGCCTCCTTCAGGGTCCGGGCGCCGGCTTCGACCGGCGCCACCTCCGCCCCCAGCAGCCGCATCCGCTCGACGTTCGGCGCCTGGCGGCGGATGTCCTCGGTCCCCATGTAGACGACGCACTCGAGCCCGAGCAGGGCGCAGGCGGTGGCGGTGGCGACGCCGTGCTGGCCGGCGCCGGTCTCGGCGATCACCCGCGGCTTGCCCATCCGCTGCGCCAGCAGCGTCTGCCCGAGCGCGTTGTTGATCTTGTGGGCGCCGGTGTGGGCGAGATCCTCGCGCTTGAGGTATACGGTCGATCCGACCCGCTCGGAGAGCCGCTCGGCGCGGTAGAGCGGGGTCGGGCGGCCGATGAAGTCGCGCCGCAGCAGCTCCAGGCGGGAGACGAACCCGGCGTCCTCGCGGGCCTCCGCCCAGGCGGCGGTCAGCTCGTCGAGCGCCGCGATCAGGGTCTCCGGCACGTAGCGCCCCCCGTAGGGGCCGAAGCGCTGCTCGACCGCGCTCATGGTGCCGCGACGCCGCTCGGCTGGGCCGCCTCGAAGAAGGCGGTCATCGCCGCGTGGTCCTTGCGGCCGGGCTCGAGCTCGACGCCGCTGGCGACGTCGACCGCGAAGGGCTGGGCGATCGCGATCGCGGCGGCGACGTTGTCGGGCCGCAGCCCCCCGGCGAGGATGTCCGGCACCTGGGAGCGGTGGCCGCGCAGCAGCTCCCAGTCGAAGCTCTGGCCGCTGCCGCCCCAGAGGCCCTTGCCGCGGCGGTCGAAGAGGTGGAAGTCGGTGCGGAAGGCCTCGGCGGCGTGGACGTCGGCGGCGCTGGCGACGTGGATCGCCTTGATCACCTTGAGCCCGGTCCGCCGCGCCACCTCGGCGCACAGCGACGGCCCCTCGGCCCCGTTCAGCTGCACCATCGTCAGGCCGGCGTTCTCGACCGCCTTGTCGACTTCCTCCAGCTCGGGATTGACGAAGACGCCGACGACCTCGCACTTGCGCCGGTAGGCGGCGCCGATCTCAGCCGCAACATCGGGCTCCACGTGGCGCGGGCTGCCGTCGAAGTGGATCAGCCCGATCGCCCAGGCGCCCAGTCGCACCGCCTCGGCAGCGTCGTCCAGATTGGTGATCCCGCAGAACTTGACCCGCATGTCCCCAGATTACGGGAGCCGTACGCCGGGGCGGGAGCCGGACCGCTCCCGCCCCTTCGCACGCTATTTGGAGCTTTTGTCTTCGACTGACGCGGGTCGCTTGCCGAGCGTCACCGTGGCCTTCTTTTCCTGGCCGCCGCGGAGGATCGTCAGTTCCAGCGAATCGCCCGGCTTGTCGCCGTCGACGACTTCGATCAGTTCTTCCATCCCGGCGATCTTCTTGCCGCCGATCGCGGTGATGATGTCGCCGCCGAGCTCGACTTCGGCGCCGTCGATCGTCGCCGAGGTGTTGCCGCCTTCGATCCCGGCCTCGTCGGCGGGGCCGCCCTTTTCGACCGACTGGACGATCACGCCCTGTTCGGCCGGCAGGTTCAGCGCCTTCGCCAGCGAGGGGGTGATGCTGCCTCCCTCGATCCCGAGCCAGGCGTGTTCGACTTCGCCCTTGGTCTCGAGCTGGTGGATCTCGGCGCGGGCGGTGTCGATCGGGATCGCGAAGCCGATGCCGACGTTGCCCTCGGAGCCGCTGCCGCCGGTCTCGATCTGGGAGTTGATCCCGATCACTTCACCCTCGGCGTTGATCAGCGGCCCGCCCGAGTTGCCGGGATTGATCGCCGCGTCGGTCTGGATCACGTTCGAGATCGAGAAGCCGTTGGGCGCCTGGATCTGGCGCTGCAGGGCCGAGACGATGCCGCTGGTGACGGTGCGGTCGAGCCCGAACGGGTTGCCGATCGCGACCACGGGGTCGCCGACTTCGGCCTTCGAGGAGTCGCCGAGGACGAGCGGGTGCAGTTCTTTCGCCGGCGCTTCGACCTTGAGCAGGGCCAGGTCCGAGGCGGGGTCGGTGCCGACCACTTCGGCGGTGTACTCGTTGTTGGAGGCGCCGAGTTTGACCTCGATCTTGTTCGCACCTTCGATCACGTGGTTGTTGGTGAGGATGTGGCCTTCGCCGTCGATCACGATGCCGGAGCCGGTCGCGGTGCCGCCGCCTTCCTGTTCGGGTTCGCCGAAGGGCGAGAAGGTCGAGGTTTCCTTCGGCGGGATCTGCGATTCGATGAAGGCGACGCCGTCGCCGTCGCGCTTGTAGATCTGGTTGACGACGTTGGCGCTTTCGCCGCCGCCCGACTTGCTGACGACCGGCGCCGCCAGCGGCGCGGCGACGGTCGTGGTCGAGCCGCCATCGGAGTGGATCCAGCCGGCGGCGATCGCGATCCAGCCGAAGGCGGCGACCACGACGCCGCCGAGCAGGGCGGAGCCGAACGGGGTGCGGAGAAGTCTTTTCATCTTGGTGAGCATGGCGACGATGATCCGGCCGGGCGCTGATTCGTTTCTAAATGCTCTCGAAAAGTTTTCTAAAGAAGCGTGGAGAGCGCGCCCGACGCCTAGAAGAGGTGCTCGCGGGTGCCTTCGTCGGCGCCGGTCAGCTCCCGCGTCTTCGCCTCCGGGTCGGCCGCCGCCATCAGGGCGCCGCCGATCAGAACCGCGTCGACGCCGACCCGCTCCAGCTCCGCCAGCTCGGCGCGGCCGGAGATGCCGCTCTCGGCGACGACGGTCTTGCCGGCCGGGACATCCGGCATCAGCTCGAAGGTCGTCTGCAGGTCGACGCTGCCGGCGTCGAGGTTGCGGTTGTTGATCCCGATCACCTCGGCGTCAGCCGCCAGCGCCCGCTCCAGCTCCTCGCCGTCGTGGACCTCGACCAGGCAGTCGAGGTCGAGTGCCCGCGCCTCCGCGTAGAGCCCGCGCAGGGCCTCGTCGTCGAGGGCGCGGACGATCAACAGCACCGCGTCGGCGCCGTTCACCGCCGCCTCGTAGAGCTGGTAGGGGTCGACGATGAAGTCCTTGCGGATGATCGGCAGCCCGCAGGCCGCCCGCGCCGCCCGCAGGTCCTCGAGCGAGCCGCCGAAGTGGGGCTCGTCGGTCAGCACCGAGAGCGCCGCGGCGCCACCGCGCTCGTAGGCGCCGACCTGCTCCGGCACCGTCGCCGTCGCGGCGATCTCGCCGGCGCTGGGCGAGCGCCGCTTGAACTCGGCAATCAGCGAGAGGCCGGGACGCACCAGCGCCTCGTTGAAGGGACGGTCCTCGTCGCGGGCGCCGAGGCGCAACTCGAGGTCGGCCTGCGGCAGCTCGCGCCGCCGCGCCTCCACCCCCCGCCGGGCACCGTCGATCAGCTGCTCGATCATTCCCACTTGACCGACAGAGCCTAGTCGGCGGCGGAGACCGTCGCCGCGACCAGCCGCGCCAGCACCTCGGCCGCGGCGCCGGAGTCGATCGCCTCGGCCGCCCTGGCGACGCCCTGCTCGAGGTCGGCGGCGAGGCCGCCGAGGTAGATCGCGGCGGCGGCGTTGACGAGCACGAGGTCGCGCCGCGGCCCCGCCTCGCCGGCCAGCACCCGGCGCGTGGCGGCGGCGTTCTCGGCCGGCGTCCCCCCCGCCACCGCCTCCAGCTCGGCCGGTGCCAGGCCGAACTGGCCGGGCTCGACGAACCACTCCGAGGTGCGCCCGTCGGCGACCTCGATCACCCGCGTGCGCGAGGAGATCGAGAGCTCGTCGACACCGTCCTCGGCGCTGACGACCAGCGCCCGCTCGCTGCCGAGGCCGACCAGCGCCTCGGCGATCGTCTCCTGGTAGTGGCGATCGCCGACCCCGAGCAGCTGCCGGCTGGCGCCGGCGGGGTTGGTCAGCGGCCCGAGGAAGTTGAAGATCGTCCGCACCCCGAGCGCCTTGCGGGCCGGGATCACGTGCGCCATCGCGGCGTGGTGACGGGGGGCGAACATAAAGCCGAAACCGACCTCCTCGATACAGCGCCCGACCTGCTCGGGATCGAGCTCGATGTCGACGCCGAGCGCCTCCAGCAGGTCGGCCGAGCCGCACCTGCTGGTGCTGGAGCGGTTGCCGTGCTTGGCGACGGCGCAGCCGGCGCCGGCCGCGACCAGCGCCGCCGTGGTCGAGACGTTGAAGGTCGAGGGGCCGCCGCCGGTGCCGGCGGTGTCGACCAGGTCGGAGCGGCGGCTGTGGACAGGGGCGGCCAGCGCCCGCATCGTCCGCGCCAGCCCGACCAGCTCCGGCACCGTCTCTCCCTTCGCCCGCAGGGCAATCAGGAAGGCGCCGGTCTGGACCGGGTCGGCGCGTCCCTCCATGATCTCGGCCAGCACCGCGGAGGCGTGGTCGGCGGTGAGGTGGTCGCCGGCGCAGACCGCGTCGATCGCCCGGCTGACGACGTCGTTCGGCATCAGCCCTCCCCGAGGAAGTTCTTCAGCAGGTGCTTGCCATGCGGAGTGAGGACCGACTCCGGGTGGAACTGGACCCCCTCGGCCGGCAGCTCGCGGTGGCGGGCCCCCATCACCACGTCGCCGAGCGAGGCGCTCAGCTCGAGCTCGTCGGGGAGGTCGGGATCGGCGACGAGCGAGTGGTAGCGGCCGGCGACGAACGGGCTCGGCAGGCCGGCGTAGATCGCCCTGCCGTCGTGGCTGATCTCGGCGTCCTTGCCGTGGACCGGCTCGCCCTGGACCACCCTGCCGCCGAAGGCCTCGACCAGCGCCTGGTGGCCGAGGCAGACGCCGAGCACCGGCGTCCCCGCCTCGGCGAAGGCGCGGATCGCGGCAACGGAGATCCCGGCCTCGGCCGGCGTGCAGGGGCCGGGCGAGACGACGAGGCGGTCGGGGTCGCGCTCGAGCAGCTCGCCGACCTCGGCGCGGTCGTTGCGGACGACCTCGATCTCGGCCCCGAGCTCGCCCAGGTATTGGACCAGGTTGTAGGTGAAGGAGTCGTAGTTGTCGACCACGAGCACGCGCACGGCTAGCTCCAGTCCGGCTGTTCGCAGGCGACCTCGACGGCGCGGAAGACCGCCCGCGCCTTGTTCACCGACTCGTTGTACTCGTAGGCCGGCACGGCGTCGGCGACGGTGCCGCCGCCGGCCTGCACGTGCAGCTGGCCGTCCTTGACGACGACGGTGCGGATGTGGATCGCGGTGTCGAGGTCGCCGTCCCAGGCGAGGTAGCCGATCGCGCCGCCGTAGGAGCAGCGCTTGACCTTCTCCAGCTCGTCGATGATCTGCATCGCCCGCACCTTCGGCGCCCCCGAGAGGGTGCCGGCGGGCAGCGCCGAGCGCAGCACGTCCATCGCGCTGACCTCCTCGCGCAGGGTGCCGGAGACCTGGCTGACGATGTGCAGCACGTGCGAGTAGGTCTCGACCACCATCAGCTCGTCGACCTTGACCGTGCCGTACTCGCAGACGCGGCCGAGGTCGTTGCGGCCGAGGTCGACCAGCATCACGTGCTCGGCCCGCTCCTTGGCGTCGTTGACCAGCCGCTCGGCGAGGCGCCGGTCCTCGTCCTCGCTCTTGCCGCGCGGGTAGGTGCCGGCGATCGGCCGCGTCTCCACCCGCCGGCCGGCGACCTTGACCAGCGGCTCCGGCGAGGCGCCGGCGAGCTGGAAGTCGCCGAACTCGAGGAAGTACATGTAGGGCGAGGGGTTGACCGCGCGCAGGCCGCGGTAGACCGAGAAGGCCTCGACCGGGGCCGGCGCCGAGAAGCGCTGCGAGGGCACGACCTGGAAGGCGTCGCCGGCGTGGACGTACTCGACGATCCGCGCCACCGCCGCTTCGAACTCCTCGCGCTCCATGTTGGAGACGAAGCGCGGCGCCTCGCTGACGCTGGGGGTGGCAGGCACGGGGACGGCGCCGCGAAGGCGCTCGCGCATCTCGGCGATTGTCGCGGCGGCGCGCTCGTAGGCGGCGTCGACGTCGCCGTCGTCCGCTACGAAGGCACAGGCGAGGATCGTCAGCTCGTGGCGCAGGTGGTCGAAGACCAGCATCGCGTCGGTGATCATCAGCGCCAGGTCGGGCAGCCCGAGCGGGTCCGGGTTGGGGTCGCCGAGCGGCTCCACCGTGCGCACCAGGTCGTAGCCGAAGAAGCCGACGGCGCCGCCGGCGAAGGGCGGCAGGCCCTCGACTGGCGCCGGCCGGAACTCGGCCAGGCGGGCGGCGACGGCGGCGTAGGGATCGGCGGCGGCTTCGCGGCGACCGGGCGGCGCCCCGGCGGCGGCCTCCTCCCCGCTCCACTCCGAGAGCGTGCCCTCGCTCCAGCGCAGCAGCGCCCGCGGGCGCAGGCCGACGAAGGAGTAGCGGCCGACCTGGCCCTGCTCGGCGGACTCGAGCAGGAAGCAGGGCGCCCCCGCCGGCTCGCCGGCGCGCAGCTTGAGGAAGGCCGAGACCGGCGTCTCGCAGTCGTCGAGGAGCCGCGCCCGCACCGGCACCACGTTGCCCTCGCGGGCTAGCTCGCGAGCCTGCTCGAGGCTCGGCTCGAGCTTCAGCTCGGAGTCACTGGCTACGGGCATTCAGCACTTCCATCACGGCGGCCTGCGAGACCCCGCGCGAGACCAGCAGCACGCTGAGGTGGTACAGGAGGTCGGCAGCCTCTTCGGCGACGCGCTCGTTCGACTCCTCGCGCCCGGCGCGGATCACCTCCTCCGCCTCCTCCTCGACCTTCTCCCCGATCAGGGCGGGGTCGTCGAGCAGCTTCACCGTGTAGCTGCCGTCGGGGCGCTCGACGGCGCGGCTGCGCAGGGTCCGCTCCAGCGCCGGCAGCGCTTCGTAGTTGACCGGGAACGGCTCGCCCGGCGCCGGCGGCGCGTCCTTGCGGATCGAGGCCGAGCCCAGCACCTCGCGGTAGAAGCAGCTGCGCTGGCCGGTGTGACAGGCGGGCCCGGCGGGGTCGACCATCGCCACCAGGGCATCGCCGTCGCAGTCGTAGCGGAGCTGGCGCAGGTACATGAAGCTGCCCGAGCTTTCGCCTTTTTTCCAGAGCTCGTCGCGGGAGCGGCTGTGGAAGTGCAGATCGCCGGTCTCAAGCGTCATTTCCAGCGATTCCGAGCTGACGTAGGCGAGCATCAGCACCTCGCCGGTGGCGAAGTCCTGAACCACGCAGGGCGCCAGCCCGCGCTGGTCGAATTCGATTTCTCCGAACATCGGCCCATCGTAGCCCGCGTGGCGGGTTACTCGATCCCGAGCCGGTCCAGCAGATCCTCGTCGCGGCGCCAGTGGCGGCGGACGCGGACGGTGAGATCGAGGTGGACCTGGGCGTCCAGCTCGGCTTCGAGCGAACGCCGCGCGCCGGCGCCGATCTCGCCGATCTTGGCGCCGCCCCTACCGATCAGGATCCCCTTCTGGGACTCGGTCTCGGCCCAGATCTCGGCCGCGACGAGGACCAGCCCGTCCTCGCGCGGGGCGACCTCCTTGACCGCGACCTCGACCGAGTGCGGGATCTCCTGGCGGGTGCGGTTCAGCACCTGCTCGCGGATCAGCTCGGCCAGCAGCAGCTCGCTCGACTGGTCGCTGTGGTCCTCCGGCGGGTACATGTAGGGCCCCTCGGGGACCAGCTCGCCGAGCCGCGCCAGCAGCGGCGCCAGCCCCTCCCCCGTGCGGGCGCTGATCGGGAAGACCTCGTCGACCCCCTCCAGCTCGGCGGCGGCGACCAGGACCGGGACCAGCTCGTTGGGGCCGAGCCGGTCGGCCTTGTTGACCGCGCAGATCACCGGCAGCCGGGCGCCGGCGTCGAGCAGGGCGCGGACGATGAAGCGGTCGCCGGGGCCGACGCCCTCCTCGCCGTTGATCACGACCAGGGCGACGTCGGAGTCGGCCAGCTCGCGCTCGACCCGCTGCTGCATCCGCTCGGTCAGCACGTCGCGGGGCCGCTGCACCCCCGGCAGGTCGACGAGGACCAGCTGGCGCCCGGCCTCGAGGTCGGTGGCGACGCCGCGGATCGCCCGCCGGGTCGTCTGCGGGCGCACCGAGACGATCGCCACGTGGGAGCCGACCAGGGCGTTGACCAGGGTCGACTTGCCGACGTTGGGCCGTCCCGCCAATCCCACGAAGCCGGAGCTGGTCATCGCAAGGAGGCGAGGACGCGGCCCTGCAGGGCGAGCATCTGGCCGTCGTCGGTCTCGTGGTCGTAGTCGCAGAGGTGGAGGACGCCGTGGACGGCGGCCTCGGTCACGTCGCCGCAGTGCTCGGGGCAGATCGCGACGTCGCCGAGCTCGCGCGGGCCGGCGACCTGGCCGGGGCCGTCGAGGGGGAAGGCGAGCACGTCGGTCGGCGCATCCCTGCCGCGGTGCTCGCGGTTGAGCTCGCGGATGCGCCGCTCGTCGACCAGCTCGACCGCGAGGTGGCCGTCGGCGACGCCGGCGGCCTCGAGCGCCGCGGCGACCGGCGCCCGCAGCTCGGTCGGCACGTCGCTCAGATCCAGGCTCAAGGGCTCGGGGTCGGCCCGTGTTCGGCCCGGGCCGCCCGCTCGCGGTCGTGCTCGTCGTAGGCGGCGACGATCCGCTGCACCAGCTTGTGGCGGACGACGTCCTCGCCGCCGAACTCGACGAAGGAGACGTCCTTGACCTCGTCGAGGATGTCGCGGACGGCGATCAGGCCGGAGCGCTGCTCGCTCGGCAGGTCGATCTGGGTGACGTCGCCGGTCACGACCATCCGCGAGTTGAAGCCGAGCCGGGTCAGGAACATCTTCATCTGCTCGGGGCTGGTGTTCTGCGCCTCGTCGAGGATCACAAAAGAATCATTAAGCGTGCGGCCGCGCATGAATGCGAGCGGCGCGACCTCGATCACGTCGCGCTCGAAGTAGCCGTTGACCCGGTCGGGGTCGATCATGTCGTAGAGCGCGTCGAACAGCGGCCGCAGGTAGGGATCGACCTTGGCCTGGATGTCGCCGGGCAGGAAGCCGAGCCGCTCGCCCGCCTCGACCGCGGGCCGGGTGAGGATGATCCGCTGCACCTTGCGTTCGGTCAGCGCCGCCGCCGCCATCGCCACCGCAAGGAAGGTCTTGCCGGTGCCGGCGGGGCCGATCCCGAAGGTGATCGTGTGGCGGCGGATCGAGTCGACGTAGCGTTTCTGGGTCAGCGTCTTCGGCGCCACCTTGGTGTTGCGGTGGCGCCAGACGACGTCGTCGAGGATCTCGGCCGGGCTCTCGTCGGCGTCGAGCGCACCCGCCACCGCCTCGATCGTCCCCGGTGCCACCTCGTGTCCCTGCTCGATCAGCTCGACCAGCTCGTCGACCACGGTGGCGGCGGTCTGGACGTCGTCGGAGTCGCCGTCGAGCGTGAGCACGTTGCCGCGCAGGTGCAGATCGCAGTCGAGGCGCTCGCGCAGCGCCCGCAGCACGGTGTCCTCCGAGCCGGCCAGCTCGGCGGCGACCGGGTTGTCGAGCGTCAGCTGCCTACGGGCCAAGGTCAGGCACCCAGCCGGGCCCGCACCGCGGCGCTGACCCGCTTGCCGTCGGCACGGCCGCCCAGCTTCGGCATCAGCGCCGACATCACCTGGCCCATCTGCCGCTGCTCGCTGGCGCCGGTCTCGGCGACGGCGGCGTCGACCAGCTCGGTCAGCTCCTCGTCGGAGAGCTGCTGCGGCAGGTAGCCCTCGATCAGCTCGGCCTCGAAGCGCTCGGCGGCGGCCTGCTCGGTCCGGCCGGCGCCCTCGTAGGCCTCGGCCGCCTCGACCCGCTTCTTGCGCTCGCGCTGCAGCACCGCGACCTCGTCGCCCTTGCCCAGCTTGGCGTCCTGCTGGAGCACGTCGACGACCAGCCGCAGCGCGCTCGCGCGCTCGCGATCGCGGGCTTTCATCGCCACCCGCACGTCGCTCTGGACCTGCTCTAGAACGCTCACCGGCCTAAGGGTAGTCGGCGGCGTCCGGGGCCACCGCGAGGCCCTTGGAGACGAGATCGCGAACGTCGGTGCTGACCAGGGCCCAGCCGTGCCGGCGAGCGGCGGCGACATAGGCGGCGTCATAGGCGCTGAGACCGTGCTCGGCGACGGCCCCGAGAGCCGACTCGATCAGATCGGCGTCGACCGCGACGATGCGATCGCCACAGCGGGCGATCAGCGTGCGACAGAGATCCAGGGCCAGATCGGCACGCTGCCAGCGTCCGCCGACGACGTTGGCGACCTCGTGGAGAGTCAAGTCAAGGGCGGACACGGGCCGCCGCATGTCGAGAACCAGAGAGCGAGCGGTCGCGCAATAGAAGTCCTCCGCGTCCTTGGACGCGACCCACACGCTGGCGTCGAGCAGAAGCGTCTCAGTGCGATTCACGGTCTTCGCGGATCAGCCTCGCGGCGTCTCCGCCCATTGGCACAGGTGGGCCGAGCAGCTCTTCGAGCTCACGACGGCGGTCGTCGCTGCGCTCTGCCAGCTCGCGCTCGGCCAGGCGCTGCAGGAAGCCGCTGCGGGTCTCGCGGTTGGCGCGAGCCTGAGCGTCGATGCGCTCGAGCAGGTCGTCCGCGACTGAGATCATCACCTTTGCCACGGAGTGAGTATATACGGTATTGCCAGCGGTCAACGTGGTCATGGCCGGAACCGTGCCAGATCGATGCGCACGAGTGGCGCGGCGAACGTGCCAATTGTGTGAAAAGGATGCGCCGAAGCTCAGCCGGCGGCGATCTCGACCCGCTCGACCTCGCCCAGGGGCATCTGCAGGAAGCGGGTGCCGACCTCGCGGAAGGCGGCGGCCTCGCCGGTGCAGAGGAAGCGGTAGGCGCCCTCGCCGTCGTCGTCGCGGGCGAGGCCTTCGCGCTCGAGCGTGCGCTGGACCGCGGCGGCAACCGCGTGGCCGCCGCTGACCAGGCGCACGTCGCGGCCAAGGATCCGCTGCAGCATCGGCGCCACCAGCGGGTAGTGGGTGCAACCGAGGATCAGGGTGTCGACCTCGGCCCGCTTCAGCGGCGCGCAGTAGGCGCGCGCCATCGTCATCGTGCGCTCGTCGAACAGCGACCCCTCCTGGATGAACGGCGCCAGGTCCGGCGCCTCGACCTCGGTCACGACCAAGCCCCGGCCCTGGGCCTCGAGGGCGCGGCGGTAGGCGCCGCTCTCGACCGTGTTCGGCGTCGCCAGCACCCCGACCCTGCCGCTGGCGCTGATCGCGGCGGCGATCTCCGCCTGCGGCTCGACCACCGGCACCACCTCCACCCCGCGCTCAGCGGCCAGCTCGATCGCGACGTCGGCGCCGATCGAGGTGGCGGTATTGCAGGCGATCACCAGCAGCTTGGCGCCGCGGTCGAGCAGCAGCCCGGCGATCCGCGCGATCCGCCGCCGCAGCTCGGCCGGGGCGCGCGTCCCGTAGGGGAACATCGCCGTGTCGCCGAGGTAGACGTAGTCCTCCTGCGGCAGCGAGACCAGGCACTCGTGCAGGACGGTGAGGCCGCCGACGCCGGAGTCGAACATGGCGACGGGCAGCGAGGCGTCGAGGTCGGACACGGGGCGAGAGCCGTCAGCGACGGCGGATCACATGAAGGGCTTGTACGCCATGAAGAAGATCGTCACGACGACGATGACCCCGGCGAGCGTGCCGACCTGCCCGATCCGCTGGCTGATCGCTTCGAACTCCGGGCTGAGCGTGTCGCCGGCCTCCAGGTCGCGCTCGGCGATCTCCTTCGCCTTCCTCGTCTGGGGCTGGAAGAAGCCGTGCTGGAGGCCGAAGAGGACGATGATCGCGATGAAGCCGACGACGACGAAGGCGTCGCTGCCGTCCCAGGCGCCGCCACTGGCCGATAGCAGCCCGATCCCGGCCAGCAGCAGCACGACCATGCCCGGATTGACCAGGTAGCGGTCGACCTTCTGGACGCCGGCGAGGATCGCCGGGGTCGCCCGCGGATATTGCGGCGCGACCGAGAAGAAGAAGGCGTAGCCGAAGGTCGGGCCGAAGGCGAGCACGACCGCGAGGATGTGCAGGAACAGGGCGATCTTGTAGCCGGGGTCGACGATCGAGGCGAAGGGCATCGGTGAAAACCCTATCTCTCAGGGACGACGAAGCAGCAGCGCGGCCCAGTCGCCCTCGCGACGGCGCTCGATCTCGACCAGGCCGGTCCCAGCGAAGGCGTCAGCGACGTCATCGAGCTCGGTCGGCAGCAGACCCGAGAGGACGAGCGTTTGGAGAGCAGGGGGAGGGCTCTCCGGAGCAACAGCGGGGAGGCTCCGGAGAGCCCTCCCCCTGCTCTCCGAATCGGCCGCCAGCTGGGAGGCGACGGCCAGCAGGATCGGGGCGGTCATGTTGGCAACGACGGTCGGAGCGAGCGGGGGTAGGTGTTCGCGCAGGTTCAGGCGCTGCAGGGTTAGCTCGACGCCATTGGCGCTCGCGTTCGCGGCGGCCGCCTCCAGCGCGGCGGGCTCGTGGTCGTAGCCGCTCACGGGGTTCCAGCCCAGTTTTGCTGCTGCGATCGCGAGGACGCCGGAGCCGGTGCCGAGGTCGGTGAGGGGGCCGTGGGCCTCGCCGGCGGCCGCCAGCTCCAGCAGCAGCTCGAGGCAGAGGCGAGTGGTGGGATGGGCCCCGGTGCCGAAGGCCTGGCCGGGGTCGACGACGAGGTCGATCGCGCCCTCGCGCGGCGGCTCCCAGGAGGGGCGCAGCCAGAGCCGGCCGCCGACCAGCAGCGGCTTGTGGAAGTCGCGCCAGCGGTCGGCCCAGTCGTCTGGGACCTCGGTCGCGCTGACCTCGATCCGGCCGGCACCGACGACGGCGTCGATCTCGCCCAGCTCCGGCAGCTCGCCGGCGCCGCCGTAGATCGCGTACTCGACGTAGCCCGGCCCGCGCTCCTCCTCGACCCCGTTCGGCGCCAGCACCGTCAGCTCGGCGAGGACCAGGTCCGCCTGCGCGGGCGCACAGCGCACCGCGAGCCGGATCACCCGAAGGCTTTGCGGACGCGGCTGAAGAGGCCCTCGCCGTGCCGGGGGCCGAGGTTGCCGGGCTCGAGCGAGTCGTCGAGACGCTCGGCCAGCTCGCGCTGCCCCTCGCTGAGGTTGGTGGGGACGACGACGTTGAAGATCACCCGCTGGTTGCCGCGGCGGCGGCCGCCGAGGCGCGGCAGGCCGGCGCCTCGCAGCACCTCCTCGGCGCCGGGCTGGGTGCCCGGCGCGACCTCGACCTCGCGCTCGCCGTCGAGGGTCGGGACGGTGACGGTGGTGCCGAGCATCGCCTCGGTGGCGGCGAGCGAGACGAGGCTGAGCAGGTCGGTGCCGTCGCGCTGGAAGCGCTCGTCGGCGGCGACGCGGACGTCGACGTAGAGGTCGCCGGGCGGCGCTCCCGCCTCGCCGGCGTGGCCGGCGCCGCTCACCCGCAGCCGCTGGCCGTCCTCGATCCCGGCCGGGACCTCGACCTGCTGCGTACGGTGGCCGGGGGTGCGCCCGCTGCCCTTGCACTCGGCGCAGGGCGACTCCGGGACCTTGCCGGCGCCGCCGCAGCTGTCGCAGGCGACCCCGCGCACCATCTGGCCGAACGGCGTCCGGCTCACCTGGCGCAGCTGGCCGGCGCCGCCGCAGCGCTCGCAAGTGGAGATCGGCGTGCCCGGCTCGGCCCCGTTGCCGTTGCAGTGCTCGCACCTCCCGACCGCGTCGAACTCGACCTCGCGGCTGGCGCCGGTGGCGACCTCGGCGAGCTCGATCTCGACCGTGGCGAGGATGTCGCCGCCGCCAGCCGGGCCGGCGGCGCCGGCGCCGAAGCCGAATCCCTCGCCGCCGAAGAAGGCCTGGAAGATGTCGTCGATCGAGCCGAAGGAGGCGCTGCGAGGGTCGAAGCCGCCGGAGCGCAGGCCCTCGTGCCCGTAGGCGTCGTAGGTGCGACGGCGCTCGGCGTCGGAGAGGACCTCGTAGGCCTCGGCCGCCGCCTTGAACTTCTCCTCCGCCTCGGGGTCGTGGTCGTTGACGTCGGGGTGCAGTTCGCGGGCGAGGCCGCGGAAGGCCTTCTTGATCTCGGTCTCGCTGGCGTCGCGGCTGACGCCGAGCACGTCGTAGTAGTCGCGCGGCATCGGCTGGGCGTCAGTCGTCGTAGACGGTCTCGAAGTAGCGCGAGAGCTCGCGGGCGGCGCCGCGGACCGAGGCGATCGCGGTCGCGTAGTCCATCCGCAGCGGGCCGACGACGCCGACCGAGCCGAGGTTGCGGTGGCCGAGCCCGTAGTTGGCGCCGACGACGCTGACCGAGCGCAGCTCCGGCTGCGGGTTCTCGGCCCCGATCCAGAGGAAGACCGAGCGCTCCTCGAGCGAGGAGCGCAGCATCTGCAGGACGCCGGCCCGTCGCTCCAGCGCCGTCATCAGCTCGTCGGCGCGGGGCAGGTCGGCGAGGTGGGCTTCGGAGAGCAGGCGCGAGGCGCCGTCCAGGTAGAGATCGGCGGCGGGCTCGGGCTCGAGCTCGGTGAAAGCGGGGCCCAGGGCGGCGACGAACTCGGCCTCGACCGGGCTCAGCTCGGGGTCAGCGAGGCGACCGGCGATCAGCCGCGAGCCGACGCCGAGGCCGGAGAGCGACTCGTTCAGGTAGCTCGAGGCCCAGGCGACGAGGCCGCTGTCGACGGGGCGGCCGAACTCGAAGACGCGGCGGGCGACGTCGCCGGTCGAGGCGATCGCGATCGTCACCACCTTGGTCGGCGTCAGCTGCAGGACCTCGACCCGGTGGATCGTCGCCGCCAGGCTCGGCGCCGGCGCCGTCGCCATCGCAACCAGATCGGTGAACTGGGCCAGGGCCGCGGTCGTCTCCCGCATCGCCTCGTCGACCTCGCGCCGCAGCCGCGAGAGCTCGAGCTCGACCCGCGCCTCGGTCGGCGCCCCCGAGGCGATCAGCAGGTCGACATAGCAGCGGTAGCCGGAGTCGGTCGGGACCCGGCCGGCCGAGGTATGCGGATGGGTCAGGTAGCCCTCGGCCTCGAGCAGCGCCAGCTCCGCCCGCACCGTCGAGGAGCCCCACTCGACCTCGGGCAGCCCGGCCAGCTCCCGCGAGGCGACCGGCCGCGCCGAGGCCAGGTAGGCATCGACCACCAGCCGCAGGATCAGTTCCTGTCGCTCGGAGAGCACACTCCGAAGTCTAGGAGGAGCGCCGGGGGTCCCCACACAAAA